>Ga0136611_10000981_pt1 | contig 19472 bp, 12 predicted proteins | sample AntDrymUQ2232306_2_FD_106645 | JGI IMG/M metagenome (GOLD analysis project Ga0136611, IMG submission 106645) | Polar desert sand microbial communities from Dry Valleys, Antarctica - metaG UQ223 (23.06) | ecosystem: Environmental > Terrestrial > Soil > Desert | place: Antarctica: Dry Valley...
CGCTTGCGGCGCTCTTTGCTGATCGCGCGGAGCTGGCCCGGCGGGTAGATCGGATTGTCGATCTCCGGGTCGGGTTTGTTGCTGTGCTCGACCGGCTCCTCGGTGATCTGAACGCTGGCCCTGAAGCTGCTCTTACGCCGAGCAACGCCAGCGAGACTGAAATCGCGGCGCTCGGCGCACGTCTGCGGGAATGGATGCAAGGCTCCGAGCAGCTGTCGAAATGGGTGGCCTACTCCATTCGGGCGGACCTCGCGCGCGGGGCTGGCATGTCTGACCTGGTGGACCGGCTGCACGACGGGGACGTAAGTCCAAACGTAGCGCGTCCCTTTTTCGAGATGAACTACTTCGAAGCGGTGTTCCGCGACCAGGTTGAGAAGGAGCCGGAACTGGCGCAGTTCGACGGAGACCTGCAGGATAGGACGATTCGAACCTTCATCGATCTCGACCTTCAGCGCATTCGCCTGTCTGCTTTAGAAGTGGCGAAGGCTCACCACAGGCGAATTCCCGCCCAAGGCGGCGGCGCCCTGGGCCCATTGGGCGTTCTCAAGAGTGAGATAGCGCGAAAGCGCGGCCACATGCCGATCCGCCAGCTGATGCAGAAAGCGGCCCCGGCGGTGCAGTGCTTGAAGCCCGTTCTGATGATGAGCCCCTTATCAGTAGCTCAGTTCCTACAGCCGGGGGCAATGACGTTCGACCTCCTCGTGATGGACGAGGCGAGTCAGATTCAGCCAGTGGATGCGCTGGGCGCCATCGCCCGCTGCCGGCAGGTTGTCGTGGTCGGTGATCCTCAACAGCTGCCGCCGACGGCTTTCTTCTCGAAGCTGACCGGCGCCTCTGACGACGGTGGCGATGATGATGGGGCCGCCCGAGTAGGTGATATCGAGAGCATTCTTGGGCTGTTCACCGCCCGTGGCCTGCCGATGCGAATGCTGCGGTGGCACTATCGCAGTCGGCACCAGTCGCTGATCGCGGTCTCCAACCGGCAGTTCTACGAGAATAAGCTGTTCATCGTACCGAGCCCCTTCCTGCAGGAGGCGGGGCTTGGACTGCGCTTCCATCATGTCACGGATGGAATATTCGAGACCGGCTCGACGAGGACGAATCCCATCGAGGCTAAGGTGGTCGCCCGCGCTATCATCGCTCATGCCGTCGCTAACCCAGAGCTTTCCCTGGGTGTCGCCGCCTTCTCCGCCGCGCAGAGGCGAGCGATCCTCGACCAGCTCGAAATACTCCGGCGAAGCTTGCCGCCGGAACATGAGGCCTTCTTCCAACGCCACGCTGCCGAACCCTTCTTCGTGAAGAATCTGGAGAACGTGCAGGGCGACGAGAGGGACGTGATTTTCATCTCGGTCGGCTATGGCCCAACCGGACCGGGATTGAAGCCACCGATGCGGTTCGGCCCATTGGGACAGGAGGGCGGCGAGCGCCGCTTGAACGTGCTCATCAGCCGGGCGAAGAGGAGGTGCGAAGTTTTCGCCTCCTTGACCGACGAGGATATCGATCCGGACTTCGCGAGCACGCGCAAGGGCGTCTACGCATTCAAGCTCTTTATGCACTTCGCCCGTACCGGTCAGATGGCCATGGCTGAAGCTACGGTCCGCGACTATGACAGTGTCTTCGAAGAACAGGTCGCGGAGGCCCTACAAGGGCGGGGCTGCCAAGTGCATCGGCAGGTCGGCATCGCTGGCTTTTTTATCGATCTGGCCGTAGCCGACCCAGAGCTTGCGGACCGCTATCTTCTTGGCATCGAATGCGACGGTGCTGCCTATCATGAGGCTCGATCAGCCCGCGATCGAGACAGGCTTCGCCAAGCCGTCTTGGAGGACCACGGATGGATCATCCACCGGATCTGGAGCACCGACTGGTTTCGCCGACCGAAGGAACAGCTTGACCGCGTCATTGCGGCTATCGAAGCGGCGAAAGTGGAGCTGGGGGCGCGGCGCGAGCGAGGAGCAGCGCCGCCGCGGATATCGCTTGAGATTGTAACTGTCGATCGTGGCGACATGACCGAGATAGGGCTCGGCACGACGGAGGCATCGACCGGCACTTCGGTACTATACGTGGAGGCGGCGCCAATACGTCCCGGCCACGTCGTCTGCGACCTTCACGAGACGCCGACGGGCATCCTTACGGCGATGGCCGAGGAGGTCGTGGGCGTGGAGGGGCCGGTTCACGTCGACGAGATCATCAACCGCGTTCGCGACGCTTGGGGTCTCAAGCGTGCCGGCGGCCGCATTCAGGACGCCGTCGAGCGGGCTGTGAAAGTGGCTGTCAGGCAAAGTCGCCTAGTCGAGGAGGAGAACTTCTACTGGCGACCTGGGACCGAGCCGGTGGTGAGGGATCGCAGCTGCGCGCACTCACCCACGCTTCGCAAACCAGAGATGCTTCCGCCGACGGAGATCAGGACGGCTCTGGTGGACCTGGTCGCCCAGAACTTTGGCGCCACGGAGGAGCAGGCTGTGCAGGCGGGGTCACGCGCCTTCGGGTTCAAGTCAACGAGTTCCCAGCTAAGGGAGGTGATCCTCGACGAGTTGAAGTACGCCCTAAAGGAGGGGGTCTTGGCGAAGCAGGACTCGCTGATTGGGCTGGGTCCAAATGCACCCGTGCGTGCCAAGCGATGCCCGGAGCCGTCACCGGTAGAAACGCTCATTGCTCGCGGTGAGGGTGAGTGCATCGAGTTCAAACAGTCGCTCCGTTGGGACCTCCGTCAGGGAGCGCTGAACACGAAGCTCGAAGACGTGGTCATCAAGACCCTCGCGGCGTTCGCCAACCGCTTGGGCGGAACGCTACTCATAGGGATTGGCGACGACGGGTCTATTGCTGGCATCGGACCAGATCTCGGAAGCTTCGGCGGGAGTGCGGACAAGTTCGAGCTTCACCTAACGAATCTCCTAGCGAACCACTTTGGACAGGCCTTCAAGGCGGCGAGGATCACGGTTTCGTTCCCGCGGGTGGGAGATAAGACCATCTGCCGCGTGGACATCCAGCGATCTCGGGCCCCGGTGTGGGTCAAGCTTCCTGACCGCAGCGGGACAGTGACGGAACGGCTCTACGTGAGGTCGGGCAATTCCTCGCAGGAGCTGTCGCCGAGCCAGGCGGCTGCGTACGAGCGAGAACATTTTGAATGAAGCGCCGGAGCTAGTGAAAAAGGAAACTCACGCTGGACAAGACGTGGCTAAGGGGGAGCGGGTCGTCATCTGGAGGCGAAGGGCTTACCAGTCAAGCGACGGCCGGGCCTCGGCTGCCACAGCCGCCGTTCCACCGCCTTGACCGCAAAGCTGTTGCCGCGGCCGAAGCCGGAGCCGAGCGGTGGGTGCGTGATTTGTCAGAAGTGAGAAGGGAAGGACCGCTACCACTTGGATTGATCGGCGCAGCTTTGAAAGCCTGATCCGACAGGCGGCCAATCGGTAGTTCCGAGCCAAAGTGGCCGGTCGCTCGTCCGGACGGGGGTTTGCCATGAGCGCCCTTCCACTGCCCAATTCTGGACGGATCCGATTTGGACCTTTCTTCCCCAACGCCGCTGCGGCGCAGCGTGTATGCAAAGACGTACTGCGCCCCGCGTGGTGTTTACCGGTGGCGAGGGGCGGAGCCGAAGGACCGAGGGAGAGCGCCTTGAAAGCCTATATCGGGCATAAAGTACCCATCGGACCGGGCGCTGCCGGCAACGTTGTTTGCGAACTGCAGTGGGACTTACGGGCCCTTGGCTATCACCACAGCGGTATTGACGGATCTTGGGGAAACAAGACCTCCGCTGCCGTAAAGGCGCTTCGACTCGATCTTACGCACCCTTCGGGACCTCCCCTGATACGGGCCTTCAATAAGGGGCAGATTGGGGCAATGCCTTCAGCTGGGCCCGCATCTGTGGAGCCGGCCCTCGCAAACTGCATTGCAGAGCTCACTGACGCGTCAGGCATCCCCAAGCTACCCTCGAGTTCGGATCCGCGAGCCGAGAACCGGGAGGTCTGGGAAGCATTTCGAGGAATCAGAAATGGAGTCGCGCCCACGCCCTTTCTCGCAGCAATGTTTCAGCAGGAAAGCGGTGGGCGCCACTTTCGCATTCCAAGTGGGGCGGACGGGGACTCATTTGTCATCGTCGGCCTGGATCGGAACGACAAAGGCTTGCCCGACCGGATCACCTCGCGCGGCTACGGACTAGGTCAGTTCACAATTGAACATCATCCTCCCAGCCCGGCTGAGATCAGAACGTTCATCCTTAACCCTGCGAGCAATGTGCAAACCGCATTCACTGAGCTTCGGAAGAAGTTCGACCGGTTTGTCCTATCCTCCGATCCCGCGCGCCGAGCAGACGACCGTATTGCTGAGCGGCCGCTGCTGAGCCTCCGATCGTGCAAATACCCCGCTACCGACACTCGATATTTGGCTGACTGCCGCAATTGCGCCGCCGCCGCTCGGAAGGTGGATCGAAAACGCGGCGATCCTCTCTATCGAGGCTCCTCCGCAACTTTCCAGCCGACGCAATATTACGCCGACATCCTTTACCGCGGCGTGCCGGATCGAGCCGAGTTCGGTTGCGACTGGCCGTACGCAGTGCGGCGATACAATGGCTCCGGCGTAAATTCCTTCCACTACCAATCCCGAGTGCTTCTCAACCTTCTCAATCTCACCTGAGCCGGAGGAAATATGCTGAGCGCAGCCTTGGGGACGGCGATCGGACTGATCTTCATCTTTTTCCTGTTCTCGCTTTTCCTCTCGAGTGTCCTCGAGATCATCGCAGCCGCCTTGAAGCTTCGGGCGCGAGCCTTGGAAGTCGCTTTGAAAAGTTTGATCAACGATCCGGAGGCGCCGGTTCGCTTCGGTGGCTTCGGCCTTCTTGACCGCGCCTATCATGCACTTCCCAAGGCCCTTGGCCCTTCGGACCGGCGGCCGCGCGTCCAACAGGTGAGCGCGGATGAGCCCGAAGTTTACGAAGCCAAAACCGAGGCACCCGACGGAGATTTCCTAGAGACCCTCGAACTCAAATTCTCAGCGCTCTTCTGTCATCCGATGGTGGGCGGGACCCCTTCAGGCAAGCGGCCTTCCTACGTGCCTGCGGAGAATTTCGCCTCGGCGCTTCTCGCTCTCCTCCGCCGGGACGGTACGAGTGGACTCGCCGCCGATGTCGAGCGGGGCATCGCGAGCCTGCCACCCTCTCAAATGCGTGATGCTCTCACCACAATTGCTCAAGAGGCGCAGGGGGACTGGGACAGGCTTCGGTCGGGAGTCGAGGCCTGGTACGATCACGCAATGGATCGGCTTAGCGGCGAGTATAAGAGATACAGCCAGGCGGTCACCTTCCTGATCGCGCTTCTGCTTGCGGTGTTGTTCAACATCGATGCGCTTTCGATTACGCAGCGGCTATATGTAGATCCGGTCCTAAGGGCTGCTTTGGAAGCCCAGGCGACGAGCTACGTGCAGAACGCTGAAGCATCGCCGAAAGCCAACGGCATCGAGAAGCCGACTCCGCCGACGGCAGAAACCGGAGAACAGGTTGCAAGGACGGAGGTGCCTGTGGCTGACGGAGTGGCCGGACAGCCCGCGAACACGCCGCTTTCATCAGATACGAGCAATCCTGCCGGAACTCCGCCCTCCGGGGCTGCAATGGCAGATCCCGAAACCGAAGCGCCCCAAACGCCTCTTCCTTCGAGCTCGCCCACACCCGAAGAGGACTTCAAGGCGAAAATGGCGGCGGCCCGGACCGCACGAGACGAATTGATGCAGGCGATGCCACTCCCGGGCTGGTCGGGAGATGGCGATGAGCTCGGCGTGGCAGCCAGACTTGGTCAGGCTTGGACAGCGGTGTCCAAAAACCCCCTCGCGCTGTTCGGGTGGCTTGTGACAGCACTCGCCGCAATGCTCGGCGCACCCTTCTGGTTTGATCTTCTGCAAAAGCTCGTCAACCTCAGAGGAACGGGTCCCAAGCCGGTCGCTGACCGCGTTCGCCAGGGAGAGGGCACGTGACCAATTTGAGCAAGCATTTCACCCTTGCGGAGCTCACCCGTTCAGCCACGGCGGAAAAGCGACACTTCAGCAATGTGCCGTCTCCGCACATCCTGGCAAATGTCACAAAGACCGCGGAGGCGATGGAAGAGGTCCGGGACCTGTTCGGCGTGCCAATTCGGGTATCGAGTGGATACCGCAGCCCTGCGGTGAACCAGGCCGTGGGGGGCACTGGGAAAAGCGCTCACTGCTTTGGCTGGGCAGTGGACTTCAACATCCCGGATTTGCGCCCCTACGACGTCTGCCGGAAGATTGCGGCATCCGGGGTCGTCTTTGACCAGCTTATCCACGAATATGGAGCTTGGACGCATATCTCATTCGAGCCGCGTCTGAGGCACCAACTCCTCACGATTGCCAATGCGAGGCAGGGCTACAAGGCCGGCATCATTGCCATCCCTAAAAGGTGATATCCTTACCTTGGATGGGCTGGGAGAGCAGTTGAGCACCCCTCTTCGCTACCAACCTTTCTGAAACGCCTCCGGGATGCGTGATGCGAGTTTCGCGATGGGGTGGCCGTTGCTGGAGCAGCTGCCCGGCAACACTGATCAAGCGCCCCCGCCCAGAGGCGACGGCTCTCCATAATGGACCTTTTTCCCGAGTTTTCCAAGACGAGGCTGGTAGATGTTTGCCTCTGATTGCAGGCGCGGCATGCCCCGCCCCGGGAATTCAAGGCCCCTGACCAATGAGGAGATGAGCAATGAGAACGGGAGTTGCAGTTGTTCTGAGCGGGGGAGGCGCGAAGGGTGCCTTCCAGGTCGGTGTGCTCGATGCGCTCGTGAATCTGCACGGAGTGAAACCTGCGATCGCAGTGGGTACTTCAACCGGAGCGATCCAGGCACTTGGGGTTGCTCAAAATGACGTGAAAGGTCTTCTAGACGTCTGGCTCAGTATCAAGGGCAACAAGGACATTTATCGGGAGAGGGGCGGCGTTGCGGGCGCCGTTCTGCTTGGAAACAAAGCCATCTACGACACGACTCCGCTTCGCCGCCTGCTGAAGAGCTTCTCCGACCCCGCAAAGCTCGCATCTTCGCCCGTCGACCTGCGGCTCGGCGTCGTCAGCCTGCAATCCGGAGAGTTTCGGACCATCGACAAAACCGTGCCGGACATCCACAACTGGGTCTACGCCAGCTGCGCGATGCCGGTCTTCTTCGACCCCCTGCAGACCAGCGATCGTCAACAATGGGTCGATGGCGGTGTGCGCGATGTCACTCCCTTGGGAGCGGCATTGGAGCTCAATCCAACCGGCGTGCTGGTGGTACGTGCTTCGCCGGTGAGCAAGCCCGGGACGGCGAGAATCTTTGGCGGACTCATTCCGGTGGGGCTGCGTGCGGTGAACCTTTTGCAGTCGGAGGTGTCGCGGAACGACTTGGCCAACACCTCACTGATCAACGATGTTCTGGCAGCCAGGGACCAGATGTTCGCAACGCTCGAAGCGAACGGGTCGACGGCCACGGAGGCCAGCCGGTTGCTCCTCCCGCTCGACAATCAATTGGCTAAATATCGTTTTGCGCATGTTCGCGTCCTTGAGCCGGCTGAGGAGTTTTCAGAGACTCTCGAATTCAATCCCCAAAAGATCAGGCGGGCGATCGATTCTGGGCGTGCAGTGGTGGAGCAGCAATGGCCAGCCCTGCAGGCGCTGTTCCGGTAGTTCCTCGCCGAAGTGGGGGCGCGGCCGGGCCCGCTTTCCCGGACCCAGCCAACCAGTCTTCCAGCTCAGCGAAAGGTGGCCAAGTCTGCGCCGCCACGCCCCTCTGGCGCAACTTGCCGTGAGCCGTCTGACCAGTTCCAATTCGCCACCGGCACCGAACGCTCGCAGCCCTGTAATGTCGTGGAAGTCGTAACTTCTTTGATCGCCCACATCAGCTCGAAGGTTCAGGGACAGGATGCAACGATGCGTCTCGAACGAAGCTCGCCATCGCCTAATCAGTTGCATCGTTGATCTGCTAGCTGGACAAAGGGCGGCTCTCGCGGCGAGCAAAAGCTGCTTTGAACGGCTGGAATTGGGGCTTAGCTGACATCGGCCGAATGTCGGTTGTAGGTCCAAAAGCAGACCTGCTGCTCTAGGAGACGAAGCCTTTCAACGTAGCGTGGCGGAGCTTACCGTATCCCTTCAGATAGCGCGTCCGGACGCGCACCTTCGGCTCAACCCAGGTGGCGCCGGTGGTTTGCGGCGCAGATGGGATGGATTAACCCGATGTCATGGCCGCAGCCGCCGCACCTGCGCACGTCGCCGGACGTGCAGGGGACGAGCTCCAAGAGCCGATTAGCGGGCGAAACGTCGTGCTTATTTTCCCTATCAAGATGACCTTTCGTTCGGGAACGCTTGGTTGCTTTTTGAACAATAGCGGTTAGGCTCGCGGCGCTTCGGGTGGGGGCGTCAAGATGAATGACGAGAGCCACATCACAAGGCCGAAGTCTCGATCGAGATTTGCTGCATTACTTCTTGGTATCGCGATTGGGCCGATCCTCGTGCTCGGCGTCCTGTTCTTATTCTCGAACGCATCCGCCTCATGGCTGAGCGAGCGCATCGCAGCCAACTTAGTCCAACCGGATACGTCGGAGGCGTCCTCCACCGCCTTCAGCCCTCCGGCATCGACGCTGGAGATCGCGGCCATCAGCGGACGGGGGGAGGGGCTAGACTGCTCTATTGAGCCTATCGTCGAGGGAAGGGCGTTCCGCTCAAAGCGCGACGAGGTTTCCGTAAACCTCCAATACAGGCAGGCATGCGTTGCCCATGACTATTGTTACCGACATGGTGCCGCTACCTACGGCTACTCCCAGGCCGATTGCGATGGGATGCTCGCGCGTTCCGCGTTGCGCATCTGCAACCGCGTGGGTGCGGAGGGCGATAGCAATTGCCTGACTAGAGCGCGGAAGGTCTATTCGGGACTGGTCTTCGGAGGCGCGGGTTCGTTCCGTCCAGTGAGGCCCGATATGAAGGGCGTGAAGGGGGGCGGTTTCGCGTATCCCGCTTGGCCTGAGGCGCTCGAGGATCGATTCGCCGCCTCCGGGAGAACGCTGCAGGAGAACGAGCAACTCGCCTCGGACCGCGAGCTGATTACGAAACCTGGCGCTGACCTTCGCAAACTTTCGGATGTCGGTTTGTCCCGCCTGCTCGACGCTTGGCTCGACGTGGCTTCGACCATCGGCGAATACCATCCTTATCCGTTAGGGACGGCTCGTTACTCTCTGCCGCGGGTGCTGAACATCGACGGAAACGGACGTGCGCTCGTCTTCTATATGCATCGCCCAGGAGGAGCCAAACTCCAGGTTTACCGGTGGGTTGCCACACCTAGCGCTCAAGCTCTTCGCGCCTGCGCGGACGAGGGTTGCGGCGCGAAGGCGCGGGGCTTCGAACTTCGCGGCCAGTATCGGTCTCTGCCAAGTCCGCCCTGGGTACTCTCGAAGCACCCCGATGGCGAGCGCCTAGTCTGGTGGCGCCGCTATGACACTGACAGCGAGTCAACAGGTGGGAATCTCATGATCGCCACCTACAGTGGTCCGAAGCGTGCGAAGTACGGTTCGGTGGATCCAGCCGGATGGGCGCTCGACCTGTCACCGTCTACCGACATGTGGGCGCCCAGCGCCTACCCGGTCCGGGGTACTTTTGAGGACTTCACCGTCGCCTCGCTGACGAACCAGTTCGTCAGGCCGGGCGTCAAGGTCACCAGGGAAGTTTCCGACAACGATCGCGACCTCGTCCTCTGGTTCTGGCGGGGACATAGGTCCAGCGTGAAGGATTGGTCTGTCTACGAGGGCGGCGTGCGGATCGCCCCAGGCGCGCCCGAGGGCCCCGGATTTATCGGTGGCCCCGAGTACCGTGCGCTTCTCGCCAGCCCCCTTACCGTGACGCCCTCCGGGGGTGGGGGCGTCAACATAACGGTCGTGACGCGCGGGACGCCGACGACCACATTCAGGAAAGGCCTGATCGCGTGGACCTTCGCCATCCCGACGCCACTCGGCGAAGTCGTAGACGGGAGGCCAAACAGGCCTCTCCCCGCCCACCTGGCTGCAGCGGGCGTGCCATTCGATGTCCCGGAAGTCGCAGAGCCCGCGGTTCCGCTCGTGACCGGCAACGGGGCGATGCGCTTTCTGACGGTCCAGTGCGCGCCCGGTGCACCCAAGACCTTTCTATCTTGGTTCGGAGTATGGGCAGGCGCCTTCGAGCCTCCCCGCTGCTCCCGGACCGACGGACGCACGATCGTGACGCTTCGCAAGCCGGCCCCGGCGAAACCAGTCGGCGGCTGTATCGCCGGTCGCTACGTCGCCCGAGCAACCGTCATCGGCAATCTAGGCGAGATGGCCGCAGCTCCGGGCCATCTGCTCGTATTGGTCCGATACGGCTTGGTTAGCGAACGTCGCCGGCCCGTGCTCGTCGGCTGGGTGCGCGTGGTCGGCGTGGGCAGGGATTCGCTTGACGAGGGGCAAGAGAGGTATCTCAGAGTCCTCAGTCCTGACGGGGAAAGTTCTATAACCGACGCACTGACGCGGGCGAGCCGGATCTTTCCGATCGTCGCGGACATCGATCTTGATGGCTCGGCTGACCTCGTGCTCGCCGACGGCGCTTTGGGTCGGGACTCGCTCGCGTTCACCTCGATCGTCCCGAAAGGCGGGCTGGCGTTCTCGCACCCGAGGCCGGTGAGGCCATGCGACGCGACGTGAGCGATCGAGATTAAAGGCCGCCCGGGTACAGGCGGACCAAGCCCGGCGGCCGTGCGACCTGTGCCTCAGGCATCGGACCATTCCTCCGCGGGCTCGCCCCGGATCACGACGTTCGCGTTCGGAATGGCCGTGCGGCGGCGTTGATCGAACGCAGCAGGTGCGAACGCCCTAAGGCTCGCTATTATTGCCAGCACCCGGGAGCGGGAGTCCCAGAAGTCCATGTAGTCGTTCGACCGAAGCGTCCCGGTGGGGTTCAAGCAGCCGATCGCAGAAAGATACAGCTTCTCATGGGGTGGGTGGGCAGGATGTATGAGGATGCCCTTCCGCTTGTCCGTCCCGGTTAGCAGCACGCCTGGCATCTTAGGGTCGCCTGGCATCTTGAGGTTCTTGCTGAAACCGATGGAGACGTAGGTGCCGAACTGCGTCGACAGCGGGTAGGCCGATGCGGCGATGCGCTTCCCGTTGTCCTGCTTGGAGTTGTCGCCGGGTCCAATCGCCTCGCACATTAAGCCCTCGAGGCCCTGCGGCATGCCATCGATGTGGACGGAATACCGGCCGTAGGTCCGGGCCAATTCGTGGTGCCGCTGTATGCCGAGACGCTCCACGCGAAGTTCCCAGCCGTTCCCGTCAATCCCCATTTGTCACCTCATCTGTTCGTGCGTGCGAGCAGAGATGGCCACATCGCCGCTTCTGCAGCTTTTCCGGAGGGATGCCTCCACCTGTGCTTCCACCTCGACCCACTTCCCCCGAACTTGTTTGCAATGTAAATCATCGGACTTCCCGGCACAAACGCGGCACCGTGCCCGGACTCATGTGGCCGACTTCCCAGTTCTGGAGGCGTGCGATGCTGAGATTGGTCCTAGCAAGCGTCTGCGCCGCGGCTCTCCTGCCCCTGGCCGCTGGCGAGGCGGAAGCCCAGACGCTCTATCGATTCAACGGCGTCCAGCTTTTCGATGGGGCCTATGGCGCCATTGCTCGGTTGCAGGGACGGCTTAGGGACGAGCTCGCCACGTGCAAGAGCACGACTGTTGTGGCAGTGGACGGCCGGTTCGGCGACGGTACACGCAAAGCGCTCGCCGAGCTTGCCGCCTGCCCGTCTTTCGCCGCGGGCCTGTCGTCCGACGCCCGCGCCCGGGCGGGCGAGGTCACCGTTGCCTACTGGAACGCTCTCGTCCGCAGTGCACCGCCTGGAGTGGACGAGCGCGCTAAAACCCTGATGCTCACCTTCGAGGCGACGGACTACATCCGGGCGGAGTGGAACTTCTGTCAATCCAAGCCCCTCTACGATCCGAATATCCCGAAGTCAGTGTGCTTCTCCAACGACCCGCATTCCTACCTGACGTGGGGTCCTAACGGCGCGACGGCCGGGAATGGGCGCGAGGTGCAACTCATTCTGCAGGATCTCGACTCGCATGCTCCCGGGCTGATCGAGAGAAGCTTCGGCGCGCAGGCGGCGGCAGTCAGGCGCACCTACGTGCTGCAGAACGGAACGCCGTCTCGCACGCTCGAGACCTACCTCTGCGGGATCTGGTCGTCACCTGCGGCAAGGGCAACGTGGCGCAACGGATTCAAAATGCTCGGCCAAGCAATCGAAACACGCCAGGCATACGACAGATTGTATGCGAGCAAATCTCTCGACGGCGGCAAGATCGCGACCTTCTACCGAATCTACGCAGCGCACGGCCTGACGCCGACCGAGATCGATTACGGCTTCTTCAAGGATCGGGCGGCTCATACTACCCCCAACGCCAAGCTCATCGACGCTGCCGTCAAGGATGAGCTAGCGAGCGGTCGTCCCTCACCTTGGAAAGTGAGGCGAGCCATCGCGCTCTTGGTGCGTCCGACCGGCAGGCCGGTCGATCGATTGGGCCGTGATATCGCCTACTACGTGGATGGAGCCGGCGTAGCCGGGTTGAGCGCTGAGGAACTGAGCGCGTGGCGCCATCGGGGCCCTGCAAGTGCGTCGCAATTGGGGCTCTCCGACGATCGGCCGGGACCCACCTTTTCACCCGGGCCGGCGATCGATACTTCAATTGCAAAACCTGGATCGCTCACATCGGCTGAGATCGCGGCCTGTCCGGCTGCGATACTCGCCACGCGACGTCCAAGTTGACGCTGTCGCCTACGAATGCCCGCGGAACGACAGCTAAGTCCCAGTGGCGGCCTCTCTCGCGGCGGCGACTCTCAACATGAAGAGACGACCGCTTTCAAGGTCAGAAATGCAGCCGGGGAACCGCGACATTTGGCGCAAAGCGGACGGTCGTTATATGGCTTGAGCGAGCAGTGAGTTCGCCGTCTTCGACCCCGTTGACCTGAAGCAGCTGTTCAGCGGGCAGGTGATATCCCCATACCGAAGGGCGCTGGTGTCCGCGTTGTCGACGGCGATGTTGGACAGAAGCTTCTGAAGGCGCCGCGGTGCTGGTGAGCGGAGCTTCTGCGATCCTGTCCCGGGCACCATCGGCAGCGCTAACCCTGCGAAAACGCCGACGTCGAAACCGTAGAACAGGTGCGGACGCTTCAACCGTCCGCCGCGTGTGAGGCTCGTATTCTTCAGGTGTGGAAGTTGGGTGCCGTAGGCAGGGAGTGGGAAAAAAGAAGCTCCGGTTGCCGACGGCTGGACAACCACAGTCGAGGACACAGAACATGCTGCCCACTCACATCGAAGAGAACGAGAAATACAAATTCGTCATCGACCGCCGCAACGGCCTCTGCGTCGTGTTCGCTACGCAGGAGATGATGACTGTGAACGGCCCAGTCGAGCCGCTCTGGCACCGAAAAGCCGGTGACGAGCGCTCCCTCGGCGCCCTGATCCGCTGGATCGGCGTCCGACGGGCCTGCTGGCAAGATTGGGGCCGCCTCGCTGAGGAGATCGGCCGCGACGCGTTCTACCAGCAAATGCGCGACCTCATGGACGCCCAGCCGATCGCGGAATGCACCGGCACGGTAGTGCAGCGGCAGGACGATGCAAACGAGATTGTCGTGGGCGAAATGATGCAGGGCGCAGCGGGCATCCAGATTGAGGAGCTATACCGCCACCGCTTCCCATCGCCAGCGGGCCGCAATGCCTTTTACGATTGGTTCTTCACCGACCGGAACTGTGACCTCGCGGCCGCGCTCCTCCAGATCGGCTATTCGCAGGGGACGGCCGCTCTCGGGGAGGCGCTCGACGAGATCGCCGCCGCGAGAGCCAAGCCGCTGAGCCGCGCCGGACGCCGACGCCGGGCGAAGGCGGCGGCGAAAGCAACATGAGAGCGGACCCGCCGCCGGCCATAGGTGCGGCGGCGGGCACGAAACCTCCCTGTGATTGCAACTTTATCGGCCCGTCGGACCCACAGAAGACTTCAGGCAAGCTATCCGCGGGATGTCGGGCGTTCGCATCGTGCGCGGGGCAGCACTGGCGCAACACTGTCATTCGGCGTCGCAGCGCGCACAGCTCCGCAACATGGTCCTGCTCGTCGAGGGCCCCTAGCCATTCGCCTACGTCGAACAGCCGCCTCGAACGAGCGCGGTTAGCCCAGCTCGCCCGCATTACCAGGAGAACAGCATGACCTTTGATCCCACATCAGTCGACCTCTCGTTCGTCGAGCCCGCACTGCGCGCAGAAGTGCTTCGAAGGATTGAGGTGATCGAGGAGTTTTCACGGAGCCGCGGGCCAGCAGCGCGCAGCAAAGCTCGCGAGGCGCTCGGCGTCAACGATCATCAGATCTACCTTTTGAGCCGCGCCTGGACGGCGCGAAGGCGGGCCGAAGACATTACCACCCGCGCGACGAGGAGGTCGCGTCCGAGCAGCCTTTCTCCCGAACTCCTGGCGATGATCGATAAGGTCGCCGACCAGAAGCCGTCGGCGTCTATTGTCGAAATAGCTGCGGAGGTGGAGCAGCTAGCAGCGGATGCGGGCCTGTCTCCGCCGAGCTACCCTACGGTCAACAAATATGTGCGCGAGCGGAAGGCGGCGACGCGCCGGGCCACTCTCGGCGCCATGGGAAACGATCTCCTCATTGACGTGACCGTTGTCGACATTCCGGTCGATTCCGAGGGTGAGCGCATTCGGCCCCAGTTCGTCGTCGTCGCGGACGGGCCCGGCGCGCGGCTGGTGGGCCTGTCGGGCACGACCGGCATGTTGAGCGCAGCCGAGGTCGCACGCGCGCTGGTTACGGTGGTTGCGGGCGACCTGGAACTGCTCGGTGTCGATAGTGACCGTCATGACCCTTCGCCCGTGTCTATCTCGATGCCCTACATGCTGGCTCCGGGGTGGGATCGCCTTTCGGTCGCCCTACGAGACGCGGGCGCCGAACTCGCGCTGCACGAACTGAAGGCAAGCACCTGCGGAGCCGTCGCGGCCACCCTCTTTGGGACGACGTGGGGCGGCTACAAGCTGCGACCGCGGCTGGTTGGACGGAAGCCAGATCGACGCCCGGCGCCCGACCTGAAGCGGGCAGCTGTGCCGATCGAAGAAGCCGTCGATTATCTCGGTGCAGTCGCGACCGAACGCAATACCCGCAGCGTGTCACCAATCGGGCGTCTCGGCCGCGATGCCCTCCACCAACTGTCGAAAGCTCTGGAAGCGATCACCGGCTCCGCAGTTTAATTCTTCCCGCAAGCACATCTGCAACCACGTTTAATGTGCCCACCATTGCCCCTTCGGCGACGCCCCAACCAGGCCGGACTCCGCCTTCTGCTAGGCGCTCTAAAACGCCCGCGTTGTGGGACGAAACTTCGCCGTCCACGAGGATGCGGGCATCATCAATGTCAATGGCAGGGTCACCGCCGAAGGCCGGAACCTCAGCATGGGGCGCCGAAGACCTGGGGCGCCACCAGAGCCGACCAAGGCGCTTTCCAAGAAGCGAGACCACCCTGCTTCCATAGCGCCTTGAGCCGAGGCTGTTCACCGCCAGATCGACTCCGCTTTTTTTGAGCAAAGCAGCCGAAGCGATAGCAGCGTCAAAGCCAGGACCATCACCAAGCGTCAGCAATGCAGCAGCGTGGCCGTCGGGTTGATCCAAACGCTGTCGCGTGACCATTTCGTGGGCTTGGCCGATTGCCTGAAGCTGGGCGTGAAGGGTGTCGTCGTTCGCCGCCGCCACATGATGCCCCAACATCAAGCCGCTGGCGCGCTCTACGACGAGGGCGCACACGATCATCTGCGGATCGTCGTCAAGGGTCGTCCGGTTGATCGCGCACACGTCCACTAGGATCGCCTTGCCGAACACCGTCCCGATGCGGTCTGGATCGGTGGCGTCGTCCCGCCGAACGCGCCGGACAAGCCGGACCAGAACCGGTGCCGAAAGATCAAACTCACGCCCGAGCGCGCTCGCGATCATCGAGTCGGAAGCCGTCGGACGCTCCACGATCAGCCGGCGGGCCGCGACCACCACGGGATCGTCATCAGCGCGCTGGGTAGGCTGGCGCTCCGCCCGCCCGAGATAGGGCACAAGGGCGCTCAGCGTGCGAGAGGCCGCCCACTTCTGTCGAATGGCAAATAATCCGTCCGACGTTAAACCCGCGTCCGCGGCGACCTTCTTCAGATCAACGTGCGCGCGCGGATTGTCGCGCCTCGCTGCTTCGATCGTGAGGAGCGCCTTCAGCCTGGCTACTGCCTTCTCTCGACGAAGGAGCGGCAGCGAACGCAGGAGCGCGATCTGCTCATCCACCGGCTCGTCGGGCCAAGCGCGGTGAAGCAGCACAAGCTCCTCTTCTGTCGGTGACCCGCCTTTAACCATGAGACGCTTTATGACAGCATTTTACGCCGAACAAGATGGTTTAAGCGAACCTAGGAAGGATATCGTTTTACGACTTGCAAAACCCTTGCGGCGGACTTACGTAGAGACAGCGTTTTACGACGCGATTCGCTCAACGCCCACAAGGGGGATGTATTATGACTATGGCCTTCGACTACCAATACGATGCGCACGCGCCGGTCGTTACCAATCTTCGGCTCATTCACCCGATCGCCGGCCCGTCCATTCGGACTATCGGCGTCGGATCCGGCTCGACCAGCGTGGTGAGGACGCCATCGTATCGCTACCGGGAGCAGCACACGCTTGAGGGGCGCACGGAAATGCTGCTCGAGAAGCACGACGAGGTGGTCGGTGACACCATCGACAGCAAGCCGCAGCCCTTTGGGATCCAAGGCCAAGTCTGGGGAGGACGCCACTTGGCATTTCCGGATCGAGCCAGGCTCCTCAGAGATGGCACACGCCAGCTGATCGAGTGCAAGGACAGCTGGGCCGCCTTTTACAGGCCCAAGGCCTTCATCCAGAAGGTTCTCACACAGGCGGCGGCGCAGGCGCTCGGCTGGGATTATGTGCCCATGGTGCCGGCATCCCTCGGCAGCCGTGAGTTCCAGGCCAACGTGGACCGCATCTACGCCTGCCGTGGTGTCCACGTGCCGGACCGCCTCGCCATCCTCGCTACCCAACTCCTGTCGAACGGCTCAATGGCGCTCGGCGAGCTCACCGGGAGGCTTCATAGCAGCGAGGTGAACGGCTTCGCCATCGCCTGCGCCATGATGGTTCGCCGGATCATTGAAATCGAACTCGAGAAGCCGCTCGGCCACTCATCGGCGGTCCGCATCATGCCGACCACGCCGCGCGGGCTCCCGTCCATCCGCTTCCATCGTAGCGGCCGATAAGCGGCGAGCAGTTCTCCCGACCTGCCGTCCTTCCTTTCCATTCAACGATGCGGTCCGTCCACTAGGTGAATGGACGGACCAGCAACCCGAGGCACCTTGCCCTCGATCCACCCCGTCCTGCCGAACCATCAAGAGCTAGTGCCGCGTCGCGCTTCGCGCGGCGCGCCTGCCGCGGGACGAGAGCGCAGACCACAGACATCATCGATGAAGTGGCCTCCTGCGCGCGCCGGGAGCCCCTCCGATCCCCCGCGCGCAGGAGAATGACATGACTGAATTCAATAACGCTGACCAAAAGGGCGATCTCGCCGTCCGGGATCTGATCGGGCGCAAGTTCGCCTGCCAAGTTGACGAGGGCAGTGACGAGAAGGTGCCGATCAGGATCGAGGAGTCGATCGGCGACGGGCTTCTTTTCATTCGCAATCTGAACACCGGCGGTCCGTTCCAGGTGCCGGTCGAGGGAGTCCCCGGCGCTAAGTTGATGCCCGACACGCTCTGGTTCGAGCGGGCGCTGAGCGAGGAGCGTGTCGTCGAAATTCATCGCGTTGACGGACAATTGTTCGAGCGCGAGCATGACGACGACGAGGCTCGCGCAAAGGATCCGATGGCGGAAATTCGCTGGAAGATCGTCCGGGGACTTGTCGAGCGCGGGATTGGGGCCAACGATCCCAAGCTCTCCAAAGCTATCACCGAGATCTGGAAGGAGCTCGGTATCGACGCCGCACATGGCGACCGTCCGGAGACCAAGACCGTCAGGAGCTGGTTCACCAAAGGCGACCCGGAGACGATCACGATCGCCGAATTGATGTCGAACTCGGGCAGGGTGAAGCGCGCGAGCCGGATCCACCCGCAGGCCGAGCCGATCCTGGATGAAGCCGCCGAGTATTTCTACGACCAGCATGGGCTGAGGCTCGTCGATGCTCTTGCGCGGCTAACTGCCGAAATCAAAGCACTTAACGGGAACATCAGACCGGGCCATCCCGACCATGTGCCCCGGCCCAGTCGCGAAACGTTGCGCCGCCGGATCGCAGCCAAGCTCGATCGTGAGCACTATGTGCGCAAATACGGTGAGACCGCGGCAAAGAAGAACTTCGACGGTGCGGGGCTGGGGCTCGTCGCTGACCGCATCGGCCAGCTCGGCGTCATGGACGATACGGTGTTCGACGGCGTCGCCTGCTTCGATGGGGAGCGGGGACTTCCGGCCGGGAGGCCACACCTGTGCATCCTTGTCGACGTGAAGTCACGATGCATCGTCGGCTACCTCCTCTCGTTCGAGCCGCCGACTGCGCACACGGCGCTGGAGACGATCCGCGCGGCGAACCGCTTCAAAAAGGTGCCGAAGGACCTCCTGGCCCGGTATCCGATCCTGGAGCGGATAAACTGCCGGTTCGAGGAGATTGTGGTCGACCGAGGGTCCAACTACACGTCGCAGCCATTCGGCCAGGCCCTGCTGGACACCGGCACCGCGCTACGCTTCGCCCGCGTCCGCCGTGCACGCGACAAGGCCATCGTCGAGCGCCTGTTCCACACGTTCAAGACGTTCCTCATCGAAAAGCTTCCGGGAGCGACCTTCGCGCCCAAGCTGATGCGGGAGTTCGGCTACGATCCCGAGAAGGTGGCTTGTCTCACCGTGACCGAAATGCGCGAGCTGATCGAGCACTTCATCGCCGTCTACCACATCACGGTGCACTCGGGCATCGGCATGCAGCCGGCGCTCGCCTGGTCGCAGTCGCTGGCGGCTCATGGCCGTCACATGATGACGAACAGCGCCAGGTTCGGCCTCCTTACCGGAGAGACCTTCTACGGGGTCCGGATCGACCGCGAAGGCATGGTCATCGACGGCATCCGATACACGCACGACACCCACGTGGGCATTACGCTGGACGCCATGACCGGCCCGCAGGCGGCCGGCGACATGGACGATTACGAGACCGCGCCCGGAAAGGAGAAACCACGCCGCCGCCGGAAGGCTCGCGCGGCGGGCCTGGGGGATGTTGCCGCCTGGGCGACAGTCAAGGTAAAGCGGAACACCGCGAATCTGCTGCGCGTCCACGCCTACGTCCCGGGGCATGGTTGGCTGGAGTTCGAGGCAGCCAACAGCGGCTATGCCGAGGGCCTCTCGCTCTACCAGCACCAGCAGATCGGCAAGTGGGCAAATGCCCGCAACATGGCATTCTCTACGGAG
>Ga0136611_10000982_pt1 | contig 19462 bp, 22 predicted proteins | sample AntDrymUQ2232306_2_FD_106645 | JGI IMG/M metagenome (GOLD analysis project Ga0136611, IMG submission 106645) | Polar desert sand microbial communities from Dry Valleys, Antarctica - metaG UQ223 (23.06) | ecosystem: Environmental > Terrestrial > Soil > Desert | place: Antarctica: Dry Valley...
GCTCAAGGCCGACAAGTTTCACGGAGAGTGGAACTACACGGTCAAGCCAGCGACCACGCCCCGAACCGACACAGCGAAGTAGTTATTCCCTTCCGATCCCTAACCTCCGGGCATGTCGAGCGAGCCACGCGAGCGGATGATCGAGGCGCTCTGCGCGCCGGACCTGGCCCCGATCGTCGACCTGGTGGTGTGGGTGGACGACGGCACGCCGTACGCCGCCAACCACGTCGGCAGGGTGCGCCTGCACGACGACGGCCCCGCCGAGGTGCTCGCGGGTGCGAGCCCGCTGGGCAGCGAGGACCCGATGGCGTTCCTGCCCTACGAGCGCGAGCTCGCCGACCCGTCGCCACGGGTGTCGACCGACAACGCCTACCCGCTGGCCGCGCCCCGGCTGCGGTCGTTCTTCGCCGACCCCGACCGGAGTCCGGACCTGGCGGTCGTGCACACGCCCCGCCACTTCTTCCCCGAGCAGGGCGGCCATGTCGGGGAGCACGGCTCGCTCGACGTGATCCAGTCCCGAGCGCCCCTGGTGCTGAGCGGGGCCGGTGTCCCGCGGAGCGGGTGCGTCGACTCCTACGCCCGGCTGGTCGACGTCGGGCCGACCCTGGCGCACCTGGCCGGCGTGCCCGACGACGACCTCGTCGACGCGGACGGGCGCGCCCTCGACGGCCGGGTGCTCACCGAGCACCTGGACGCCGGCGGCACGCGCACGCACGTCATCGGGATCCTCTGGGACGGCGCGCACTGTGGCGATCTGCTCCACCTCGCCGAGGCCGGGGAGCTGCCCGGGGTGGCGCGGCTGGTCGAGCACGGGCTGGCGCTGCGGGGTGGCGTGGTGGCGGAGTTCCCGTCGATCACGCTCACCAACCACACCGCGATCCTCACCGGCGTGGGCCCGGGTCGGCACGGCGTGATGGGCAACGTCTACTACGACCGCGCCACCGGCGAGCGGGTCGTCCCCAACAACCAGGCCACCTGGCATCGGAGCGCGGACTGGCTGCGACCAGGTGCGCGCACGGTCTTCGAGATGGTGGCGGCGCACGTCCGGGCGGACGGGCTGCGCACGGCCTGCGTCGACGAGGCCATCGACCGCGGCGCCGACTACGCGACGATGGCGCTGATCCGCGACTCCGGGGAGAGCGGGACGGACGCGCTGGACGACGCGCTCCCGGATCCGACCACCTCGCCCTACCTGTGCAACCCCGCCTTCCTCGACGACTCCTACTTCCGCTGGGGAGTCCGGGTCGACGACCTCGGGCTCACCCAGATGCTCGACCTGTACGCCGACCCGGCAGCCGCACCGCTGCTGACCTGGTGGGCCAATGTGGTCACCGACTGCGGCCACCACGGCGGCGGCCCGCGCTCGGAGATGGCCCGCGACGCCCTTCGGCAGAGCGACGCCCGGCTGGTGACCTTCCTGGACCACCTCGACTCGCTCGGGATCACCGACGACGTGACGTTCCTGCTCACCGCCGACCACGGCTTCGAGGGCTCGCACCCCGACGTCACCGGGTCGTGGACCGCGGCGCTCGACGCGGTAGGCGTGCCCTACCGCGACGAGGGACCGGGACTCGTCTACCTGCTCTGACGTCTCAGCGGCGGATCCACGTTGACCGTCGGGATCCCCCCACCCGCCCGCGCGATCACCGCGACTGAGGGCTCGTCGGTCGGGTTGCTCTCCCGGTGCACGGTGAAGGCCGGCACGTGCACGAAGTCGCCCGCGGTGGCGTCGAGGTGACCCTCGACCCCCTCGCGCTCGAGCCGCAGCACGCCGGAGACGACGTACAGGCTCGTCTCGTTGAGGTCGTGGTGGTGCCAGCCCGACACCGCTCCCGGGGCGGTCACGACCCGGCCGGCCCACAGTCCGGGACGCTCGAAGGCGCGGGACCGGAGCATGCCGGGGGTCGGGTCGGCCGGGGTGAGGTCGGCGCCGGGGATGACACGGATCGGCTCGGTCATGGGTCCAGTGTGCCGCCGCAACGCCACCCCTGCCAGCGGCTCACCCCCAGAGACCGACGACGTCGCCGCCGATCCGGATGACGAACGCGCTGACGACCACGATGAAGAACGCCCGCACGAACCTCGAGCCGCGGGCGACCGCAGTCCTCGCGCCCAGGTAGCCGCCGACCAGGTTGGCCGCCCCCATCATCAGGCCCACCTTCCACAGCACCTCCCCCTGCGGCACGAAGACGCACAGCGCCGCCAGGTTGGTGGCCCAGTTGGCCAGCCGCGCCTTGGCGGAGGCCTCGAGGAAGTCGTAGCCGAGGAGCCCGACCAGGATGAACACGAAGAACGACCCCGTTCCCGGGCCGAGCGCGCCGTCGTAGAACCCGACGACCAGACCGGTGAGCATCGCCGCGAGCGTGTGCCGATGACCGCTGAACCGCAGGGCGGTGCTGCCGCCCAGGTCGGGCCTCGCCACGACGTACGCCCCGACGACGACGAGGACCACCAGCACGATCGGGTCGAACGCCGAGCGCGGGATCAGGTACGCCACCAGCGCGCCCAGTGCCGAGCCGACGAAGGCGAGCGCCATCAGCGGCAGGAAGGTGCGGGGGTCCGGCCGGACCCGGCGGTAGTAGGTCGCCGAGGAGACCGTGGTGCCGCAGATCGAGGCTAGCTTGTTGGTCGCCAGGACCTGCACGGGCGACGCGCCGGGCAGCCCGAGGAGCAGCGCGGGGAGCTGGATGAGACCTCCGCCGCCGACGACGGCGTCCACGAAGCCTGCGGTGAGAGCGGCCAGGCAGAGCAGCAGCAGGACCGTCGTGGTCGGTTCAGGCACGCAGGGCGCCCGAAGGTCGCGGAGTCCGGGGGCCGTCGAGCACGGCCCCACCCTAGGCGGGGCCGTGCCCCAGATCAGAGGGCCCGGCACTGGTCTTCCTTGTTGCCCTGCACCACGTTGCTGCCACCGGTCGGCGCCGGGGTGTTGCTCTTGCACTGCAGGTTGCCATCGACCCGGTTGGCCACGACCACGAACGCGCCGTCGTTGGCGAACAGCTGGATGTCGCTGCCCACGTGAGCCTTGGCCATCCTGCCGCCGCCGCCCGTCCGGTGGACGGCTGGTGAGGTCCGCTTGAGAAAGCTCTCATGGTCGTCGGTGACCGTAGGCTCCCGAGGGTGCGCATCGTCTCCCTGCTTCCCGCAACCACCGAGATCCTCTTCGCCCTCGGCGCCGGCGACGACGTGGTCGGGGTGACCTTCGAGTGCGACTACCCCGCCGAGGCACGGAGCCGGCGGATCGTGTCGACCTCGGCGCTGCCCGAGGGGCTCACCCCGCGCGAGATCGACGACTTCGTGGTGGCCGCGGTCGGTCGCGGCGAAGACCTCTACCGCCTCGACGAGGGCGCGCTGGCCGGCCTCGACGCCGATCTGGTGGTCACCCAGGACCTCTGCGCGGTCTGCGCCGTGGACGTGTCGGTCGTCGACGACGCGCTGGCCCACCTCGGCTGCACGGCCGAGGTGCTCACCGTTGACCCGCACACCCTCGACGACGTGCTCGACTCGCTGCTGGTCCTCGGCCGCGCCACCGGCCGCGAGGAGGTCGCCGCCGCTCTGGTGGCGCGCCTCCGAGAGCGTATCGACGCCGTCGCCCGCCGGGTGGGCGGCCGGCAGCGACCGCGGGTGCTGCTGCTGGAGTGGACCGACCCGCCGTTCACGCCCGGCCACTGGATCCCCGAGATGGTCGAGCTCGCCGGGGGCGTGCCGCTGCTCGGCCGGCCCGGCGACAATTCGCGCCGCACCAGCTGGGACGACGTGCGCGCGGCCGAGCCGGACGTGGTCGTGGTCGCGCCGTGCGGCTACGACCTGGCCGGTGCCCGGGCGCTGGCCGACGATCTCGTCGGCCGGGGAGTCCTGCCCGACGTGCCGGTGCACGCGGTCGACGCCAACGCCTCCTGGGCGCGTCCCGGCCCGCGCTTGGTCGACGGGATCGAGGAGCTCGCTGCCCTCCTTCATCAGCCGAAACCCTGAACCAAGTCGTGGACGGAACTCCCCTCACGCCGAGGTCGACGAGCCCGGCCGGACTTTGTTCAGCAGTTCGGCAAGCGCCACGGCACCGACCAGCACGTCCCGCACGTAGTCCTGGTTGTGCATGACGTCCTCCCAGGCGAACCGCAGCACGATCCAGCCGTTGACCACGAGCAGGTTGTAGCGACGCGCATCTCGGGCCAGGGCGGAGCGGCCGCCGTGCCACTCGAAGGAGTCGGCTTCCAGCACCATCCGCAGCCTGGTGTCCACGAGGTCGGGTCGCGCCACCACCCCGGGTTCACGGATGGTCACCTGCGGCTCCACCGCAAGCCGTGGGACGTCAAGAGCGATCGCCCTCAGCACCGACTCGAACGGGTTGGCGGCCAGCACACTCGCCTGCTCGGCCACCCGCCGGACGCGAGGCGCACCCGGACCCGCCGCCGACTCGCCGATCCTTCGCAGCAGGCCGCTCCCGACCCCGGACCGCAGAGCGGAGTCAGCCACGGCAAGGGCTTCGTCGAACGGCAGGTGCCGTAGGCAGTCGCGCAGGGTCGACCCGACGTCCGTCGCGATACCGTCCTCGGAGATGAACCACTCACGCACCGGGTGGACGTGGGCCTCGCGCCGCACGCGCAGGTCCACGGATCTCCAGCGGGGCACCACGAGGTGCGGCTTCGCCGGCACGGTCTTGACCGCCCACCCATGGTGGATCGCCGCGCTGGTGCGGCCGAGCACGCCGCCCACGGTGGCCGCCAGGCGGGTCGTGTCGTCAGTGATCGCGAGCGCGTAGCGGCCACGAGCGATGCGCACCACGTCGCCGGACGCGAGCGCGGCTTCGAGATCTGCACGACAGCTGAGTCGGATCAGCGCCCGGCGAGACGCGACGCCCCCCAGGCACTCCAGGTGCTCGACGAGGGACACCCCACCACCATGCAACAGTCCGCTTGAGAGCTGCGGGCGTCATCCACAGGGTCAGGGCGCGGCGAGGAAGGTCAGCAGGTCCTGGCGGGTCAGCACCCCCACGGGCTTGCCGTCCTCCTGGACGAGCACCGCGTCGGCCTTCTCGAGCATCGACACCGCGGCGCGCGCCGGCTCGGTGGAACCGATCACCGGCAGCGGGCCGGACATGTGGTCCTCCACCCGGTCGGCGAGGTGCGCCGCCCCGGTGAACACCGCGTCGAGCAGGGTGCGCTCGGAGACCGAGCCCGCGACCTCGGCGGCCACGATGGGCGGCTCCGCCCGGACCACGGGCATCTGCGAGACGCCGTACTCCCGGAGGATGTGGACGGCCTCGGCGATCGTCTCCGACGGGTGGGTGTGGACCAGGTCGGGCAGCAGCCCGTCCTTGCCGCGAAGCACCTGGCCGACGGTGCGCTCGTTGCGCTCGGCCCCCTCGACGGCGAAGCCATAGGACGCGAGCCAGTCGTCGTTGAAGACCTTGGTGAGGTAGCCGCGGCCGGAGTCCGGCAGCAGCACCACGATCACGACGTCGTCCCCCTCCGGGGTGCCCTCGAGCTCACGGGCGAGCTGCTTGGCCGCGAACGCTGCCATCCCGGAGGACCCGCCGACGAGCAGCGCCTCCTCGCGAGCCAGTCGCCGGGTGAAGGCGAACGAGTCGGCGTCGGAGACCTCGATGATCCGGTCGGCGACCTCGCGGTCGTAGCAGTCGGGCCAGAAGTCCTCGCCGACACCCTCGACCAGATAAGGCCTACCAGTGCCGCCGGAGTAGACCGAGCCGGCCGGGTCGGCCCCCACGACCAAGATGTCGGAGTTCTGCTCCTTGAGGTAGCGGCCGATGCCGCTGATGGTGCCGCCGGTGCCGACCCCGCACACGAAGTGGGTGATCCTGCCGTCGGTCTGCCGCCACACCTCGGGACCGGTGGTCTCGTAGTGCGAGCGCGGGTTGTGGGGGTTGGAGTACTGGTCGGGCTTCCACGCGCCGGGCTGGGACGAGAGCCGGTCCGAGACGTTGTAGTAGGAGTCGGGGTGCTCGGGCGCGACCGCGGTCGGGCACACCACGACCTCGGCGCCGTACGCCTTGAGCACGTTGCGCTTGTCCTCGCTGACCTTGTCGGGGCAGACGAAGACGCACCGGTAGCCCTTGGCCTGGGCGACCATCGCGAGGCCGACCCCGGTGTTGCCCGACGTCGGCTCGACGATCGTGCCGCCCGGCTGGAGGGCTCCGGAGGCCTCCGCGGCCTCGATCATCCGGGTCGCGATGCGGTCCTTCACCGAGCCGCCGGGGTTGAGGTACTCCACCTTCGCCAGCACGACCGGGCCCTTCTCGGCGCCGGCGAGGCGGTGCTCCGGACTCGTCGCCGGGTCGTCCAGGGTGCGACCGAGCCGCAGCAGGGGGGTGTTGCCGATCAGGTCCAGCAGCGAGTTCGCGTAGTCCACCTCGTCAACCTATCCACTGACCTCCGTAAGGTTGAAGCCGTGGGGAAGGCAGCGGCGGCGCGGAAGCTGGCAGCGGCAGCGGCGTACGGCGGCGGCGGGCTGTCGGTGCTCGGTGGCGCGCTCTACGGGGTGCTGACCGCGGAGGCCAGGCTCGCCCGCAAGGCGATCGGCCGGTTGGACGACGACCCGCCCGACTCCAGTGGCTGGTACGGACGCGGTCGGCCGGGCCCCGCCCTCAAGGTCGCCCTGATCGGTGACTCCGGTGCCGCGGGGTACGGCGTCGAGCGGGTCGAGGAGACTCCCGGGGCGCTGCTCGCCTCCGGTGTCGCCGAGCAGGCCGACCGCCGCGTCTACCTGCGGGAGTTCGCGGTCGTCGGGGCGCGCTCGGCCGACCTCACCGCGCAGGTGGGGCGGGCACTGCCGATCGAGCCCGACGTCGCGGTGATCCTCATCGGTGCCAACGACGTCACCCACTCGGTGCGGCCGTCGGAGTCGGTGCGCCACCTCTCCGAGGCCGTCCGCCGGCTGGTCGACGCGGGCGTCGAGGTGGTCGTCGGCACCTGTCCCGACCTGGGCACGATCAAGCCCATCGCCCCGCCGCTGCGGCAGGTCGCCCGGTCGTGGTCGCGCCGGCTGGCGGCCGCCCAGACGATCGCGGTCGTCGAGGCGCGGGGGCGCAGCGTCTCGCTGGGCTCCATCCTCGGGCTGGAGTTCGCCGCGGACCCGGCCGTCTTCTTCGGCCCGGACCGGTTCCACCCGTCCGCCGACGGCTATCGGTCCATGGCCGCGGTCCTGCTGCCGTCGGTGCTGGCCGCGGTCGGGCTGGTCCCAGACGACGAGGTGACGCCGCAGGCGTTCCGCGGCGAGAGCGTGCTGCCGGTGGCCACCGCCGCCGTGCGCGCGGTCCGGACGCCGGTCACCGAGCTCGACGGCACCGAGGTCGGCGGGTCCGAGCGCGGCCTGCGCGGCCGCTGGGTCGAGCTTCGTCACCGGCGCCGGCACCCCCAGGCCGATGTGGAGCAGCCGCAGGACGCAGCAGACCCGCCCGGGCAGCCCGGGCGGGTCGGCTGATCAGTCGTCTCTCGGGTCACTCACCGCGCAGGATCGCGAGGATCCGCAGCAGGTTGGTGTAGATCCACACCAGGCTGACGGTGAGGCCGAAGGCCGCCCGCCACGACTCGCGCTCCGGGAGCCCGGCGGCGACGCCACGCTCGACGAAGTCGAAGTCGAGGATGAGCATGAAGACACCGAGCACCAGGCCCGCGACGGCGAACAGCAGGCCGATGCCGCCGAAGCCGAAAAAGCCGATCGAGTTGCCGAAGAATCCCAGCACCATCTCCATCAGGCCCAGGGCCACCATGCCGAACATCGCCGCGACGACGAAGGTGCGGAACCGCTGGCCCACCTGGATGTTGAAGAACTTGTAGGCCGCCAGCGTGCCGGCGAAGGCAGCGAAGGTGCCGATGACCGCTTGAGTGACGATGCCGCCACCGAACTGGGCGTCGAAGAACTTGCTCAACGCACCCAGGGCCACGCCCTCGGCGGCCGCGAAGGCCAGCACCAGGGCCGGGCTGATCACCCGCTTGAACGAGTTGACCAGCGACAGCCCGAAGGCCGCCCCGCTGCCGAGCAGGAGCGCGCCGTAGAGCGTGCCCGCCGTCGCCTCGGTGACATCACCGATGTAGAACCAGGTCACTGCCGCGGTGACCATCACCAGAAGCAGCGAGAGGCCGGTCTTCTGGACGACGGAGTCGACGGTCATCCGTGCGTCGGAGCCGTCGGAGCCGTCGGTGCGGTCTGGGCCGCCGGTCGACCAGGTGGAAGGGTCGCTGCCCTGCTGCTGGCCGTAGCCCGGGTAGGCGGCGCCGTTGCCGGCGTACGACTGGTTGCCCTGGCTGGCGCCCGACCCGTTGAACTCCGGGGAGCGCGAGAAGATCGGATTGTTGGACTGCATGTTGGTCTCCTCCTTGGAGGCCTGGTGACCGGCTATCTGACGGCTTCACCGTGGGACCCAGTGTATGCGGACTTATCTGACTCAACGAGCGGCGCGGCCCGCCTGTTCCCTCCGGCGCGCGTCGAGGTGCCCCCGGTGGGGGTCGAACCCACACTGGATCGCTTTTAAGGCGACTTCCTCTGCCGGTTGGGATACGGGGGCGCGTCGACAGCGTAGGCGGGGAGTTCAGCGCAGGGCGGCGGCGCGACCGAGCACGCCGTCCAGCATCGGCGGGGTCAGTCGGCCGGTGAAGGTGTTCTGCTGGCTGGGGTGGTAGCAGCCGAGCAGTGCGACGGCTTGCCGGTCCGGGTGCGCGAGCGACACCTCGACACCGTGGCCGAACTTCGGCTTCGGCCGGGGTACGACGTACCCGGCGGCGGCCAGGGCCCGCAGGGCGCCGTCCCAGCCGAAGCCGCCGAGCGCCACGACGGCCCGCAGCGTCGGGGCCACCAGGGCGACCTCGCGGTGGATCCAGGGCGCGCAGGTGTCCCGCTCGACCGTCGTGGGCCTGTTGTCCGGTGGGGCGCAGCGCACGGTCGCGACCATCCGGGTGTCGACCAGGCGCTGGCCGTCACCCGCGTGGGTGCTGGTGGCCTGGGTCGCGAGACCGACCCGGTGCAGGCTCGCGAACAGCCAGTCCCCCGAGCTGTCGCCGGTGAAGACTCGGCCGGTCCGGTTGCCCCCGTTGGCGGCCGGGGCCAGCCCGACGATCAGCACCCGCGGTGCGGGATCGCCCCAGCCCGCGATCGGTCGCCCCCAGTAGGGCTGGGAGGCGAAGGACGCCCGCTTGTCGCGGGCCACGTCCTCACGCCAGCGGACCAGTCGTGGGCACGCACCGCACACCGACACCCTGGCGTCGAGCTCGGCGAGGTCGTCGGTGGCGGCGAGCCGGCGGACGGCGGCGGGCGTCGAGGCCGCCGGCGTGGACGGAGCTGCAGGGTCGTCCGGCCAGCCGGTGCCGGGTGGGACGGGCGACGCGAACGGCTCCCCGGTCAACGGGTGCGGCAGGTCAGTCGTCACGGTCCCATCCTGCCCCGCCCACTCGCGCCGTCATCGGACCGTAAGGCGCGGGTGGCCGCCACGGCCCTAGCGTGGAAGGGACGGAAGGAGCGGCCCATGATGCACATGGCCGGAGTGTTGATCGGGTTCATGGCGCTGTTCATCGTGCTGCTGGTCGGGGGCATGCTCGTCATGCACGTGGTCGGCGGCCGCCAGGTCGACGACGACCACTGACGGGTCAGACCGACGCGGAGAGCGCCTCGCGCATCGCCACGATATGGGTCGGGGTCGATCCGCAACAGGCGCCGACGAGGTCGACCCCCAGGTCGCGCAGGCGGGTCGCGTGAGCGGCCAGGTCGGCGGGCGAGGCGTCGTACTCGAAGTGGTCGCCGACGACCTGCGGGAGACCGGCGTTGGACTGGGCGACGAGCAGCAACCCTTCGGGGCGGACCGCGGCCATCGCGGCCATGATCTGCTCCATCTCCTCGGGACCGCGACCGCAGTTGGCGCCGACGGCGGCGACGCCGAGGGCGCCGATCTCGGTCACGGCGGTCGCCGGGGTCACCCCCATCATGGTGCGCAGGTTGGTGTCGAAGCTCATCGTCACCACGATCGGGAGCATCGGCGCGACCTGCTGGGCCGCGGCCACACCGGCGCGCACCTCGCTGAGGTCGCTCATCGTCTCGATCAGCACCAGGTCGATGCCACCCTCGACCAGGCCGACGAGCTGCTCGGCGAACCGCGCCTGCGCGTCGGCCTCGGTCTGGGTGCCCAGCGGGTCCATCAGCTCGCCGGTCGGACCCAGGTCGCCGGCCACGAGCAGACCGTGGGCGTCGGCCACGGTGCGAGCCACCAGGGCGGCGGCGGCGTTGAGCTCGTGCACGCGGTCGCCGAGACCGTGCAGGTCCAGCCGCGGCCGGGTGCCGCCGAAGGTGTTGGTCGTCAGGATCGTCGCGCCCGCGTCGGCGTACTCCTGGTGAGCGGCGCCGACCGCGTCGGCGTGGTCGACGTTCCAGAGCTCGCCGGCGTCGCCACCCTCGAGGCCGCGGTCCTGCAGGAGCGTGCCCATCCCGCCGTCGAAGAGTCGGCCACGCAAGGTCTCGGTCATGGTCAGGACTCTAGGCAAGGTCGGCCAACGGGACGCTCGCGTCCGCCAGCCGAGCGGGGTCGACCACGGTGCCGGAGGCGATCAGCGGCTTCACCTCGTCGATGACGTCCCAGATGTTGACGGCCATGGCGGCCGTGACCCTGCCCCCACGCAGCCAGAACGCCAGGAACTCGCGTCCGTCCCGGTCGCCGCGGACGACGACCTCGTCGTCGGGGCCACCGCGCCCGACATACTCCATGCCGAGGTCGTACTGGTCGGTGTAGAAGTACGGCAGCCGGTCGTAGGACGCGTCGCCGCCGAGCATCGCGGTGGCCACCGTGGCCGGCTGGTTGAGCGCGTTGGCCCAGTGCTCGACCCGGATCCGGGAGCCGAGCACCGGGTGCTCGGCGTTGGCGAGGTCACCGACCGCGAAGACGTCGGGGTCGCTGGTGCGGCCGCCGGCGTCGACGAGGACGCCGTTGTCGACGTCCAGGCCGGCCGCCTCGGCGAGCTCCACGTTGGGGGCGGCCCCGATGCCCACCACGACCACGGTCGCCGGGAAGCGGGTGCCGTCGGCGAGCCGGACCGCGCCGACGTGGCCGGTCCCCTCGGCGGGCTCGATCTCCTCGATGCTCACACCGGTGCGCAGGTCGACCCCGTGCTCGCGGTGCAGGTCGGCGAAGACGGCGGCCATCGCGGGTCCGAGCACGCGCACGAGCGGCAGCTCCAGCGACTCGAGCACGGTGACCTCGGCCCCGGCCTTGCGGGCGGCCGCGGCGAGCTCCAGGCCGATCCAGCCGCCGCCGACGAACACCACCCGGGCCGCGGCGTCGAACGCGGCGCGCAGCCGGTCGCTGTCCTCAACGGTGCGCAGGGTCAGCACTCCGTCGAGGTCGGCCCCGGGCAGGTCGAGGCGGCGGGGGCTGCTCCCGGTGGCGAGCAGGAGCTTGTCGTAGGTCAGAGTCTCCCCGCCCACGGTCACGGTGCGGGCCGCCGGGTCGAGCGCGGTGGCGGCCTGCCCCAGACGCAGCTCGACGTCGTGCTCGTCGTACCACGCCTGGTCGTGGACCGTGGCGTCGTCGATCGTGGAGTCGCCGGCGAGGTAGCCCTTCGACAGCGGCGGCCGCTCGTAGGGCAGGTGCTCCTCCGCGCCCACCAGGACCAGGCGGCCGCCGAAGCCCTGGTCCCGCAAGGCCTCGACCGCCTTGGCTCCGGCCAGTCCGGCCCCGACGATGATGAAGGTCTGCTCACTCATACCCACAGTCAACCCCCTGGCTGGTCGTCGACCATCGACCAGGCGATGCCGTCGAGGATGTCGGTCGGGCAGACGAGCAGGTCGGCCACACCGGCCCGGCGCAGCACCCGGTCGAGGATCAGCGCCCCGGCACCGATCACGTCGGCCCGGCCCGGATGCATCCAGGTCAGTACCCGCCGCTCGGCGACCCTCATCGCCAACACCCGCTCGACAAGCTCGTGCACCCCTGCGACCGGCACCACGACCGCCTCCGTCGGCCCGCGGTCGGTCGTGAGGCCCAGCAGCCCGCCGGCGAGCGTGGTCACCGTGCCGGCCACGCCGATCACGGTGGCGGCCGCGCCGGGGTCGACGCCGCACCGGTCGAGGTGCGCGTCGATGTCGCGCACGCAGGCGGTCACCTGCGCCGCCGTCGGCGGGTCGTCGTGGAGGTGGCGCTCGTGGAGCCGCACCGAGCCGATGTCCATCGAGACGACGCGCCGTGGGGTGGTGTCGCCGAGGATCAGCTCGGTGGAACCGCCGCCCACGTCGACCACCAGCACGGGGGACGGAGGGGTGGGGCTCAGGTGCCGCACCGCGCCGTCGAAGGCGAGCACGGCCTCCTCGTCGCCGGTCACCACCTCCGGTTCGACGCCGAGGCGGGCACGGACGCCGGCGGTGAAGACCGCCGCGTTGCGGGCGTCACGAGTGGCCGAGGTCGCACAGAACCGGATCCGGGTGGCGCCGTGCTCGGCGATCAGCGCGGCGTACTCGTCGAGGGCCGCGAACGCACGCTCGAGCGCCTCGAGTGCGAGCTCGCCGGTGGTGTCGACCCCCTGGCCGAGCCGGACCATCCGCATCTCCCGCACGGCGACGGCGGGGAGCGCGCCGATCAGCAGCTTGATGGTGTTGGTGCCGCAGTCGATCGCGGCGATCACGGGGTTCCGAGACGGTTGCTGCACAACCTCCTCAACCATCGGTGACACAGGGACCCTCGCCCCACCAGTGGCCGAGAAGGTCGAGGACCTCGTCGCCCAGCGGGTTGATCCCGCGGCCCTGGGCCAGGGACTGCCCGGCGAGGACGTGCAGGCACTTGACCCGGTCCGGCATGCCGCCGGCCGAGATGCCGTCGATCTCGGGCACGCTCTGCCCGACCTCCCGGGCCAGCTCGGCCCGTGCGGCGAGGTAGCGCTCGTGCGCCGCGGCGTACGCCGTCGCGAGGTCGGGGTCGGCGGTCAGCCGGTCCTGCATCTGCTTCATCAGCCCGGAGCCCTCGAGGGTGCCGATCCGTGACGCGGCGCGGGGACAGGTGAGGTAGTACGTCGTGGGGAACGGCGTCCCGCTCGGGAGTCGCGGCTCGGTGGTCACCACGTCGGGCAGGCCGCACGGGCAGCGGTGCCCCACCGCGTGGATCGCGCGGGGCGAGCGCCCGAGCTGCTGCTCGACGGCCGCCAGGTCGACACTGTCGACCGGGTCGGCGGGCCGGGCGGCGGTCACTCCTCGGTGCCGTCGATCTCGGTGGCCGGCGGCTTGCCGCCACGGGCGGTCGGCGGGTTGCCGGCCAGCTCGACCGACTCCCAGGCCGAGGTCCACCAGGCGGTGGGCTCGACCTTGACCACCTCGCTCGGGTCCTTGAGCGTGGACCCGCTCTCCAGGGGCTGACCGTCGGCGCCGAGCACGATGTAGGAGGTCTCGCCGGGCATCAGGTAGCCGAAGCGGGACCGCGCCTGCGCCTGCACGAAGGCGGGGTCGTCCCAGCGGCGCTTCTCGCGCTCGAGGGCGTCGATATCGACCTCACGTTCGGCGATCTGGCTCTTCAGCTCGGAGATCTCCGACCGTTGCTGGAGGTAGGCCTTGAGCGAGGAGCCGTAGGAGACGGTGAGCACGGCCAGGACCAGCACCAGCACGGCCGCACGCCCGGTGAAACGCGGCCGCCGACCGGCCGCGCCGGCGGCCGGCAGCGGGGAGAGCGACGGCGCAGCCGCGGGACGGGCCCGGGCAGCGGTTCCCCGCTGACCACGACCGTCGGGACGCCGACTGCCGCCGGGCCCTCCCCGAGGAGTGCGTCGTTGCGTCATCAGGCTCCGAGCCCCCCGTCAGCGCTGGTAGCGCGGGAAGGCAACCGCCCCGGCGTAGCGGGCGGCGTCGCCGAGGTCGTCCTCGATCCGCAGCAGCTGGTTGTATTTCGCGACCCGCTCGGACCGTGCCGGCGCGCCGGTCTTGATCTGGCCGCAGTTGGTCGCGACCGCGAGGTCGGCGATCGTGGTGTCCTCGGTCTCGCCCGAGCGGTGGCTCATCATGCAGCGGTAGCCGTTGCGGTGCGCGAGGTCGACGGAGTCGAGGGTCTCGGTGAGCGAGCCAATCTGGTTGACCTTCACCAGCAGCGCGTTGGCCTGGCCGCCGGTGATGCCGCGCTGGAGGCGCTCGACGTTGGTGACGAACAGGTCGTCGCCGACGATCTGGATCTGGCTGCCGAGCTGGTCGGTCATCGCCTTCCAGCCGTCCCAGTCGTCCTCGTCGAGGGGGTCCTCGATGGAGACGATGGGGTACGACGCGACGAGGTCGGCGTAGTAGGCCACCATCTCCTCGGAGGTCTTCTTCTGGCCCTCGAAGGCGTACTTCTTCTTCTCGTGGAACTCCGACGCCGCCACGTCCATGGCCAGGGCGATGTCCTTGCCGAGGGTCAGGCCGGCCGACTTCACGGCCTCGGCGATCAGGTCGAGCGCGGCCCGGTTGGACGACAGGTCGGGAGCGAAGCCGCCCTCGTCACCCAGGCCGGTGGCCAGGCCCTTCTTCTTCAGCACCGACTTCAGGGCGTGGTAGACCTCGGCGCCCTGGCGCAGCGCCTCCGCGAAGGTGGGCGCACCGATCGGGGCGATCATGAACTCCTGCACGTCCACGTTGGAGTCTGCGTGCGAGCCACCGTTGAGGATGTTCATCATCGGCACCGGCAGCAGGTGGGCGTTGGGACCCCCGAGGTAGCGGTAGAGCGGGAGGTCGGCACTGTCCGCGGCCGCCTTCGCCACGGCAAGCGAGACGCCGAGGATCGCATTGGCGCCGAGCTTGGCCTTGTTGGGGGTGCCGTCCAGGTCCAGCATCGCCTGGTCGACGAGCCGCTGGTCGTCGGCCTCGAGGCCCTCGATCGCCGGTGCGATGTCGTCGATCACGGCCTTGACCGCCTTGGTCACGCCCTTGCCGACGTAGCGCTTGCCTCCGTCGCGGAGCTCGACCGCCTCGAAGGCTCCCGTCGAGGCGCCGCTGGGCACGGCGGCCCGGGCGAAGGCGCCGTCGTCGAGAGCGATCTCGACCTCGACGGTGGGGTTGCCGCGCGAGTCGAGGATCTCGCGTGCGCCGACTGCTGCGATCGATGCCACTGGGTGCTCCTGGTGATGGGACGGACAGGCGCGCCCAGCCTAGACCCGAAGGCCGGGATGGCTCGGGAGCACCCGCGGGGGCGGACCAGACCTTCGGGCCCACCCCGGGCGAGCCCCGCTTTGCCTGCCGACCCGGCGAGAGAGAAGGGGGCCATGAACGCCGCCACCGGCCCGCTGACCCGCCGGCTCGGGACGGCCGACGCCGTCGTCGTCGGCCTGTGCGCGATGATCGGGGCCGGGGTCTTCGCCGTCTTCGCTCCCGCGGCCCAGGCCGCCGGCGCAGGCCTGCTCCTCGCCTCGGCCTCGCGGCCACGGTCGCCTTCTGCAACGCCGCCGCGTCGGCCCAGCTGGCGATGACCTACCCCACCTCCGGCGGCACGTACGTCTACGGCCGCGAGGTCCTCGGCGAGTGGTGGGGCTTCCTGGCCGGCTGGGGGTTCGTGATCGGCAAGACCGCCTCGTGCGCGGCGATGGCGCTGACGTTCGCGGCGTACGCCGTCCCGGCCGGCGGGTGGTGGCAGCGCCTGGCCGCCGTGCTCGCGGTGGTCGCACTGACCGCGGCCAACCTTCGCGGCATCACCCGGACGGCCGTCGTGGCCCGGACGTTGCTCGCGCTCACCCTGCTCACGCTCACCGTCGTGGTGGCCGTGTCGTGGCAGCACGCCGCGTCGGCCGACCCGGTCACACCGCTCGTCGGCGACGTCACGGCCTACGGCGTCCTCCAGTCCGCGGGGCTGCTCTTCTTCGCCATCGCGGGCTACGCGCGGATCGCCACCCTGGCCGAGGAGGTGCGGCGTCCGGAGATGCTCGGGCGCGCGATCCTCCTCGCCCTCGCTGTCGCGATCGCCGTCTACGCGGCGGTCGCCGTCGCTCTCCTGGCCGTCCTCGGGGACGCGCTGCCCGACACCGCGACCCCGGTGGCCGCGGCGGTACGGGCCGCCGACGCGGCCTGGGCCGTGCCGTTGGTGCGCGTCGGCGGGGCCGCGGCCGGCCTCGGTGCGCTGCTGGCGCTGCTCGCCGGTGTCGGCCGGACGTCGCTGGCGATGGCACGCGAGCGCGACCTGCCCGGCTGGCTGGCCGCGGTCGAGCCACGCCACCAGGTGCCCCACCACGCCCAGATCGCCGTGGGTGTCGCCGTGGTCGCGCTGGTGCTGGTCGCCGACCTGCGCGGCGCGATCGGCTTCTCGTCGTGCGGCGTCCTGGTCTACTACGCGGTCGCCAACCTGTCGGCCCTGCGACAGCCCGCCGCGGCCCGGCGCTGGCTGCGGGCACTCAACGTCCTCGGCCTGGCCGGGTGTGTCGTCCTCGTGGCGACGCTGCCGCTCCCCTCTGTCATCGCGGGGCTGGGGGTGCTGACCGTCGGCGCGCTCGGGCGCCTGCTGCTTCGGCGTCGATGACCTCCTCCTGGGGGTTTCCGGGCGTCGCGGACGCCGCCATACTGCCGTGATGACCGCCGCCACCCCTCAGGAACAGGTCGCCCAGTGGGCCGGCATGTTCGACCGCCTGTCGTCGAGCTACGACCAGACCGGGGTGCCGTTCTTCTCGGTGATCGCCGACGGCCTCGTCGCCCGCCTCGCTCCGGTCCGCGGCGAGCGGGCGCTCGACCTCGGCGCCGGACGTGGTGCGGCCACCTTCCCGCTCGCCGAGGCGGTCGGACCGGCCGGGCACGTCGATGCGATCGACATCGCGCCCGGCATGGTCGAGGCGACCCGCACCGCCGTCCGGGAGCGCGGGCTGAGCCAGGTCGACGTGATGATCGGCGACGCTTCCGAACCGGCCCTGGCCGACGGTGCCTACGACCTCGTCGCCTCGTCCCAAGTGGTCTTCTTCCTGCCCGAGCCCGAGCGGAGCCTGGCGCTCTGGGCGGCACTGCTCAGACCCGGCGGTCGGCTCGGCATCTCCACCTTCCGGCCGTGGCGGGGCGTTTGGCGCAGCATCGAGGAGGTGTTCCGGGACTACGACGACGACCCGGGTCGCCCGGCCGCGACCGAGATGCCGGAGGTCTACGCGACCGACGAGGGCGTGGCCGGCCTGCTTTCCGGTGTCGGCCTGCACGACGTGCGCACCGAGATCGCGACGTACGTCGTCCCGTTCGCCGACACCGAGGAGTGGCGTCGCTGGTCGCTCGGCACCGCGATGCGCGGCCTCTGGATGCGCACCCCCGAGGAGTCGCACCCCGAGATCCTCGCGCGCGTGGGCGAGCTCCTCGACCAGAGCCGCGGGCCCGACGGCCGCGTCGGCCTGGAGGTCGACATCCGCTACACCCTGGGCCGCGCGTCCGCCGGTTGAGGTGCGCGACCCCCGCTGGTGAAGGTGCGAAGGCGACCGCATCTCCGCTGGTTGAGGTGCGAAGGCGTTCAACGCCTGAGCCTCGAAACCAAGGTCACCAGTCTCGAGGCTCGGCCGTGACCGGCCTCGCACCTCGCCAACGGTCGGTGGGCGTGGTCAGACGATCGCCGAGGACCGCCCGTCCCAGTAGGGCTTGCGCAGATCGCGCTTGAGGATCTTCCCGGTCGGGTTGCGAGGCAGCGCTTCCATCACATCGACCGACGTCGGGCACTTGTATGACGCGAGGTGCTCGCGGCAGTAGCCGACCAGCTCCGCCTCGGTCGCGGTGGTCCCGGGTCTCAGTGACACGACGGCCTTCACGGTCTCGCCCCAGCGATCGTCGGGCACGCCGATCACCGCGACCTCCATGACCGCGGGGTGCTCGGCCAGGACGCGCTCGATCTCGGGCGAGTAGATGTTCTCGCCGCCGCTGATGATCAGGTCCTTGAGCCGGTCCTCGACGTAGACGAAGCCCTCGTCGTCGACCCTGCCCAGGTCGCCGGTGCGGAACCACCCGTCCTCGGTGACGACCTCCGCGGTCTCCGTGGGCTTGCCCAGGAACCCTTTCATCCGCTGCTTCGTGCGCAGCCAGATCTTGCCGGGCTCTCCGGTCGTCAGGTCCTCGAGCGTGGCCGGATCGACGATGCGCAGCTCCACCCCCGGCAGCGGCTGCCCGGCCGAGACGAGCCGCTCCGGGTGGTCGGCATCGCGGTGGGCCTCCGGCATCAGGTGGTGGCGACGCCGGCGACCTCGGTGAGCCCGTAGACCTGGATGAAGTCGGTGTCGGGCCAGGCCTGCATGGCCGCCCGCAGCAACGGCGGCGGCATCGGGGCGGCGCCGTAGGTGTAGGTGCGGAGCCTGGCGAAGAGCTTCACCGCGTCGTCCCCCGACTGCAGCACCTGCGCCAGCACCGCCGGCACCAGGAACGTCCGGTTGGCGCCGGCCATGATCGCCCCGGCCAGCGACGCGCCGTCGGGGTCGCGCGTCATCACCAACGGGATGCCGTCGTGGATCCCGAACAACACGTAGGACGAGCCGCCCACGTGGAAGAGCGGCATCGCGACCATGCTCTTGTCGCCGGGCTCGAAGCCCCATTCGTCGTGGGCGTTGATGGTGTGCTCGACCATGTTGGTGTGCGTGAGCATCACGCCCTTGGGACGGCCGGTCGTGCCGGAGGAGTACATCACCAGGCAGACGTCGTCCGGGGTGACCTCGTCGCGCCGCGCGAGCGGCACGGAGGACGCCAGCCAGGCCTCGTACTCGTCGCCCTCGGCGCCGTCCGGCGTGACCGAGATGAGCTTCTCCACCCGGGTGAGACCGTCCCGGATGGCCTCGATCGTCGGCATCAGCTCGGTGCCCACGAACAGCACCCTGGCGCCGGAGTCGTTGACGGCGTAGTCGACCTCGTCGCCCGCCGAACGCCAGTTGACGATCGCGTTGGCCGCGCCGAGGGACGCGGCCGCCATCGAGATCTCGACGCACGCCGGGTGGTTCTTGTCCAGGAAGGCGACCACGTCGCCACGGCCGATGCCGAGAGCCGCGAGCGCGCCGGCGGCCCGGCGTACGCGCTCATCCCACTGCGACCAGGTCCACGTGCGACCCAGGTAGGTCATCGCCTCCGCATCCGGAGTCTCCCTCGCCCAGTGGGCGAGCCGGTCGTCGACGAAGGCGGGACGGGTTGGGGTCATGCGTCCCGATTGTGAGGCAGGTCACGCTCCCCCACAAGGGACCGCCCACGGCTGTCTAGGGTCGTGGCCGTGCGGATCGCGACGCTCAACCTCGGTTAGGACCTGGACCGCTGGCCCGAGCGCCTACCGCTCGTCGTCGACGCCCTCGCCGCCGCCGACGCCGAGGTGATCGGCCTCCAGGAGATGGCCCTGCCCATCCGCCTGACCACCTGGTCGCCGACGCACTCAACGCGCGCGACCCCGATCGGCCGTACGCCGTCCACACCGCACCGCACCGAAGTGGGGGGACGCCAACCCCGAGGCGGTCTCGCTGCTCTCCCGCGTGCCGGTGGCCGAGCACGAGGTCTGCAAGCTCCCCGAGGGTGGACGCGTCGCGCAGCGGATCGAGGTCGACCTCGA
>Ga0136611_10000983_pt1 | contig 19423 bp, 15 predicted proteins | sample AntDrymUQ2232306_2_FD_106645 | JGI IMG/M metagenome (GOLD analysis project Ga0136611, IMG submission 106645) | Polar desert sand microbial communities from Dry Valleys, Antarctica - metaG UQ223 (23.06) | ecosystem: Environmental > Terrestrial > Soil > Desert | place: Antarctica: Dry Valley...
CGAATTTGCAGATCGTCGGCGGACAAAACGGACTTCCCGATGACCTTCTCGCGAAAATCCGCGCGCGCGACGATGAAAGAATTCAGGCCAGCGCGCCGATCCTTTCGCAAACTCTTTTCTCGCCGACACTGCAAAATTCGATTCTTATTCTCGGCGTCGATATTTTCAGCGAGGCCGACTTCCGCGATTTCGGCTTGAGCCAGGCGCAGGGCGAAACGCGCGGCGCGCAAAACAATTCGGCGGCGGGCGCGATTTCGTTTTTGCTCGACCCGAACGCAATTGCGATTTCCCAGTCGCTGGCAAAGCGGCACAAACTCCAAATCGGCAGCGCGCTGAAAGTTTTCGCCGGCGCCCAGCGCGTGACTTTTCGCGTCGTGCAAATTCTCGACGACCAAAAGCTCGGCGGCGCGTTCGGCGGCGATTTCGCGGTTTGCGACATTGCGGCGGCGCAGGAAAATTTCGGCAAACTGGGCCGCCTGGATTCGGTCGATTTGATCGTCGAAGAAGATCAAATTCCCGCCGTTTCAGCCGATTTGAAAAAACTGGCGCCGCCCGACGCGACGATCCAACGACCGGCGCAACGCGGCGCGCAAGTGGCCGATTTGCTGGCCGCGTTTCAATTGAACCTCGCGGCGCTTTCGAGCATTTCCTTATTCGTCGGCGCGTTTCTGATTTACAACGCGATCGCGATTGCCGTTGTGCGCCGCCGCACCGAAGTCGGAACTTTGCGCGCCTTGGGCGCTTCGCGCGGCCAGATTTTGCGCTTGTTTCTAGTCGAAGCCGCCGTCATCGGATTCATCGGCTCGCTGCTTGGCTGTGCTCTGGGAATTTTACTCGCGCGTTTCACATTAAAAGCTGTCAGTACAACGGTTTCGCTTTTGTATATTGCGGTTCACGCGCGCGAGCAAACTATTCCTTTGTGGCTGTGGCTCGGCGCGCCGCTTGGCGGAACTTTCTTGTCCGTCATTTCCGCGTTTCCCGCCGCGTGGGAAGCCGCCAATATTTCGCCACGCGCGGCCCTTCAGCGCGGCACGTTTCATCAAACCGCGTTGCGCTGGCTCGCGCCGATGAGCGTCGCCGGCGCGCTTTCTCTTTGCGTCGCATTTGTTTTGTGCCTGCCGTTCATCAGCGGGCGCAGCGTTTACGCGGGTTTCGCGGCGGCGTTTTTCACGCTCGGCGGCTTCGCGCTTCTGGCGCCGCTTGCGACTTTATTGGGCGGAAAACTCGTGCAGAAATTCGCGGCGAAAATCGGAATCGAAAGCGCGCTGGCCGCAACCTATTTGCAGCGCGCACTTGGCCGCAGCAGCCTGGTCATCGCGGCGCTGATGGTTTCCCTCGCGATGAGCATCGGGCTTTCCGTGATGGTACGCTCGTTTCGCAGCACCGTTGTCGATTGGGTTCAGAACACCGTCAGCGCCGATTTTTACATCGCGCCCGCGACCGGCTTTAGCGGCGAAATGGGCGCCGGCTTGCCGCTTGATGTGATTCAGTACGCGCGCGCTTTGCCCAACGTGCGCGCGATTGACACGCTTCGCAGCGTGCGAATGCAACTGGGCAATCAGCCGATTCAAATCGCCGCCAACGAATTGCCGACGCTTCTCAGCGGCGAGCGAAAAATGCGCTTTGTCGAAACCGCGCAGGGCGAAGAAAACGCCAAACGGGTTTTCGCCTCAAATTCGGGCGTACTTGTTTCGGAACGATTTAAGTCTTTGATCGGCTTGGGCGCGGGCCAAACGTTGCGCTTGCAAACGCCAAGCGGCGTGCGCGATTTTTTCATCGCCGGCGTGTTTTACGATTACACGCCCGACGAATGTTTGCTTTACATGCCGCGCCCGCTTTACCAAAGATTGTGGCGCGACGATCAGATCGACGGGCTGGCGTTGTATTTCAATGATCGCGTTTCTCCCATTGCCGTAAAACGCGATCTGGAAAAGCGATTCGCCGCGCGCTATCAACTGACGCTGCTGCCCAACGCGCAAATTCGCGAGTCGGTCTTGAAAACGTTCGACCAGACTTTCGCCGTGACTTACGCGCTGCAACTCATCGCCGTCATCGTCGCGGCCATCGGCATTTTCGATACTTTAATTGCTTTGCTCATCGAACGCGCGCGCGAAATCGCGACGCTTCGCGCGTTGGGCGCGGCGCCCGGACAGATTTTCAAAATGACATTGATCGAATTTGCGTTGGTTGGAATTTTCGCGTGGATGCTGGGCGTCGCGGCGGGACTTTGCCTTGCGTGGGAATTGATTTTCGTCATCAATCGCCAGTTTTTCGGCTGGACAATCGGCTGGACTTTGCCCCTCGATTCACTATGGCAATCGCTTTTTCTGGCGCTTGGCGCGGCATTGGGCGCGGGCATTTTTCCGGCGCGCGCCGCGATTCGCCGCAACATTTCAGAGGCGCTGCAAACCGAGTAACGAACCCAGCGCGTCAGCGACGGGCTAAAGCACGCGCTGATTCCAGCCCGTCGCTCACGCTTCGGGTTCGTTAACGGATAAAAAGTACGCCTTTATTCAGGCGTACTTTTCTCTTGCATCGTTTGCAGGCGATTTGTATAATGGCGTTGCTATGTTCGCCTTCTTCCTCCTTTGCCCCCGCGCGTCTCGCTAGCGCACGCCTGTCGCGCGCCCCGTAATGGCTCGCGTTTTTGCCACGTCGATTACCTCGTCGTTTTTATGTTCCCGTTCGGGTTCCTTGCCCGCGCGCTTTGGCTTGCTGTTTTTGCGTGACTTTTCACGCGTTCGATTCTTAAAATCAGGTTCTTATGAAATCCAGTACAGATTGGCGCGAAGAGGCCGTGAACGCGGCTTTGCGCGCCGCCGCCGAATATGGCGATAGCGCGGACGCTTTGCTGCTCCAGATTCGGCTGCACGATTCGGCGCTGCAAACTATGTCGCTGTGGCCCGACAGGCCCGCATTTCAAATCTTTCTCGACGAGCGCGCCGCGTCCGTGCGCTCGTTGCTGGCCAATACGCATCGCTACGCGAAAGACGATAAAACTTCGCCCTACATCGGCTGGCTCGGTTGCGTGTGGCAGGGCGAAACCATTGAAATCGTCTTCGCGCCCGCCGAGTACGAGGAAGGAAAAACCATTTGCGTTTCCCCCAGCGAGGCGGCTCTCGCAGACTTCGCCCGCGCCTGGAGCGATTACGAAGAGCGTCCCCACGGGCGCTGTTTGCGCTACTCGGAAGGCTGGGAAAACGCGCCCGATCTCGACCGCGATATTGGCGGCGCGTCGTGGGACGATGTGATTCTCGCGCCCAAAGTGCTGGGCGAAGTGCGCGGCGCGGTCGAAAATTTTTTTGCGCACCGCGAGGCTTTTGTTTCGCTTGGTTTTACCTGGCGGCGCGGCTTGCTGCTCATCGGGCCGCCGGGCACGGGCAAAACCTTGATTTGCAAAGCGGCGGCGGCTTCGCTGCCCGAACTGCCGTTTTTGTACGTGCGCGATTTGCGCGAATATCACGACAACGAGGCGATCAAGGCGATCTTCAAGCGAGCGCGCAAACTGGCGCCGTGCCTGCTCATTTTTGAAGACCTGGAAAGCCTGATTGGCGATCAATGGCGCAGCCAATTTTTGAACGAACTCGATGGTTTTGAAAGCAACGAGGGGATTTTCGTTATCGCTTCGTCAAACCATCCGGGCAAAATCGACACGGCGCTGCTCAAGCGTCCTTCGCGTTTCGACCGTGTCGTTCATATCGGCTTGCCCGCCATCGCCGAGCGTGCGCGCTATTGCGCTCGCGTTCTCGAAAAGTTGTCGGAACGTTTGGCGCCCGATTTCGATGTCGCAACGCAAAGCGCCGTCTTCGCCGAAAAAAGCAAAGGTTTCACTCTGGCGTATCTGAAGGAAGGCATTACGGCGGCGACGCTGCAAATGGCGCAGGAAGGCGTTGTGGTTTTCGACGAGCGATTTGCCGAGGCTGTCGTGGCGCAAATCGAAGGCTTGCGCCAGCACCTCAAGCGCATGAAAGACCCGGAAGCTCTCGCTGAAATGACAACCGGCGAAGACATCGTTGGATTCCGCCGATAAGATTTTCGTCGCAAAAAAGCACGCTGGCCTTACGCAAGATGTCGCCCCATGTAGGGACATGGCCTGCCATGTCCTCTGGCAGCGCGGACATGGCAGGCCATGTCCCTACGATTTCGCCGTGATTCTCCGGTTCTACGTAACCTAAAAGTACGCCTTTATTCAGGCGTACTTTTCTTTTGCGCGCCTGCGTCATCGAATCAATTTTCGAATGCCCAGAACGCACAAAGCCAACAGCCCGAACGCGGACAAAGCCAACAACATCATCAACGGAATGTCTTCGTTTTCATAAACGCGGGCAACACAAGCGACCGCAATCGCGCAGCCGAAAAAAGCGGCGCAAAACGCCAGAAATCCCAACGTCAGAACCGCAAACAACTTCCATATCCATGACACGCCTGCCGATGGCAATTTATTCATCGTTTACGTAGTTTCCGAATTCCGTAGACGCAGATGGCAACGATACAGAAAAAACACAACGAGACCAAATAGTTCTGGGGATAGCTCGGGCCGCTTAATAAAAAACACGTTCCCGCCAGCCCGTAGGGAACGACGGAAAGCGCCAGAATCGCGATGCCGATTTTGTTCAAAGTGGAGATAGGTTTCACGCTTCGCAGGCGCGAGCCGCACCATGTGCAGAACTGCGGCGTGCCCCATACCTGACAACAGCAGTGCGGGCACACTTCCGATTCTGGCTGCCCATTCATCGCCGCGCTCCCGAAAAGTACGCCGGAATTCGGGCGTACTTTTTGTGCGAACGCGCGAAGCCAAGCGCGCCAATTAAAGCAATCGCCAGACACGCGAGTTGCGCCAGCGAAAGTCCGGCGAAGATGACATTGCGTTCGCGCCAGAATTCAATCGCGAAGCGGCTCAGGCCGAAAAGCGTGAGATACAGCTTGAACAAATCGCCTTCGCGCGACAGATGTTTTTGCGCGCGCAGAACGATCAGGAAAACAAGCGCCGCCGAAATCGCGAGATAAATCTGCGTTGGGTGGCGCCAGTCGCCGTGTTGGTTGCACGCCCATAAAACATTTGTTGGAACGCCGTAACAACACTGATTAAAAAAGCAGCCCAGCCGCCCGACAGCTTCGCCCGCCGGCAACGCCAACGCGAAAAGATCGCCCGTCGAGCGCGCAATTCCCAGTTGCTTTTTGGCGATTTCGACGGCCAGCCAGCCGCACAACACGCCGCCCAAAATCGTGCGCCCGCCCAGATGCGGATTGAGTATCAGCGCCGGATCACTTTTCCAAATCTGCGAATGCGTCAACCATTCGGTCAGTTTCGTGCCCACGATGCCGCCGCCCCAGGCTGCCAGTGCGATCAGCGTCATGCCGCTCGTTGCCAGATTGCGCGCGCGCAATTGCCACCAGAAAACCAGCGCGCCGACGACGTAGCCAAGTGTCGTGAAGAAAAAACCGAGGGTCATTTCAATTGCGCGAGAGGAATGAACGCGGGTTCGGGCGAACCCGTTGCGGGCGATTCGGGAAAGTCGCCGGCGTCGCTAAAAAGCCAGCGCCAGCAGAACGAATAGCGGCGCGGATCGGATTCAAAAGTGCCGACGTGAACGCAGCACTGGCGCAGCCGCGCTTCGTGCAGCGTGTGCGCGTCCATGAACATTTTTACCGTGATGCGAAACGTGCGTTCGGCGATTTGTTCCATCGCGCGCTCGCGCTTGTGAACCAGGTTCCACATTCCGCCCAGCAATTGCGGCAAGCCCGGAATGCAATCGCACATCTGCGCGACATCGAGCGCCAGGCGCGGCGTGCCGACCGGCAACTGCTCGGAAAACACGCGCGCAAGTACGCCTGATTTCAGCATTTCTTTGATCGGCGCCGCAACCGTATCGAAACTGATCGTGTTGGAAACAAGGTGAATCCAGCGCCGCAATTCGTCGCGCCCGACCAGTTCGGGAATGCTTTTCCATTCGCCGCTCGCGGTTTTCAAAAGATAGGAAATATCGCAGCAATCGGAATGCGAACACGGCAGCGGAATAAAGTCACCGGCGCCGACAAGCCCGTTTGTTTGTTCACTCAGGCGGCGCAAAACTCCCGTCGGCGTGGCGCGGCTGCGCGCATCGAACGTTTGCGCGCGGCCCGAACCGAACGCAGGCTGAATTGCGATTCCGGCGCAGCGCGGCGTCTCGATTCCGAGCTGGACGATGTCGCCGATTTCGTCTTCGTTAACGCCGCGCGCAACGGTCGTCACCAAAGTCGTCCAGATTCGCGCGTCGTCCAGACGCTGCAAAATCGCCAGCTTTTCCGCCGCGACATCTTCGTTGCGAAGTTTCAAATACGTCGTCGGACGCAAGCCGTCGAACTGCAAATAAACTTCGATTCGCTCACGGTGCTTTTGCAGAAAACTCAGAAATTTGTCGTCGCGCGCGATGCGACGACCGTTGGTATTTAATAAAATCCGCGTGATATTTAACGGCAGCAAACGCTCGATTAGCTCAGAAATATCGTCGCGCACCGTTGGCTCGCCGCCCGAAAGCATCAGCACGCTGAGCTTGCCGCCTTCACGTTTCAAGATCGTTTGAACCGTGTGAACCACGTCGTCGATGCTCGGTTTTTCGTCGCGCGGAACCGGCGTTCCGGGCGCTTTGGCGCTGGCGTAACACGTCTGGCAGCCGTAGTTGCAGCGGTCGGTAATATTGAGAACCAGGATGCAAGTGTGCTGTCCGTGCGAGGCCGGAAGCCCGTCGCGATAGCCGTCGGGGAAAGCCTTGAAATTATTTCCGCGGTCGGGCGTGATTTGCAATGTCGGCGATTGCCAGCCGCTTCGCGCGCGCCAGATTTCGGCGTCTTCTTCGTATAAAGATTCGGTTTCGCCATGCTCTGCGCAAAAACGGCGCAGCCAGATGCTGCCGCTGTGCGACACCAGCATTCCATCGCGCCACACGTCTTCATCCGAGCGGCGCGGCGCGGCAAAACACGACGGGCAAACCGTGCGCGTGTAGGCTTCGATCAGGTAATCGCGCGGCTGCAAAAGTGTTGTCATAAGAAACTCAAAAACGAAAAGTACGCCGGAATTCAGGCGTACTTCTTCGAAAGGATGAAGGATGAAGGCGGAAGGATGAAGACCGCTTCCCGCCTCGGGCTGCCCGCCGCCCGCCTCCCGTTGCTAAAACCCCTGACGGAATTCGAGCTTTAATTCGCGCCGCGCGGTTTGATAGGTCAGGCCGTAGGCGAAGGTTTTGTAGGAACGGAGAAGGCCGAATCGCTCGTCGCGCAGGCGGCGCAGGCCCAGATCATAGCGCAAGTCGATGGGAACAAGGTAGCGCGGCGAAAGCTGCACATCGAAAGTGGTGCGCAGTTCGCGCGCGATTTCAACGCGGTCGAAGCGAAACGGCGTCGTGCCCGAAACGGTCGTCGCGCGATAGGAAAACAGGCCGCGCACGCGACTGGAAATGTTGCCGTAATAGCCGACTTCAAAGCCCGAGTTGCGGTAGCGTTGTCCCTGCTCGTAATTGGCATAGCGCGCGAAAAGATCGAGATAGGGGCCGTCTTTTTCCACGGCGCGCGTGGTCAAAACTGCTTCGGCCAGCGAGCGCGCCGAACGCACTGCGGCGGCGTTGCTGCCGATGGTTCGCTCGTTGAAACGCCCGTAGCCGGCGCCGAAAACCAAGCCCAGGCGGCGCCCGCCGGGCAGGCCGGTCAGCGGCAAAGTGGACGAATTGAAAGCAACTTCAGGCTCGCGGTCGAGTTCGATGCGATTGGTCAATTGCGTTGTGACGATGTCGGCGTGGCGCGCGCGCAGCGAAAAAGTGCCCAGCTTGTTCGGCGCTTCGAGCGACAGTCCGCCGCGCACGCCGATGCGCTGCGACAAACCCAGGTCGGCGCGCAAAAAAGCGCCGCTCGGATTTTGCGACAGTGGGAATTGCAAGCTCGTCGTCAGCAAAATCTTGTCGGTCGAATTGAAAGCGATGCGCGGAGTCAGCGAGAACGATTCGCTGCTGCGGCGTCCGCCAAGCCCGGTCGAGCGCAAGATGTAAGACGGAATCGGCAGGATTTTCGTATTTTTAAAATACAGGCCGCCGCCTTTCACCGTTGCGCTTTCGCGCTTGCCTTTGTTGGCGGCATCAATCGTCACCGAATCGACGCGTATGCTCAGCGGCGGCGTGCCGTAGATTTTCAGTTCGTCGGGACTCAGGCCGCCAGGGCGGATGATGACGTTGCGCGCAACGTATCGCTTGCCGTTAATCAGCAGCGAACCCGTCGAGATCGTGAAATCGGCGAGTTGCAGAACAACGTTGTCCAGGCTGCCGCGCCCCGTGCCGAAATCGAGTTGCAGGTTTTGGCCGCGCAGCGTTTCATTGACCAGTTGAGGGCGACGACGGCGCTGGCCGAAGCCCTGCTTAACCACATCGTTGCGATTGGAAAGGACAGAGCGTTCGACGGTCACGGCGCCGGCGGCGCTGACGGTGCGCTTGATCGTATCCAGGCGAATGCTCTCGGCCTGAATATGCGTGTCGGCAGTGTCGAGGCGCACGCCACTGGCGCCTTCGGCGATAATAATGCCGCCCTCATAGCGAATGCGCTCGGCAGTCAGGCGCGCCGTTGAACTGGCTGCAGGCGCCGCCAGCGGCAAACCACCCTGCCCGATTTTCGGTATTGCGGTCGGAACGGCTGTCGGCGTTGGGGAAGGAACGGCGGGCACATCCGGCCCGGCATCGGCAGGAATAGATTCAAGAGGTACGGAGTCTGTCGCCGGCGCATCGGAAGATACGCCTCCGGGCGCAGCCGAAGGCGCGTCATCGGCGTGCGAGAGATTTGGAGCGAAGTTTGAAACGGCGCAGGCCGCAAGAAAAAGTATCCGCCCTCGCTGCGCGGGGCACCAGGAGTAACGCCCGACTTTGCTTCGATGAATGATGCGCGCGCGGGGATTCAGAAAAGCACACTCCAGCAACTGATTGGGATTTAAAAATTGAGGCTGACGCCGCCCGAAACCAGGCGGTCGGCCTGCGCCGCATCGGGCGCGCTGAACATTTGCTGATAGCGCAGCGTGAGGTTAAGCCGCTGCGTCACGCCCAGCCCTACGTTGAGGCCGACCAGCGTCGAGGGCAAAATGCGCGCATCGCCGGGCACCAGGCGCGAAAGATTGGCTTTCATCGAAAGGCGGTTTTGCCAGCCTGCCCAGCCCAGCCCGCCGCCCAGTCGCGTGAAGGAAGCGGCGCCCGGCTCGACGCCGGCGACGTTGGCGACTTCGCCCGAAAGCATCAGGCTGCGCGGCAGCGAAATATCGACGCCACCGCCGACTTCGCGCGCGCCAAACGGCGTGGCAAACGCCGCATCGCCAGCCGTCAGCGAGGGCATCGCCGATCTGTTGCGCAGGTAAGCCGCGCGCAGTGTCAGCCAATCGGTGACGCCCAGCGCGATTCCGGCGCGGCCTTGAACCGCGCCCGCGATGTAATTCGCGTTTTGATGCGCCGCGCCGCCCGCCGCTTCAAAAGCCGCGTCGCCGAACAGGTCGTCGGCATCGCGCGCCAGCGAAGACGCCGCCGCATCGACGCGCAAACGCTGCGAAAGCGACAGCCCGAAGTTCTCCAGGCGGCCATTTCCCGCAGGGCGAACCGGCGCTTCGCCGGACTCGACGCGCGCCGGAGTTCGGGCAGGCGCCGCGAAAGGCGCGCCCTGCAAAATAAGTTCAAGCTGCTTTTGCGACGCGGCGACATCAACGCCCATGCCTTTGAGTTCGCCGCGAAACGTGTTCGACAATTCGCGTAGCGCGCGCGCCGCCGGCCTGGGAGCCGAGCGCGACCATGCGGCGTCGGCGTCGGCGCGCGCCAAAACCGCGAAAATCGCGCGCGCCACTTGCAGCGCCATTTCGTAGCGCGTCAGTGTCGCCGTCCGAGCGCCACCTTTGACTGTGCCGCTTGCAGGCGCGCCGACTGTGGCCGCGTCAAGCCAGCCCGCTTTGGCCAGCGCCGACAGTTGCGCGTAAGACGCATCCCCGGCGGCGACCATCGCAAACTCATCGGCGCGCGCGACAGATGGCGCGGCGCACAAGGCAAAGCACGGCAAAACCGCGATTGCGGCGATTCTAGCAGAACGAAAAAGTACGCCTGAATTCGGCATAACAATGGACTTCACGGCTTTCTCCCCAGATAACCGCTGCTATTTTAGCGCACGCGACAAACTTGTGCCATCTTGTTCCAGCAGCGCGACGGTTTCGACATGCGCGGTTTGCGGAAACAAATCGAGCGGGACGGCGGCGCGCAAAACGTATTCGCCCGACAAGGTTTTGACATCGCGCGCCAGCGTCGCCGGATCGCACGAAACGTACACGATCCGCCGTGGCATCAGTTGCAAAATCGCCGGCAGACATTCGGCGGCGCCGGCGCGCGGCGGGTCGAGAAAGATGCAACTGAAGGTTTCGCCTCGCGCCGCCAGTCGGCGCATTTCGCCGGCGGCATCGCCCGCCAGAAATTCTGCTTCCAAACCGTTGAGCGCCGCATTGCTTTTCGCGTCACGCACCGCGCTGGCCGAACGTTCGATTCCCACAACGCGCGCGCCGCATTTCGCCAGAGCCAGCGAAAACAGGCCGACGCCGCAAAACAAATCCAGAATTTTTTCTTCGCGCTGCACATTTGCCAGGCGTAGCGCAGTTTCGGCCAGAGTTTCGACAAGCGCCGCATTGACTTGAAAAAAGCCTTCTCCGCTCACGCGCAAGCGCAAATCGCCGACAGTTTCTTCGAGCCAATCGCGCGATAAATTTCCATCGCCGATCAAGCGCGCATCGCGTTGCGGCTCGCGGCGCAAAACGCCCACGAGCGATGGAACCGCGCGACGCATGTGCTCGGCGAACGCGCGTTCCTGCGGCCAATGCACGCGGCTCGTAACGGCGCAAACCAGGCTTTGCCCCGACGACGAAGTGCGCGCCACCAATCGGCGCAAAACGCCGCGCCCGCTCGCCGCATCGAAAGGCGCGACAAGGCCAAGCGCCAACGCTTCGCGCGCCGCCGCCAGAATCGCGTTGTTGCCGTTTTCCTGAATCAGACAACGCGCAACATCAATAGCGCAATGCGAATCGGGCGCGAAGAATCCAAGAACTTGTAATTCGCCGTTTTGCGCCGCCACGAAATCGGCCTTGTTGCGATACGCAAAAGCGCGCGGCGAAGGCACACAGGGCGCGACCAATTCTTCGGCGTCGGCCACGCCGCCCAGCCGCTGCAAAGCGTCGCGCACCAGAGCACGCTTGGCCGCAATCTGCGCGTCATGGGAAACGTGCTGCCACGCGCAGCCGCCGCACGAAGTCTTGGTGTCATCGTGAAAATAAGGGCACGGCGCGATAACGCGATGCGGCGACGGCTGGAGAATTTGCAACACGCGCCCGCGCGCGAAAGTCTTGCTTTGTTTTTCCAGCGCGATTTCGGCGACGTCGCCGGGCGCGGCGCGCGGCGCGAAAACGGCGCGACCGCTTTCGTCTCGCCCCACGGCCTCGCCGCCTGCCGCCAGGTTTTCAAAGCGCACGGTTGTCATACGATTTTTATCCCCAAAAAAGTCAAAACAAAAGGCCGGGCCAAGCGGCCCGGCCTCGAAAAGTACGCCTGAATAAAGGCGTACTTTTTTCTTACTTGCCGAGGATTTTGGCATGCGACGGATCGCGCACGTTGTCTTTCGAGTGCGCAGGTCCGCCGCCGCTCTGATAGCCATGAGTCGGCGGTGGAACCCTGTCATCGAGATATCTGGTAATGCGCAAGTCGTAGGCTACTTTCAAAGGCAAGGGCGGCGGGTCTTCCGCCTCGGGATCGACGAGCGGCGGAAATTCCTCGAAATACGTGCTGACGGCATCGGTCGAGCGCAGAATCTGACTGCCGGCGATGTCGAACCAGATTTCGCGCGTTACGATAGAACTCACGGTCGCAAACTTCTCGAGAGGAGCGGCAGCCGCGCCTGCGGCAGGAGCGGCATCATCTGCGGGAGGAGCGGCGTCCCCGGTATCCGGCACTGTGCCGGGCACTCCGGGGTGCTCGACGCCGCCGGCTCCTTTTTGAAGGACCAAGGCGATGAGCGTGGCCGTCTTCTGCGGCAGGTTGAAACGCGCTTCGAGTTTGGCGCAGCGTTTTTCGACACCCGTGGGCGTCTGGATTTTTTCAAAGGCGACAAAGGTCATCGGCGCGCCGACTTTGATCTGCTCGCCGACGGGAAGCGCGCCGAGCAGCGTCATTTTACTTTCCCACGTCGAGCCGGGACGAACCGTGCCCTCCGGAAAACGCGGCAGCAAATCGGCGATGGGCAAAGTATCGGCGTGGCGTGTCGCGTTAAGATACGACGGCTTCTTTTCTGTGTCATCGAATGCTCTGTCACTACCATTAGCCCTCACGGCTTTGACGAAGAATTTGCCGACATCCGCGGACGCGCCCCAGCCCGCCCACGGCCCTTTCACTTTTTCGATGCCGGTCGGGTTGGGCCCCATTTGGCGCTGGCGCTGATAGGCGGCCTGCACAACCGAGCGGATGTTGGCCGCGCCGTCGTGCAAGCCCACATCGCGCACGTCGGTGCGAATCAGCATGCTGATCTGATAGTCCAGGGGCGTCGGAAGATAAAGAATCTCGTCGGGCGCATCGCCTTCTTTTTTCTTTTTCGGCTGGGGGCCGCCTTCGATTTTGGCGGAGCTTTCGGCGGTGATGCGATAGCGACGCAGCACACTGTTGCTGCGGTCGCGGTTGGTCCAAACGCGCAGCTTCACGCCTTCGGCGCTTTCGTCCACGCTGCTATTGGCGACTGTAAAAGTAACGTCGCTCTGGCTCACGCGCTTGCCGCCCGCATCGAAAAACACCACACGCATCGAGTGTTCGCCTTCCGAGAGTTTCTGCTCCCCGCCGGGGTCCTTCACGCGAGTATCGAGCAAGTAAAATGGCTGCGAAGTCGCTTCACGAAAGCTTTTCAAATCGGTGCCGTCAAGGTAAATCATCGCGAAGCCGCCTTCGGGGAAGTTCTCGAAAGTGACTTTGACCGCGCCGCGTACCTGCTGGTTGGGCTTGGGATACAAAATGGTCTGCGCGCGCGCGGGAGACAATTGCAACGCTTGCAACGCTTGCAACGCAATCACGAAAAGCGGCGCCCATCGAAAAATTGTTTTCATTCTTTAGCTCCTGCGCGCGCCGAAATCCGGGGCGCTGGGATGGAAACACGAGTATTGCACAGACGCACCGCGCACGTCGGAGTTGCGCGATAACAAAAAAGTACGCCTGAATAAAGGCGTACTTTTTGAATCAACAGAAATCAGGCCGGCGTGATGGGCGTGAACATTTCGACTCGGCTGGTTTCCTTTTGCCATTGCACGCGCAGTTCGAGCGCCTCGCGGCAAAACGCCAGCGGCACCATAATCGCGTTGTCGGCCAGGCGAACCGGCGTCGCCAGAGCGATGCGTCGCCCGCCGACTTCGGCTTGCGCGGCGCGTCCCGGCGTGGCACAAAGCAAAATGCGACGCGGCGCGCCCGCGATATTCAAAACCGCGACCAGCGTTTGATCGCGCGACTGCCACGAAACGCGCGCGCCCAGCCTTTCGAGCAGAGGACGCGCCGGCAGCCAGACCGTGCGCTGCGACCCGATTCCCATCAGCTTTCCGGCGATGCGCGTCGACTTCGGCGCGCGCCTGTTTTTGCGGCGCGGCTTGCTTTTTGAAACGACGGGCGTCATTTCTTCGGTCGAGGCGATGCGCGCGGCGGGCGCGAATTCCTGCTTGACGCCGTTCAGGTAAACCTCGACCAGAGCCGTCGCCAGGCGCCCCGAAGCGATGTTGCCGCTTTCGGCGATGCGCGCACCCGAGGCCTGCACGCCCGCTGACAAGCGCGGCGCGGCGATGGCGGAAACACGGCTCGAACTAAATTCGTAAGTGTGAAAAGGCACGTCGAAATTTTTCGTGGTGACCGCAGAAAAATTGCCGGTATAAACCACATAAGGCTCCGACTGGCCGACGAAACGCTCGCCGTCGAATGCCTGCACCTGCACGACATGGCGCCCCGCGCGCAAGCCGCCGGTCTCCCAAACATAGCGGCCGGGCGGACCGCATTCGGCCAGCGTGGCGCCGTCGAGCAAGAACCGCACAGCCGTGATCTCGTGATTCGAGTCGAGAGGCCGCGCCACCAAAACCACGCGCGACGCCAGCATCGAGCCGGCTACGTGGGCCATCGGCGGCGCTACAGCCGGCACAGATGGCTCGTTGGGTACGGGTTGCGCATTCGCCGCTACAAAGCCCGAAAGCGCCGTAGCCGCCAGCGCATAACCCGTCAGAACCGAACGCGAAGAACGAATGTTGCGAAAAAAGAGTGAAGTTTTCATCTCGCGAAAAATCATAAATGCCTTGGGGCAAACGTCTTAATCGTTAGGAGTCAGGGCGCGAGCGGCAGGCGGACATCGCCGGTGCCAATCGCGCCTCCCATGCCTTTTATCATAAATCGGCCTTGCGGGTCAACCGCCGCCGACAGTCCGCCGTTGGCCGATTGTGCCGTCGCGACACCGTTTTCGGCGGCGCGAACCGCGAGCATCGCCGCGTGTTCCCACGGCGCGTCGGTGCCGTTAAACCATTCGTCGTTGGTCAGCACGAACAAAGCGCGCGCGCCATTTCGCACGCCGCCGCGCGCCGGAAACGGAAACCCGCTTTCAAAACAAATGATCGTCGCAAGCGGCACGTCGCCGCTCGCGCGATGCAAAATCAAAGGACGTGATTGCGTCGCCGGCGCCAGTTCCGGGTCGGGCGCCAGGCGCCGCAAAAACGGCAGCCACTCGTTGTAAGAAGCGCGCTCGCCAAAAGGCACCAGCCGCATCTTCGCCTGAAATTGCACGCGCCCGTCAGGTTCGAGAAGCACCGCCGCGTTGACCAAATCGGCGCCGCCCGAGGCATTTTGCGCAGTCCCGTTGGCGCCGAATAAAAGCGGCGTTTTCCATTCGCGCGCCAGGCGCAGCGCCATCGCCATTTGCAAGCTACCAGCAAAAGTATCCGCCCTTCCTTCGGCGGGCACCCGGAATTCCGGGTGCCCGTCAGCAGACGGGCGGATACTTTCCGAAGGCAAGCGTCCGGCGGCGACGGTGGTTTCGGGCCACACGATCAGGTCGAATCGGCCATCGGAGTTTTGCGACGCGTTCTTCATTCCCGCGCGCGTCAGGCGAATCGCTTGATCCAGCGCGCTTTCGCCTTCGCCCGAATTTTTGTGCAGGCTGACGACGTTGGTTTGCACCAACAAAACACGCAGCGAATCTTCGGGCGATTGTGCCAAAGGCGTTTGCTGTAAACGCCAGGCGCCGATCAAGTGGAGCAAAACCCAGACGCCAATCGGCGCGCGCCACAACATCGCGCTGCCGTGCTGCGCGCCGATTTGTAGCCACAAGGCAAGGCTCGCCGCGAACCAGACGCACAGCGCCGTCAGGCCGTGCTGCCCGACGACCGAGGCGCTTTGCAGCAACGCCGTGTCGCGCCACTGCGTATAGGCCAGCGCGCCCCAGCCGTGCGCCAGTTGGGTTTCGCAGCGCAGCGCATCGAGCGCCGCCCACACCGCCGCAACCCAAATCGGCAAAATCCACGGCGCGCGTTTGAACAACGGCCAATCTGAGTTCCACGCCAGCGCGACAAGCGAAACGAACGAGCCGTGAATCAGCGCGATCAGCGTCACCGCTAAAAGCCCCAGAAAAAAACCGGCGATGTTGGGCAGACCGATGGCGGGTGCCGCGCGCGTCACCGTCGGCCAAATCCACCAGTTGAGCAACGCGTAGCAAAGCCAGCCGGCGCGCCAGCCGTGACGCCAACGCGCGCGCGCATCCAATCCGCGCAGTGACACAAAAAACGGCAGCAGAGCGATCCAGCCCAAAGCGAACAAGCCGCTTTGTAATTGGGATGTCCACCACAAAACCGCCGTCAGCAAAGACAGAGCTAATCGCTGTCGTGGAAGAAAAGGCGAAGAAAAAGCGTCGATGCGTGTCACGGGGAAGTGGGGGAAGTACGCCCGAATTCGGGGCTTTTTTCAAATTACAGCGCGTCGATTTGCCCGGCCAGGCCGAAATCTTGATTCGTCAATCCGCCTGCCGAATGCGTCGAAAGGACAAGAGTGACATGATTGAAACGAATCTCGATATCGGGGTGATGATTGGATTCTTGCGCCAACTGCGCGACGCGATTGACGAAACCAATCGCGGCCCGAAAATCCTCGAAAGTCCACGAGCGGCGGATTTCGCCTTGCGTCCATTCCCAGTGCTGCAATTGCGCCAGGCGCGCCAGAATTTCGTCGCGTTCGAGTTTCATGGTATTCCTTCTTAGCGGCGCGCGAGCGGCGGCGCGGCGAACGGTACGGTCAGATTTTTGCCGTCGGTGATGATCGCGCCGACGTTGGGTGCGATTTTGCGGGCGTATTCGTACTGCACAACGCGCGTGTTTTGCGCGATGGCGCGTCCGCGAAGTTGGATGCTGCGCGCGTCGCCCTGGGCTTCGAGGATTTTTTGCTGTTTTTCTTTTTCGGCTTTCTGCAACACGTATTGCATGCGTTGCGCGTTTTGCTGCGCGATTTGCTTTTGCTCGATGGCGGCGGCAAAGGCCGGCGAAAACTGCACGTCGCGTAGCAAAACTTCGTCAAGCACAATGTCATTTTGCGCCAGCGACTTGCGAAGGCTGGCGCTGATTTCCTGTTCGATTTGCTCGCGCCGCGCCGCGTAAACATCGTTGACGGGAAAGCGCGCGATGACAACGCGAACCTGCGAGCGCGTGTTGGGACGAATGATTTTGTTGGCGTAATCCTGCCCTATTTTCTGGTGCAAGCGATAAATGTTTTCGGCGTCGGGATGAAAGCGAACCGAAATGTCGATTTTGACGATTTGCCCGTCGCTGGTCAAAGCGGTCAGCGAATCATCGCCGCGCAGTTCGCCTTCCCAACTGGTCGTGCTCATCGTATAAGTCTGCGTGCGCACGTCATAGAAAATCGCGCGTTCGACGAACGGCACGATGAAATGAATGCCTTCGCCCAGTTGGCGGTTTTTAGTTCCGCCTTGCAGGCTAAAAATCACCGCGCGCTGTCCGGCGCCGACCGTTACGAACGGATTGACGACCAAAAGCAACAGCAAAAGTACGCCGGAAATCACCAGCGTTTTGCGTTTAGCGTTGCCCTTGCGTTTTGGCGCGGGCTGCGGCGAATTTTGAGACGGCGTGACGTTGTAAGTAGACATTATTGTCCTTGCGTTGCGGGTGGCGTTTCAGGTGCCGGCGCCGGCGGTGCTGGAACTGCTTCGTCCGAAGCCGCTCCGGTGACGACCGCGTTGGTGTCGCCCAGATTCACGATCGTGCGGTTATCCGTAATAATGGTGCGCACGTTTGCGGGCAGATTTTTAACGTATTCGTATTGAACCAGTTGTGGATTTTGCGCCAGCGCGGCGGCTTTGAGGCGAATGCTTTCGGCTTCGCCTTCGGCCTCGATAATTTTGCGGCGGCGTTCTTTATCGGCTTGCTGCAAGACGAACGTCATGCGCTGCACGTCTTGCTGCGCGACTTGCTTTTGCTCGATCGCCTGCTGAAATTGCTGGGAAAAACTCACGTCGCGCAAAAGCGCTTCGTCCAGCACGATGTTGTTTTCTTTGAACAAGCGGCGCAGGCGATCATTGATCTGGTCGATGATTTTTGCGCGCCGCGCGCCGTAGACATCGACGACGGGATATTGCGCGATGACCATGCGCACGTGCGAGCGTGTTTGAGGACGCACGATTTTTTCGATGAACATCGGCCCGATGTCGCGGTGTAATTTCCACACGGTGTCGGGATCGATGTGGAAGCGCACGCTCATTTCGAGAGAAACCGGCAAACCGTCGGCGCTGAGCGCCAGTAGCGCGTCGTTGGCGTTGCCGGCTTGTTGATTGGCCTCGCTTTTCGAGCCGCTCATCGTATAAGTCTGCGAGCGCACATCGTAAATCGTCGGCAAATTCACCCACGGAATGTTGAAGTGCAAGCCTTCGCCCAGCGAGTATTGCTGCGTGCCCGAAAAGCGATTGAAAATCACCGCGCGTTCGCCCGCGCCGACCAAAACGAAAGTGCGCCGCAAAAACATCAGCGCCAAAAGCAGCAGCGGCAAAAGCCACCAGCCGGCAGGAATTTTGGGCGTCGCGTCACGCATTGTGCGGCGCAGTTGAGCCAGATCGAAGTCGTCGGGATTTTTCATTTGTAACGCTAAGTATGACGCAAGCGGCGCGCCTTGCGAGGAACTTGATAAAATTAACGCCACGAAAATTAAAGTCGGCGAATTCAACGTTGGTTGTGAGTTGAATTCCACTCAACAAGCCGTGCCTAGCGATTGAAATCGCGGCTGGAGAGCCTCCGGCTGATTGTCCACCTGCGTGGACAAGACATTTGGTGTCCGCGCAGGCGGACACTCGGCGCGCAGCGCCCATCAGCCGCGATTTCAATCGCTAGGCACGGTGCAAAGCACCGTTTTAATTCACAACAAGCGTTTCATTCGCCGTCAAACGCAAAAGTACGCCCGAATAAAGGCGTACTTTTGGGAGGAACATCATGGCTTATCTTCTCGGTATCGACATCGGCACAAGCGGTACTAAAGTCATCGCGATCGACGAAAGCGGCAAATTGGCGGCAACCGCCAGCGCGGAATATCCGCTGCTCACGCCGCGCCCGCTGTGGGCCGAACAACACGCAAGTGATTGGTGGGACGCGACGTGCATTTGCGTCCGCAAAATATTGCAAACGATTTCACTCGACGAGATTTCCGGTATCGGACTTTCGGGCCAGATGCATGGCCTTGTCATGTTGGACGAAAACAACGAAGTTCTGCGCCCGGCGATTTTGTGGTGCGACCAGCGCACGCAAGCGCAATGCGATTACATCACCGAAACCGTAGGAAAAGAATCGCTTGTCGCCGAGACCTGCAATCCCGTTTTGACGGGTTTCACCGCGCCCAAAATCATCTGGGCGCGCGACAACGAACCCGAAATTTATGACCGCGCGCGAATGCACTTGCTGCCCAAAGATTTCATTCGTTTTAAATTAACCGGCGAATTCGCGACCGAAGTTTCCGACGCGTCGGGCACCAGTTTATTGAATGTCCCCAGGCGCCAGTGGAGCGATGTTGTATTGCAAAAGTTGCAAATCGATAAAGCGCATTTGCCGCGCGTTTACGAAAGTTTTGAAGTGAGCGGAAAGATTTCCGCGATCGGCGCCCAAGCAACCGGCTTAAAAGAAGGGACGCCGGTTGTCGGCGGCGGCGGCGATCAGGCGGCGGGCGCGGTCGGCAACGGCATCGTGCAATCGGGAATCATTTCGGTTGCAACCGGCACAAGCGGCGTCGTTTTCGCGTTTGCCGATACGCCTGCGGTTGATCCGAGTTTGCGCGTTCATACGTTTTGCCACGCAGTGCCGAACAAGTGGCACGTCATGGGCGTGATGCTTTCGGCGGGCGGCAGTTTGCGC
>Ga0136611_10000984_pt1 | contig 19421 bp, 20 predicted proteins | sample AntDrymUQ2232306_2_FD_106645 | JGI IMG/M metagenome (GOLD analysis project Ga0136611, IMG submission 106645) | Polar desert sand microbial communities from Dry Valleys, Antarctica - metaG UQ223 (23.06) | ecosystem: Environmental > Terrestrial > Soil > Desert | place: Antarctica: Dry Valley...
ACCTCTCCTCCTATCCCCCTCCCCTGCAGGGGAGGGGGATAGGAGGAGAGGTCAGTTATTGATGCGTACGATGGTCCGACCGCGCGTCGCGCCGCGCAAGATGGCAGTGAGCTGGTCTGGCGTCTCGTCAAGCGACACCTCGTGGGCGATCGTGGTGTCCAGGTGCGGCGGGCGTAGGTCGGTGGCGAGGCGTTGCCAGATCTCGATGCGGCGGTTGAGTGGCAGGGCCACGGAGTCGATGCCGAGCACGTTCGCCGCCCGCAGGATGAACGGGAAGACCGTCGAAGCGTATGGCGCGCCGCCGGTGTTGCCGCTGATGGCGATGCTCGCGCCGTACTCCATCGTCCGCAGCAGATAGGCGAACGTCGGGCCGCCTACCGCGTCGATCGCGCCGGACCAGCGCGGGCGCTCCAGCGGCCGGCCGCTCTCGGCACTCGTTTCGGCGCGGTCGAGTATTTCCGTTGCGCCCAGATCGCGCAGGAAATCATGCGCGTCGGTCGAGCCCGTACTGGCCGCGACGGTATAGCCGCGCGCGGCGAGGATATCGACCGCAGTCGAGCCGACGCCACCGCTCGCGCCGGTCACGATCACCCTCCCCGCGTCGGGTGTCAGGCCGGCGGCTTCGAGGCGGGCTACCGAGAGTGCGGCAGTGAAGCCGGCCGTCCCGATAGCCATCGCGTGCCTGGTTGTCAGGCCAGTCGGCAGCGGTACCACCCAGCCGGCCGGGACGCGCGCCAGCTCGGCGAAGCCGCCGTGGTGCGCGACCCCGATATCGTAGCCATGCGCGATCACCTTGTCGCCGACCGCATGGCGCGCGTCGGCGCTCTCCACGACCGTGCCAGCTAAATCCACGCCGAGGATCAGGGGATATGAGCGCACCACGCGGCCGTCCGCTGTCGAGGCCAAACCATCCTTGAAGTTGACGGAAGAGTACTCGACGCGAATCGTCACCTCGCCGTCCATCAACCGATCCGTTGACCAGTCGCGGATGGCGACCGCGACGCCGTCGTGGGCCTTGTCGACCACCAGCGCCCGAAAAGAGGCCACGTCCCACCCCGCTTGATAGCAGCTACACCGAAGACGAGATCCATCGACAGGCTTCGCCCGGCTCAGGATGACACATCGATGCACGGTGATGCGCGACGCCGCGCCTGGCTCGCCGCATCGGGTGGCTCGCCGCGACTACCGACTGCGTGGCGGATCGGCGCCAAGCTGGCGGTCCAGGCGTTCCTCGAGCCGCGCGAGCGACGATTCCAGGTCGCGCTGTCGCAGGGCGAACGTGAGGTCGCCGCGCGTGCGCTCCAGGATGGCGCGCGTGGCGTCCGTCGTGCGGCGGAGCCCGCTCGTCAGGGCGTCCGGGTAGTCGATGGTGACGAGCAGGGCGTAGATGTCGTCCATCGTCCGCAGCAACCCTTCGCACGACTCGATTTCGCCGCGCCGGAGCAGATCGAGCACGTAGCGACGCAGCTCGCCCACTGCCTCGGCGAGACCGTTCAGGAAAGCCGCTGCCGCCACGCCAATCTGCTCGGGCGGCTGCATGGGCTCGCCGGTGACCAGGCTGTAGGTCGCGAGCGCCTCAACGTACTCCTTCTGCGCGTCCTGCACGTAGCCGGTAAAGAAGAGGTCAGGATGCGACGCCAGGTCGGCCACGATGCGGCCGTTCAGGTTGGATGCCGCGTCGATTAGGGAACGGGCCAGGTCGCTGTCGCGCCGATGCACGGCACGAATCGAATTGGCGCACGTGCGCGTCAACTCGCGGGACTGCGCCAGCGCCCGCTCGCGCGCAGCGTTCTTCGTCTCGAATTGTGCCCTGGCCCAGCGTTCGATCGAGTCGAGGATGCTACACCTCCAGTCCGAAGGTGAGCCGCTTGTTGCTACGGCCCTTGTTCTCGGCCTTCAAGATCTCGATCGTGCCGACTTCGCGGGTGTTGTTGACGTGCGTCCCGCCATCGGCCTGCTGGTCGATCCCCACGATGTTGACCACGCGGATCTCCGTAATGCTGGGCGGTAACAGATTCACGCTCGTACGGATCAAGTCCGGGATCTCGAACGCCACATCACGTGGCAGAACACGGACCTCGATCGGGGCGCCGGCGGCCATCGCGACGTTCGCCTCTTCGACGATAGCATCGAGCCGCTCGGTCGAGAGATCGTCGAGGGCGAAGTCCATCCGCGCCCGATCGACGTACATCTGCCCGCCGGTCACGAGCGCGCCATGCCGCTTGAAAATCACGCCCGACACGACGTGCAGGGCGGTATGGTGGCGCATGAGTGCGTAGCGCCGCTCCCAATCGATCGCGCCATGGACGGCCGCTCCCAACGTCGGCGCGTCGCCCTCGATGGTGTGAAGGAGGTGCGACCCATGCTTATTAACTTCGACGACGCGACACTCGCCGCCGTCCCAGGTCAGCGTGCCCACGTCATGGGGCTGCCCACCGCCAGTGGCGTAGAAAGCGGTGCGGTCGAGCGTGACGAAGCCGTCGCCCGCGTCGATCACCGAAGCGTCGAACTCCTTCAGGTACGCATCGGCCAGGAACAGCATGTCCGTCATGGCGCCTCCGCAGTCAACCCTCCAAGGAACGATTGTAGCAGTGCCGCCGCCAGGCGGTCGGTGCCCGCGCCAACATGCTGCTTGTTGTTCGGATGCTCTGCTAGCTCGGCAGGAAGTCGCAGAGGTAGTCGTTTGGCGTAGCGCCTCGCATTTCGGCGTAGGCGATGATGGCATCGACCACCCGATTTGGCGGGCCTTGTGCGTGGCGACGAGTCACGATGAGTGCGCCGCCATGGGGCCGCCCCGATGCGGCAAACAGATCCGTGAGCGCGATGAAGTCGTCACGGTTGCCGGTGACCATGCACCGCCCCTAAGCGGCTGCATGGTCGAGCTGCTCGTCGTCCGGCGTTCCGTCTCGCTCAACCTCATGCGAGCTAACGATGTCGAGTCCACGCTGGCGACCGATTCGAGCGATCTCAGTGGAGAGATCCTCATCCACGTAGAAGCGCATCAGCACGCGGAGGGGCTTGTGCGCGGCTGCTGATCCCAGAGTGCTTCAATTGCGGCACGCTCGTCCACGCCTAGGCGCGCGTCGATCTCGCCGGGGAACTCGGCGTAATACTCAAGTGCGGCTCGTAGCTGACTTGCATCGAGCCAGTCGAACCATTCCTTCAAGCCCTTCCAATCTCGCCGTTTTTGCTTGTAGATGTCGATGATCTCGAACACTTCGAGGCCGGTGCCGGCGATCCGAGCACGGCGTCCTGTGGCGCCATCGGCGAACACGATGCCGGGCACGCGGCGCATCCGGATGCTCTCCTCGACGAGCTCTTCCAGCACGGCTTGCGGGTCGCGGCGGGACTCGGCAGCCAGCCGCGCGGCCTCCGCGAGCTGCGCCTTCGGGATCGTGACGGAGACCGTCTCGGGTGCTGCTGCCATGTTTGCCCTCGCGACCGTGATGCCGATATTGTCGGTCGCCGCTGTCAGCATGTCGCGGAATCCGGAGAGTTGCGTTGATGCTGACGAGTGACTATCGTGTACCAGTAGCGGCGCTTCGGAGGCTGGCTTCGATCTGCGCCGCGACTTTCGCACGGGAGTAGCGGGCCTCAATGGTGCGGCGTCCGGCCGCCCCAAATGTTCGGCGCAGGACTGGGTCTTCTGCGAGCCGCGCCACGTGCGCGGCGAGGACCGCGGCATCCAGCGGCGGCCCGGTCAGGCCGGCTCGGCTCGATTCGATGAGGTCTGCCGCGACGCCAGCGCCGGCGAACGCGATCGGCCTTGCCATCGCCATCGCTTCGAGCACGCGCACGGGCAGTTGTCCGCGCGTGATCGGGAGCGGCAGCAACGCGCCGACCGAGATATCGGCGGCAGCGTAGAACGCCGCGATGCGGGCGAGCGGCTGCGCGGGCACGAGTGCGACATTCGTGAGGTTGGTGCGCCGAACCTGATCCACGACCGACTGCTTGAGCGAGCCGTCGCCGACGATGACGAAACGTATGTCGGATCGACCGGCGAGGCGGCGGGCCGCGTCGAGGATGACGTCGTAGCCGTAGACGTTGCTGACCGTCCCGATGCACGCGACCAGGATCTGGTCGTCCGCAATTCCCAGCCCAGTGCGCGTCGCCTCGCGCCTGTCATCCGCGGCGCCGGGATCGAACGCCTCGGTATCCACGCCGTTCGTGATCAGATCGATCTTGTCGGAGCGGATGCCGCTGGAAACAAGTCTATCCGCCCAGCGCTCGGTCACCACGATCAGGCGGTGGCTGGCCGCGTATACGGCGCGCTCGAAGAGCTGCGCGGCGCGGATCGCGACGGGGCTGCGGAGCGCGCCAAGCTCGATGGGCACCGCCGGCCAGAGGTCGGAGACGTGGAGCACCATCGGCGCGTGGAGGGCGGCGCTGAACGCGGCACCCGTCGCGCCGAGGAACAGGGGCGGACTTTCCACGAGGAGCACGTCGCGGCGCCCGACGTGTGGCAACGCGAGCATCGCACTGGCAGTGAACGAGAGCTGATTGGCCAGCCGCAGCCGAATCGAACCGCCGGGACGCGCCCAGGTGCACGTGCGGATCACTGGGATGCCGTCGCTCGCCTCGCGGATCAGGCGACGGCCGCGATACGTCGGCGGCACAATCCCCGTCGGGTAGGATGGCAGTGCGGCGACGACCAGCACGTCGTGGCCGCGCGACTGCAAGAACGCGGCCGTCCCACTCAGGCGAGTTTGCGGCGCGCCAACCTCGGGAGGATAGTGGTGGGTCAGAATGAGGATGCGCATCATGCGTACACGCGGCGGATCATACAGCCCGCGCGGGCGTAGGTGACCGGCCCGATGCGGATGGTGCGAGAGAGCAGCGAGGCCATGCAACGGCGCCGCCGGGTCGTGCTGCTCGACCCGAACGCGAACACGCCGCCATATGATCGCGCCCTCGCTGCCGGCCTGGCTCGGGCCGGGTATGACGTGGTGCTCGCAACCTCGCGCTTCCTCTACGAAGAGTTACCGACTCCCGCCGGCTACCGAATTGACGAGTTATTCTTTCGCCTGGTCGGGGGCGAGGTTGGGCGCCGGCTTGGGCTTCGGTCGGGGAAAGCAGGGCGCGCGCGGGCGAGGCGCCTGTTCAAGGCGGCGGAATACCCACTCGACTGGGCGCTGTTGCTGCGCCGGCTCGGGCGACACCGGCCCGACGCGCTGCACGTCCAGTGGTCGGTGCTTCCGTCGCTCGATGTGCGCATGTGGCGACGAGTGCAGGCGCTCGGCATACCCATCGTCTACACCGCGCACAACCTCGCGCCTCACGATGGCGCCCCGCGCGACTCCGAGGCGTATGGCCGTCTGTACCGCGCGGCCGATGCGGTCATCGTCCATAGCGCCCGCTCGAAGGCCGCGGTCACCGGCCAGTGGGACATCGAGTCCTACCGCGTCCACGTCGCGCCGCACGGCCCGCTCCTCGAAGACGATGCGGAGCTGGGCCGCGCGACGGCACGTGCGCGACTCGGCTTGCCGCTCGGCGCGCCGATCGTGCTGTTCGCCGGATTGATCGAGCCGTACAAGGGGCTCGACGACTTGATCCAGGCGTTCGCGACCATCGCGAACGAGCTGCCGACCGCCCGCCTCGCCATCGCCGGTAAGCCGAACGTGCCGATCGAGCACGTCGAGAACGCCATCGCCGAGCTCGGATTGCGCGAGAGGGTGACGATCGACGCGCGGTTCCTGCCGCAATCCGAGTTCGCGGCCTATCTCTGCGCGGCCGACGTGGTCGCGCTACCGTACCGGGACGCAACGTCGAGCGGGCTCTTTCACGCCGCGCGGCGCTTCGGAAAGGCCATCGTGGTCACGGCCGTGGGCGACATGGCGGAGCTGGTCGTGGACGGCGAGTCGGGCCTACTCGTGCCGCCCCGCGACCCGATCGCTCTCGCGTCGGCCCTGTACCGGGTGCTCTCGGATGCGGCGCTGGCGGGCCGATTGGGTCACGCGAGCAGGCGCGCGATGCATGCCGCTGGCGGTTGGGACGTCGCCGCGCAGCGGACCATGTCCGCCTATGACGCGGCGATCGGGTCGCTCGCTGCTCGGACGCGCGACGGACGCATGGCCTCGGGCTGACGAGATGTGACGTTCGGGCATGACTCGAAGCAGTAGCGCCTCATGGCAGCCTGTGACGCGCGGGACGCGCGGGCTAGCGGAGGACGCGGATGCGGTGCGACTCGCTGTCGGCCACGTAGAGCGCGCCGTCGTGCCCGACGCACAGCCCGTGCGGGCGTGCCAGGCGACACGCGCGCGGGTCCGGCTCGGGCCCATCACCACGCTGGCCGGTCCCGAGCACGGTGTCGATGGTGCCCGTTGCAAGATCGATCGCCCGAATCGCGTGGTTCTCGGTGTCCGCGACGTAGAGCATCCCGTTGCCGAACGCGAGCCCTTTCGGGCCGGCGAGGGTCGCCTGGCGCACCGGCCCGCCGTCGCCTTCGTAGCCCTGCGCGCCGGTGCCCGCGAGATGGCGGATCGACCCGGATACGCCATCGATCCGATAAATCGCGTTGCCTTCGCGCAGTGCCAGGAACAGGTCGCCGTCGTCGCCCCGCACGAGCGTCCTCGGGCCGTTCAGGGGCGTGCCCGCCAGCGGCGAGCCGTCCTGAGTCGGCTCGCGCTCGCCGGTGCCGGCATACGTATCGATCGTCCCTGACTGCATGGAGACCCGCCGAATGCGGTGGTTCCCGATGTCGCAGATGAGCAGGTCGCCCTGCACGTCGAACGCGATGCTGTGGGGGATGTTCAGGTGTGCGCCCGACGCGGGGCCGTTGTCGCCCTCGAAGCCAGCTTGGCCGTTGCCCGCCACGGTCGAAATCACGCCGGTGCCCATGTCGATCCTGCGCACGGCGTGGCTGTCGCGCTCGACGACGTACAGATTGCCCGCCGCGTCGAAGCCGACCTCGTGCGGCATGTTCAGCGCCGCGTCGGTGGCCGGCCCGCCGTCGCCGCTGTAGCCGCGCTCGCCGTTTCCGACGATCGTCGTCATGCCTCCGGTCGAGAGGTCGAGGCGTCGGACGCGCTGGTTGCCGAGATCGCAGAAGTAGAGGGCGCCGTCCGGCCCGAAGACCAGCCCGTACGGGTCGTTGACCTCGCGATCGGAGAAACCGGAGGTGCCCGTGCCTACGACACTTGCGACCGTCGCGACGCGACCGAGTCCATGTGAGACCATGCTTCCCTCTCCGATGCGCGTAGTTGCCTGCGTCCGCACATGATCCGACGGAAGTCAAATCCGCCGCCACGCCATGACGGTCCGAACGAGTCGCGGCTACCGCCCCATCAGGGACAATCGAACGCTTCATGCGGACACGTAGAGCGTGGTACAATCGCGCACGCCCGGAGGGGCTCGCGCGGCGCAACCCGCCGTCGAGTAGGGTCGGGTGGTCGCAGTTCTGAGACGCCGGTTTGGCGGCGCGGGGGGGCCCAGATGCCCGTCGTGACCATTGCGCGGCAGCTCGGGAGCCACGGGAACGAGATCGCGCGCTCGCTCGCGGCCCGACTGAACTACCGCTACCTCGACACTCGTCATCTCCCCGACTACGTTCGCGAGTTCGGACACGTCGAGCCGACGGCGCCAGAGATGTCGGAAACCCAACCGACATTTTGGGAGCGACTCAACGAAGAGCGACGTCGGCACGCCATCATCGTCCGCTGCGGCGTCTATAACTTCGCCAAGGACGACGACGCGGTCATCGTCGGACTCGGAGCAAACTTCTTGCTGCGCGACGTGAGCCACACGCTCCGCTGCATGACCATCGCGCCGGTCGAGACGCGCATCCGGCGCGTGGCCGACCGCTCGGACGGGGCGATCGACTGCGCGGCCGCCTCCGACGCGATCCGACGCAGCGACCGGGAGCGCAACGGCTACATCAAGTACATGCACAATGCCGATTGGACCTCCGTCCACGGCTATGACCTCGTCCTCAACACGCAGGTTCTCACCGCCGAGCAGGGTCTCGATTACATCATCTACACGCTCGACCGGGCCGAGATCGTCCCGACCGCGAGCTCGCTCCAGCGCATCGAGGATTTGGCCCTGGGGAGTCGCGTCGAAGCCGTCTTGATCTCGAACGCGGGCATCTGGGTCCACGGGCTGCGCGGCACCGCCGACCGCGGGGTCGTGACCATCGCCGGCGAGGTGATCACCGACGAGGACCGCGAGTACGCGGAGGATGTCGCGCGCGGCGTCGGAGGTGTGCGCGGGATCGTCAACGAGCTGCGCATCCAGCCGCCGCCGCTCACCGGGATGTGATCCGGTGCCCGACGCAGCCTGGAACGTCTTCGGCCACGAGCGGGCGGTTGACGTCCTGAGTCGCGCCCTGGACCACGAACGGCTGGCGCACGCCTACCTGTTCAGTGGCCCACACGGGGTCGGCAAGACCGCGCTCGCGCTGGGCCTGGCCCGCGCGGTCAATTGCGAGACGGCCGGGCCGGGTGTGCCGCGCGACACGCGGAGCGGGCGACCGCCGTGCGGCGCGTGCCGCCGCTGCCGCCTGATCGCGGACGGCAAGCACCCCGAGGTGCGCGTCCTGGCCGTGGAGCCGCCGCACAAGGTGATTCGGGTGGCCGACGTCGAGTCGATCCAGGCCGATGCCGCCCTGCGCCCCGCCGACGCCTACCGCAAGGTCTACATCATCGATCGGGCCGAGCTGCTGCACGTCGATGCCGCGAACCGACTGCTCAAGACCATAGAGGAGCCGCCGCCCTCGGTCATGATGGTGCTCACGACGGTCGATCCGGACGCGACCCTCGAGACGATCGTGTCGCGCTGCCAGCATATCCGTCTGCGCCCGCTTCCCACAGATCGTCTCGCGCAGATCCTCGGCAGTCGCGGCCTGGATTTCGAGCAGGCCGCGCTACTGGCGGCGCTGTCTGAGGGCGCGGCCGGTCGAGCCCTGACGCTCATGGCGGACGCTCGCCGGCTCGAACGACGAGAACGGCTGCTGGACGATCTGCATGGCCTGCTGTCGGCGGATCGGATCGACCGTTTGCAGTATGCCCGCACGCTCGCCGACCGCTGGAGTAGCAACCCGGACAGCGTACGGGAGGCACTCGACGCGTGGCTCCGCTGGTGGCGCGACGTGCTGCTCGTCCAGCGCGGGACCAGCTCGCGCATTGTGAATCTCGATCGTCGGGCCGATCTGGAGCGCCACGCGTCGGCCTTCGCCCCGCGCGTCGTGGCCGATGCCATCGCGCGCGGGCGGGATACGCTCCAGATGCTCGACCAGAACGTCAACGCGCGGCTGGCACTCGACGTGGCCCTGCTGGAATTGCCTCGATCGACGCGGGCCGCGTGAACCCGAACCGGGGCGGGCGGTGCCTCGGCACCCGTTGGCGGGCGCGCTCGCCGGGGGTCGCATGACCGAAGGATGCCCGACGCGCATCGCGGGCGTCCGCGCGCCACCGACCTCGGACACGTGGAACGACGGTCGGTTGCACTTCGTGGACGCGGGCGGGATCCCGGTGCGTGCGGGAGATTGGGTTGTCGTGCGGGATGCGACCGATGTTGGTTGGATCGCTGAGGTGGTGGTCGCTCCCGAGCAGCTCGTGGAGTGCCCGTTCGGCTTGCAAACTCTGTCCGCCTTGCCGACCGTGGTGCGAGTCGCTGAGGCGCACGAGCGCCCGCCCGCGCGGACCGCTGGCGCCGGCCTGGCACTCCTTGGGTCACTTGAATTGCCGACATGGACAACCGTCACGGAGCGCGCGGGATTGCCGCCATCAGCGCGGCAATCGCCGCCCGAGCACGAACGAAAGAACCAGCAGGACGACGGTTAGCACTCCGGTGCCGATCCAGCTCCACCGCAAAGGCGAAGGCGAGCCGGCGAGTCGATCGACGGTTCTCGCCATCGACTCCAGGCGCACCTCGCGCTCGCGCGGGGCCGTCGCGGCACTCTCTTGTGCGCCCGAGGCATCCGGCCCTTTCGCGGCGGTGACCGACGTGGCAGCCCCTGAAGCGGAGTCGGCCGGCGGGCGGGACGGTGGCAGCAGCGGGGTCGCCTTTGCAGCCGCGCTCAGGTCTGCGGCCGCGCCTGCCGAAGACGCTGGCGGCTGACTCGCTGAAGACGCCGGCGTCTGGAACGCGGCACGTGGCGCCGGCGCGCTGCTAGGTGCCGCTGCCTCTTGTTGGGCACTCGATGGAGCGCCACTCGCGGGCGGGACATCAGCCGGCGCGGCTACGCGAGGAAGGGGCGCCACCGACCGATCAACGGAGGCGGGCGACCCGGCCGGCTGCGCGCCGAGCGCTGGCTTCGCGGCTGCTGCCGGCTTCGCAGGCTCCGCCGCGCGCCGGTCGGTCCCCGCTGACGTGGAGATCGGGGCTACCGGCGCTTGGGGACGTGCCGAATCCTGCTGGCCCGATCCAGAACCACCTGAGTTGCCGGCCGGCGCAGCCGTGGACGTCCGAATCGCGCCCTGCGACATGGTGGCGGGCGGTATCGGGCGTGCGTTGCCCAACCCGGTCATGTCGGCGGTGAAGAACAGCACGAAGAAGGTCGCTGCCACGGCGGATGCCACGCGGCTCGCAAGTACCGAGCGCGGGAACTGGAGGATCCTACCCCTGGTCGTCGGCGCAGCTCTCGCGCCGGACTGAGCCGCCGCTAGCATGGGCGCCGAGAGGACGAACGAGCGCGGCGGGGCTATAGTCGGCATCCCGCGCAGCAGCCCGCGCATTGCCCCCAGCTCGGCGAGCTCGCCGCTGCAGCGCTCGCACTCCGGCAGGTGATCGGCTATGCGGCGCGCGTCGTCCGCCTCGACGCGCCCATCGACGTGGGCCGAGAGCTGCTCGGAGGTGGCGTGTGTGGTCATGGGTGGCTCGGGCACGATCTACCTTGCTACCTGCGCATTTCTACTCATATCCGACGCTCCAGCGCGGCCGGAAGTTCCCCCTGCTCGGTCAGCAGCTCGCGGAGCTTCGTACGCGCCCGGCTCAGCCGCGACTTCACCGTGCCCAGCGCGGCGCCGGTCGCCTCGGCCGCTTCTTCGTAGCTGAAACCCTGGATGTCACATAGCACCACCAGCGCGCGCTGCTCCTCCGGCAGCGACAGCAACGCCCGCTGAACCTGGCCCGCCGTCTCGGCGGAGAGTGCCGCGCGCTCCGGCCCGATCTCACGGTCGGCGAAGCCCGGATCGGTTTCTCCGCCCTCCAGTACCAGCTCCAGTGACGTCGCCGGTCGGCGCTGACGGCGGCGCAGCACGTCGTAGCACGCGTTGACGACGATGCGGGCGAGCCACGCTTTGAATGAGCCGCCGCGGAAATCCTTGATGGCCCTGAACGCCGAGACGAAGGCATCTTGCGTTGCGTCGGCGGCGTCGTCGGGATTCCCGAGCGTCCGAAGCGCCACGTTGTAGGCGGTGACCTGATGGGCCACCACCAGCTCGTTGAATGCCGCGACATCGCCGCGCCGGGCGGCCTCGAGCAGTTGCGCGTCGCTGAGGTCCGGATCCGAAACCGAGGGCACGCCCGACCGCCTCGCACGAAAGGAGTTTGGGCTCGCCTACTATACTGCCTTTCCCGAGGCGGCATTCCGCGCGCCCGTAACGTACGTACGCGGGAGGCGAGGACCGTACAATCGAGCATGGTCTTCACGGCGGCACCACCGGCCGAGCTCAAGCGCCAGATCGGGGTGAGAGGCGCAGCGGGCGCTGCACGTGCGGCAGGCCCGCACCGAGACGACACGTGGCTATCGTGGCGACTGGCCATCGCGGTGGCTCTCGTGCTCCTCATGCTGACGGTCGGGACATTGCCGCGCGAGCTGCGGATTCGGCAGACGGCGGCTCCGTACGCCTTCCACCTCGTCGATTGGCTGCTCGGGCGACTCGACGAGCGGTCGGGGCACATCGGAGCGGGGCTGCTGGGCCTACGCGCAGACCTCGATCGGGACGGGCGGGCGGCGGTCACCGCCTACTTCGGCGCCACTGGGGCCGGCCGCGAGCGCTGGCGCGGCGACGCCGAGGATGCCATCGAGCGCGCATTGACGTCGGCGCTGGTCGATGCCGGGTTCGGAGCGGGCGCGCCATGGGCGGATCGCGGTCGAATCGTATTCCCGCCGGCGAGCTTCACGTTCGTGGCGCCACCCCGCGTGCTGGTTGTCTCGCCGCGCGCCCGCATCGGAACGTCCCAGGCGGAGCTGCTACGCCCTGGTCTGAGCGACGACGACGCGGCGACGCTCGAATCGATGGTGGATGACTCCGACGTGGTGTCGCTGGTCGTGTCAACCGGCGGGCTGGCAACCTACCCGACGATGGTGCTGGAAGGCAGCCGACCGTCCGCAGCGCTCGCGGCCGTCGCGCACGAGTGGTCGCACGGATACCTCTTCTTCTCGCCGCTCGGCCTCCGATACTGGAGCAGCAGCGAGGCGCGCGCGATCAATGAGACTGCTGCCGAGATGGTCGGCCAGGAGCTCGGCGCGGTGCTGCTGCGGGAGCTCGGGTTCGGCGACGTACCACCGCCCCCCGGCCCCGTCGCTCGAGGTCGCGACCGTGAGTTCGGGACAATCCTCCGCGCCACCCGAATCGAGGTCGAGCGCCTACTCGCGCTCGGTCAGATCGAGGCGGCGGAGGCGCTGATGCGCGGCCGGCGCGACGAGCTCGCGGCGCTCGGTTTCGAGGTGCGCAAGCTGAACCAGGCGTATTTCGCCTTTTACGGCAGCTACGGAGACGCGGCGGCCGGTGCGAGCCCGATCCCCGCCCAGCTCCGGCAGCTTCGCGCCGAGAGCGCGTCAGTGGCCCAGTTTCTCCGCCGAGTGGGCGAGCTGACCGGCGCCGCGGACCTCACACGCGCGCTAGATGGCTGACGCGCTGCACGAGATCGCCCGACCGACTGGCCTCAGAGCCCCTTGCCCGCCAGGCGGCGTCCGACGAATTGGGTGATGCGGGCAGTCATCACGGGCGTTGCCTTCTTGACGACCAGGCGCCGCGTCCCCGAGAGCTTGCCGCCGCAGGCGCAGCACCGCCGCGCGCCCCCATCGACGCGCGGGAGCTCCGAACAGTCGGCGTGGTGCAAGAAGCGGCCGCCGACGATCTCTCCGGCCGCCAGACCGCAGCGCACGCACGCATCGTCCCACTCCTGATAGCCACCCTCGCCCATGCTTCACCCCCAGGGTCATGATGCCTGGACGTAGCCTGACGTTGCCATGAATGCCGGCCTACGACACCGTCACGGCCGCGATCGGTTGGTGTGGCTCCGGCACCAGCGGCCATGCGCCGAGTCTCGGGTGTGTCGAGACATTGCAGAAGCCGTCTCCGCTGGCTCCTTGGTGGGCATGATCGGTACACTCCAGCGAGCTTTCCTCTTGGCAGGTAGATGCTCGATTCCGGTCAGCAGCGCGCGACCTCATGGCTCGTCCCACATCTCTTCCGCGCGGCGATCCTCGTGGCGTTCGCGATCCTGGGTGCGCAGCTCTGGCGGCTCCAGATCGTCGAGGGGCCGCAGCTTCGCCAACGCGCCGACAACAACCGAGTCCGCGTCAGCCCGCTCAATCCGGCCCGCGGCGTGATCTACGACCGAAACGGGACGCTCCTCGCATCGAACGCCCCGAGCTTCGTTGTCTCGATCGTCCCCGCCGACGTCGAGCGTGCGGACGAAGGGGCCGTGTTTGCGCGGTTGGGTAGCCTACTCGGCGTGCCGGCAGCCGACATCAAGATGGTCGTCGAGAAGCGTCGATCCGAGGGATTCTCGTTTACTCCGGTGTCGATCAAGTCGGATGTGCCGCGCGAATCCGCGCTGCTGGTCGAGCAGGAGGTCGGCGCGCTGCCCGGCGTGGAGGTGTCGGTCGAGTCGTCGCGCCGGTACAGCGAGGGCAGGCTCTTCGCTCACATACTCGGCTATACCGGCCCCATCTCGCCGCAGATCCTATCGCCGACCGAGTACAAGCGGCGCATCGAGCAAGGCGGCTACACCATCAACGACCGCGTCGGTGCGACCGGGCTCGAGGACACGTATGAGTCCGAGCTGCGCGGGCGACCGGGCCGCGTGATGTACGAAGTGGAAGCGTCCGGTCGCACGGTGACCGATCTGCGCACGGAGGAGGCGATTCCGGGCGAAAACCTCGTGTTGACGCTCGACACCGATCTCCAGCGATCCGTGACGCAGACGTTGAGCGAGGGCCTGAGGCAGGGCAACGTCGGCGTCGCGATCGTGAGCGACGCGCGCAATGGGGAGATCCTCGCGCTTGTCAGCCTCCCGTCGTACGACAACAACGTCTTCACCGACGACTCGCGCGAGGATGAGCTCACGAGCCTGCTCAAGGATCCCGAGCAGCCGTTCTTCCACCGCGCCATCTCCGGTAACTATCCGCCCGGATCCACGTTCAAGCTGGTGACCGCGCTCGGGGCGCTCCAAGAGCAGGTCGCCTCGCGCGAGACTGTCATCAACAGCAAGGGCGTCATCTTCGTCCAGCACGATTTCTATCCGGGCGTAAGCCAGCGCTTCCCGGACTGGCCCGGTGCGCCACAGGGGCGCTTGAACCTGATCCAGGCCATTGCCAACTCGACCAACGTCCACTTCTTCTACCTCGGCGGAGGCAATGAGCCCGAAGGCTTCGTGGGTCTCGGAAACGAGCGGCTCGCGCGCTACGCCCGCGCGATCGGGTTCGGGGTGCCCACCACGATCGATCTGCCCGGCGAGTCGGCCGGCACAGTCCCGGATGAAGCATGGAAGCTGCAGATGGTTGGCGAGAAATGGGTGAAAGGCGACACCTACAACATGTCGATCGGCCAGGGCTACGTCGAGGCGACGCCGCTCCAGGTGCATAGCATGACCGGCATGCTGGCGAATGGCGGACGAGTCCTGCGCCCGCACGTCGTCAAGCAGATCGTCAACTCGGACGGGACTGTCATCCGACAGGCACGCACCGAGGTCATCCGGGAGCCCGACGTTGCGCCGCGCCACTTCCGTACGATCGTCGAGGGCATGGAGGCGGGGTTCAACGGTCCGCTCCTGCGCGACTTCCGCATCCCCGGTCTCCGCGTGGCGGGGAAGACCGGCACGGCCGAGTATGGCCAGGCAGCCTCGCCCCAGGGTGAGCTTCCGACCCACGGCTGGTTCACCGGTTTCGCGCCGGCCGAGGATCCGCGCTACGTCGTCACGGTATTCGTGGAGCGCGGTTCGAGCAGCCGCGACGCCGCGCCGATCGCCGCGCGCATCCTGCGCCACCTGTTCGACGCGCCCGACATCCCGGCCCAGCCCGCGCCGGTCCCATCGCCACAACCAATTGCGGCGCCGTCCCCGAATGTCGCCAGGCCGGCCATCACACCCCCGCCGCCGGCGCCGCGAGCCGCGCCGACCGGCGTTCCGGCGCCGGCCCGCAACGTGACCGCTCCGACCAGTGTCCCGCCGTCGGCCGCAACGGCTCCGGCGGCCGTCCGAACGTCCGCACCGGTCCCGCCGGCTCCGACGCCAGCCCCGCGCGCGGCGCCAACTCCCGCTCCTGTAGTCGCGCCGACGTCACCGCCTGCCAAGCCCACCGCGGCGGTGGCAAAACCTACGCAGCCGCCGGCCAACTCTGGTGGAGCGGCGCCGGCGATCGTGCCCAAGCCGCCGGCGGTGTTCGCGACGCCGAAGCCCCAAAACTAGTGGGTCACGCCACCTCTGATTGAGGATGCCCCGTTCTGGTCCAATCCTCAGCTATATGGGGTGCGACCCACTAGCCACGCCGGCGGGCGGACGCGGCGACCTGAGGCTCGCGCGACCGTTTCGGTCATGCGAATCTCGCGAGAGACGACGCGAAGCGCCCGCTTTGAGCCTACGACAAGCTCGAGGCGGGCGCTTCGTGGTGCGCGCTCTCAGTTTTTGCGCGTGCTCCGGACCACTTCCGTGTCACATCCTGGCGCGTCTCGCGCGAGACGCGCCAGGATAATGTCAACTGGGAACCGGTGTCGGTCGCGGACGAGGTCGTCGGAAGAGCTTGCGGACGGCGTCGCCCACCTTCACGGCCTCGGTGCTGTTCGCGAGCTTGACTGCCTCGAGGACGCGTTCGATCGGTGGCAGCGCACCGGTTTCGACCGAAAGCTTGCCGAAGAACTCGTCGAGCGCCTCGCCGCTCGGCTCGGCCTCGTTGAGCTTTGCGACCAGCTGGATCAACTCATCGCGGGTCGCCTCTTCGCGGCGTCGCTGGTCGGCGCGCTCGCGCAGCCGATCGGTGACGCCGGCCTGTGGCGGACCGCCAGGCCCACCTGGACCACCGGGCCGTCCTGGGCCGAAGTTGCCGGGGCCGAAGTTGCCGGGGCCGCCGGGTCGATTGCCGAACTGGGGCCGGTCGCCCATCGGCGGCCGATTGCCGAACGGTGGCCGCGGCGCGCCGGGAGGGCCGCCCGGTCGCGGGGCAAACGGCGGACGATCGCCCATCGGGCCGCCGGGGCGAGGCGCCATCGGCGGGCGCATCGGTCGATCGCTCGCTGGGAGCGGGCCTTCGAGGGGCGAATCGCCACGCTCGCCGCGGTCATTGCGGCGGAACCGCTCGGCAGGTGCGCCGACACCGGGGCGCCCTCGGTCGCCGCGCTCGGGTCGACGCGGACGCGAGCGCGGCTTGATCGGCACATCGCCGCCGCGTCGCTGGTCGTCATCCCAGGCGGCGGTGCCGCGGCTTGACCGCTGGCGTCGGCCTCCGCCGTCCGTATAGTCGCCGGAGCCCATCTCGACCCTGACCGAGGGACCATCGTCGTCCATCGGCGGCCGTGTGCTTGGGGCAATCCCCAGCTGCTGGAGGTCTGCAAACTTCTCCAGCAGCGCTTCCTTGAGGGTCTTAGCCATCCGTTCTCCCTATCGCGCGAGCCGCATCATCATTCGGGTGCGGCCTCGCGCCTACGTTCGCTCTTCAGTATCTCGCTAGGATTCCACGTGCTCGCGGTCATGGGCCCCGCGTGGAGGTCTGTTCTATGGTACCGGCGCAATCTGGGGTCACGGCGCCGCCACGCCGCGAGGTGCGCCCGTCTCGACCCGCGCGACCTCCACCAAATTGGAGAAGAACGTCGCGCCACCGCCGAGATCCGAGAGGCGTTGGGGCGTAGTGGCGTTGACGCCGCGACCGTCAGGGCTATGCTTGCCCCACCAGAGCCCCTGGCTCACCACGACGCCCGGCCGCACGTTGTCGCTCACACGGGCCGTCAGGTGGACCTCGCCGCGGTCGTTGAATACGCGGACGAGATCGCCTTCGCCGATGCCGCGGGCGAGTGCGTCGTCGGCATGCAGCTCGATCCGAGGCTCGCCCTCAGATCGAATAGTGGAAGGCATGTTGGCGTACGAAGAGTTGAGGAAGAAGTGGTTCGGTGGGGTAATGAATACCAGCCGATACTGCCCCTCCGGTTGGTGCTCGCCATCGCCGCCCTCAATGAGCGGGCTGTGTGCCGGCAGGCCGTCGAGACCCGCCGATGCCATCCGCCGCGATTCCAGCTCGATCTTGCCCGAAGGAGTCGGGAACACGCCATCCGCGTAGGCGGGATGGGGCCGCTCGACGGCCAAACGTACCGGCCCGCCCTGCTTCAAACGATCCAGCGTCATGCCGTTCAGGAACGGGTTGGCGGGATTGTCGATGGCCTGGGTGATGATGTCCTCGGCCGAATCGTCGAAGCACGGATCGTCGAAGCCCATCGCCCTGGCGAGGAGGGCGAAGAACTCGATGTTCGGCTTCGACTCGCCCAGGCGCTCGACAACGGGCTGGGCCATATTCAGGTACAGGTGCCAGAAGCTAGAGTAGAGATCTGTGTGCTCGAAATGGGTGGTGGCCGGGAACAGGACGTCGGCGTACCGTGCCGTATCGGTCATCAGCTGTTCATGGACTACGGTGAAGAGATCCTCGCGCTCCAGACCTGCGATGACCTGCGTCTGATCGGGAGCGATGACGGCCGGATTGCAGTTGTAGACGAACAGCGACTTGATGGGCGGATCGTCCAACGCGGTCAGGGCGTGGCCGAGGCGATTCATGTTCACGATGCGGGTGGGCCGTCCCGGTCGCAGATCCGGCCGATTCAGGGCGCGGTCGTTCATTGCGGCATAGCCACTATTGCTCTTCACAGCACCGCCGCCCACGTCGCGCCATGCCCCGACGAGCGCCGGCAGGCATGCGATGGTGCGCACGGCCATCCCGCCATTGTCGTGATGCTGCAGTCCGTTCCCGATCCGAATGAATGCCGGTCGAGTGGTCGCGTATTCCCGCGCGAGCAACTCGATCACGTTCACATCGACACTCGTGATTCGCGCCACACGGTCCGGGGGGGTACTCGTCGAGTCGTGTGCGCAACCCGTCGAAGCCCACGGTACTGGCCTCGACGTACGCGGCATCGTGGAGGCCGTCGCGGACGATGACGTGCATCATGCCGAGGGCGAGCGCCGCATCCGTGCCGGGTCGGATCTGCACGAACCGATCGGCGAAGGCAGTGGTGCGGTTCCGATGCACGTCGATATGCACGAACGTGGCACCGTTCCGCTGCGTCTCGCGGATGTACGTCATCTGGTGCATGTTGGCGGAGACGACGTTGGCGCCCCACGCGACGATATAGCGTGCGTTGGACGTCGCCTCGGGGTCGGTTCCGCGGTTCGCGCCGACGGTCACGTCGAAGCCGGCATTGCCGGCGGCGGAACAGACGGTGCGCGCGAGCTGGCTGGCTCCGAGGCAATTGAAGAAGCGCCGATCCATACTCGAATAGTTGACGACGCCCATCGTGCCCGCGAAACTGTATGGAAGCACGGAGTCCGCGCCATGCTCATCGATGATGCGGCGAAGACGGTCGGCAACGAGCGCGAGCGCATCGTCCCAGGATAAGCGTCTGAATTCGCCGCTCCCCTTCGGGCCAACCCGTACTTGCGGGTAGAGGACGCGATCGGGACTGTATATGCGCTCGACGTAACGAGCAGCCTTGCCACAGATCGACCCTCGCGTCACGGGGTGGTCCGGATCACCGGATACGCGGACGATACGACCATCTCGGACATGGGCAAGCATGCCGCACGCATCCGGGCAGTCGTGGGGGCAGACGGAACGGAGGATCGTTGGCTCAGTCATCAAAAGGTGAGCATGCGGTATAGGGCGTCGCGCCTTCCGACGACGGTGCAGAACAACCGCCCGGTGCGAGCAATGAGCACGCGCCACGCACGAGGATCGGAGGCGCTGCAAGCATTCTTCACCAAGCCGCGCTCATTATAGCCCAAACGGTTATTGCATTCTGCAAGGCGACGAAATGCGAACTGGATTGCGCACTTAGCGCAACCTTCATGGCAACTCGTCGGGTGGGGGCAACGGCCCGTGATGCTTTCGGGAACTCCCCGAATGGCGAACTGTTCGAGGGGCCGGCGGTCGGTGTGGCCAGCCTGGAATCGAACCAGGGACCTCAGTCTTATCAGGACTGCGCTCTAACCGACTGAGCTACTGGCCCCGGCGAGGCGGTGCGGCGGGCGCGTGGCCCGAACCGCCGAAGAGTGGCGAG
>Ga0136611_10000985_pt1 | contig 19419 bp, 18 predicted proteins | sample AntDrymUQ2232306_2_FD_106645 | JGI IMG/M metagenome (GOLD analysis project Ga0136611, IMG submission 106645) | Polar desert sand microbial communities from Dry Valleys, Antarctica - metaG UQ223 (23.06) | ecosystem: Environmental > Terrestrial > Soil > Desert | place: Antarctica: Dry Valley...
CTTGGGGCCCGCTCGGCGGGAACTTGGGGCCCGCTCGGCGGGAACTTGGGGCCCGCTCGGCGGGAACTTGGGGCCCGCTCGGCGGGGACGGGGTCAGAGGGAGCGCCAGTGCGTGATCAGGCGCAGGTCGTCGGTGACCAGGTGGACGGCGTACGACGGGGGCGCGTCGTTCCAGATCCTGCCGCGGCCCTCGGCGGGCAACGGCACGGTCGAGGAGACGCCGCCGCCGACGAGCAGGGGGCGGCCGGCGAAGGTGCTGGCGGCCGCGGTGTGGAAGTGGCCGACCAGGGTGGCGAGCACGTGCGGGTGGCCGGCCACGATCGCCTCGAGACGCTCGGGCGCACGCAGCCGGATCTCGTCGATCCAGTCGATGCCCAGGGCGGCGGGCGGGTGGTGGAGGCAGACGAAGGCCGGCAGCGAGGAGGCGGTCAGCTCAGCGTCGAGCCAGTCGAGGGAGGCCTCGCTGAGCTCCCCGTGGTCGACACGCTCGCCGTCGACGGCGGGCACCAGCGAGTCGAGCATCAGGAAGCGGAACCCGCCGACCTCGAACACGACGTCGAGGGGCTCGGTCGCCGTGGCACCGAAGATCGCTTCGGCGAACGTTGCGCGGACGTCGTGGTTGCCTGGGCACCACAGCAGCGGACCGGCGAGGGCGCCGAGGACGTCGCGCGCCTCGGCGTACTCCTGCGCGGTGCCGTGGTCGGCGATGTCGCCGGTCACGACCACCACGTCCGGGGCGAGCTCGGTCACGGCCTCGACGACCAGGCGGTTGCGGTCGGCCACCTCGGGACGGTTGCCGAAGTGGGTGTCGGTCAGGTGCGCGATCGTGAACACGGGCGTCAGCCTGCCACGGCGTCGGCCGCCAGCCAGCGCGGGCCGACCGGGGCGAGCAGCACGCGCCGGGGATCGTGCTCGACGTCCGCGGCGGGATCGGCGCCGACGGCCCGCGCGATCCGGATCTCCAGCCGCGACTCGGCGAGCCCCTCGGCCAGCCCGCTCCCCCACTCGACCACGGTGACCGCCTCGTCGAGAGAGGCGTCGAGGTCGAGGTCGTCGAGCTCGGAGATCCCGCCCAGCCGGTAGGCGTCGGCATGCACCAGCGCCGGGCCGCCGACGAGCGACGGGTGCACGCGGGCGATGACGAAGGTGGGCGAGGTGATGTCGCCGCGCACGCCGAGCCCGGCACCGAGCCCCTGGGTGAAGGTCGTCTTCCCCGCGCCCAGCCCGCCGGCGAGGACCACGAGGTCGCCCGCGCGCAGGTCGGTCGCGACCCGGCGACCGAGCGCACGCATGTCCTCGGCGCCCGGGGCGTGGTGCTCGGTGGTGCCGGGCCTCTCGAGACGTACGTACGGCGGGTGGCCGCCGACCCGGGTGAAACCGTGCCGCTGCCAGAACCGGATCGTCGCCGGCAGCTCCTCGCGCGCGGTCACCGCGAGCCAGTGGTAGTCCGTGGCCGCGTCGAGCGCCGCCAGGACCAGCGCCGTGGCGACGCCGTGCTGCTGCGCCTGCGGCACGACGCCGACCCGGCGCAGCACGAGGGTGTCGTCGGAGGGGTCGAGGACGAGGGCACCGACGGGCTCGCCGTCGAGGCGGGCGAGCAGCCCGCCGTGGGCGGCCAGCGCGGAGCGGAGCGTGTCCAGGTTCTCGGCCAGGGCGTCCGCGGGCGGGTCGAGCGGCGGCCTGGCACCGAAGGCGGCCCAGACCACGGCGAGCACGTCGTCGGCCGCTTCGGGACCGACCCGACGCACCTCGACGCTCACGGTGCCGCGTCCCGCGCGTCGGCGAGGTGGGTGAGCCCGCGGGTGACCAGTGAGTCGAGCTCGGCGTTAACCTGGTCGTGGCTCTCCAGGACCACGATGTGGCCGGCGCCCTCGCACTCGAGCAGGTCCGAGCCGTGGATGTGGGAGTGCAGCTTGCGGCTGTGCCCGACGCCGGTGATCTTGTCGCGGGTGCCGCACACGATCGCCGTCGGGACCCGCGAGAACGGCTCGAGGTGCACCCAGTGGTCCAGGCTCGCGAACGCGGGGAAGAAGTCGGCCACCACGCTGAACGGTGTGTCGTCCAGCATCCGGTAGACGAAGTCGACGTACGACGGGGGCACCTCGCCGCCGAATGCGTAGGTGTCGGTGAGGACCCTGGCCACGTCCTTGCCGAGGTCGCGGGCCCAGTCGACCAGCCCGGACCCCCGCGACAGGGTGCGCACCACCTTGGTGAGCACGCCCTCGCCGAAGCCGGCGGGCAGGAGCGGGAAGAGGATCCGGCCGACGTCGACGCCGCCGGCGGTGGTCGCGATCAGCGCGGCGCCGACCACCTTGGTGCCGAAGAGCTCCGGGTGCTGCTCGGCGAGCGACAGCACCGTCATCCCGCCCATCGAGTGGCCGACCAGGATCACCGGGTCGTCGCCGGTGAGATCGTCCAGCACCCGCAACAGGTCGCTGCCGAGCTGCGCGATCGTGGCGTGCGAGCGCTTGGACCGGCCGGAGCGGCCGTGCGAGCGCTGGTCGTAGTACACCGCGCGCACCCGTCCCCGGGCACCGGCGCGCTGGAAGTGGAAGCAGTCGAGGTTGAGCGCGTAGCCGTGGCAGAAGACCAGGGTCAGCGGGGGTCCCCCGACGGCCCCGTCGACCTCGTCGATCTCCGCGTGCAACGGCAGACCGTCGTCGGCGACGACGGTGATCGGGTCGGACCGGAGCGAGCCGAACGGCAGGTGGTCACCGGGTCGACGGCGCTCGATCTGGCGGCCCTTGCGCACCAGTCCGGCGGTGCCGCCGGCCACGGCCACGCCGGCGGCGCCGGCGGCGACACCCAGGATCTTGCTGCGGGCCTTCACCCGGTGACCTCCTCGTGATTGTTGCGGGGGGCAGGACCGTCGACGTGGCGCCGGCTGAGCCGGCCGCCGATCCGGGTGACGATCTCGTAGTTGATGGTGTCGGCCGCCTCGGCCCAGTCCTGGGCGGTGGGCTCCCCCGCCACCCCCGGCCCGAACAGCAGCACCTCGGTGCCGGCCTCGGGCAGGTCGCCCTCGAGGTCGACGACGAACTGGTCCATGCAGATCCGTCCCCGGACCGGTCGACGGCGCCCGGCGACCCACACCTCGGCCCGGTTGCCTACGTGCCGTGGCACGCCCTCGCCGTACCCCGCCGGCACTAGACCGACGGTGGTGTCCGCGTCGGCGACCCAGGTGTGGCCGTAGGACACGCTCGTCCCGGCGGCGACCGCCTTGCTGAGCGCGAGCCGGGCGCGCACGGTCATCGCGGGGACGAGCCCGAGGTCGTGGGTTCGACCCGGTGCGGGGTCGAGTCCGTAAGCCGCGATGCCGCAGCGCACCAGGTCGAAGCGCGACGACGGCCGCAGCACGGCGGCCGCGGAGTTGGCGAGGTGCCGGACCTCCGGGCGCAGGCCCGCCCCCTCCGCGACGCCCAGCGCGTCCCGGAAGGCCACCTCCTGCGCGTCGTTGGCGGGGTGCTCGGGCTCGTCGCTGCAGGCGAAGTGTGACCAGACCCCGGTGACCCGCAGCACGCCCTCGGTCTCGAACGCGTGCGCGTGGTCGACGAGGGCGGGCCAGTCGGCCGTCGTCGCGCCGCCGCGGGACAGCCCCGTGTCGACCTTGAGCTGCACGCGCGCAGACGTGCCGCCAGCGCGGGCGGCGGCGGCGATCTCGTCCAGCTCGTCGGGCGTGTACGCCGTGAGGTCGACGTCGGCGGCGACTGCCGGGGCGTAGTCCTCACCCGGGACGGTCAGCCAGCAGAGCACCCGGCCGGTGTCCCCGGCAGCCCGCAGGGCCATCGCCTCGTCGAGGGTGGCCACGCCGAGCCAGCTGGCGCCACCCTCGCGCGCGGACCGCCCGCTCTCGACCAGGCCGTGGCCGTAGCCGTCGGCCTTCACCACGGTCATCATCAACGCCGGCGCCACGAGGTCCGACAGCACGCGCACGTTGTGCCGGATCGCCGCCAGGTCGACGACGATCTCGGCGCGGCTCGCCGGGCGGGGGGTCATGGGTCGATCCTCTCAGCCGTGGGGACTGAGCGTGGACCTCACCGCGTCGGGCAGCGCGTCGGCGACCCGCCCGGCGCTGAGCGGCCCGCCGTCCGAGGCCAGCGTCGCGGCGGCCCCGTGCAGCCAGGCGCCAACGGAGGCCGCGTCGAACGGCGCCAGCCCGCTCGCCAGCAAGGCGCCGACCAGCCCCCCGAGCACGTCGCCGGCACCCGCGGTCGCGAGCCACGGCACGCCGGTGGTGTTGACGCGGACCCGCCCGTCGGGGGCGGCGACGAGCGTCCGCCGGCCCTTCAGCAGCACCACCGCGTCGAACCGGGCCGCCGCGTCACGCGCATGCCGCAGCGGGGCCGCCTCGACGTGCTCCCGGGCGACGTCGAGGAGCCTGGCGAGCTCGCCGGCATGCGGTGTCAGCACGGCGGGCACCGGGAGCGGCCCGCGCACCGAGCCGAGGGCGTCGGCGTCCACGACGACCGGCACCCCGTCCGCCACCGAGGCGGCCAGCGCGTCGGCGGCCGCGTCACCGCCGCCGGAGCCGACCACCCAGGCCTGCACGCGGCCTGAGCCGGTGACGGTCTCGGGGTGCGCGGCGAGCACCTGAGCGCCGGCGGAGCCGTCGTAGCGCACCATCCCGGCCAGGCCGCAGCCCGCGCCGGACACGGACAGCACCGCCGCCCCCGGGTAGCGCTCCGAACCGGCCCGGACGCCGACCACGCCGCGGGAGTACTTCTGCGCCTCGCCGGGCGGCCGGGCGACGAGGGCGGCCACGTCGGCAGCCTGGAGCGCCTCGACCGCCGCGCGCGGCAGGGTCAGGCCGAGGTCGACGACATGGACTGCCCCGCAGACCGCCGAAGCGGGGTCGACGAGGTGCGCGACGCGCAGCGTCCCGAAGGTCACGGTGAGCGCGGCCGTCACGTGCGGCCCGACGACCTCCCCCGAGTCGACCTCGACGCCCGACGGCACGTCGACAGCCACGACCGGCACGTCCGCGACGTGCGCCAGCGCGGCCAGCGCGTCGTCGCGCAGCCCGCCGGCGGCACCGATGCCGACGATCCCGTCGACGACGACGTCCGGCGGGATCGCCTCGGCGGCGGTCACCACCCGGCCGCCCGCGGCACGCAGGGCGGCCAGGCCACCCGTGTGCGCGCGCCCGACATCGAGCAGCACCGCCTCGACGGCCGCGCCCCGCCGGGCCAGCACGGCCCCGGCGTGCAGGGCGTCGCCCCCGTTGTTGCCGCCGCCCACCACCAGCAGCACGCGCGCGCCGTACACCCGGCCGAGCCAGTCGGCGACCGCCACGGCGAGCCCGTACGCCGCTCGCTGCATCAACGCGCCCTCCGGCTGCTCGGCCATCAGCGCAGTCTCGGCGGCGCGGATCTGCTCGACGGTGTGGGCGCTCAGCACGTCGCCCCCCTACGCCGAGTCGGCGCGGATGGTGCGCCGACTCGAGCAACCATCTGTGCCGACTCGAGCAACCATCTGCGCCGGGTGGGCATGTCAGCCCTCGAGGACCACGACGGCGGACGCGATGCCGGCGTCGTGGGAGAGCGAGAGATGGACCGAGGTGACGCCGAGGGCATCGGCCTGGGCCTTCACGGTCCCGCGCAGGACCAGGTGCGGGCGGCCGGAGTCCGCGGACTCGACCTCGGCGTCGTGCCAGGCCATCCCGACCGGGGCCCCGAGCGCCTTGGCGATCGCCTCCTTGGCCGCGAACCGCGCCGCCAGCGACGAGCCCGGCCGGCCGGCCTCGGCGGGCGTGAACAGGCGTTCCCGCAGACCCGGGGTGCGCGCGAGGGACGCCTCGAAGCGCTCGATCTCCACGACGTCGATGCCGACGCCCACGATAGGCATGAGACCGGCGCCGGCTATTCGACGGTCACGGACTTGGCGAGGTTGCGCGGCTGGTCGACGTCGTGGCCCATCACCGTCGCGAGCTCGCACGCGAAGAGCTGGAGCGGCACGACCGCGACCAGGGGCTGGAGCAGCACCGGCACCTTCGGCAGCGTGATCAGCACGTCGGCGTACGGCGTGATCGCGTCGTCGCCCTCCTCGGCCAGGCAGATGGTGCGCGCCCCCCGGGCCCGGACCTCCTGGATGCCGCTGATCATCTTGTCGTGGAGCTGGTCGCGCCCCTGGGGCGGCACCACGCACAGCACCGGCAGGCCCTCCTCGATCAGGGCGATCGGGCCGTGCTTGAGCTCGCCGGCGGCGAAGCCCTCGGCATGGATGTAAGCCAGCTCCTTGAGCTTGAGCGCGCCCTCGAGCGCGATCGGGTAGCCCGCGTGGCGGCCGAGGAACAGCACCGAGCGGGTGTCGATGTGCTCGCGGGCGAGGGCGTAGATCTCCTCGTCCTTGTCGAGCACCGTCTGCACGTGCCCCGGCATCTCGTCGAGCAGGTCGAGCCAGCGGGCGATGTCGTCGTCGAAGGTGGTCCCCTTGACCTGCGCGAGGTAGAGCGCGAGCAGGTAGCACGCCACCAGCTGGGTCAAGAAGCCCTTGGTGGACGCGACCCCGATCTCCGGCCCGGCGTGGGTGTAGATCACGGCATCGGACTCCCGCGGGATGGTCGAGCCGTTGGTGTTGCAGATCGCCAGCACCCGCGACTTCTGCTGGCGGGCGTGCCGGATGGCCTGGAGGGTGTCGGCGGTCTCGCCGGACTGGCTGATCGCGACCACCAGCGTGGACTGGGTCAGGATCGGGTCGCGGTAGCGGAACTCCGAGGCCAGCTCGACCTCGCACGGGATGCGCGTCCAGTGCTCGATGGCGTACTTCGCGACCATGCCTGAGTAGAACGCCGTCCCGCAGCCGATGATGATGATCTTGTCGACGTCGCGGATCTCCTGGTCCGAGAGCCGCATCTCGTCGAGCTGGAGCACCCCCGTCACCGAGCGCCGGCCCAGCAGCGAGTCGGCGACCGCGTGCGGCTGCTCGTAGATCTCCTTGCGCATGAACCAGTCGTGGCCGTCCTTCTCGGCCGCCGAGAGGTCCCAGTCGACGTGGTACGGCGTGCCCTCCGCGGGGGACCCGTCGAAGCCCGACACGCTGACGCCCTCGCGGGTGATCGTCACGACCTGGTCCTGACCGAGCTCGAGCGCGTCACGGGTGTGCTCGATGAAGGCCGCGACGTCGGAGCCGAGGAAGTTCTCCCCGTCGCCGAGGCCCACCACCAGCGGCGAGTTGCGCCGGGCGGCGACGACCCGGTCGGGGTCCTGCGCGTCGACCGCGACGAGGGTGAAGGCGCCCTCAAGGACCCGGCAGACGTTCTGCATCGCGACCGTCAGGTCGGCCCCGCCGTCGAGCTCGCGCTCCAGCAGGTGGGCGGCGATCTCGGTGTCGGTCTCCGACAGCATCTCGTGGCCGTCGGCCTCGAGGCCGGCCCGCAGCGACGCGAAGTTCTCGATGATGCCGTTGTGCACCAGGCCGATCCGGCCCTCACGGCCGAGGTGCGGGTGGGCGTTGGCGTCGTTGGGCGCGCCGTGGGTCGCCCAGCGGGTGTGGCCGATGCCGGTGGTCGAGGCGGGGAGCGGGTGCTCGGCGATCGCCTTCTCGAGGTTGGCGAGCTTGCCGGCGCGCTTGTCGGAGAAGATCGTCGCGTCGCCGACGAGGGCGATGCCCGCCGAGTCGTAGCCGCGGTACTCGAGCCGGCGCAATCCCTCGATCACGACGGCCTGGGCCTGCTTGTCACCTACGTAGCCGACGATTCCGCACATGGGGTGAGTCTAGTGCCGGGCGGTGCTGTCAGGATGACGTCCATGGCGAGCCCGGAGCCCTCCGCCGAGGAGGCGCATCGCGAGGCCTCGCCCTACGTGGAGCTCGACCGGAGCGCCTGGGCCGGCCTGGCGCCCGCCGTGGAGGCGCCCCTCACCGCCGCCGAGATCCGCGAGCTGCGCGGCCTCGGCACCTCGCTGGACCTCGACGAGGTGCAGCAGGTCTACCTCCCCCTGTCGCGCCTGCTGAGCCTGTACGTCGAGTCCGCCGGCAGCCTGCACCGCCGGCAGGAGGAGTTCCTCGGCCGCTCGCAGCCGCCCCGGACGCCCTTCGTGATCGGACTCGCCGGATCGGTGGCCGTCGGCAAGTCCACCACAGCCCGCGTGCTCCAGCAGATGCTCGCGCACTGGCCCGAGCACCCCAACGTGGCGTTGGTGACCACCGACGGGTTCCTGCTGCCCAACGTCGAGCTGGAGCGGCGCGGGATCCTGCACCGCAAGGGGTTCCCCGAGTCCTACGACCGGCGGGCGCTGACCCGCTTCGTGATCGACCTCAAGTCGGGCAGGGACGAGGTCGAGGCGCCGACGTACTCCCACCTCGTCTACGACGTCGTCCCCGACCAGCGGGTCGTGATCAGCCGACCCGACATCGTCATCATCGAAGGGCTCAACGTCCTCCAGCCGGCCCGGGCCCGGGCCGACGGCCGCACCGGGCTCGCAGTGAGCGACTTCTTCGACTTCTCGGTCTACGTCGACGCCGCGGCCGGCACCATCCGCAGGTGGTACGTCGAGCGGTTCCTGCGGCTGCGCGAGACCGCGTTCTCGAACCCCGCGTCGTACTTCGCGAAGTACGCCGGGCTGAGCGCCGAGGAGGCCACGGCCGAAGCGGAGCGGATCTGGGACTCCATCAACGGTCCCAACCTGCGCGAGAACATCGTGCCGACGCGCTCGCGCGCCAGCCTGGTGCTGCGCAAGGCCGAGGACCACTCGGTGCACTACGTGCGGCTGCGCAAGCTCTGACCCGCCCCGGGTCGGCACAGGGTCGGCGGATGCCACGATCATGCTACTTTCGTGGCATGACCCGGCAGCGCATCAGCACCACGGTCGACCCCGACGTCCTCGCCAGTGTGCGGGCCCTGGACCCGGGGGCCACCGACGCGAGCCTGGTCGAACGCGCCTTCCGGGCCCTGCTCGACCAGCACCGGCGGGCGGAGGTCGAGGCCGCCTACGCCAGCGCCTACGTCGACCACCCGGTCGACGAGCCCGACGCCTGGGGTGACCTGGCGTCCTTCGGCGCCGCGGTGCGGCGACGGTGACCCTGCCAGCCCGGGGCGAGGTCTGGTGGTGCGAGCACCCGGACATCGGCCGGCGGCCGGTGGTGGTGCTCTCCCGCGACGCCGCGATCCGCGGCCGACGCCTCGCGATCGTCGCTCCCTGCACCACCACTGCTCGGGGTCTGCCGAGCGAGGTCGCACTGTTCGCCGGTGACGATCCGGTGCCGAGGAACTGCCTGGTCAACCTGGACTCGGTGGAGCAGGTGCCCGTCGCCCTGCTCGTCGAGAGGGTCGGCCGGCTCTCCGGCCAGCGGATCCGCGAGGTGTGCGGCGCCCTCGCGGCAGCCGTCGACTGCTGAAACGCGGGCAGTGCCCTCAGGCCAGCCGCTTCTGGAGCTCCAGCAGGTCCTCGACGACCCGGTAGCCCAGTCGCTCGTTGACCGCGTTCATCGGGGCGTTGACGCCGGCGTTCTCGGTGACCACCAGCTCGCACTCGGGGTACGCCGCGCGCAACGACCGCTGGGCCGCGAGCTTCAGGTGCAGCCCCAGCCGGTGGCCGCGGTGGGCGTCCAGCACGTTGGTGATGCCGACGTGCGCGACCCGGGCGTCGGCCCGCGGCAGGCGGAGGTCGGTGAAGCCGCAGAGCGTGCCGTCCGGAGCGATCGCCGCGCAACAGAAGGCGTCGCGGCCGATCTCACGGATCAGCTGCTCGTTGGTGCGGATCCGCTCGGGGGTCCACTCGCTGCTCTCCAGGTCGAGGTCACCAAGGGGGATCTGGTCCATGAAGCCGCTCAGGAGCGCGGCGTAGCCGGCTATCAGGTGCTCGGGCACGGCGTCGCCCCACTCGACGATGCGGTAGTCGCCTTGCTTCTCCTCACACCAAGCCTGGAGCTCGGGCCACCGCGCCTCCGAACCGGGCAGGTCGAGCACCTTCTGGTGCTCGGAGCTGGCAATCGCGTAGCCACGAGTCAGACCGAACCGGCTGCCGTCGCTCTCGCCGCCCGGCGGCGTGAAGGCCTTGACCAGGATGACCGAGCGACCGGCTTCGCGGGTGCGCCGCTCGACCTCGGCCAGCAGGGCGGTGCCGGTCCCCTGCCGACGCAGGGCCGGCGGCACGGACACGTCGGCGTAGACGACGCGCGGGTTGTCCGCCAGGGGCATCGCCACGAGGGCGGACCCGACGACGGCACCCCGCCCGTCGTACGCCGAGAGCAGCGCGACGTGCTGCTCGGGGTTGGGCCGCGGCAGCGCCACCCGGCTCAGCACCCACGGCGGCCAGAAGTCGTGCGGGCGTTCCAGCGACGTCTCGTGCCCGCAGTCCCACCACGCCCGCAAGCGCGGTCTCGTCGGTGGCGTCGATCTCGCGGAGGTCGAGGGTCGCGGAGATCGACCCTACGGAGCCGGGCGGCTCCCGGCGAGGGCTTTGAGGGCCGCTTCAGGCCGGGAGAGTCAGCGACAGCCGGGCGCGCACCACAGCGGCCAGCCGGTCGGCCACGCCACGCGCCTCGTCGGCGGTGGGCGCCTCCACCATGACCCGGACCAGGGGCTCGGTGCCGGAGGGGCGGAGCAGGATCCGGCCGCGGCCAGCTAGGGCGGCCTCCTCCTCGGCCACGGCGGCGGCGAGCACGGCGTCCTCGTCGGCGCGCGCCTTGTCGACGTTCGCCACGTTGACCAGCACCTGCGGGAGGCGGGTCATCACGCCGGCCAGGTCAGCCATGCTGGCACCGGTGGTGACCATCCGCTCGAGCACGTGCAGGGCGGTGAGGATGCCGTCCCCGGTGGTGGCGTGGTCGCTCATGATCACGTGGCCGGACTGCTCGCCGCCGAGGTTGTAGCCGGAGACGACCATGGCCTCGAGCACGTAGCGGTCGCCGACCTTGGTCTGACGGACGCCGACCTCCTGCGCGCGCATCGCCTGCACGAAGCCGAGGTTGCTCATCACGGTGGCGACGACGGTGTCCTTGACCAGCCGGCCCTGCTCCTTCATCGCCAGGGCGAGGATGGCCAGGATCTGGTCGCCGTCGACGACCTCCCCGGTGGCGTCCACGGCCAGGCAGCGGTCGGCGTCGCCGTCGAGGGCGAAGCCGACGTGGGCACCGTGCTCGAGGACGGCGCGGCGGAGCGGCTCGAGGTAGGTGGAGCCGCAGCCGTCGTTGATGTTGGTGCCGTCGGGAGACGCGTGGATGGCGATCACCTCGGCCCCGGCGTCGGCGAGGGCCCGCGGACCGACCTCGGAGGCGGCACCCTCGGCGCAGTCGAGGACGACCTTGAGCCCGGCGAGCGGGTGGTCGATGGTCCGCACCAGGTGGGCGGCGTACTCCTCGACGGCAGTGGAGTGCAGCCGGACGGTGCCGACGGCGCCGCCGGTGGGGCGCTCCCACTCCTCGTGCAGGCGCCTCTCGATCGCGCTCTCGATCGCGTCGTCGAGCTTGCGGCCGCCGCGGGCGAGGAACTTGATGCCGTTGTCTGGCATCGCGTTGTGCGACGCCGACAGCATCACGCCGAGGTCGGCGCCGAGACGGTCGGTCAGGTAGGCCACGCCCGGCGTGGGCAGCACGCCGAGCAGCACGACGTCGACGCCCGCGGACGCCAGACCGGCCACGACCGCGGCCTCCAGGAACTGTCCGGAGATCCGCGGGTCGCGGCCGACGACGGCGAACGGGCGCCGAGACCCGGTCGTGAGGTCCCCGAGGTCACCACGGTCAGCGAGGACGTGCGCGGCCGAGACCGCGAGGTCCAACGCCAGCTCCGCGGTGAGGGAGCCGTTGGCCAGCCCCCGCACCCCGTCGGTGCCGAACAACCCAGGCACGGCGGAGACCACAGATCAGCGCTTGCTGTACTGGGGTGCCTTCCGGGCCTTCTTCAGACCCGCCTTCTTGCGCTCGATGACGCGCGAGTCACGGGTCAGCAGGCCGGCCTTCTTGAGCACCGCGCGGTTGGCGTCGACGTCGATCTCGTTGAGGCACCGGGCCACGCCGAGGCGCAGCGCGCCGGCCTGGCCGGTGATCCCGCCGCCGTGGATCCGGGCGATGACGTCGAAGCGACCCTCGAGGTGGGTGGTCACGAAGGGCTCGTTGATGACCTGCTGGTGGAGCTTGTTGGGGAAGTAGGAGTCCAGGGTGCGACCGTTGACGCGCCACTGCCCGGTGCCGGGCACGATGCGAACCCGCGCCACTGCCTCCTTGCGCCGACCGGTCGCTGCCGCCGGCACGATGGTCGCGGGGCGGAGCTCGTCGGCCGACGGGGTGCTCTCGGAGGAGTAGGCCACGCCCTCCTCGTTGGTCTGGAAGGTCTCCTCGACCTCGACGGTTTCGGTGCTGCTCTGCGTCACGGCTGTGTCCTTCGTCATCGCTACTGGGAGACCTGGGAGATCTCGAACGGGGTGGCCTGCTGGGCCTCGTGCGGGTGGTTCGGGCCGGAGTAGACCTTGAGCTTCTTGATGATCTGGCGACCGAGGCGGTTCTTGGGGAGCATGCCCCAGACCGCCTTCTCGATCGCCTTCCGGGCGTCCTTCTCCAGGATCTCGCCGATCGGCGTGGCGGTCAGACCGCCCGGGTAGCCGGAGTGGCGGTAGGCCATCTTGGTGGTCAACTTGGTGCCGGACAGGGCGACCTTCTCCGCGTTGACGATGATGACGAAGTCACCGGTGTCCATGTGCGGGGCGAAGATCGGCTTGTGCTTGCCCCGCAGGAGGTTCGCGGCCTGGACGGAGAGCCGTCCCAGCACCACGTCGGTGGCGTCGATGACGTGCCACTCACGCTGGATGTCAGCGGGCTTCGGGCTGTACGTGCGCACGACAATGCCTTCTCGTTCGTAGGGTGCCGGAGCGGGGAGCCGCCCAGACGGTGGAGCCGCGTCTTCTGACGAACACTGCCCGGCTCACGCCACCAGATCTCGGCGGGGCGTCCGGGACTGCACCCGTGAACGGGCGCGGCAGGAGTCGCGACTGCTCAGGTTACGCGGGCCGCTCGACGCGCGGCAAATCACGGCGTACGCCGCCTCACACCTGTCCCGCGCCTCCCGACCGGGATCTGGCGCGCCCGCGACCGCGTCCGGGCAGCGGATGCCCGGTTGGCCCGTCCGCACCCGCCCGGTCTAAGTTGGTGCGGTGACTGATCTCGCCAAGCTGGACCCCACGGATTCGCTCACCGTCCGGGACAACCGCACCGGTCTGGAGTACGACGTACCGATCCTCGACGGCACCATCCGCGCCGGCGACATCGGCAAGATCCGGGTCGACGAGGAGCAACCGGGACTCGCCGTCTACGACCCGGGCTTCGTCAACACCGCCTCGTGCCGCAGCTCGGTCACCTACATCGACGGTGAGAAGGGGATCCTGGAGTACCGCGGCTACCCCATCGAGCAGCTGGCCGAGAAGTCCAACTTCCTCGAGGTCGCCTACCTGCTCATCCACGGTGAGCTGCCCACCAAGGTGCAGTACGAGTCCTGGGTCCACGAGATCACCTATCACACCTTCGTGCACGAGAATGTCAAGGGCTTCATGCAGGGCTTCCGCTACGACGCCCACCCGATGGGGATGCTGATGGCCTCCGTGGGCGCCCTCTCGACGTTCTACCCCGACGCCCGGAACATAGAGGACGCCGACATCCGGCACCTGCAGATGGTGCGGATGATCGCGAAGATGCCGACGCTCGGCGCCTGGGCTTTCCGGCACGCGCAGGGCAAGCCCTACGTCTATCCCGACAACGACCTCGGCTACACCGCCAACTTCCTCTCGATGCTGTTCAAGATGAGCGAGCAGAGGTTCGAGGCCGACGAGCGCCTGGTCAAGGCCCTCGACGTGCTCTTCATCCTGCACGCCGACCACGAGCAGAACTGCTCCACCAACGCGGTCCGCTCGGTCGGCTCCTCGCAGGTCGACCCCTACTCGGCGGTCGCCGCCGGCGTCGCCGCGCTCTACGGCCCGCTGCACGGTGGGGCCAACGAGGCGGTGCTGCGGATGCTGCGCCGGATCGGCTCGAAGGAAAACATCCCCGCCTTCATCGAGGGCGTCAAGGACGGCAACGAGAAGCTCATGGGCTTCGGGCACCGCGTCTACAAGAACCACGACCCGCGCGCCACGATCATCAAGAAGGCCTGCGACGACGTCTTCGAGGTCACCGGGGTCAACCCGCTCCTCAAGATCGCCCAGGAGCTGGAGAAGATCGCGCTCGAGGACGAGTACTTCATCAAGCGCCAGCTCTACCCCAACGTCGACTTCTACTCCGGCCTGATCTACGAGGCGTTCCAGTTCCCGCCGGAGATGTTCACCGTCCTCTTCGCGATCGGGCGCACCCCGGGCTGGTTGGCCCAGTGGCTCGAGCTCGTGCAGGACAAGGAGCAGAAGATCGCGCGACCCAAGCAGATCTACACCGGCGACCGCACCCTTGAGTTCCCCGCGGCCGCCGAACGCTGGGCCTGACGCTCCCCGGTGGTTGGGCAGGCGCGTCAGCGCCGTCTCGAAACCCCGGCGGGCGGGCGCTCGCCCGTGCTCCGACTCCCGGGCATGCCGTCGCTCGTCGCCGTCTCGCTCACCGGGTTCAGCGGGTACGCCGCACTCCTCGCCGTCGCGCCCGCCTGGGTCGTGCGAGGGGGGGCGACCGAGGCCGGCGCCGGCCTGGTCAACGGCGTGCTCCTGGCCGCCACGGTGGCCACCCAGCTGTGCGTCCCGCGGTTGCTGCGCGCCTTCGGCACCGGTCCGGTCGTGGTGGCCGGCTTGTTGCTCATGGGTCTGGCGGCGCCGGCGTACGCCCTCTCAGACTCCTTGGGCCCGGTGCTCGCCTGGTCGGCGGTCCGCGGCATCGGGTTCGGGATCCTGACCGTCGTCGGGAGCACAGTGGTGGCGCACCTGGTCCCCGTCGAGCGGCGTGGCGAGGCCGTCGGGGTCTACGGGCTCGCCGTGGCCGCCCCGATGCTGGTGCTCATGCCCGGCAGCGTCGCGATCGCCGACCGGTTCGGCTATGGCTGGGCCTTCGCCGCGGCCGCCCTCCCGCTGCTGGGGGTGCCGTGGGCGTTCGCGCTGGGCCGCCAGGTGGACCGGTCGCCGTCGGCCGCGTCGGCCGGCAATGACGACCAGCGGACGACGGTCCCGGACCGGCGCGCGCTGGCCCTGGTCTGGCGGCCGACGGTGGTGCTCTTCGCGGTGACGATGGCAGGCGGCGCCCTGATGACGTTCGCCCCCCAGCTCGGCCTCGGCGGGCTCTGGGCGGCCGCCGCGCTCCTGCTGCTGGCGCTGACCTCCGCGCTGGCCCGGTGGCGGGTCGGGCTGCTCGCCGACCGGCACGGCGCCGAGCGGTTCGTGACCCCGCTCCTGCTCAGCTGCGCGGCCGGGGTGGTGCTCTGCGTCCTGGCCATCGTCGGGGACCAGCCCTGGCTGTTGCTGCTCGGCGCGCTGGTGCTCGGCCCGGCGTACGGCGGCCTGCAGAACCTGACCCTCATCATCGCCTTCGAACGGGTCCCGGCGAGGTCGATCCCCACGGCCAGCGCGATCTGGAACATCGGCTTCGACGCCGGCACCGCCACCGGCTCGGTCGTCGTGGGCGCCCTCGCGGCGGCGTACTCGTTCGGCTCCGCGTTCGCCGCCATGGCGGTCGTCGTACTCGCCGCACTCGTCCTCGCTCCGCGGCGTCGCGCGCGTCCTGCGGATCCGGCCCCGCCGAGGGGGTAGCCCCACCAGCCCCCTCCGTCACACCGGGCGGGCATCTCCTGCTCTTCTCGGCCATCGCAACGGCCGGGAAGTGCGCAATTCCCCGGCTCACCGGGGAATTTGCGCTCAGCCCAGCAGGCGGCGGACGGCGTCGCGGAGCGCCTGCTCCGGGTCGGTGCCCGTCTCGCGCGCCTCGGCCACCAGCGCGAGCAGCCGGTCGCCGAGGTCGGCGTCATCGCCAGCGGGGAGAGGGACGGGCGAGCCGCTGGCCCGGGTGAGCCGGTCGAGCACCTTGTCGGCGTACAGCAGCGCGGGGAGGCCGGGTGGGAGCCCGTCGGTGACGGAGTCGCGGGGCTTCTCGGTGGCCTTCACCGACTCCCACAGCTCGTTGACGGCGAGCGGCCCGGAGGCGGCCGCGGAGCCGAAGACGTGCGGGTTGCGGCGGCGCATCTTCGCCACGATGCCGGCGGCGACGTCCTCGAGGGTGAACTGGCCGGTCTCCTCGGCGATCACCGCGTGGAAGTAGACCTGGAGGAGGAGGTCGCCCAACTCCTCGCGCAGGTGCGCCCAGTCACCGGTCAGGTCGCCGGTGTCGATGGCCTCGAGGGTCTCGTGCGTCTCCTCGAGCAGGTAGCGCGCCAACGACCGGGGGGTCTGCGCGCGCTTCCAGTCGCACTCGGCACGGAGCCGACGCATCACCGCCGCGAACTCGACCAGCGAGCTCTCGGAGCCGGCCATGGCGCTGCCGGACCTCAGCCGCAGCGCTGTGACTCGGGCAGGGTCGCGGCGTAGGCCGCGTCGGGCTCGCGGCCCGCGCCGGCGACCGCCTGGTCGCTCGCGGCGAACGAGGTGCTGGTGTCCACGAAGACCGGCTCGAGGTCGTTGACCTCGAGGCCGTACTGCGGGTCGATGTCCGGCCGGTTCTCGGTCAGCCAGACCTTGAGCTCGTCCCCGCCGCGCGCGAGCGAGTCGTCGGTGGTCGGCTCGGCGACGCCCTCGGCCTCGAGCTCCTGGCGACCGATGCTGCCCAGGACGTCGCTGACGTAGGTGCCGCTGGAGTCGACCGCGATCCGGGCCTCGGCGGCCTGTGGCTCGAGCACCGACACGGTCTGCTCGAGGGTGGCCAGGTTGTCGGTGTAGGCGGCGGTGGGCTCGACGCCGTAGTCGTCGGCGAGCTGGCGGGCCGCGGACGACAGCGCGAGTCGGAAGAGGATGTTGCTGGAGAGGAACTCGTTGGTCAGCACGTCGCCGTCGCCCCGGAGCTGGCGCTCGTAGGCCAGGCAGTAGCCCTCGGTGATCCGGTTGACGTCGTTGACGCTGATCGTCTCGTCCCCGATCCGCGCGGCGACCCCGGGCTGCGCGCCGGCGCACCCGGAGAGCAGTCCGGCGGTGCACAGCGCCATCACGGCGACGAGCTTGGTGGGCCTCACGGTGTCTCCTTCTGGTCCTTGGACTGGTCGGGCGGGTCGATCACGGCGTCGATCACCTGACGCGCCCATTCAAGCAGGGCGACCCCGGCGATCGGACGCCCCCCGACCACCGCGGTCTGGGGCCGCGGCACCAGCACGGAGGACATGGCCGGCTTGACGATGGCGCCCGGCTGCAGCCGTTGCAGGCGTACGACGCGCGACTCGGGCAGCGACACGGGTGCGAACCGCACGTGCTTGCCGGCGAGGGTGACCTCGCCGACGCCGGCCTGCCGGGCGCGGGCCCGGAACCGCGCCACCAGCAGCAGCGAGGTGACCGCGTCGGGAGGGGTGCCGTAGCGGTCGAGGAGCTCCTCGGCCAGCAGGTCGATGTCCTCGTCGGCGCGCACCTCGGCCAGCCGCTTGTACATCTCCAGCCGCAGCCGCTCCGAGCCGATGTAGTCGTGCGGGAGGTGGGCGTCGACGGGCAGCTCGATGCGCACCTCGCCCAGCTCGGGCTCACCCGTGTCGCCGCGGAAGTCCGCGACCGCCTCCCCCACCAGGCGCACGTAGAGGTCGAAGCCGACGTCGGCGATGTGGCCGGACTGCTCGCCGCCGAGCAGGTTGCCGGCGCCGCGGATCTCGAGGTCCTTCATGGCGATCGCCATGCCGCCCCCCAGGTCGGAGTGCTGGGCCAGGGTGGCCAGCCGCTCGTGGGCGGTCTCGGTGAGCGGCTTCTCGGGCGGGTAGAGGAAGTAGGCGTAGGCCCGCTCGCGGGACCGGCCCACCCGGCCGCGGAGCTGGTGGAGCTGGGAGAGGCCGAGCATGTCGGCCCGTTCGATGATCATCGTGTTGGCGTTGGAGACGTCGAGGCCCGACTCGACGATGGTCGTGCACACCAGGACGTCGAAGCGCTTCTCCCAGAAGTCCAGCATGACCTGCTCGAGCTGGTGCTCCCCCATCTGCCCGTGCCCCACGCCGACCCGGGCGTCGGGCACCAGCCCGCGGATCTTGGCGGCGGCCTTCTCGATGCTCTGCACCCGGTTGTGGATGTAGAACACCTGGCCCTCGCGCAGGAGCTCACGGCGGATGGCGGCGACCACCTGCCGGTCCTCGTAGGCGCCGACGTAGGTGAGCACCGGGTGGCGCTCCTCCGGCGGCGTGGTGATCGTCGACATCTCGCGGATGCCGGTGACCGCCATCTCCAAGGTGCGCGGGATCGGCGTGGCCGACATCGACAGCACGTCGACGCTGGTGCGCAGCCGCTTCATCTGCTCCTTGTGCTCGACGCCGAACCGCTGCTCCTCGTCGACCACGATCAGGCCGAGGTCCTTGACCCGGATCTCCGGGTTGAGCAGCCGGTGGGTGCCCACCACGATGTCGACGCTGCCGTCGGCCAGTCCGGCCACCACCTCGCGTGCCTCGCCGTCGGTCTGGAAGCCGCTCAGGCCCTTGATCACGACCGGGAAGCCGCTCATCCGCTCGCCGAAGGTCGACAGGTGCTGCTGGACCAGCAGGGTCGTCGGCACGAGGACCGCGACCTGCTTGCCGTCCTGGACCGCCTTGAAGGCAGCCCGCACCGCGATCTCGGTCTTGCCGTAGCCCACGTCGCCGCAGACCAGCCGGTCCATCGGGACGGTGCGCCGCATGTCGAGCTTGACCTCGTCGACGGTGCTGAGCTGGTCGGGGGTCTCAGTGAAGGGGAACGCGTCCTCCAACTCCCGCTGCCACGGCGTGTCCGGACCGAACGCGAAGCCCTGGGTCGCCTGCCGGGCGGCGTAGAGCTTGATCAGCTCGGCAGCGATCTCGCGGACCGCCTTGCGGGCCCGGTTCTTGCGCTTGGACCAGTCGGAGCCGCCGAGCCGGTCGAGCGACGGCTGCTCGCCGCCGACGTAGCGGGTCACCTGGTCCAGCGCGTCCGCCGGCACGAAGAGACGATCAGCGTGAGGCCCACTCCCTCCTCTGGGCTTCGAGGCGCCGTACTCCAGGACGAGGTACTCCCGCGTCGCACCGCCGGCCTCGCGCTGCCGCATCTCGACGAACCGGCCGACGCCGTGCTGCTCGTGGACGACGTAGTCCCCGGCGCTGAGCTCCAGCGGGTCGATCTGTCGCTTGCGCCGCGCGGGCATCCTGCGCATGTCACGAGTCGAGCTGCTCTGGCCGGACAGGTCCTCGCCGGTGAGGAGCACCAGCCGGTGGGTCACGTCGACGAAGCCGTGCTGGAGGGCGCTGCAGGTCACGATCACGACGTCGTGGCTCAGGGTCGCGACGTCGGTGTCGAGGCGCGCGGCGATGTCGTGCTCGCCCAACGCCTCGACCATCCGTTCGGCGGGACCGTGGCCCGGGTGGGACACGACCACGCGGTGGCCCTCGCGCACCCAGCCGCCGATCTC
>Ga0136611_10000986_pt1 | contig 19407 bp, 20 predicted proteins | sample AntDrymUQ2232306_2_FD_106645 | JGI IMG/M metagenome (GOLD analysis project Ga0136611, IMG submission 106645) | Polar desert sand microbial communities from Dry Valleys, Antarctica - metaG UQ223 (23.06) | ecosystem: Environmental > Terrestrial > Soil > Desert | place: Antarctica: Dry Valley...
CCCCAATGAACGACAAACTTTTCGGTTCCATCGAACCCCTCGGCCCCGGATCGCGCGTTGCGCTCGTCGCGCCCGCAGGAATTGTATTGGACCGCATGCATATCCTCCGCGCCGAGGAGAACGTGCGATCATTCGGGTGGATTCCAGTAACCGGCGCGCACGCTACCTCGGCGTTCGGTTACCTCGCCGGCCGGGACCCGGAACGGTTGAGCGATCTGAACACGGCCTTTCGATCCACCGACATCGATGCCATCTGGTGCGTGCGGGGCGGATACGGCTCGATGCGATTGCTCCACGAAGTCGACTACGCGGCGTTCGCGGCCAATCCACGCCCCCTCATCGGCTTTTCCGACATCACCGCCCTGCACTCAGCGATTCACTCCCAATGCGGTTCGGTAACTTTTCACGGTCCCACTGCACGGGGTGCTCTTGGCGATTTTTCGAGAGAGTCGCTGCGCCTCGCCCTCGTCGAGCAACGCGATCCGTGTGGCGTTGCCGCAAACGGACGCGAGCTGACAGCGGGCCGCGCACGTGGCCGGCTGATCGGCGGAAATCTCGCGCTCGTAACTGCACTTCTCGGAACGCCTTTTGCGGCCAACTTCGACGATGCGATACTCGTCCTCGAGGATATCGGCGAAGCAGTCTACAGGGTCGATCGGATGCTGCGGCAGCTTCTGCTTGCCGGAGCGTTGCAACGGTGTGCCGGGATGGTGGCGGGCGATTTCCGAATGCCGGTGAAGGATGTCGAACCCGGGAACCGCACTGTCGACGACCTTCTGGGAGAGGCAGCCGAGGAAGCTCGCATACCCTGCCTTGCGGGTGCACCTTTCGGCCATATTCCCAATCAATGGACGTTACCACTCGGCGCTATCGCCGAGCTCGACAGCGGCGAAAAATCGCTGCGAGTGGTCGCGCCAAACCACAGGAGCATCCAATGACTCACAATACAGGCGCTGAGCTGATCGAACAGGCAAAAGCGCGCGTCAAGCAGGTCGCACCGGCCGACGCCATCAGTGGCAGGACCGACGAGACGGTGTATCTGGATGTGCGTGAGCCAAATGAGTGGAATCTCGGGCATGTGCCTGGCGCGATCCATATTCCGCGAGGCATGCTGGAGAGCAAGGTCGAAGAGCTGATTCCCCGTGACAAGCGAGTTGTGATCTACTGCGCGAGCGGAAATCGATCTGCGCTGGCCGCAGACACCATGCAACAGATGGGATATGACGATGTCTGCTCGATGTCCGCGGGTTTTCGCGGGTGGGCTGATTCGGGTGGCCAGGTCGAATCATGATTGAAGTCGATGAGTTCGAGCTATGGCGCGACCGGGATGAAGACTCCCCCCTTATAATTCGCGGTGATGCTCGAATCCCATCTGATGCCAAAGCAACCGTGGTCATCTGCCACGGATTCAAGGGGTTTGCGCGTTGGGCGTTCTTCCCCTATCTCGCCGACCAGATTGCGACCGCCGGGCTGGGAGCCATCACCTTCGACTTTTCCGGCAGCGGAATTGGTGAGGATCGCGAGAACTTCACCAATCCCGACGCGTTCACGAATAATACCTTCACCCAGGAACTCGACGATCTGGACGCCGTGATCGCTGAGGCAAGGGTGAAGGACTGGATCGGGGAGGGATACGGTTTGTTCGGACACTCGCGCGGCGGTGGCGTCGCCGTCCTGCACGCGTCCCGCAATCCGGACGTCAGGGCGCTGGTGACGTGGGCGGCCATTTCTGATCCCAACCGCTGGCCAGCAGACGTAGTAGCGCGGTGGAAAGCGCTTGGATATATCGATGTGCACAATGCCCGCACAGGCGAAATCATACCGCTCAGCACAGCAATCCTTCACGAAGTCGAGGCACTTGGCGAGACTATTCTGAATATTGACGCGGCGGCTTCCGGGGTCCGCTCGCCCTGGCTGGTGATTCATGGCGACAGTGACGAGACAGTGCCGCACTTCGAGGGCGAGCGGCTTCATCGCGCATCGAGCGACGTGAGCGAGCTCCGGCTTATCGAGGGCGCCAACCATGCGTTCGATGCCAGGCATCCTCTCACCGAGCCGCCGCAGGCGCTCGACTCAGTGACTCGCGATACAGTTGAATTCTTTTGCCGACACCTCGCGGCGTTGACCATGTGATACCCGTTGCACTGAGCTCCCATGCGCAGATCCGTCGCTTCGCGGAATCGCTCAAGGTCAGCAATGCTCCCGACACCACGCACCATGAGGCAAAACGAGCCGCGGTCGCGGTTCTCATCCGCCTGGGCGCCGCTGGCACACCTGAAATATTTCTCATTGCGAGGGCACAGTACGATGGCGATCCGTGGAGCGGACAGATAGCCTTTCCCGGCGGCCGCGAGGAGCCCGGCGACGAATCGCTTTACGACACTGCAGCGCGCGAGACTCTCGAAGAGACCGGCATAGACATCCGCACCAACGGTGAGCTCCTCGGTGCGCTCGACGACCTTCACCCGCTGACGGTCCGGCTGCTGGCCGTAATCGTCCGGCCATTCGTCGTCCTGGTTGCAGATATTCCGCAAGTGCGGCACAGCCGGGAAGTCGCGAAGAGCTTCTGGGTGCCTTTATCGAGCTTGCTGGATCACGCGGCGTGGCGAGACACAACCGTTGTGGCAGGCGGACACGAGTTCAGCCGTCTGGCGTTTCATCACGAGGGGTACGTCGTGTGGGGAATGACTGAGCGGATTCTTTCCGGGCTGATAGCGGGAATGGGCGTCGTTTAAGCTTGCCCTGTCGTAAAATTTAGGGAAGCTTAATTCTGGTTCATGGCCTGCCTGATTTACCGGTGCGCCAGCGACATCCGCACGTTACCGAATGAGCCCATGCCTGCCAGCTCAGGTTACGAGCACTCGACAACAGACAATCAAGGACAGACTGCGCGTGGCAACCCAACTTACTAACAGGCCCCCTGACCCCGTAGTTTCACCTCAGCCGGACCCAGGCTGGCGGCGCGCCCGCGTGTCGCCCTCGCTGGCCGAGGTGTATCGCACCGTTCCGGTGACGGGGGCAGGATGGTGGCGCAAGATCCTGGCGTTTGCGGGCCCTGGATATCTTGTCGCGGTTGGTTACATGGACCCCGGGAACTGGGCCACGGATCTGGCCGGCGGTTCACAGTTCGGATACCGACTGCTGACTGTGATCCTGATCTCGAATCTGATGGCGATACTGCTTCAGGGTCTTTCGGCCAAGCTTGGAATTGTCACCGGGCGCGATCTCGCGCAGGCGTGTCGCGATAATTACTCGAAGCCGGTCGTCTGGTTTCTCTGGGTCATCTGCGAGCTGGCGATTGCGGCGTGCGATCTCGCGGAGGTGATCGGTTCGGCGATTGCGCTCAATCTGCTTTTCGGAATACCGCTTCCGGTGGGAATCGGGATTACGGCGCTCGACGTTCTAATTGTTCTCTACCTGCAGAACAAGGGCTTCAGGTTGCTCGAAGCCCTTGTGATCGCGCTTGTTGGAACGATCGGGGTTTGCTTTCTGTTCGAGATAATAATTTCCAGCCCTCCGATAGCGGAGGTAATGAAGGGATTCATCCCGACCTCGCAGGTGGTCACCAACCCGGCCATGCTGTACGTCGCCATCGGGATACTGGGCGCAACGGTAATGCCGCACAACCTTTACCTCCACTCTTCGATCGTCCAGACACGGCAATACGAGCAGACGAGCGAAGGGAAGAAGACGGCGGTGAAGTTCGCCTTTATCGATTCCACTATTGCGCTGTCGTTCGCGCTGTTCATCAACGCCGCCATTCTGATCGTTGCGGCCGCGACATTCCATACGAGCGGCAACACCGAAGTCGCGGAGATTCAGGACGCGTACAAGCTGCTGACACCGCTGCTTGGTGCCGGAGCGAGCACGGTGTTCGCGCTCGCGTTGCTCGCGTCAGGCCAGGCATCGACGATTACCGGGACGCTCGCCGGCCAGATCGTGATGGAAGGCTTTCTCAACATCCGCCTCAGGCCGTGGCTGCGCCGCCTCATCACTCGCAGTATTGCGATCGTACCGGCTGCTATTGTCGCCATCCTGTATGGTGAAAGCGGGACCGCGCAGTTGCTTGTCTTCAGCCAGGTGATCCTCAGCATGCAGCTTTCATTTGCTGTCTTCCCGCTAGTCCGGTTTACCTCCGACAAGACAAAGATGGCCGAGTTCGCCAACCCTGTATGGCTCAAGTTCCTCGCCTATCTGGTTGCGACAGTGATCGCTTCGCTCAACATTTGGCTGCTCGTTCAGTTCTTCACGGGAGCGTGAGCATGTACAAGAGAATACTTGTCCCGGTCGAGAACTCTCCGTTCGATGACGCGATCGTCGATCACGTGAAGTTGCTCGCCAGGATGTGCAACTCCTCGGTTATTCTCATTCACGTCGCCGACGGCTGGGCCGCGCGCAATATTTCTCCTTTGAAGTTGAGAGAGAGCGAAGAAATGCAGAACGACCGCGAGTACATCGAGCGCCTCTCGGCGACTCTCGAGGCAGAAGGATTCGATTCCGAAGCTGTGCTCGCATCCGGCGATCCTGCGTCTGAGATTTCGGCGGCGGCTGTTCGTGAAGAGTGCGACCTGATTGCGATGTCCACCCATGGCCACAAATTCATTGGCGACATGATTCACGGCAGCGTGGCGCATGGAGTGCGGCACGGCTCGACGATCCCGGTGTTGCTCGTTCGTGGCAACGCCCGAGGCCGGGGCGCGGCGGGAGCGTGATGGCTGCGCGGCGTGGCCCGTTGCGGCTGGGTGTGCCGGATGCGCAACGTGAATCGCTGACGGCGCCGGTCGAGGACTATCTCAAGGCCATCTACTCCCTTGGCCGGGGAAGCGTGCCGGTTGCGACCAACGACATTGCGAACCGGCTGCTGCTGGCGCCCGCCTCGGTAAGCGGAATGGTACAGCGTCTGGCGGAGCAGGGCCTGCTATCCTACGAACGTTATCGTGGAGTGACGCTCACCGAGTCCGGGCGACGAGCTGCCTTGCGCACGCTCCGCCGGCACAGGGTGATCGAAGCCTATCTGTCGGGTGCGCTTGATTATCCCTGGGACCGGGTGCATGACGAAGCCGAGCGCCTCGAGCACGCCGCGTCTGACGAGCTCGTTGACCGGATGGCTGAGGTGATGGGCGAGCCGCTGGTGGATCCGCATGGTGCGCCGATACCTTCGCGCGACGGCATGATGGACGAAACCGAGTACATGCGCCTCGGGGATATCGATGCCGGGTTGGGGGCGCGGGTGGTGCGCGTAAGCGATGCCGATCCGGAGATGCTGAGATATCTGGCCGAGCTCGGCATTGTTCCCGGTGCAGAGCTTGTGGTGGTGGCGAGAGCTCCGTACGATGGGCCCGTCTCTTTACGGACCGCGGGCAATCTGCTGTCGATCGGCCCCCCGCTTGCCGCCCGGGTCATGGTCGAGCCAATAGCAAACGAAGGACCCTCGCACTAGGAGCTCAAATGGCGTATCCCTCTGTGACTGAAGCTGGCGAGGCTGCGCCGGCTGCCCATCAACGCCCGGAGAAGGGCGATCTCGATGTGTACGGGCTGACCCACCGCGGGCTCGTACGGTCGCACAATGAGGATCATTTCCTTGTCTGCACGCTCCAGAAGCGCATGGAGGTGAGTCACACCAGCCTTCCCGATATCTCGCAGCTCGGCGGAACTGAGCGGCTTGCGTTTATCGCCATGGTTGCCGACGGGGTTGGCGGCGCTGCTGCCGGTGAGGAGGCAAGCCGGCTCGCGCTGGAAGGAGTGACGCGGTACGTATCACAGGCCCTCAGCTGCTTTTACAATAATGACAGCGCCAACGACGCGGGCTTCATGCAGGAGCTCGAGGAGGCGGCACTGAAGGTTCATAATGAGTTGGGAGCTACCGCTGCGGAAAATTCGGAGCTGCGTGGAATGGCGACCACACTTACGCTGTGGATCGGTCTGGGGCCGCGGTCATTTCTGGTGCAGGTTGGCGACAGCCGCTGCTATTCGTTGCGAGGTGGTGAGCTGGTCCAGATTTCACGTGACCAGACGATGGCGGAGGAGATGATAACGCAGGGAGTTCTCTCTCGCGAAGACGCCGCCGGCAGCAGGCTGGCCAATATACTTTCGAGTGCGATTGGCGGGCCGCAGGCAGCGCCTGTGGTGCGCCGGCTGGAACAAGCGGAAGGGTCGGTGGGGCTGCTCTGCAGTGATGGACTCACGCGCCATGTGTCCGACGATCGTATCCGGGAGCGGCTGGTGTCGATGACGTCGGCTCAACAGGCGTGCGAAGCGTTATTGCAGGATGCCCTCGACGCCGGTGGCAGCGACAATATCACAATCATTATCGGACGAAAGAGTCCACTGGCGCCCGCCTGAGGGCACGGCGGCGCGAGTTTTCAGGTGGCCAGATGCCTGGTTTCAGCTGTCGGTAACTGCCAGAACTGAGAGGGGCCCAAGACGGACAGGTGTCCGCGAGGCAGATGCCTGGTGCGAGTTTCAGGTGTCAGGCGAATTGAGCCCCGCCACCCTATTAGTACCGACGTAGTTCGCGGGAACCATGGTGCTCGGCTCGATGATGATGTTTCTGCGAGGAATCAATCGCTCGATCACGATGCTGTTGTACGCTCGCGATCGTCTAGCGAATAACTGGGCGATCAACGGTCCTCAGGCGTCAATTGCCACTCATCGTCCTGGCCTCTGAAACTCGCGCCAGGCATCTGCCTCGCTGACACCTGTCCGTCTTGGGTTGTTCTCAGTTTTGGCAGTTACCGATAGCTGAAAACCAGGCATCAGGCCACCTGAAAACTCACGCTTTTCTCAGTTTGCCTTGCAGGTACCGTCCCATGCGGCCTGGGCGACAATCAGGGGTGGCGTCAGCGTCGAGGAACTCGATGTGGCGAAGTGGCCCGGCTGGGATAATCTGGACGATCAAGGGTCCGCTCGAGCTGCGGGCTCGAAGTGGTATCGAGCAGGCTGAAGTACAGATTTCCACGGCACCGGCTCTATGGCAGGTAACCCACAAAGCGTGGGGAGACAACCGGGGCTTGTTCGCCGTTCCGCGCGACTAGCTTTCACCCATGCTCGTCCACGCTTTTGCGGCATTGCTTGCGTTCCAGCAACCCGCCCCTCGAACCATCGCCATCGACGAGCGGCTGGCAGCCGACGCCCGAATTGCGATTGGAGACCGGCTCACCGTATCGGCTCAGTCAGGTGCCGCAAATGTCGACACTGTAATCGTCTCCGCGATCGTCAAGCGCGGTGCAGATCCCGCCGAGATCGCGCGCAGCGAGTACAGGATTCACATGCATTTGGATCATCTGCAGAAAATTGCGGAGTACGGAGACCGTGTCGACAAATTCGCCGTCGCCACTCGGGGCCCATCGGCAACCGAAGAAGCGCTTGCCGCAATCAACCTCGCCGCTTTCGGATTCCAGGCCCATCGGTCAAAGGACATCGCGGTAGAAACTTCGAAAACCTTTCAGGTCATCAGCCGATTCCATCGGGCAATCGGAGTGATCACCATTGTCGCCAGCGCGATCTTTCTGCTCTGCATCATGCTGCTTAAAGTCGAAGAGCGGCGTCGTGACGTAGCGGCTTTGCGTCTCATGGGGATTTCAAGGAGAACCGTGGTGCAGAGCGTCGTGATCGAGGCAGCGGTCCTGGCGGTGGTCGGAAGCGCGCTGGGAGTGGCGGTCGGCTTCGGGGCATCGCTGTTCATCAACTGGTATTATCAGGGCCTTTATCGCACGCCGCTTTATTTCTCGATGATCACGCCGTCGATCATCATTCTTGCGGTTGGCTTGTCTTTGATACTGGGCATAGGCGCCGGGCTGCTTGCTTCGCTGCGTCTCGTGCGTACGCCGCCGCTGGCGCTTTTCGGACGCTGATGCGGCTGGCTCTGGCCTGGGCGGGGCTGAGAGGGCATGGCGTTCGCACCTTGCTTGCCATACTGGGAGTGGCGGTTGCTGCGGCGATGCTGCTCGACATGGTGATGATGTCGACGGGTATGCGCGAATCATTTCGTGAGCTTCTGCTATCGCGCGGATATCAAATCCGGCTTGCTCCCAAAGGGACACTCCCATTCGACACCGATGCCACCATCGAAGGGACGAGCCGCATCGTCGCCGCTCTTCGCGCAAATCCCGACATCATGGCGGTAAGTCCGGTGCTGGGCGCAACCATCCACGTACCGATCGGGAATCGTACGGTGACAAGCGCTGCGCTCGGAGTTATGCCCGAGGTGCAGGGAGATTACGAACTTCTGTCGGGCCGTGATCCGATTGCGTCCAATTCGATAGCGGTGAATGACGACTTCATCAGGGCGACAGGGGCACAAATTGGAGATACGCTCGAAGTTGCAACAGGTTATGACCCTCAGCTCAGGACCTTTGCGGCGTCGAAGAGACTGGTGGTGACGGGTCGCCTGCGCTTCATCTACGGCGCCATCAATCAGCCCGCGACCGCGATTCGACTCTCGACACTTCAAGAGATGGGCGGATCGGTGCGTACGGATGATGCGTCGTTGTTCATGCTCAAGATTCGGGATGGTGCCGACGTCGAGCGCATCCGCGGGTGGATCGAACGCGGGGTACCGTCGGTGAGTGCGATCTCGACAGCCACCGCGATTGCGCAGGTGGACGAGCGACTCAGTTATTTTCGCCAGCTGGCATTCATCCTCGGCACCGTCAGCCTGTTTGTCGGATTCCTGCTCGTAACGACGCTTGTGACTGTCTCAGTCAACGAACGCATCGGTGAGATCACGGTCATGCGCGCGATCGGCGTCTCGAAAGCACACATTGTGCAACAGATTGTGATGGAGGGCATGGTAATCAGCCTGGCTGGCGCAGTTGGCGGGCTGGCGCTGGGCCTCGGGACCGCCCGGTATCTCAACAGCATTCTCTCGAGCTTTCCCGGGCTTCCGATGGCCATCGATTTCTTTCTTTTCCAGCCGCGATCCGCGTGGACGGCGATGGGATTGCTGACGTTATCGGGAGTGGCGGCGGGTATCTATCCGTCATTCCGGGCCGCGTCGCTTCCCATCGCGACGACTCTCCGAGAAGAGGCGATCGCTTGATATACCGGCGCCCGATACGTCTCTGCCCGCAGGCCAGCGAGTGACAACTATCGGTGCCGATCGAGCCGTGCGGGGTGCTGCAGCGAGCGCGGCAGGCAATGTCGTCGAAGCGCGCGATCTCGCTCGCGATTACAGGTTCGGCAAGGAACGCGTCCCTGCGCTCCGTGGCGTGACGTTCGACATTGCCGATGGCGACTACGTGGCGATCGTCGGGCCCTCGGGGTGCGGCAAGTCGACGTTGCTCAATCTGCTCGGCGCTATCGATCGCCCGACGAGCGGCTCGGTCACCATTCGCGGCGAAAATGTCGGAGCAATGCGCGACCGCGAAGCGACTTTGTTCAGGCTGCGTAACATCGGTTTCGTGTTTCAGCGGTTCTACCTCATGCAGACTCTGTCGGCGCGCGAGAATGTGGAATTGCCGATGGCCGAGTCGGGCGTGAAGTCGGCAGAGCGTATAGCGAGGGCGAGGGAGCTGCTCGCGTATGTGGGCCTCGAGCACCGTGAACGGCATCGTCCGTCGGAGCTGTCGGGCGGAGAGCAGCAGCGTGTCGCTATCGCCCGTTCGTTGTCCAACCGGCCTGCGATACTCCTTGCTGATGAGCCAACCGGAGAGCTCGACGCGAGAACCGGGGCCGATATCATCGGTCTCTTCGAACGGCTCAATCGGGATGGCACGACGCTCATCGTAGTCACCCATGACGAGGAGCTTGCACGCGCAGCCCGGCGCTGCATCCACATGCGCGACGGAGTCATTGCGTGATCCCGCTTCTCGCGCTGAGGAACATCGTGTCCCGCCCATGGCGCGCGCTGCTGCTGTTTTTCGGGTACGGCGTTGGAGTCGGAGTCATGGTCGTGCTCCTTTCGATTGGCGAAGCGCTGTTGAGTCAGGCGCGCGATGAGCGGCTGGTGGGTGGCGGGTCAATTACGGTGCTGCCTCAGGGTCTCGACGTCGAGGTAATGAAGACCGGTGGTGTGGGCGGTCTCTATTTCTCCATCGACCACGGGCGGTTCGTCTACGATCAACTGCTCGCGTCGCCGCGGTTGTCGAACGTGATAAGCGCTGTGGCGCCGCAGATCGACGGCCGCCTGACGTATCTGCGCACGATGAGCGGCGCGGAGTACGCCGTGCGGGCCAGCGGCGGGGTGCCGAGTGCGGCAGCGGCGGTGGGTGTGCCCCTCCCGCTCGTCAGCGGCAGCTGGAAGAATGATGAAGGCGACCGGAGATGGATCTCCCCGACCCCGCGCGAGCTGCGCGACGAGATCGATCACTTTCATCTCCCTCCTGACAACGTTGTCAACCGCGAAAGCTGGGCTGAGTGGCACTACTTCAATGTGATATCACCGGATAGCAGGCGATGGGCTTTTATTTCTTTCATTGTCGCAGGCGATGTAGGCCGTGAGAAATGGGGCGCGAGCGTGACGATCACGTTGCGCGAGCAGGGTGGGCGGTCCCGGAAATTTGTGTCATACATTCCGCGTGAGCGCGTCCGTTTTTCTACCGTGGATGCCAATCTCTCTCTTGGAGGCTCAACCGTCACTGGCCGCCCCGACGGTAACTACGTCGTTGCCGCAGAGGCGCGTGAGGATGGGGGGGCGATGTCGTGCGCGTGAGTCTGGTCGTCACACCCTCGCCACGTGCGTACTTCCCCGGCGCATCGCTTGGGTCGAGAGAGTTCGTATCCGGGTATGCAGTACCTGCGTTGCGCGCCAGTGCTGATGGCAGCATCTGCGTTGGCGGAGCATGTGAGACGTACGCGGGGGCGCAGTCTTATCACGACCACAACTGGGGAGTGTGGCGGGGTGTAACGTGGGATTGGGGTGCTTCGAGAGCAGGCGGCTACACACTTCTTTATGGCAGAGTGCTGGGGCCGGATCAGTATGGAAGGGAGACCCCGCTGTTCGTGTACCTCATCGATTCGCTTGGATTCAGATCCGTGATGCGGCCGCGGCGGATCGACTATACCGACGGGCGGGTGATAGAGGTCGATGGACGGCGTGTAGCTGTTCCGTCGCGTGCGGTGTTCGCGGATGTGCGGGGTGCAGATACGTTGCGGGTGGAGCTCACCATCGAGGATGCGATCGGCACCGACACGCGGAAGCAGGCTCAGGGGGAAAGTCCATTCGCGAATAAGGAAACGGATCTGCAAGAGGGGGCCACGGCTGGGATTGAGGAACGAGGGGATCCCGCCCGCGCAGTTGACGCAGAGCGTCCGTACTTCATTCAGATGAAGGGGACGGCGCGGATCACCGGGCGCATCGGCGGCGAGGGCGTCAGCGGAACCGGCACTGGCTTCTTTGAGACGTATCGCTAGCTGGAGCCGCGTATGAGGGAAGGCGAGTGTCGCGGAGTCCCGCGTGAACGGTTCCGACCCACTCGTCAAATCCAGGAATCTTCGCCTGCGTTGTGGCCTGTCAACGGAAGGCAGGACGACGGTCCACCCCGTCACCCTCGCTCAAAACGCGGTCGAGTACTTCACGATCGACGTTGCCCCCTGACAATACAACTCCGACTCGCTTGCCGCGCATGCGGGCGCGTTCCTTCATCAGTGCGGCCAGTGCGGCGGCGCCAGCCCCCTCGGCTACGTTGTGCGTGTCGGTGAAGAGTATCCGCATTGCTGCCTCGACTTCCGGATCGCTCACCTGCACGACACGTTCCGCACCCCGACGTATGATTTCCAGGGCCTCGGGAACAGGCGTGCGACATGCCATCCCGTCGGCGATCTGCGTTGTGACGTCGTGCGAAACAGGATGACCGGCGGCGAACGAGATGGCGTATGCAGGCGCGGCATCCGACACGACGCCGACGATCTTTGTGCGAAGACCAAGCGCTTCGCGCGCCGCGATCAGTCCGCAGATTCCCGATCCAAGTCCGATCGGGACGTAAACGGTATCGAGGTCAGGCACGGCTCGAAAAAGCTCCAGCGAGTACGTAGCAACGCCGAGGAGCAGGAGTGGATGAAATGCCGGTACGAGATGCCATGCCCGCTCTACGGCAATCTCAGCCGCGGCCTCCAGTGCCGCCTGAAAGTCGTGTCCGCGCTCGATCAGCTCAACGCCAAGCCTGCGCATCGCATTGTTCTTTTCGACGGCGTTACCCCGTGGCACCACAACAGCGGCCGGCAGCCCGTGACGCCTGGCCGCCAGACCGATCGACTGACCGTGATTGCCCCGCGTTGCCGTGACTACACCGGTCACACCGGGCTCCGTCCGGCGGAGGTGGTCGAGGTACGTGATGCCGCCGCGTACCTTGAACGCCCCCACCGGGGTCTGGTTCTCGTGCTTCATCCACACGTCCGCCCCGGTTCGCGCCGAGAGCGCCGGCCAGCACTGTTGAGGTGTCGGTGGCATAACCGTGTAAACGAGCGCCGCGGCGGACTCAAGGTCGCCGAGCGATGGGAGCCGAAAGCTCATCGCCATCTTTCTACTGTGTGTTCCATGGGACTCCTGGAAGGTCAGAACCGGCATGCACATGCCAATTGCTGAGTGTTGTCGCCCGCGCCCGGTTGCACTCCAGACGGCGAGCCTCTTGACTAGACGGACTAGTTCGTTAGACTCCTGTATCCATGCGCGATACCTACTCATTATATGAGGCGAAGGCAAAGCTGTCGGCAATCGTTCGGCGGGTTAGAGAAGGGCATAGTGTGACTGTCACTCTTCGCGGCGAGCCGGTTGCGGAAATCCGGCCTATCGCGGCGCCGGCGCCAGGGCTCGATGCCCGGCTCAAAGAGCTCGAGGATCGCGGCGCCATTTCTCCCGCTGTTGGAAGATTCTTCCGCGTTCGTCCGGTTGCCCGAAGGCCCGGAGCTCTCAAGCGGTTTCTGGATGAACGCGATTGAGCACGCTGGCCTACGTGGATGCCTCGTGCATGGTGTCCATCGCGTTCGGTGAACCGGGATCAACAACCCTCGAAAGGAAACTGACGAGCTTCGATCAGATATGTTCTTCCAGTTTGCTGGACGCGGAACTCAGGTCCGCCATGGCGCGGGAGCGCATCGCGACGCCTCCCGAACTGCTCGCCAAAGTTCGCTGGATCATGCCGGATCGGCCTTTAAACGACGAGATCGGCCGCGTGTTGAACGCCGGTTGCGTCAGGGGCGCCGACTGCTGGCATCTCGCCACCGCGCTCTACCTGGCGCCGAAACCGGCCGATATCAGTTTCCTCACACTTGATCTTCGGCAACGCGGCGTTGCCCGGGCGCTTGGATTCAAAAACTGACCGGGGCGGTGGTGGCCTGCACAAAAAAAGGGGCCGTCGCGAGACGTCCCCTTTTTTCCTCCCCCCGAAGGAGACTACAACCGGCTATCTGTCGGATCGAGGCCCGGCTTCGACGCCGGATTGCCGTCGACCCGATCCTTCACATTATCGACTGCACCGATCACTGCGTTCGCGGCTCCGCGGGACGTGTCGGCTGCGCGGTCGGATAGATCTTCGCCGCTCTCGCTCATGCGATTCTTTGCCTCGCGCGACGTCACCGACGTATTGCGTGAGTACGCTTCCTCGGCATACGGACGAACGGTCGCCCAGTCGCCGTGCTTTGCGCGGAGATCGTTGCTCCAGCCCTTTTGCAAATCAGTTTCTACGGTCTCGAAGCTCTTGCCGTTATAATCGGGATTCTCGCTGGCAAGATGGCCCAGCTGGTATGCGGGCCGGACGTCGTCGTAACTCCGGTCAGCGAGGCGATCCGACCGGCCCTCATACGCCTCGCGGTAATGTTTGTCGTCGTTATCGCCAAAACGCGATGCAGCCTCGGAGACAGTGCGACCTGCCCACCACCCACCAGCAGCACCAGCGATAGCTCCAATGATGGTTCCGATCGGCCCGCCAACAGACCCAATGGCAGCACCTGCGGCAACGCCTGAAAAGCTTCCAACCGCCTCGCCCACCACGTCTCCGGCGCTTGGATTATCATCGTGATGCAGTACGCCGCCCTTCTCGGGCTTCAGCTTGTCGTCGTGCTCCATAATTCCTCCTGGAATCAAACTCGCGGGTGTGTTACTTGTACCTCCCGGATGGCAATATTGAGACCACTTTTCTGCCAATGCCCATTGCCGATCCCAACGCTCCGGTGAAGAAAGAAATTACGACAGTCAACATCGGAACACAGGGGTGGAATTACGACGCCTGGGTCGGGCCATTCTTTCCCGTCAACACACGCGCGCCCGATTTTCTCTCGGTCTACTCACGGGCCTTCAGCACTGTCGAGGTCGATTCGACCTTCTATGGTGTGCCGGCCGCGACGACGTTCCAAAGCTGGTTCGACCGCACTCCCGCGGACTTCGTTTTTTCTCTCAAGTTTCCGCAGGAGGTCACGCACGAACAGCGACTTCGCGACACTTCGGGAGTGTCCGAGGCGTTCTACGAGAGAGCACGCCTGCTCGGCACGAAACTCGGCCCGATCCTCGTTCAGCTCGGACCAAGCTTCGACCCCGGCGAGCTTCCCGCCCTGGTGGATTTCATCGGAAAGATTCCGGACGATCTGCGCGTCGCCGTCGAATTTCGCCATCGGGGATGGCTCACCGAAGGGGTTGTAGCATTCCTGCGTGATCGCGGTATCGCGCTCGCACTCGTTGAAGGCCGGTGGATACCGCGCCGGCTCATGCTCGCTCTCGCCGCGCGCCCAACGGCAGACTTCGCGTACATCCGCTGGATGGGACCCAACCGCGACCTTATCGATTACTCGCGAGTACAGGTGGACCGAACCCGGGAGGTCGAAGCGTGGACTCGCGCAATGCTCGAAATGCGCGGCGGCGTGACCGACATCTTTGGTTACGTGGCCAACACCTTCAGCGGTCACAGCCCGGCAACTGCGCGCGATCTCCAGCGACGTATGGGACAACGGCCCGTCGACCCGGACCTGCTGGGCGATCAGCTGTCGCTGTTCTGATGCTCTGAATGGATTGGAGTCGGACGCCCGGCGGTCACGCCGCGAATCTCCTTACATTGTAGTGATGAGGGTTCGCACCGCATCGATGGCCGCCGTCTCGCTCGCAATCACCGCCGCTTGCGCGAGTCTCGGATTCTGGCAGCTCGCTCGACTGGATTCACGCCGCGACTTCAATCAGATCCTCGCCCGGCGGCTCGCAGTTCCACCGGTTGAAGTGTCGCGGTTGCCCGCCGACACGGCCAACGCGCGCTACCGCCGGGCGACAATAGCCGGAACGTACGATTACGCGAACGAGTTCGTGCTGATGAGCCGCACCCGCCAGGGTTCACCTGGAGTCAATATCGTTACTCCCGTTCGCATCGCGGGCAGCGATACGGCGGTTCTCGTCAATCGAGGCTGGGTCTACGCACCGGACGCCATGACAGTGGATCTCAGGAAATGGCGTGAGAAGGACTCGGTCGCCGGAATTGGCTATGTCGCGACATTCCCGCCGCCGCGCGACGGCAACGCTGCCTCTCCCAGTCGTCCGAACGCCTACAGGTGGCTTGATTACCGGGTATTGAAAAACCGGCTGCCATTCCCGATCGCCCCGTATCACCTGGTGCTCGCCGCCGACACGACGCCCGTGCCGCGAGACCTGCCGCAAAGCAATCCTCCGCGGCTCCCGGCGCCAATGATGGATCAGGGCCCGCACCTCTCTTATGCATTCCAGTGGTTTTCATTCGCCACCATATCTATCATTGGCACATACCTCCTCCTGAGGCGCAAATGACGGACGCATCGCAGATGCTCGCGACCGAGAAGGAAGCGCGTGACACAGCAGAGTCGGCGCGCGAGACCGAATGGGAGCATCCGAGCTTCGCTCGCGAGCTCTTCCTCGGCAGGTTCCGTCCCGACCTGATTCATCCGCACCCGCCGAACGACCCCGTCGAGGCGGCCCGCGCAAAACCGTTTCTCGACCGTCTGACGAGTTTTATGGACAGTGTGAATTCCGACGAGATCGACCGCACGGGCGAGATACCCGAGCCGGTAGTGCAGGAGCTGCGTGACATGGGGGCGTTCGGAATCAAGATTCCGACGGAGTACGGCGGGCTCGGGCTCTCGCAGATGAGCTACATCCGGGCGATGGAGATAGTGGCGTCCAAGGACGGATCACTGATCGCGCTATTGTCCGCCAGTCAGTCGATCGGCGTTCCGCAGCCGCTCAAGATTTTCGGAACGGACGCTCAGAAGCAGAGATTTTTTCCACGTCTGGCCAGAGGCGCAATCTCGGCGTTCGCACTGACCGAAGTGGACGCGGGCTCGGATCCCGCGAATCTGCGCACCATCGCAACTCCCACGGACGATGGCGAGAGCTTCATTCTGAACGGCGAAAAACTCTGGTGCACGAATGGAACGCGCGCCGAGCTGTTCGTCGTCATGGCGAGAACGCCCGATGCTCAGGTAAGGGGACGAACTGTAAAGCAGATCACCGCATTCATTGTCGACGCAAGCATGCCGGGAGTCGAGGTCGTCCATCGTCTCCGGTTCATGGGCCTCAGGGCAATCGAGAACGGCGTGATCCGTTTCACGAACGTCAAAGTGCCGCGCGACAATATTCTGTGGGGCGAAGGAAAGGGGCTCAAGCTGGCGCTGGTTACGCTCAATACAGGGCGACTGTCCCTGCCCGCCGGATGTACCGGCGTGGCCAAGTCGATGGTGCGCATCTCCCGTAAATGGGCGGCCGAGCGGGTACAGTGGGGCCAACCGATAGGAAAGCATGAGGCTGTGGCGCAGATGATCGCAAGAATGACAGCCTACACATTTGCGATGGAGGCGGTAGCCGAGCTGGCGACTGCGTTATACGAAAAGGGCAGTTACGACATCCGGCTCGAGGCGGCGCTCGCGAAACTCTACAACTCCGAAGCTGGCTGGCAAATCATCGACGATACGCTGCAGATTCGCGGCGGCCGCGGCTACGAGACGGCGAGCTCGCTGGCAAGGCGCGGTGAGGAAGCCATACCCGTAGAGCGCGCGATGCGGGATTTTCGTATCAATCTGATTTTCGAAGGCTCGTCGGAGATCATGCGGCTGTTCATCGCGCGCGAAGCCGTCGATCATCATTTCAAGCTAGCGTTCGACATCGTGAAGCCGGAGTCGACAATGAAGGAGCGGTTGTCGGCGATGGCGAAATCCACTCCGTTCTACCTCACCTGGTATCCTGGACGTTGGGTGGGCACCGGGAGGCTCAAGCGGTACAACGAGTTTGGAAAGCTGGCAACCCACATGCGATACCTTGAGAGCACGACGCGGCACCTCGGCAGATCGATATTCCATGCAATGGTTCGATTCGGCCCCAAGCTCGAGAGGAAGCAGGCCGTACTTTTCCGGGCCGTGGATATCGGAGCGGAGCTGTTCGCCATGTCGGCCGCCTGTGTGCGCGCGCAGATGCTGGCAAAAAACGGCCAGAAAGAAGCGGTGACGCTTGCCGACAGCTTCTGCCGGGAGGCGAGACTCCGAATCGACGATCACTTCCGAAACCTGTACGGGCCGAACGACGACAATCTCTACAAACTGGCGATGCAGGTGTTGAAGGGCGAGCATGCCTGGCTCGAGCAGGGCATTTCCGCGTATGGTATGGAGATGGGGTTAGACAGCATGCCGCAATCAACGGATGAAACGCCATCGCTGATGCCGGAGCGGGACGTACTCGCCGGAGCACATTAGAGCAAAGTGCCCCTCAGGATGATAGCGGCAGCGTAGAAGTAGATCACCAGTCCGGTAACATCCACCAGAGTCGCCACGAACGGCGCCGAGGCGCTCGCAGGATCGAAGCCGGCCCTTCGCAGGATGAATGGAAGCATTGAGCCGGCGAGTGTTCCGAACGTCACCACTCCGAGCAGCGCGACGCCGACGACGGCAGCAATGAGAATGTATTGATCCCCATACGTTCCCGGCCAGATGGTCTGCCACAGCACTATCCGCAGCACGCCCAGGACACCGAGGATCGTTCCGAGCACGAGTCCTGACGGCAGCTCGCGCAACGCCACGCGCCACCAGTCTCTGAGTCGCACTTCGCCAAGCGCCATTGCGCGAATGATGAGAGAGGTTGCCTGCGATCCGGAGTTTCCGCCTGAGCTGATGATGAGCGGAATGAACACCATGAGTACCAGCGCGCGGCTGAGCTCCTCCTCGAAGCCTCTCATCACCGACGCGGTGAGCATCTCGCCGACGAGGAGGACGGCGAGCCAACCGCCGCGCTTCCGGATCATCGACAGGAATCCGATCTGCATGTACGGCTCGTCGAGGGCTTCCATCCCGCCGAACCGCTGCACGTCTTCCGTGTGCTCCTCGACGAGCGCATCGATGACGTCATCGACAGTGACGACGCCGAGTATGCGCCGCTGCTCGTCCACCACCGGCAGCACCACCAGATCGTAGTTCGTGGTGAGCCGCGCGACTTCCTCGCGATCCATGCTTGCCGGTACAGTAACGACTTCTTCCCACGCGACATCCTTCACCATCGCACCTTCGGGAGCCGCGAGCAGCTCGTGAAGGGACATTACACCTTTTACCGTACCTGCCGTATCGACGGCATAGATGGCGTGCATTGCCTCGCGCCGGCCGCCTCTGGCGATTCGCCTCACGCCGGCAAGCGCTTCTTCGACCGGTGTATCCTCGAGGACGGAAACGAACTCGGTGGTCATCAGCCCGCCGGCCGTGTCGGGCTCGTAGGCCAGGAGCCGCTCGGTTTCCTCACGGGCCTGTCGCGGAATTTCGGAGAGGATCTCATCCGCCCTTTCTTCCTCCATCTCGTCGAGAACGTCGGCGCGGTCGTCCGGCGTCATCTGGGTGACCAGCTCCGCCGCCTGGCGGGTGGTCATCGCTTCGAGAACTTCGCTTCGCAGATCTTCGTCGAGATACTCCAGCACATCGGCAGCGCGCGCAGCGCTGAGCGCGCTCAACAGCTCCGCGACCCTGTTCCGCGGCAGCGCCTCCGCGACGTCGGCAAGATCGGCGGGATGCATCTCCTCCGTCTCCGCCGAAATGCTGGCCGGAGCTTCATCGAGGAGAACCAGAATGTCGGGGGCGATCAGCGCGGCTACTCCTCTCGCTGCATCCTCACCGACAACGGTGCGAGAGGGAGTGTGCCGATGGTCCTTCATCACACCACCGGCAGCGCGCGGCGGCTGACGCTGAGCGCGGCAACGCGGTATCCGGCAATCGTCACGGCTTCGCTGATGGCCTCGTCGGTTGCCGTCCCATCGTGATCGATCACGGCCTGGCCAAGTGAGACGTCGGCGGTGGAGATGCCGGGGACGCCGGCGAGCGCCGTAAAAACAGCGCGGACACAATGCGCGCAAGTCATGCCCGTGATCTTCGCCGTGGTGACCATGCGGCAAGTATAGTGGAGAGCCGGGAATTTGCCCACCGCTCAAAGCGAGAGGATTTCTGCCGGGCATCAGCGCGGCCCGACGCGGCGCGCGGCCAGGACTTTCCGGC
>Ga0136611_10000987_pt1 | contig 19402 bp, 17 predicted proteins | sample AntDrymUQ2232306_2_FD_106645 | JGI IMG/M metagenome (GOLD analysis project Ga0136611, IMG submission 106645) | Polar desert sand microbial communities from Dry Valleys, Antarctica - metaG UQ223 (23.06) | ecosystem: Environmental > Terrestrial > Soil > Desert | place: Antarctica: Dry Valley...
CACCTCGCCCATCGTTTCCAGCTCGATCTTGCCGGTCGTCGAGGCGACGATCGCGCGCAGGTCGGAGATGCGCGGGACGGCCTGCTTCTCATTCGTGCGGATGGCGCGCTTGAGCGCGTTGGCGACGACGTTCTCGTAGTTCGCGATCGACATCCGGACCGAGACACCCGAGCGCTGGCTGATGTCGTGGCTGCGCCGTGCCAGATGGGTAATCTCGGCGATGATCTCGCGCATGTACTGTGGCATCTGGACGCTGAGGCCGTCCGCCTCGAACGTCATCCGCTCCTGCTCCATGATGTCGATCTCAAGCTCGACGGTTGTTGGGTAGTGCGTGCGGATCTGGGAGCCGTAGCGGTCCTTGAGCGGGGTGATGATCCGGCCGCGATTGGTGTAGTCCTCGGGATTGGCGCTGGCGACGACGAAGACATCCAGTGGCAACCGAACGCGGTAGCCACGGATCTGGACATCGCGCTCTTCCATGATGTTGAGCAGGCCAACCTGGATGCGTTCGGCCAGATCAGGCAGTTCGTTAAGCGTGAAGATGCCGCGGTTGGTGCGCGGGATCATCCCGTAGTGGATCGTCAATTCGTCGGAGAGGTAGCGTCCCTCGGCGACCTTGATCGGGTCAACCTCACCGATCAGGTCGGCGATGGTCGTGTCGGGTGTCGCGAGCTTCTCGGCGTAGCGGCGCTCGCGGCCAATCCACTCGATCGGCGTCTTGTCGCCCTCCGCCGCGACGAGATCGATGGCGTAACGCGAGATCGGATCGAATGGGCTGTCGTTGATTTCGCTGCTCTTGACGATCGGGACAGCCTCGTCGAACAGTTCGATCAGCGAGCGCGCCATCCGTGTCTTGGCCTGGCCGCGCTCGCCGAGGAAGATGATGTCCTGGCCCGAGAGGATCGCGTTCTCGACCTGCGGGATGACCGTCTCTTCGTAGCCGACGACGCCGCTGACGATCGGTTCGCCCGACCGCAGGCGCTCAATCAGGTTCTTGCGCATCTCGTCGCGGATCGGCAGCACCTGGTAGCCGCTCTCGCGCAACTCTCCGAGTGTGCCTGGCCGTGTCGTATCTGTCATGCTTGGGAAACCCTTCCTGCGGTCTGTGTTCAGCCGACACTGATGACCGGGCAGAACCCGGCGTGCCGTCTGGACGCATTGATTGCTGATCGCCCACGTGGCGACGAGTGAGGGGCCGCGACTGGCGGTTCAGGCAGCAAAATTGAAGGCGCTGGATGTCAACGGCGGAACCAGCGTTGGAGAAAGCAACCACCTGGACGTTGCCTGTCTGGCACGCCGCTCAATGGTACTCTCAACCGGAAGACTGTCAAGCGGTGGCGATTACGTCGCTCGTGGCCCAACCCACTCACGCAGCCACGCCTCGAAGCGGTCGGTCGCCGCGTCCAGGCTGTCGTGGCGGGTAGCGACGGCCTCCAGTTGCTCTGCAAGCGCGATCGGCTCCCCGATATACATCTGTCCGTTAAGCCGCAGAAAGACATCCAGCGACGCATACGCAGTTCGCTTGTTGCCATCGACGAACGCCTGTGCCTGGGAAACCGCGATGGCAAGCAGTGTTGCCTGCCGGACGAGATCCGCCTCTTCGTAGTACGACGCCATCCGTGGTCGGACGATCGCGGAGTCGAGCAGATTCTCATCGCGTAACGCCTCCGGCGCTCGTTGCAAGCGGTGCAGCGTCTCGCTATGCATTGCAACGGCGTCTCTGAGTTGGAGATAGCGCAATGCTGACGTCTGCTCGATCACTGCGTCTTCCATTCTCATCGATCCGCAAGGTAGCGAAACGCGGCTTCGTTTCGTGTCCAGCACTCGTCGAATGCCTGACGCACGTCCGTATGCATGACCAGCACGGTTTCCAGTGGCTCGACGGTAATGGCCAACAGTTGTCCCTCCCGTAGGTTGAGCCGTTCGACCTCATCCCTCGGAACCGTCACGACAAAGCTGTTGCCTACTTTGCGGAGCTTTTGGTGAATCATGTCAGTAGCCTGTCATGGTAGCAACCGTATATACCGATGCTACATGAACAGTTCAGTTTTGTCCGGTGTGTCCGCGTCGTTGGCCCCGTCGTACCGCTGCCCGGACTCATTCAGTTTCCAGCTTTCAGCGGGCCGCTCAGACTCCTCAGCGCCGATCATCGCCAGCGTGTCAAGTGGCGCGACGACCACGGCCAGGAGTTGACCCTCGTGAAGATCGTAGTGAAAGACGTCCTGCTTCGATACGCGCAAGATGTACTCTCCGTCGATGCATTCGAGACGGGCCATCAGCATCGTCATTCCTCTCAATGCTGGGTGATGCGTTCCACGAGCGACTTTCCGTTTGGCGGGACGCCAGTGCGCTCTGCCTTCGCATCGAGCTTCTCGAAGCCGCGTTGGACGAAGCGCACGCCGAGGAAGCGCAGTGGCTCCGGTTCCCACTTGCGCGGCGTGTGGCTGGCCATCGGTAGCCGGGTCAGTTCGGTGTCGCGGCGCTGGATGAGGTCGGCCAGCAGCTTACCGGCCAGGTTGGCGGTCGCGACGCCGGTGCCAGTGTAGCCGCCGGCGATCGCGACGCTCTCCGCCGGGTCGTAACGCATGGTCGGCATCCAGTCGCGTGACCAGCCGAGCGGACCACCCCAGGTGTGGGTGAACTTGACATCGCGCAGCATCGGGAACCAGTCGCGCACGTTCTCCTGCAACATCCGGTGGGTCGAGCCGTGCTGGTCGTAAGCGTCCTTGATGCTCGAACCAAAGTGGTACGGCGCGCCACGGCCACCAAACAGGATCCGGCCATCGCTCGTGCGCGAGAGGTAGTTGACCATGAAAGCGATCGACGATACGCACTCGTGCGCCTCCCAGCCGATCTGCTGCCACTCGGCGTCGGTCAGCGGCTCGGTCAACGTGATCAGCGAGTAGGCTGGCATGACCGCCCGGCGCGTCTTCGGCAGTTGCGACAGGTATGCCTCACCGGCCAGGACGATGTTTTTCGCGCGAGCATGGCCGCGATCGGTGTGGAGCGCCGGATAAGCGCCAGTCGTGAAGTCGGTGACCTCGGTCTGCTCGTAGATCGTAGCGCCCATTCGCTCAACGATGCGCGCCAACCCGCGTACGAGCTTGCCTGGATGGATCGTGGCCGTATGCGGTGTGTAGATCGAACCAAGCGCGTCGCTGACGCTGACGCGCGCGTCGGTTTCCTGTTTGTCGAGGTACTGATACTCGTCGGCCAGCCCAAGCTTCTGGTACGCCTCGTACGACTGCTGAATCAGTGGGAGCTGATGCGGGCCGCGCGCGATCCGCAGCGAGCCTCCCTTGACCCATTCGATGTCAATTCCCTCCGCGTCTGCCACGCGCCCGACCTCATCGACGGCGTCGTACATCGCGTGCTGGACGCCGAGAGCCGTATCGCGTCCGTAGCGCTCAGCGAGCGTTCCAACGCCCGTCGGGAATCCGGACGTACACCAGGCACCGTTGCGCCCGGATGCGCCGAAACCGGAGATCTCCTTTTCCAGAATCGCGATCTTGAGCGACGGATCGTGTGTCAGCAGGTAGTAGGCGGTCCAGAGGCCCGTGTAGCCAGCGCCCAGAATCGCGATGTCGACATCGATCGAGCCGTCGAGGGGTGGCCTGGGTGTCAGGTCGTCACCACAGGTTTCGAGCCAGTAGGAGAATGTTCGGTACTCCTTCATCGATCCCCACCTCATCACGTCACGTCGGTTTACCGACCACCCGATCGTCTCATCGCCAGCATGCGTGGCCGATTGTAAGGCCAACCGCCAATCTGGGCGACGGACGACTGGATGGAGTGGTGTTACGATGCATTGCGGCGGGTTCGGAGTGACGATGACGTGTGGATAGACACAGGAGCTCTTGTGACGAAGACACCGCACGTGTGGCTCATTTCCGGCGTGCCGGGCGCTGGCAAGACGACCGTCTCGCGGTTGCTGGCCGCACAACTGGGACGGGGAATTCACATTGAGGGTGACCGTATCCAGGAATGGATTCGGAGCGGAGCGGTTTGGCCGGGTGAGGAACCGGAGGACGAGGCGGAACGGCAGATTCAACTCAATGTCCGCAACCAGTGCCTTCTGGCGCGGTCCTATTGCGAGTCGGGCTTCACGCCGGTGCTTGACTATGTAGTGAGCACTCGGGTTCGCCTGCGTGAATATGTAACGCTGCTGTTACCGTTGTCGATCGGTTTGTCGTGCTTGCTCCTGACCCCACCGTTGCGCTGGCCCGCGATCGTGATCGTGCGGAGAAGACCGTTGCCGAACAGTGGATCTGGCTCGCAGACGTGATTCGAGACGAGCTCGATGGATACGGCGTATGGATCGACTCCGGTGAGCAAACGCCCGAACAATCCGTGGCGTTCATTCGCAACGCTGGATCAAAGGCGATGATCCATGCCGCAGCCATTGACACCATTCGTAGAAAAGGCAACTACTGATATGGGCATGCCTATGAGTATCACTCCAGTGGGTCGATGCGAGTGGGCCGGAAGAGACCCGCTGATGGTCGCGTATCACGACGAGGAATGGGGCGTTGCGGTCTACGATGCTGACGCGCTCTTTGAGCGGTTGATGCTTGAGTGCTTTCAGGCCGGACTGTCGTGGTCGACGATTCTAAAGAAACGCGAGACGTTTTGCGCTGCTTTCGAAGGTTGGAATGCTGCACGGATCGCTGCCTACGGAGACGATGATATCGCGCGGCTGCTGGCTGATCCGGGCATCATCCGCAACCGGGCGAAGGTCCACGCGGCGATTGGCAACGCTCGCGCGTTCCTGGAGTTGCAGGTTGAAGACGGATTCAGCAGGTTCGTCTGGTCATTCGTGGGGGGATCGCCGTTCAAGCGCGGTTTGCAGCCGTCTGGCCTCGCCGAATTTGTCGCAACGACACCGGAATCGGACGCGATGTCGAAGGCGCTCAAGCAGCGCGGATTCAAGTTCGTCGGCTCGACGATCTGTTACGCATTCATGCAGAGCGTCGGGATGGTCAACGACCACGAGGCGACTTGCTTCCGGGCGGTTGAGGTTGGGGTGGGCGCTCGAAATCAGTAGCCGGTCGCGCGTTCGCGGGTCTCAGCGATCGTGGCGCGCAAGGAAGGCGTGGCGGCCAGCCCGGCTGTCAACCATCGTTCGAGCGTGCGCACCCGCTGGGCAAGCTGGTTGGCCGCCTGATCGTCGGTCGAGCCAGCCAGCCCGGCGAGCGTGCCGATCAGCCGACCCGTCTGGTAGTCCAGGTCAGCCCGCAGTGGCTCTCGAACCGCGATCGTCTGGATCGCTGGCGCATCCGCGCCGGTCGTGATTCGCTCGACGCGCGCCACGCGGCGCAAGAGCTTGTTGCTGGCGTAGCCCACCCCGATCGTGATGACCAGGTCGATCGACGCGAGGTGCTCAACAGGAACGTCAAGCGGATAGCCGGCGAGCTGGTCGAAGGCGTCAGCGGCACCGGTCGCGTGCATCGTAGTCGCGAGCGGGTAGCCAGCGGCAGCGGCATCGAAGACGCGCCGGACGCCATGCCCCCACAGGTAGGTTGGCAAGTGTGAACTGATCTCGTTGCACAGTACGTAGGCGGACTCGGGCGGCAACGTATCGAGGAAGCTGAAGCGCTCATACCAGCCGCGCAGATAGACAGGTTGAATATCTTCTGGCAAGAAATCGAGCAGCGCCGTTAGCAGCGTCGTCTTCCCCGCCTCATGCGGCTCGGCGACGACAATGAACGATGCGCGTGCCTCGATCGTCAGGCTGAGGAAGGCGGCCAGCCGGATATCCAGCGCACCGCGTTCGATCAGCCAGAGGAGCGAACGTTGCTCCGGCGGCGTCCAGTGGTAGCCCCACCAGCCGAACGGCTCGGCGTAGCCGCTGCTTGCGGCGGCGCTGGGCGGCTGGTTGAGTGCGGCTGCTTGTTGGCGCCGGTTCACGATATTCACACATCATCTCTCATACTCGCTGCGCCAGATCATACATCGTCCATGTAGCGGGATTGTCGTGGAAGCGCTGACTCGATACGCTTGTGGGTCGGACAAATGGCACGCTACGTGCTTTTACGAAGCTGGTATCGCGGAGCCGGGGCTGGCAACGAGAGTAATTGAAACTGTGGACCATCTGATACACGAAGCATATCGTGCACGCCGCTGGCTTTTCATTGCTGTCGCGGCGCAGATCGTTCTCGTCGCAGGCTTGCTGCACGTCAACGGCCTGTTTGACCATGTCGGGATGGATTTCCTCACCAGCTACACCGCTGCCGAGATGATCCGCGACGGCGCGGCGACCGATCTGTACGACACGCGCGCCCAGTGGGAGTTCCAGCGCCCGATCATCGAGTCCCACAACATCGAGTGGGGCGACAGGGTTATGCATCCCTACATTGCTCCACCCAGCCTCGGTATCCTGGCAACGCCGTTGCTGATCCTCGGTCCATCGCTGGCCTATGTCGCGTGGGCCGCGTTGAACCTGTCCGCCGTTGGCTTGGCCATCTGGCTGCTGGTCCGGCGGTTGGGCATCGACTGGCATGCGCCGCTGGTTGTCGTGGCTGGTTCGCTTCCGCTGTTCATGGTCCTGATGCTCGGTCAGGTCGAGGGGCTGCTGTTCCTGGCGTTCGTCGTGTTTGCGCTTGAGCTGCGCGAGGGGCGTGAACTACGTGCGGGACTCGCCCTGGCTGTCTTCGCGATCAAGCCGCCACTGCTGCTTGCGCCGCTGCTCTATCTGGCGATCACTGGTCGTCGACGTGCCACGTGGACCACGATCGTTGCCACCGCCGGGCAGGCGCTGGTGTCGATCGCGCTCGTGGGACCGAAAGGTGTCCGCGAATATGTCGAACTATCGCAGCGCATGTCCGGCCCTGACGGAACCAATGTCACCAACGTCTGGGGCATGGTCAACATCCGCTCGATTGTTGTTCGCGCCTTTCCGACCGACGAACACCTGCTCATCAACGCTACGATCGTCTTCCTGACGGGGCTGACGCTGGCGGCAACCTGCTGGTTCTGGCGGCGGGCAGGACACGATGCAGCGGGCGCGCCCAGCCTCGCGCTGCTGGCGGTCACGACGGTTCTGACCTCGTACCATGCCCTCTACCACACGACGACGATTGCCTTGCTGGGCGTTGTCTTCCTCGTCGCGCATGCGCTCATCAACCGAGAGGAGGCGCGGGTCGAACGTCTGACGGTCTTCACTTGGGCAGCGTTCTCGTTGTTACCGCTGCTCACCTTTGTCACTGTCCAGACATCGAAAGTCCCGGCGGGAATTGGCCTGACTGGCCTGCTGCTGGTATGGGCCATGGCAGCCAGCGCGATCGCTCAACAGGCTGCCGATGCCGAGGAGGTAAGCCGTCCGTCCAGGTCCGAATTGCGCCCCTGGTACGTCGTCGTCCGCGAGTAGACGCCACCACACTCTCACCAGATAGCCGAACGGGCAGGCGCTAACATCCTGCCCGTTCTACGTTGCGTGTCAGCGCGCAGACTATGCCGCGATGGCCTCTTCGGGTTGCTCGATGGCCCCGAGTTCGCGCATGACCAGCGCCCGGTGTTTGCAGTAGGGGAGGAACTCGCTGGCGCGACATGAGCAGAGCAGATTGCCGTCGTGGGCGGTCACCTCGTAGGCAACTGTCGGATCGCTGCTGCTGGAGACAACCCAGTAGCGTGGGTCACCGTTAATCCGGTAGGCGCGTAGTTGCTCCTTGCCGGCTTTGGCCGCCATTCGTCGCCAGGTGTCGAGCGGGGTCACCGTCCCAATTCGCGTTATCGTCATCACATCCCGCTTTCCTGTACAGCGTCGTACATCTGTTCGAATTATACCTCCCATTGGGTGTGACAGCAAGTCAGTTTCCCTGTGTTGGCGCGGAAAATGGCGCTATCTGGCCAGCAAAAAGCGATCTCAGTGTCGTACCCCCTGCTATACTCAATTCGATGTGAATGGCTGCTGGCACGTCTGCTGCGAGACGAGCAGTAGCACGATTCTGGACGCGCCACGTCGCGGCTTGCGCGGTAAACGCAAGCCGGATCCAACGCGCGAGTTGGGTCGCGTTGTGAGTGGGACCAATTGTCGCGGCGGCGATCCGCCGCACGTTACGGAACGGGAGAACGGGGCGGTATGGCGCAGGAGCAAGGGTACGATGTCGCATTCCTGGGTGGCGGCACGGGCGGGTACGTCGCCGCGATCCGGGCGTCGCAGCTTGGGCTGCGGGCGGTTGTCATCGAGAAGGATCTCGTCGGCGGCACCTGCGTCCATCGCGGCTGTATCCCCGCCAAGGCGCTCCTCAAATCGGCGTCGGTCGCGACGCTCGTCAAGGACGCTACGGGCTACGGCGTGACCCCTGGGAAGATCTCGCTCGACTACACGACAGCGATGTCGCGTGCGCGCAAGGTCGTCGACCAGAACTACAAGGGCATCCAGTTCCTCTTCAAGAAGCACAAGATCGACGTTGTCGAGGGCTGGGGCACGATTACTGGCCCCGGCGCGATCAGCGTTGAGAAGGACGGCCAGACAACCGAGGTGCGCGCGGGCAGCATCGTCATCGACACCGGCTCGACGCCGCGCCCGATTGACGGGATTCCGGTTGACGGCAAGCGCGTTTTTACCTCCGACCATGCGACGACCGAGCCATTCCTGCCCAAGCGCGTGATCGTCCGTGGTGGCGGCGCGACCGGCCTCGAGTTCGCCAGCGTCTACCGCGAGTTCGACTGCGAGGTCACGCTGGTTGGGCGTGTTGCGCCGAACGAGGATGCCGATGTCCAGAAGGACCTTGCCCGCGCGTTCCAGCGCCAGGGTATCCGCGTTCTCTCAAACGTCCGCCCGTCAGCCAGCGACTTCGAGGTCAGCGACGACGGCGTCAAGCTGCGTGTCAACGTCGATGGCAAGGACGAGACGATCGAGGCCGATGCGCTGCTGGTTGCGATTGGCCGCTACGGTAACACCGAAGGCTTCGGACTCGAAACGCTCGGCATCACTGTCGCCGACGGCTATATCACTGTCGACGACTACATGCGCACCAACGTTGAGAACGTCTACGCGATTGGCGACGTGACCGGCCTGCAGCAGCTCGCCCACACCGCCATGCATCAGGGCGTCGTCGCCGTCGAGGCGATCGCCGGTCACAAGCCTGAGGTGCTCGACTACAACAAGATTCCGTGGGTGACGTACTGCCATCCCGAGATTGGCTCGGTCGGGCTGACCGAGGCCAAGGCCCGCGACGCCGGTCACAACGTCAAGGTCGGCAAGTTCCCGCTCTCGGCCAACGGCAAGGCGCGTGTCGAGAACGAGACGATCGGTTTCGCCAAGATGGTCGTCGATGCCGATACCGACCAGATCGTCGGCATCCATCTGCTCGGCGGCCACGCGACCGAGCTCATCAGCGTCGGCGGGCTGGCGATGCTCTTCGAGGCGACCGCCTGGGAGCTTGGCATCACGACCTTCCCGCACCCGACGATCTCCGAGGTGCTGCACGAAGCGGCCCTCGATTCGGACGGCATGGCGTTGCACTTCTAGCCCAGATAACGGGCGGCACAGGTCGTGCGCCTGATGGCTACAGTCGAAGGAGGCGAGGACGGGCCACGCGAGGCGATCCTGAGGATCGGTCGCGCGAACTAGAGACTGCGGCGGACCGCCAGCGCGACACACGTATCGCGCATGACGTGACGCCCCCGCACCGTGCTCACGCTCAAACGATGGACCGGTCCAACGACGAGCCGGGACGGCGAAGGAGGCACCTGATGGGGCGAACTGAACCCAGCCGAACGGCGACAGCGACCCGTGACGACGTTGCGGGGCTGTCACATGACGATATGCGGCGGATGTACGAGACGATGCTGCTCGCCCGGCAGCTTGACGAGCGCATGTGGCTGATGAACCGGGCCGGCCGCGCACCGTTCGTCATATCGGTCCAGGGTCACGAAGCCGCCCAGGTGGGCATGGGCTTTGCGCTCGATACGTCAAAAGACTGGTTGCTGCCCTATTACCGTGACCTCGCGCTCGTGCTCCACTTCGGGATGACCCCGCGCGACATGATGATGTCGTTCCTCGCGCGCAAAGACGAACCGAACAGCCGTGCCAAGCAGATGCCCGGCCACTACGGCTCGCGCAAACACCGGATTGTGACCAGTTCCTCCCCCGTCGGCACACAGTTCGCGCAAGCTCCGGGCGTCGCGCTCGCAGCCAGGATGCGCGGCGAGGACACCGTCGTCGTCACCAGCATTGGTGAGGGCGGGACGGCCCAGGGAGATGTCCACGAGGGGCTGAACTGGGCCAGCATCTACAAGCTCGCTGTGATCTTCTTTGTCCAGAACAACCACTACGCGATCTCGGTCCCGCAGGAGAAAGAGATGGCGATCGAGAACGTCTCCGACCGCGCCGTCGCCTACGGTATGGCCGGGGTGACGGTCGATGGCGCCGACGCGATTGACGTGTATGTCCAGGCTCGTGAAGCCGTCGAACGCGCCCGCCGTGGCGACGGGCCGACGCTCTTCGAGGCGAAAGTCAACCGCCTCACGCCACACTCCTCCGATGACGACGACCGCTTCTACCGCTCCCGCGAAGAGGTCGCCTCCTACCGCGAGCGCGACCCGATCACCGTCACCGCCCAGCGCCTCAAAGACCTCGGTGCGCTCAGCGACGAGCAGGACCAGGATATCCGCAACCGCGTCAAGGCTTCCATCAACGACGCCACCGACTTCGCCGAAGCCGCCCCACCACCCGACCCAGAAGAGGCGTTCACGGATGTCTATGCGCCTGAGGGTTCGCGTGTGTAGGGAGTGTGGGACGCGGATTACGCCTTCCGAATGGTGTCCCGCATCCCGTGTCCCGTGTCCCGACCGAATGAAAGGAACCGACTGTGGCAACGAAGCTGCTGATCGAGGCGATCCGCGAGGGATTGATGCAGGAGATGGAGGCCGACGAGCGTGTTTTCATCCTCGGTGAGGATGTCGGCACGCGCGGCGGCGTCTTCAGGGTGACCGAAGGGTTGCTCGACAAGTTCGGCGAGATGCGCGTGATTGACTCGCCGCTGGCGGAATCCTCGATCGTCGGTGTCGCAATTGGCGCGGCGGCGAACGGGATGCTGCCGGTCGCCGAGATTCAGTTCCTCGACTTCATCCATCCTGCCATGGACCAGATCATGAACGAAGCCGCCAAGTTCCGCTACCGCTCCGGTGGAGACTTCGGTTGCCCGATCGTCATCCGCTCGCCGTACGGCGGCGGTATCCACGGCGCGCTGTATCACTCGCAGTCGATCGAAGCACTGTTTACGCACACGCCCGGCTTGAAGGTCGTCGCGCCGATTGACCCGTACGACGCAAAGGGGTTGCTGCGCGCCGCCATCCACGATCCCGATCCGGTCCTCTTCCTTGAGCACAAGCGCGCCTACCGCGCCGTCCGAGGTGAAGTCCCCGACGAGCCGTACGACGTGCCGATCGGCAAGGCGAAGATCGTCCGCGAGGGCAGCGACATGACGATCATCTCGTGGGGTTGGTATCTGCAGGAGTCGATCCAGGCCGCTGACGACTATATGCAGGAACAGGACGCGACGATCGAAGTCATCGACCTGCGCTCGCTGCGGCCACTGGACAAGGACGCGATCCTCGAATCGGTCATGAAGACCGGCAAGGTGCTGATCGTCCACGAGGCCAACAAGTTCGGCGGCCTCGGCGGCGAGATCTCGGCCATCATCGCCGAGGACGCCTTCGCCTATCTCGACGGCCCGATTGTTCGGATCGCCGGTCCCGAAGTGCCGGCCATGCCCTACGCGCCGCCGCTCGAGAAGGCCTTCCTGCACGACAAGGACGACATCCGCGCCGCGATCGAGAAGCTGGCGGCGTATTAGGGCGGGGATGAGGGATGGGGCATGAGGTGGGTTTGTCGTCCTGAGCCGCAGCGAAGGACCTCTCCGCGCTAGCCGCCCGTGAGTCAAGATCGGGGAGGTCCTTCGCTGCGGCTCAGGACGACAAACCCACCTCATGCCCCATCCCTCATCCCTGAAGCGAGAGGATCGAGCGATGTCCGGAGCAACCAAACAGGGGACGACGATTACGATGCCAAAGCTTGGCGAGAGTGTGACCGAGGGGACACTCGGTGCCTGGCTCAAGAATGTTGGTGACACGGTTGATAAGTATGAGCCGATGGTCGAGGTCGTCACCGATAAGGTGACAGCCGAGATTCCCGCACCGGTTTCGGGGACGATCGTTGAGATCGTCGGTGGTGAGGGAGAGACGATCGCGGTCGGCGGCTTGATCTGTGTGATTGACGAGGGCAACGGCGCTTCCGCGAGCGTCACTCCGCCGGTCGATGATCAGCCCCAGGCGTCGATGCCGGAGGCGGATTCATCAACGCCGACGGCGGAAACGTTGCCGACGAGCGCGCCAGACACTGGAACTGGCCGCGTGGTTGATCTCACCGACGCGCGTTCACGACGCAACGAGGCGGAACTATTGCGTGCGCGCTCGTCGCCGGTTGTGCGGCGGCTGGCCGAGGAACATGAGATTGACATCAGCGCTATGCAAGGGAGCGGTGTCGGCGGACGAGTGACAAAGGCCGACATGCTGGCCGAAGTCGAGTCGCGCTCACGTCAACCGGCTCAGCCAGCCGCCTCAGCGCCGCAGCAGCAGTCAGTAGCGCAGGAACCGCCAGCAACGACGGTTACACCACCAATGGCGGCTCCCAGCATCGCTCAGCCGATGCCAGCCCAGCAGGCGGCACCCGTCCAAGTGATGCCGGGCGATGAGGTCATCGAGGCGAGTGTGATGCGACGGCAGATCGCTGACCATATGGTCCGTTCGGCCTACACAGCGCCACACGTCACTGTCTGGATGGAAGCGGACATGAGCAACGTCGTCCGCGCCCGCGACAGGTTCAAGGACGAATTCAAGGAACGCGAGGGTGCCAGCCTGACGTTCGTTCCCTTCGTCCTGCGTGTGCTGACCCAGGCGCTACGCGAGCATCCGAACGTCAACGCTGCCTGGGACAACGGCAGGATCATCCGTCGTAAGGCGACCAACATCGGCATCGCCGTCGCGATGGACGATGGACTGATCGTGCCAGTCATCCACAACGCTGACGAAAAAAACATCGTCGGTCTTGCACGCACGATCAACGACCTTGCTACGCGAGCACGGGAGAACAAGCTCCAGCCGGACGAGGTGACGGGCGGAACATTCACGCTCAACAACCCCGGTACACTCGGCTCGCTCTTCTCAACGCCGATCATCGTCCAGCCTCAGGCGGCGATCCTGTCGATGGAGGCGATCGTCAAGAAGCCGGTCGTCATCGACGACGCGATCGCGATCCGGCCAATGATGAACCTCTCGCTCTCGCTTGACCACCGCATCCTCGATGGCCTCTCGGCCACTCGCTTCCTCGCTGCGGTCAAGCAGGGACTGGAGGAGTTCCCAGCCGACGCATCGATCTACTAGCGAGTGCGAAGGAGAAAGCACGCAGCACGCAGCACGCAGCTACTCGTCACCTGCGCCACTCATCGATCAGCGAGGCCACCAGTCCGGTCCAGCCGGTCTGGTGGCTAGCGCCGAGGCCCGCGCCGGTATCGCCGTCGAAGAACTCGTAGAACAGGAGCAGGTCGCGCCAGTGCGGGTCGTTCTGGAACATATCGAAGCGGCCATGAACTGGTCGTCTGCCATGTTCGTCGACGGTGAAGATCGAGATCAGCCGGTCAGCGAGTCCGCGCGAGATGTCGCCGAACGTGACCGGCGATCCGTCGTCATCAACCAGCCCGAGGTCGAAATCAGCGCCGTGCGCCTTCGCCAGCTTGCGCAGGGCCTCGATCATCATGAACGTCGTCGGGAACCAGATCGGCCCGCGCCAGTTTGAGTTGCCGCCCTTGATCTTGGATACGGCATCGGACGGCTCGTAGCGGACGACACGGTCGCCAAAAACGAACGGATCGCGCTCGTGCATCTTCGAAAGGCTGCGCATCCCGTACGGTGAGAGGAACTCGTCCGGATGCCAGATTCGCGCCAGCAACCGGCGCATCTGTTCCTGATTGACGATCGACAGGACATGGACGGCGTGCCCGTGGTCCGTGTGCGTGACCGTCGCAACACACTCTTCGACGAGGTCGCCACGATTCTTCAGGAACCAGTCAAAGCTCTCGCGGAACTCGTCGAACGGCTGGATCCAGTCGCGCTCCAGCCGCTCGACGGCATAGAGCGGTATCAGGCCTACCAGTGAACGAACACGAAAGGAGTCCACTCGGCCATCGGCATGGCGCAGCATGTCGTAGAAGAAGCCGTCCTCGGCGTTCCAGAGCGGCTGCCCGCCGCGCGCCATCTGCTTCATGGCCGCGCCGATGTAAACGTAGTGCTCGAAGAACTTGACAGCCAGCCCTTCGTAGACCGGGTTGTCATGGGCGAGTTCGAGCGCGATCCGCATCAGATTCAGGCAGTACATCCCCATCCAGCCGGTCGCGTCGGCTTCCTCCAGGATCGCGCCATCCGGTAGTGGTTCGCTGCGGTCGAGGACGGTGATATTGTCGAGGCCGAGGAATCCGCCTTCGAAAACGTTGTCGCCGGCGCGGTCAACCTTGTTCACCCACCAGGTGAAGTTGAGCAGCAGCTTGTGGAAGCAGCGTTCGAGGAACGTCCTGTCAGCGACGCCAGTCCGGATGCGGTCCATGTTGTAGACGCGCCAGACCGCCCAGGCGTGGACAGGCGGGTTCGTGTCGGAGAATTCCCACTCGTAGGCGGGAAGCTGGCCATTGGGGTGCTGAAACTGCTCGAAGAGCATCAGCCAGAGCTGCTCCTTGGCGAACAGCGGGTCAACCAGCGCCAACGTGACTGCGTGAAATGCAAGGTCCCAGGCCGCGAACCACGGGTACTCCCAGGCATCCGGCATCGAGAGGATGCGCATCGAGTTCAGATGCCGCCAGTGACGATTGCGGATCGATGCATGCGAGCCGGGCGGCGGCCAGTCCGGGTTGTCGCCGTCGAGCCACTGCTTCACGTCGAACAGATAGATCTGCTTCGACCAGAGCATCCCGGCGAACGCCTGACGTTGGATGAGCAGTTCGTCGTCACTGGCCTTCGGCGGCTGGATCGCCACGTAGAACGCATCCGCCTCGGCGCGACGTTGCGCAATGATCCGGTCGACACCGCCAAGGGGATCGTCCATCGAATGGTTGGTCAGTCGGAGACGGAGGATTGTCGAGCCGCCAGGAGCGATGACGCGCGTGTAGTGGAGGCAGGCCTTCGTGCCAGTCGCATCGCTGTTGATGGCGGATTGTTCGCCGTCCACGATCGCGCGGTGGAAGGCGTCCTTTGTGAAGCGGCTCCGACTCGTCGCGCCTGCGCCGAAGACAACCGGGCCGTTCGTCTCGTTGTCGGTAAACAGTGGGTTGCCGCCCGGTTCGCCGTACAGATAGCGCTCGCCGAGGCGGTAGATGAAGCCGAGGTTGGGCAGTGGTTCTGAGTGTGAGTCATCCGCGATCAGCGCTACCGGCCCGTCGGCCCGTGTCCGTTCGATGATGTCCGGCAGCGGGTGCGTGCCGCCGTCCCACGCCCAGCGATTGCGGAACCAGAGCTGCGGGATGAGGTGGATGACCGCCTCATCCGGCCCACGGTTGAAGGCTTCGATCCGAACGACGATATCCTCTTCGGACGCTTTCGCGTACTCAATGACGATATCGAAATACCGGCCTTCATCGAACACGCCGGTATCGAGCAGCTCGTATTCCGGCCCTGCCCCGTTTCGACGACGGTTTTCATCAACCAGTTTCTGGTAGGGAAAGCGCGCCTGTGGGTATTTGTAGAGACAGCGCATGTAGGCGTGCGAGGGCAGGTTGTCGAGATAGAAGTAATACTCCTTGACATCCTCGCCGTGGTTCCCTTCGTGCGGCGTCAACCCGAACAGGCGTTCCTTGAGGATCGGATCGACACCGTTCCAGAAAGCCGGTGCGAAGGCGAGGATCTGGTAACGGTCACAGATCCCTGCGATGGCGTCCTCGCCCCAGCGATAGGCCTTGCTGCGCGCCTGGTCGTGCGTAAGGAAGCCCCAGGCATGGCCGTTGGCACTGTAGTCCTCGCGGACAGTGCCCCACGAGCGGTCGGACACATACGGTCCCCAACGCCGCCAGCCAGCGACGCTCGCGTCATCCCCCGCCAGCCGTCGATGCTCAACGGTCAAGGGGACATGCAGCGTCTTGTCACGTTCGGCCACCGGCGCGTCCTTCCGATCGCCATCCATTGAAGGGTCGTCAACCTGCCCGAATGGCTGGTTCCCACCTGACCGCTCCACTGATGTCGTCTGCTCGTGACTGGCGCAGGATGAGAGCAGGCGCGCCTGCCTGGTGCGCGGTACGGTAGCACGAAGCGACGGTTGACGAGTCGGTCACACTCCGGCTCCGACATATGGAGACAAGCATGGTTACAGAAGCACGAAGCAGCGTCGTCCTCGCGGATGCGCTGTCCGGAGAGCTTGCAGCGCTCGCGGAGCGGGTGCGCGCTGGTGTCGTTGAGGTGAGCGATGGCCGGGGAACCGGGGCTGGCACGATCTGGAGCAGCGACGGCCTGATCGTGACGAACCACCATGTCGTTCCGGGCGAGACTGCCTGTGTGACGCTGGATGATGACACGGTGCTCGACGCGCGCGTCATCGCCAGCCTGCCGGAGCGCGACCTGAGCCTGCTCAAAGTTGGTGCAACTGATCTTCCAGCATTGCCGATCGGCGATTCCGCGAGCCTGCGGCCTGGCGAAATCGTCATGGCCGTCGGTCACCCGCATGGCGTTCCAGGTGTCGTCACCTTCGGAGTGTTCAGCCGCGTCGGACCATACGAAGGTCGAACCGGCAGACACCTCCGTGAGGGGCTGCTGGCGGACATCGAGCTACGCCCCGGCAACTCAGGCGGCCCGCTCGTCAACGCACGAGGCGAGGTCGTCGGCATCAACGCGATGGTGCTCGGCCCCGGCACGGCGCTCGCGATCCCGAGCACGACCGTCGGGCGGCTGCTTGTGTCTGGTGAGCGGCGGACGCTCGGGATCCAGGTCGGCCTCATTGAGAACACACCAGCGGTTGCTGGTCATGATGGCTTGACGCAAGAACATCTGGTGATGGTGCTTGAGGTCGCGTCAGCATCCGCCGCTACTCGCGCTGGCTTGCTGCCTGGCGACATCCTGCTGGCGCTCAACGGCGAACCCATCGAAGAACCGGGCGACATCGCCTGGGCGCTGGCGGGAGCCTCGCCTGATGCATCGATCAGTCTGACGGTCCTGCGCGCCGGTCAGCGCGCGGATGTGTCGCTGACGCCAGTCGCCTCGTGAGCGGAGTGACGGCTCGTCCCCCTGTCGTCCAGAGCCGCAGCGAAGGACCTCTCCGCGTTAGCCGCTCAGGTGGTTGAGATAGGGGAGGTCCTTCGCTGCGGCTCTGGACGACAGGGATAGTGCCTGTCAGTCTTCCAACCCACCGTTCCGGTGCATTCAGCGCAACACGTCGGCGGTCAGGCGCGCCCGTTGAGGATGCCGGTCAGGACGGTGGTGTCGATGTTCCCGCCCGAGACGATGCAGGCGATCTTGCCGGTGCCTGCCTGTCCGGAGAGTGCAACCGCGACCGCGCAGGCTGCCGCGCCCTCGGCGATTACGCGCTGACGTTCGGCCAGCAGCCGGACAGCATCTTCCGCCTGAGTCACCGAAACGGTATACGCGCCGTCAAGCAACGAGCTGGCCAAATCCCACATGCGCGGGAATACCATCGTGCTGCCGATCCCATCGACGAACGATGCGCCGTACTCGATTTTGCGCGACTCGCCAGCCGCCAGCGACGCCGAAAGCGGCGCGGCGACATCGATCTCAGCGGCGTAGACTTTCGTGTCCGGTTTCAACGCACGCAGGCCGGTTGCGATCCCGGACGCCAGTCCGCCGCCACCGAATGGCACGACGACGGTATCGACATCCGGCAGGTCTTCCAGCAGCTCCAGCGCGATCGTGCCGTTGCCAGCCATGACGAGGTCGTTATCAAATGCATGGACGAAGGTGCGCTCTTCGAGGCCGGGGAACGTGCGTTCCTGGAATGTCTGCCACCAACGGTCACGCGGGACGCGGCGGAACTCAGCGCCCATCCGGAGCACAGCCTGCTCCTTCGCGATCGGCGCGTTGTCGGGAGCGATGACGGTGCACGGCACGCTGAAGCGTTGCGCTGCGAAGGCGACGCCCTGCGCCATGTTGCCGGCCGAGGCCGTCAGGACGCCGCGATCGAGGTCCGCCAACGGGAGTGAGCGCATCGCGTTCCAGGCGCCACGTAGCTTGAAGGAGCCGATTGGCTGGAGATTTTCCAGCTTGAGGTAGATCTCGGCTGGAGCATCCTCAACCCGCAGCCGCACCAGCGGCGTCCGGATCGCCGCTTCCATCACAACGGGCCGCGCCGCCCAGATATCCGCAATCGACACCATGCGTTGTTCCTTCCGAGGGAAGCGTGAATTGTGAACGACCGACGGCCACGCCCTAGACGATGGCCAGCGGGACGATCGGGCTGCCGATGCCGCCGTCCAGCAGCAGTGGCATTGCGACGAACATGAACTCGTAGGCGCGATCACGCGCCAAGGCCTCAAGATCGAGGAACTCGAGCAGGTAGCCGCCGCAGCCCCAGATGACGGCCCGGTGCAGCGGCAGCGAGTCGCGCCACGAGGCAACCACCTCGACAGCCGGGTTGTCAGCGCCGAGCGCGACGATGTCGCGAGTCTGGAACCAGTTGCCGCAGTCGCCATCTGGACCAGGCTCGCCGTCGTAGAAGGTCTTGCGGGCATCGACGCCTTCCGCGTGCAGTTGCCACCAGCCGGTGCGGACGAGGACAGTATCGCCGGGACGGATCTCGACGCCCTCGGCCTTCGCGCAGGCGTCGAGGTCATCGGGCGTGATCGGCTCGCCGGACTCCAGCCGTTGCCGGCTGCGGAACTTCGCCATATCCAGCAGGACACCACGGCCAACGATCGGCCCGACGTTGTCGACGCCGCACTTCTGCGCGCCATAGGGAGTGATCGAGTTGGCCGGGTGGCCGTTGTAGAGTGTGTCACCGACGAAGATGTGGCAGAGCGCGTCGATGTGGGTCGTCCCGTGCGTGTGCATCATGACGACATCGTCGGCGCTCATGTCGTCACCACCGGAGGCACGCTGCCGCTGGGTGACGACGTGCCAGGTTGGACGGCGCGTCGGCAGGTTCGGTCCATCGGGCGAGAGCGGCGCGGCCAGCGAGTAGACCTTGCCACGACCGATCAGTTGTGACGCTGCCAGCACGCCGTCCTCTGAAAGCAGGTTGGCCGTCCCGCGTTCGTCGTCGTCCCCCCATCGGCCCCAATTGCTTGGAACTCCGCATTCTTCTGGTCGTGGCATGTCGTTTGCCCCTTTCATATGCGGCTATTCGTGACGAATGGCGAACAGCCGATCGCCCAACTCCACCCGCAGCGGCTGGAGCGAATGCACTGCCGCATAG
>Ga0136611_10000988_pt1 | contig 19393 bp, 12 predicted proteins | sample AntDrymUQ2232306_2_FD_106645 | JGI IMG/M metagenome (GOLD analysis project Ga0136611, IMG submission 106645) | Polar desert sand microbial communities from Dry Valleys, Antarctica - metaG UQ223 (23.06) | ecosystem: Environmental > Terrestrial > Soil > Desert | place: Antarctica: Dry Valley...
CGTGTCGGCCTGGCCCTGCTCGTCGAACGCCATGACGACGACCGCCGCGCCATAGCGCCGGACGAGTTTGCCAGCCGAGATGAACTTCTCCTCGCCTTCCTTGAGCGAGATGGAGTTCACGATGCCTTTGCCCTGCACGCACTTCAGCCCGGCCTCGATGACGCTCCACTTCGAGCTGTCGATCATCACCGGCACCCGCGCGATCTCGGGCTCGGTCATGATGTAGTTGAGGAAGCGCGTCATGGCCGCGGCGCCATCGAGCATCCCCTCATCCATGTTGATGTCGATGATCTGCGCGCCGTTCTCCACCTGCTGCCGCGCGACGGTTACGGCTTCCTCGTAATTGCCCGCGAGGATCAGCTTCGAGAATTTGGGCGAGCCGGTGACGTTCGTCCGCTCGCCGATATTGATGAAGCCGGTCGTGGCGTTGACGGTGAGCGCGTCGTTGCCGCTAAGAGACAGATCGGTTTTGGCGGGCGGCACCACGCGGGGCGCGATCCCGCGCACCGCTTCGGCAATCCTCGCGATGTGCGGCGGAGTCGTCCCGCAGCAGCCGCCGACGATGTTGAACATCCCTGCGCGCGCCCACTCGGCGAGCTGTGGCGCGAGGGTTTCCGGCGTCTCAGGGAAACCGGTCGGGAGGAGCGGATTGGGCAGACCGGCGTTCGGGTAAACGCTCACGTAGAGTGGCGCGAGCTCGCTCAACTCGGCGATGAGCGGCCGCATCTCCTCAGGGCCGAGGGCGCAATTCATGCCAACGCTGAGCAGCGGGGCGTGGGAGATGGAGTTCCAGAACGCCTCGACAGTCTGGCCCGTGACGCCGCGAGTGCCACCCTTCTGGATGAAGGTGACCGACGCCATCAGCGGGATTGTTGATCGCTGATCGCCCCCTGCTGATTTCCCGAATGGCACTGCGCTAAGCCCGCGCTCATCGAAGATCTGCTCGATCGCGAAGAACGCTGCCTTCGCGTTCAGCGTATCGAAGATCGTCTCGACGAGCAGGATGTCCACGCCTCCGTCCAACAACGCCCGCACCTGCTCAGTATAAGCGCGCACCAGCTCATCCCACGTCGTGCTGCGCGCTGATGCGTCGTTCGAGTCCGTCGAGAACGCCGACATCTTGTTCGTCGGCCCGATCGCACCCGCGACGAAGCACTTCCGTCCCGGCTGCGCGGCCATCACTGCATCCGCGGCCCGCCGCGCGCATACCGCACCGGCGTGCGACAGCTCATACGCGAGCGCTTCCATCCCATAATCCGCGAGCGAGATGAACTGTCCGTTGAACGTGTTCGTCTCGACGATATCCGCCCCGGCTTCGAAGTAGCGTCGGTGAATCTCCTCGACGATCTGCGGCTGCGTGAGGTTCAGCAGCTCGTTGTTCCCCTTGAGATCCTTCCCTTGCCAGTCCCGAAAACGCTCACCGCGAAACTGTTCCTCCGTAAGTTTGTATTCCTGAATCGTGGTCCCCATCGCCCCATCGATGATGACGATCCGCTCCGCGAGCAGCTCCGCGAGAGGGTGAGCAAGAGGGCCGTCGTTTGTCATGCGGTGTGGAGCGCACTAAACGCCGCGCCCGACTGCCATCAAGGAACAAATCGTCCCATCATGATTCGTCGATGGGTTCGGTTTAAGGCTGCGTCGCCTTCTTTTTCTTCGCGACCGCTAAGGGGAGAGCCTTCCGACCGGCCGGCTGAGCCACGGGGTTCCACCTCACCTTCAGGGCAGCAAACGTATGCACTTCCGTCCCGTTGCTGTCGGCGACCACGATCAAGCTCTGCCAGCCGCCGTCGAGCTTCGGTCCGAGTGTCAGGCCCTCGAAGTTCGTGAACCCCGTCGTCTCCTCGTAGAGCAACGTCTTGGTCGCGGGAACGATCTCCGCGCCCTCGAGTGCCGGGACGCGAGAGGTATTCGTCGCCCCGGCAAAGCCGGCGAGGAAGATCCGCAGATGCAGGCCGCCTCCTGCAAAGCCCCGCTCGAGGACGAGCAGCTGTCCATCCGGCAGCAGGCAAAGGTCTGACACGCCACTCCCGGCCTGCCCATAGCGGAACGCCGCCGGCTCTGTTCGCCAGGCATACTGCGCGACCGACCGGAATTTGGGGTCGAGCTTCTGCAGGCGCACGAGCGTCCCCGCGGCGGCCGAGCTGACCGGCCCGTCCGGCTTCAGCGCCTCTTCGTTGGCGATCCAGAACTGCCGCGCCCTGCCGTTCCATGCGAGTGATTCAAGGCTGAGATTCGGCCGCGCCTTGGCGAACACTGCCGGCAATGGCAACGATGGCGCGAAGGCTGCGCCGGGAGCAAAGCGCAGCAGCGAATTGCCTCCCTCAGCGCTGATGTAGAAGACTTTGGCCGCTGGGTCCCAGGCGATGCCTTCGAAGTCGCCGCTCTTCGTCGGCACATTGCTGATGTCACCGATGCGTCCGCCAGTGATCCGGCCGGTCGTCGCATCGATGCTCAGGGTGAGGAGGTGGATGATTTTCCGTTTGTCCGAGACGGCCGCGAAGTTATTTCCGCCCAGCCAGGTAATGCCGCTCAGGTCGCTCACCTGCGGGTCTTCGAGGGTGAAACGCGCCTCCCCGTGTGCCCTCTCGATTTCCACGGCGCCCGCAGCACCGACCGGACCGAGAGCAACAACGAGAAAGATGGCAGCAGCGAGGCAGGCGGACACGCGGTGCTTATCGTCTGGCGGGGAGATTTGTCATTCTCCACTTCCCGCTTTCTGGCAAGAAGCATGCGACGCCAGCCTTCATGCGTGAGGGAAAGGCGTTGCGGGCCTGACGTCCTAAAGGATAGTCGCCCCCCGTGCCGCCCCTCGGACGCCATTCCCTCAAGTCGCCTGCCGGGATTTTGTCCGGTCTTTGCGCTTTTCTGGGGTTCTTCGCCATGGGGAGCGGGGAGGCGCAAGGAAACTTTCCGCCGTTCGTGCGCGCAGATGTGGCTTCAGAGGAAGTGTGGCTTGGGCAGGTGGCGGCATTTTCGAGCGCGCAGACCGTGGACCCGGATGAAGGGCCGCAGCCGCTCAGCTTCCTGTGGGAGTTCGGAGACGGAGCGACCTCTACGGCGGCAAATCCGACGCACTTTTATGCAGAAGCCAAAGCGTATCGCGTCGTGCTCACGGCCAGCGACGGCGCGGATGCGCGGCAGGATTCGGTGGTCGTGCATGTGCTTGCGCCGCCGACGGCCGTTTCGCCCACCAGGAGCAGCTTGTTGGCGCTGAATCCGGCCGGGGCGGAGCTTTGGGTGGCAAACCCGGATTCGGATTCGGTCTCGGTGCTCGCGGTGTCAGGGAACAGCCTCGTGAAGCTCGCGGAAATCGCGGTCGCCAGGAATCCGCGGACGCTGGCATTCAGCCCGGACGGGACGCGGGTGTATGTCGCGTGTCAGGACGCAAACGAACTTTGGGTGCTTGATGCAGCGGCGCGGACGTCGGCGCGCAGGATCGCCGTCGGGCATCGGCCGTATGGCGTGGCGGTCGCGCCAGCGGATGGTCGCGTCATCGTCTCGAATGAAGGTGACGCCACAGTTGCCGTGCTCACGCCCACGCTTGTCGTGAAGAAACTGATTCCCGTTGCCGCGACGCCACGCGCGGTGGCGATTTCGGCCGATGGCGCGCGTGCTTACGTCACGCATTTCCTCACGCGCGGCAGCAGCGGCACGGTGACAGAAATCGATCTCACGGAACTCACGGCCCCGCGCATGGCGCCTCTCGCGCTCGACACGAATCCGGACCTCACGTCAACGGGCGGCGGCTTTCCCAATCTCCTTTCCGCCCTGACGATCGATCCGGCAGGCCGCGCGGCGTGGTTCGGCGGGCACAAGGCCAACACGGGGCGCGGGCTATTTGTCAACGGCAAGACGCCGCAACCGGAAAACACCGTGCGCGGATTCTTCGGGAAGGTGGCGCTGCCTGCGGTGATCGAGGAAGTAGCGCGGCGGATCGATGCGAACGATACCGACTCGGTGTCGGCGATCGCCTTCTCGCCGAATGGACGGTGGGGCTTCGTCACGCACCAGGGAGCGGGCCGGCTATCGGTCTATGATGTCTCGGCGGCGACGCTCATCGATCCGAGCGAAGACGGAGCGACGATCGATTTTGCCGCGCGCATCGATCTCGGCGACGCACCGCAGGGCATCGTCCTCGCGGCGAACGGACAGCGCGGCTACGTCGCAAACTACCTCTCGAGGAATGTGCAGGTGCTCGACTTGAGCAACCCCCGCGTGCCAACGGTGCTTGCGACCGTCGCCGTCACGGGCGAGCCGCTGCCAGCGCGGGTCGCCAACGGCAAGCGGCTCTTTTATCGGAGCCGGGAACCGCGTCATTCCCTCTCGAACTACATCTCCTGCGCCTCCTGCCATGCGGATGGCGACGGGCACGATGGGCGGACGTGGGATTTCACGAATCGCGGCGAGGGTCTGCGCAACACGACCGACCTCCGCGGGCGCGGCGGGCTCGCAGACGGGCCGGTGCACTGGAGCGGGAACTTCGACGAGCTGCAGGATTTTGAGAATGACATCGTCCTCCACTTCGGCGGGAGCGGCCTCGCGCAGGACGGCCAGCCGCCGAACCCGCCACTCGGTGCGCCAAACGCGGGACGCAGCGCGGATCTTGATGATCTCGCGGCTTACATGACTTCTCTCACGACGCCGGTGCGCAGTCCCTTTCGGCGGGAAGATGGGACGCTGACCGACGCCGCGCGCCGCGGAAAAGCGCTCTTTTCCTCCGGCGGTGTCGGCTGCGCCTCGTGCCACTCGGGGCCGCGATTCACCGATAGCGTGATGGGCAGTTTCGTCCGCCACGATGTCGGAACGCTGGGCCCGGGAAGCGGCTCGCGTCTCGGCCAGCCGCTCGACGGGCTCGATACCCCGAGCCTGCGCGGCGTGTGGGATACCGCCCCGTATTTGCACGATGGCAGCGCGGCTACCCTTCTCGATGTGCTCACCACGCGAAATCCCACCGACCAGCATGGGAACACCGCCTCGCTCTCTGCCAGCCTGCGCGCAGACCTGGTCGCGTATCTCCTTTCCATTGACGGTTCTCCCATCGATGAGCCGACGGACGCCGATTCCGATGGAGTTTCCGACCAATGGGAAACCCAACATCGTCTCGATCCCGCCGACGCCGCGGATGCCGCGACGGACCTTGATGGCGATGGCGCGAAGAACCGCGATGAGTTCGCCGCCGGGACCGATCCGCGCGATCCGGCTTCGCGGCTGCTGGTGCGCGACATGCAGCTGGGTGCGGGTGGCGTGGCAATTTCGTTCCCGACGGTTCGGGGGAAAACTTACGCGCTTGAATACTCCAACTCGCTCGTGCCGGCAGATTGGCAGCCGGTCGGTAGCGTTGCCGGCGACGGTGCCGAGCAGACGCTTCTCGATGCGGGCGGCCCACCAGGTCAGCGCTTCTACCGCATCCGGGTTTCTCCATGACCTCTATCCCGCCCACATGACATCACCTGGCACCGTTCGCACCTCCACGCTGAGCCCCTTGGTTTGCTGCCTCTTCCTCGCCCTCGTATCACCCGCCGCGGCGCAGTGGGCCGGCTTCAGCGACGCCTCCACCGCGCTGCAAACCAATACGTTTTCCTTCATCGGCGCCAACCCGGCCGCGGGTGACTCCAATGAAAACTATTACGACGGCGATATGGCCGACTTCGATGGCGACGGCTGGATGGATCGCGCCCTCATCGCCCGCTACGGGCTGCTGCTGAATACCGGCGGCGGCGTCATGACCCCTGTCGCGAACACGATTACGGGCGGCACCTACCGCTTCGGCGACAAGGACGGGGTGGGCAATGACGCGACCCAGTGGGCGGACGTGGAAAACGACGGTGACCTCGACATCCTCCAGGGTGGCAACGGCGAGACGCTGACGCTGCAAATCAATTCAGCGGGGCGGTTTTCCGGGAAGCCGATCCCGAACATCTCGGCGCTCCAAATCATCAACACCGACCTCGAAAGAGACACCGATGTGGACCTCGTGATCGCGCACGCGTTTTGTTCCGACTTACAGTGCGGGCACGGCTGTCCCGAGGGTGGTTGCAGCGGCGGCAACTGGCCGAAAAGCTTTGCGATCTATCGAAACGACGGGACCGGCGGCTTCATCAACGTCACGACCGCGAGCGGCTTTCCAAGCACTTGGGGTGAAAAGCTCATCGTCGGCCTGGTCAGCGGCGACGTGGACGGCGACGGCGATTTCGACCTGATGATGATCAATGGCATCGACCGCGCAATTACGCTGGCGCGCAACAACGGCGTCGGCGTCTTCACACTCAGCAACATCCCCTTCGCGGTTGCGATGGCAGCGATCCGGCCAATCACCAGCGGCTTTTCGCAGGGAATGAATCTCGGCGACATCGACGGCGATGGCGACCTCGACCTCGTCTGCGCGCTGGTGCGCGACACCGCCGGCTCACCGTCTGCGCGCGTGGCGCACGCCATTTTCATCAACGACGGCACGGGCGGCTTCGTGGAGGAGACAGCGGCGCGCTTCATTGTCGGAGGCACGAGTTTTTATGAGGGCGGCAACGGGAAACTTTGCGACCTCGACTACGACGGCGACCTCGACTTCTTCGCCTTCAACGGCACGAACAAGCACTTCCAACTCTACTTCAACAACGGCGCGGGAGTCTTTACCTACAACGCGGAAAACTCCCGGATCTTTTCGGGCGGCAGCACCAACGGGACCGGAGCGGATACCGACGTGACTGACCTCAATCGCGACGGCTCCTATGACGTTTGGATCGGTGCGGCTGGGTCAGATCCGCGGACGTTGTTGAACACGTTCCAAAACTCTGAAGGGCTGCGCGCGAATTCGCCCCGCAACTTCGCGGCTGCCAGCGCGGCGGAGGGTGTGAGGCTGTCGTGGCAGCACCCGCCTTACGCCGACGTAGCACGTTGGTATAAAGTCTATCGGTCCACCGCGCCGGGGCTCGCGCCGACCGACCGGCGGGTCATCAAGCGCGTCGCGCTCAGCCGGCATCAGGATGAAGGCTTCGCGGCGCCGCTCACGCGCTTCACCACTGCCGCGCAACTCGCCGACACCGAGGTGACGCTTGTCGGTGCGAACAATGAAGTGCAGTTCATCGATCGCACCGCGCAGCCCGGCGTGACGTATTTCTACTCGGTCGCGCACGTCGGCACGGAGAATATCGAGGGCGCGCCGACCGCCGAGTTCGCCGGCGCCGTTCCCGCCGTCGCGGGTGCGGATGCCACGCAGCCGGATTTGGAAATCCTCAGCCCGACGATGCAGGACCAGACGCCGTTTGCGCGCATTGTTCTGCACTACGCCGATGGCGGCAGCGGCATCGATCTCGCAAGCCTGCGCGTCACCTTCAATCGCGCGGTCGGCGGACGAGCCGCGGGCGCGGATTTCAGCGATCTGTTTTTCCGCAAAGACGAGCGCACTTACATCGTTGCGCTGACCGGCGCACTCACCCTGCCCGTGAACCAACTCACGACGATGACGGCGACGGTCGCCGACAAAGCCGGCAACTCCCGCACGCGGACCGTCATGGTCTTTCCAAACGTCCCCATCCCCCCTGCTCCCACCGCTACGTTCGCGGCGAGCGTCGCCGGGCTCGGGCCGCTCACCGTCGAGTTCAACGGCACAGCCTCCGCCTCGAGCGGCACGAAGATCGCGCGATGGGAATGGTATTTCGGCGACGGCACCACCGCGCTTGGCCGCACTTTCCGCAAAGACTTTCCCAGTGGCGGCACCTATCCTGTGACGTTGCTCGTGCGCGACCTCCGCGGCGGCGTGAGCACCGCGGCGACCAGCATCACCGTGGCCGAGCTGCGCTTCCTGACTGCGGACAAGAGTGGCGCCACGTTTAACGGCACCGTGCCGACCGTGACCGGCCGCAATTACATTCTGGAGCGCAGCCCGTCGCTGACTTCGCCGGATTGGACTGCACTGAGCACACTCGCCGGCAATGGTTCGATTCGCACCTTCACCGACTCAACCGCCACCGGGCCGCAACAATTCTATCGCGTCCGCTTGAGCGACCCTGCAGGCGCAAGGTCGGCGCAGACGATCACGGCCACTTCAGCGGCGAGCGCGTCCCGGCGGGAGGCAGGCGTTCGCTCAGATCGCTATAAGGCGAAAAACGCGACGAGGAAATAACGTGCGAATTTTCCCGCGGCGATGAACGCGGCCGAGAGCCATGGGTCGAGGCGCAACCAGCCGGCGGCGACGCACAGCGGATCGCCGATGAATGGAACCCAGGAGCACAAGAGCATCACCGCTCCATGCCGGCGGAGGCGCTGAAGCGCTTTGGATTCGCTGCGCTGCGGGATCACGCGACCGATGAGATAAGAAGACATGCCGCCGAGCGTGTTGCCGATTGTCGCCACCCCCAGTGCGGGCCAAAAAAGGCGCGCGTCAGCTTTGAGCACGCCAAAGAGCAGGACTTCTGATCCTCCGGGCAGCAGAGTTGCCGCGAGAAAACTCCCGGCGAACAACGTCCATAGATTGAATACCTCATTCATCAACGAGCACCGTGAGCTTCGACGGCTAACCCCGCCGTGCGGCTGGCGACAGAAGACTTCTCAACGGCACACCTGAGAAACTGATCCAATTTATCGCGGCCAAGGAGCAGTTGCATACTTCGGTCGCGCGCTCTCCAGTCTCTAAAGTTGGCGTCATAATGAACGAATTATGGTGCATCGCGTCTGAGTGAGTCGATGAACCGCCGCTCGTCCTGCAGTCTCCGTCGCGCTTTCGGCGTGATGTTGCTGCTCGTGGCGTGGTTCGCGATGTCCAATCACTGCGCGCTCGGGGTGCTGTGCGGGATGCCGCTGACGACAGTCGCGGAGACGCAAAAAAAGTGTTGTTCCTCACACAGCAATGGTGGCGCCGAGGAGCGTGAGGTTCCGTCGGGCGTGTGCTGCAAAACCCTCCGGGCGCTGCCGACAGAGGTCGGGGCGAAGGTCTTGAAGATGCTGGATACGCCACTGCTTGCAGAGCTGGTGTGGCCGGCATTTGAAGAAGAGGATGCGGTTGCCAATGCCGCCCGCCTTTTCCCCAGGGATGCGGAGCCGCCGGGTGTGCGCTCGTTCGCAGAAATCGTCCTGCAGCGCAGCGTGCTGAGCCACGCTCCTCCGCTCGTAGTCTGACGTCAGCGCGCCCCCGGCCAGCGGCCGGGACTTCCGTGCTCGTCTTTCCCATGCGTCGCGCTCCGTGTGCCCGCAGCGGGATTACACTTCGGCCCGTGTAACCGCCTGTGCACGGAACCGTTCACAAGACAGGCAACTCCAAACTCAAACGAACCGCTTCCAATAATGAAAATGACAAACCTCCTCTCTACGATCTTCGCAGCCCTCGCGCTCTCGAGCGCGGCCGCGGTTGCCGATTCCAGCGTTCCGAAAGACTACCCACTGAAAAAGTGTGTGGTCTCGGACGAAGAAATAGGCACCGGTGGGATGACTCCATTCAAAGTCACTCACGAAGGGACCGACGTGTGGCTCTGCTGCAAGAGCTGCAAGAAGGACTTCGACAAAGAACCGGCGAAATTCGCCAAGGCCGTGAAGGACGCCGCGCTGAAAAAATAACCGGCGCCTTCGTGGCCCGGCGGCGCGGCCAATCCGCGCCGCCGCGCCAAGCCTCGCCGGTGTAACCGCAGGCACCTTCGTCCGTTCACCTCTTCGAAGCTCACATCCGTATGAAAATCTTCCCCAGTATTCTCGTGGTCGCGGTCCTCGCGACCGCCGTCGGCTGGTGGTTCGGCGCACAGCATGATCACGCGGCGCACAGCGCCAGCGCTGAATCGGGCGAAAGGAAGATCAAGTTCTACCAAAGCCCGATGCACCCCTGGGTGAAATCCGAGAAACCGGGCAAGTGCACGGTGTGCGGCATGGAACTCGTGCCAGTTCATGAGGACAGTCCCGGCTACGCAGGTGCGACGACCGACATCGTGATGCTGCCTGAGGGGAGCCCGAACATCGCAAACGTGCGGACTGTGGAGGTGCAAAAGCAGCCGCTCGTGCGGACCTTGCGCGTCGCCGGGACGATCGACGACGATGAATCGAAGCACCGCATCCTCAGCGCCTATTCTGGCGGCCGGATCGAGAAGCTCTTCATCAACTTCGAGGGCGCGGATGTCGAAGCGGGCCAGCCGCTCGCGACCTTTTACAGCAAGGAGCTGCTCGGCGCGGTGCGCGAATACAAAGTCGCCTTCAAACAGGGACCGAGTCCGCTGCTCACCGCATCCGAGATGCGTCTGCAGCAGCTCGGAATGAGCAAGGCGCAGATCGCCGCGGCGCCGCAACGTGATGAGCGCGACATCTTTGTCGAGATTCTCGCACCGATCACCGGGACGGTGGTGAAGCGCTACGTTTACGAGGGGCAATACGTGCAGGAAGGCGAGAAGCTCTTTGAGCTCGGCGACTTCTCGACGATGTGGTTTCAGTTCGTCGCCTACGAGCAGGACCTGCCCTTTTTGCGTGAAGGTCTGCCGGTCACGATCACGACCGCGTCACTCCCCGGAAAGACGCTCTCTTCGACGATCAAGTTCATCAATCCGACGCTCGACGGCACGACGCGCTCCGCGCGGGTCCGGGTCGAATTCCAGAATCCCACCAGCGATGCGGGGCTGCATCGGAGGCATGAAGTGCTGCACAAGCTATATGCGGATGCGACGGTCGCGCTGCCCGCGCCCGAGGTCATCGCTGTCCCGCGCAACGCGGTGCTTTGGACCGGAAGCGAGCCGCGCCTTTATGTCGAGCAAAGCCCCGGCTCTTATCAGCAGCGGCGCGTGATCCTCGGCCGAGCCGGCGATGCGTTCTGGGAAGTGCTCGAGGGCGTGAAAGTCGGCGAGCGGGTCGTCGCGAGCGGGAACATGTTGCTCGATAGCCAGGCGCAACTGAACAACCTCGCCGCGCCGCCGGAGGAGACGATCACCACAGATGATCCCGCGATGGAGATGACCGCCGCCGAGCACGAGGCGACCGAGAAGTATCTCGCCGCGATGGCTGCGCTGACGGACACCCTCGCGAGCGACAACCTCGCGGCCTTCAACGACGCGCTCGCGAAGCTGCCGCCGCCGCCGAAAGGCTTTTCGGCCCAGCCGTCTACGCCGGCGAAAGATCTCGCCACCGCGAGAAAGACGTTTCTGCCGCTGAGCGAAGCCGTCGCCGCCTACGCGCTGCAAGTGCGCGGGCATTTCCCGAAGGTGAAAGTGTTCCGCTGCCCGATGACCGACGAAGCGGGCGAAGGGATGCCGAAGAACGCGAAGTGGATTCAGCTCACTGCCGAGCTGCGGAATCCCTTCTTCGGCCACGAGATGCTCGATTGCGGCGCGGAGGTGAAATGACGGGTTTGTTTTTACCACGAAGACACGAAGGCGCGAAGACGGAGAGGCGAGGAAGAAGCCGCCGCGGGAGGATGACGCCAACTTCTTCCCACCCGGCCTCGCGGCCTCGCTTGCGCATGCGAACACGTGTCCCTTCGCCATTTTGCCTGCTTCTTCGTGCCTTCGTGTCTTCGTGGTAAATCCTCAGCGTTGAACGCATGATCTCGCGTCTCATCGAGTGGTCGCTGCGGAACCGATTCCTCGTGGCGTGCGCCACGCTCTTCATCATCGGGTTCGGTGTCCGCGCGGTGTTTACCACGCCCGTCGACGCGATCCCGGACCTCAGCGAAAATCAGGTGATCGTGTTCGCCGATTGGGCGGGGCGCAGTCCGCAGGAGGTCGAGGATCAGGTCACATATCCGCTTTCTGTGAACCTCCAGGGGTTGGCCGGGGTGAAGACGGTGCGCGCCAATTCGATGTTCGGCTTCTCGCTCGTGACGATCATTTTCGAGGATCGGATCGACAACTATTTCGCCCGCCAGCGGGTGCTCGAACGGCTGAATTACCTCGGCGGCACCTTGCCGGAGGGCGTTGAGGCGAAGCTCGGCCCTGACGCGACCGGGCTCGGTTGGGTTTATCAATATTACCTCGACGTCGACCCGTCAGCGGCGCCGAACGGCGGCTACGATCTCGGCGAGCTGCGCTCCGTGCAGGATTGGTTTGTTCGCTACCAACTGAACGCCGTCCAGGGCGTCGCGGAGGTCGGGAGCGTCGGCGGCTTCGTGAAGCAGTATCAGATTGAGGTCGACTCGCAGAAGATGCGCGCGCTCGGCGTGTCGCTGAACTCCGTCATGGAGGCGGTCGGGCGCAGCAACCTGAACGTCGGCGGAAAGACGATCGAAGAGAGCGGGATGGAATTCGTGGTCCGCGGCGTCGGGCTCGTGAAGAGCGCCGCGGACCTCGAGACGATCGTCCTCATGGAGCGCGAGGGGACGCCGATCTACCTGCGAGATGTCGCGCGCGTGGAGCTCGGCGGCGATTTCCGCCGCGGCGTGCTGGATGTCGATGGGCGAGAGGTGGTCGGCGGCACCGTGGTGATGCGCACTGGCGAAAACGCGCACGACGTGATCAAGCGCGTAAAAGCGAAGATCGCGCAGATCAGCGCAAGCCTTCCGCCCGGCGTGTCGATCAAACCGTTCTACGACCGGAGCGAGCTGATCGACCGCACCATCGCGACACTCAAGCACGCGCTCACCGAGGAGATCATCCTCGTGACGCTCGCGCACATCATCTTCCTGTTTCACTTCCGCTCGATCCTCATCGTCACCCTGCCGCTGCCGATCTCGATCCTGATCTCGTTCATCCTCATGAAGCAGTTCGGCATCACGTCGAACATCATGTCGCTGAGCGGCATCGCGATCGCGATTGGCGTGCTCGTCGACGCGGCGATCGTGCTCACGGAGAATGTCATCCGGCATTGCGAGGAAGCCGAGCGCGCGAAGGCTGCCGCCCTGGGTGGCACGAGCGACCCGCCCGTGCTGGCGGGCAACCTGCCCGGCAGAATGGGAGAGCGCGTTCGCGAAGAGACAGGGTCACCTCGATGGTGGCGCGGCATCACGTTCCACCGGGCGAGTCGCCCGTTCCACCCGGGCGAAGGAGCGCGCCTCACGGCGGCGGAGACCTTCGATGTGGTGCTCGCGGCGTCGAAGCAGGTCGGCCGGCCGATCTTCTTCGCAATGGCGATCATCATCCTCGCCTTCGTTCCCGTCTTCGCGCTTACGGGGCAGGAGGGGAAACTCTTCCACCCGCTCGCCTTCACAAAGACGTTCGCGATGATCGGCTCGACGTTGCTCGCCGTGACGATCGTGCCCGTGCTGTGCACGTGGCTCGTGCGGGGTCCCTTCCACGCCGAGGATCGGAACATCGTGATGCGCGTCCTGCTGCGCCTCTACGGACCCGCGCTCGATTTCGCGCTGCGCCGCCGGAAGCTGATCATCGCTGGAGCCGCGCTGCTGCTCGCAGGGGCCGTCGTCGTCGCGTTCGGATTGCCGCGCACGATCAATGAAAAGCTCAGCTTCTTCCCGGCGCTCCAGCGGCTCACGGCGGGCATGGGCAAGGAGTTTATGCCGCCGCTGAACGAAGGCTCACTCCTCTTCATGCCGACGTTCGTCCCGGCAACGTCGCTGAGTGAAGTGAAACGCGTGATGGCGTGGCAGGACCGCGTCTTCAAAGAAACGCCCGAAGTCCGCTCTGCTGCCGGAAAGCTCGGTCGCGCCGACACCGCGACGGACCCTGCGCCGACGGAGATGATCGAGACGACGATCATGCTCAAACCAGAGAGCGAATGGCGTGAAGGGATGACGAAGCAGAAACTGGTCAACGAGCTCACCGAAAAGATGCGGCTCGTCCCTGGGTCTGTGCCCGGCTTTCTCCAGCCGATCGAAAACCGCGTGCTGATGATCTCCACCGGGATCCGCGCGCAGCTCGGAGTGAAGATTCTCGGTGACGATCTGGACGCGTTGCAAAAGATGGCCTTCGCCGTCGAACGCGTGGTGAAGGAGGTGCGCGGCGCGACCGGCGTGGCACCCAGCCGCGTTCAAGGGAAGCCGTTCCTCGAGATCGAAGTGAACCGTGAGGCGATGGCGCGCTACGGCCTGCAAGCGCAGGACGTGCTCGACACGGTGGAAGTGGGGCTCGGCGGGAAAAACGTCACGACGACGATCGAAGGGCGGGCGCGCTACCCGATTCAGGTGCGGCTCGAGCGCAGCGAACGCGAAGACCTGACGCGGCTCAAGGACGTGCTCGTTTCCTCGCCAGCTGGCCGCGTGATCCCGCTCGGGCAGGTCGCCACGATCAAGCGGGTTGACGGCCCGAGCGAGATCGCGAGCGAGAACGGCCGGCTGCGGGTCTTCGTGCAGGCCAACGTGCAGGAGCGCGACCTCGGCGGATTCGTTGAGGAGGTGAAAGCGCGAATCGACAAGGAGATCGTGCCGACGTTGCCGAAAGGAATGACCATCGAATACAGCGGCGAATTCGAGAACCAGATCCGCGCCGGGAAGACGCTGCGCCTCATCGTTCCGAGCGTTCTCGTCATCATCTTCCTGCTGCTCTACATCGTCTATCGCAACGCCAGGGAAGCCGCGCACGTCATCCTCGCCGTCCCGTTCGCGCTCAGCGGCGGCGTCTTTCTACAATACCTCCTGGGCTACCCGTTCAGCGTCGCCGTCTGGGTCGGCTACATCGCGCTCTTCGGCACCGCGATTCAAACCGGCGTCGTGATGGTCGTGTATCTCGAGGAAGCGCTCGAGCGCAAACGGCGCGAGCGCGGCGCCGACTTCAGCTACACCGATCTCATCGCCGCCGTGAAAGAAGGCGCCCGCCTTCGCCTCCGCCCGAAAGTAATGACCGTTGCAACGATCGTCGCCAGCCTGCTCCCGATCATGTGGAGCACCCGCACCGGCGCCGAAGTCATGAAGCCGCTCGCCACGCCCGTGATCGGCGGAATGCTTTCCAGCCTCCTCCACATCCTCATCGTCACGCCGGTGATCTTCGTTTGGCTGCGCGCCCGCGAGCTGAAGCGAGCGACGTAGCAGCGATTTGCTCTTCACCCGCAAACCTCATTCCGTCACGTTCACGGGACATTACCGATGAATTCTCTGCTGAATCTTTCCGAACGCTATATGGCCGCATTCGGCGCGAAGGATCTCGAAGCTGTCGCGGCGTTCCTGGATGAGCAGTTCGTGCTCACGGATCCGGCGGGCACGTTCACCGGAAAGGCGACGGTGCTGGACTACATCGCGGGAATCTTCGGCAGCGTCGAGAGTCTCGATTTCCGCGCGCGGAACATCTTCGTCGATGAAAACGCCGGGGTGAGCGTGATCGAGTTTACGCTTCAAATCGGCGACAAGGCACTCGTCGGCACGGATGTGGTCGAGTGGGAAGGCGAAAAGATGCGAGCGCTGCGAGCGTATCTTTACTAAGGCCGCTCACCCCTTTCAGAAGACGCGGCGCGCCTACGCTGAGGCGGCAGCAATGTCCGCGTCGACCATGATGCGCACGAGCTCGCCAAATCGAGTTTGCGGTTCCCAACCGAGCTTCGCTCTCGCTTTGGCAGGATCGCCGATCAGTAAATCGACCTCCGCTGGCCGCTCGTAGCGCGCGTCGTATTTCACATACTCCTGCGGGTCGAGCCCCGCTTGCGCAAACGCGGCGTCGACGAACTCCCGGACGGTGTGCGTCTCGTTCGTCGCGAGCACATAGTCGTCGGGCTCCGGCTGCTGGAGCATGCGCCACATTCCCTCGACATACTCCGGCGCGTAACCCCAGTCGCGCTTCGCATCGAGATTCCCGAGATACAGCTCCTTCTGTTTGCCAACTTTGATTGCCGCCACCGCGCGCGTGATTTTGCGGGTCACGAACGTCTCACCGCGACGCGGGCTCTCGTGGTTAAAAAGGATCCCGTTACTCGCGTGCATGCCGTAGCTCTCGCGATAGTTCACCGTTGCCCAATAGGCGTAAACCTTTGCGACCGCATACGGGGACCGTGGCCAGAAAGGCGTGGCCTCCGTCTGCGGCACGTCCTGCACCTTGCCATACATCTCGCTCGAACTGGCCTGATAGAAACGCGCCTGCACCTTTGCCTCACGAATCGCTTCCAGAATGCGGATCGTCCCGAGCCCGGTGACATCGCCGGTGTTTTCCGGGATATCGAAGCTCACCCGCACATGGCTTTGCGCGCCAAGATGATAGATTTCGTCCGGCCCAATCCGATCGATAAGCCGCGTCAGGTTCAGCGAATCGCTCAGATCGCCGTAGTGCAGAAAAAGGCGCACGCCATTCACGTGCGGATCGGTGTAGAGATGATCGATGCGCGAAGTGTTGAAGGTGCTCGCGCGGCGGATGATCCCGTGAACTTCGTAACCTTTCTCCAGGAGCAGATCGGCGAGATACGACCCGTCCTGTCCGGTGATGCCAGTGATGAGCGCTTTCTTCATGTCGAACGGGTGTTGCCGAACAGGAACTCCCGCGCGGCAAGAGGATATTCGCACGCGGCGCCGTTCTGCGCGTGAGCGCAGGCACTTGCATCGAGAACTCGGCAACCCCACTCTCCGCGCCCGCCACGATCGTTTTCTTTCGCATGCTCAAGCCTCACGAGATTTTCGCCCGGATGTCGCCGCAGGTTGCCTCGCAGCTCTTTGGGTTTCTGCAGGAGAACGAGAAGCCGCTTTATCAGGCGACGCTCGAGACCCTCACGAAGCAACGAAAGCTGCGGCCGATCTTTATCGAACGCCGGCCGCGCGAGGATCGTTACGCCTGGCTACAGACGAACGTTGGCCGCCCGATTCACGAGGGCGCAGCCGCGCACCTGTTGCAAATCTGGCTCGTCGGTTCACAAGCCGCGCTCTTGTGCGATTTTCTGGACGCGCTCGGGATTGCCCACGACGAAAATGGAACCGTCGACTCGTTGCCGTCCTCGCCGCCGAAAGCGGAACTCGCCAAGGCCATTGAGGGACTGGTGGAGAAGCATGATCCCGCGGTCGTGGCCGTTTACCTGCACGCGTTCCAATCGATGGATGAGAAAGGGTGGGAGCCACTCGCCGAGTTGCTTGCGGAAGATCCGCGGCTTGCGCTGAAGCCTGCATGAGGCGCCGGGATTTCCTCACCGCCGCCGCGTCTGCACTGGCCGCGCCTGCGTTCTTGCGCGGCGAAGAAACGCCGCCGGCGAGAGCGCGAGCACAGATCAAGCTTGGGATTTCGAGTTACAGTTACTGGCATTTCACGCCGGTAAAGGTGCCGATTGAGAAGGTCATCGACGCGGCGGCCGCACTTGGCGTCGAGGGCGTCGATATCCTGCACCGGCAGATGGAATTCGAGGAACTTGGGCCGCTCACTGCCAAGGTGCACGGCTCCTGCCAGCGCCTGAAACGCCACGCCTTCCGAGCCGGCGTGGATCTGATCTGCCTCTCGATTCACCAGGATTTCGTCTCGCCCGATCCAGCGGAGCGACAGAAGTGGATCGCGCACACCGAGAAGTGCATCGAAATCGCGTATGCGCTCGGAGTGCCGTGCATTCGCATCAATTCCGGGCGCTGGAAGACCATCCCGGATTTCCAGGCGCTGATGAAAGCGCGCGGTGAAGAACCGGTGCTGGCAGGTTACGAGGAAGGTGACGGGTTCAAGTGGTGCATCGACTCGTTGCGCGTCTGCGCGGATATCGCCGCCGAACGTGGTGTGCTGCTCGCGCTCGAGAATCACTGGGGCTTAAGCCGCACGCCAGAGGGCGTGCTGCGCATCGTCAATGCGGTGAATTCGCCTTGGCTTGGAGCGCTCGTCGATACGGGGAATTTCCTCGAGAATCCTTACGACAAGATCGCGCAAATCGCTCCGAAAGCGGTGTTCGTGCAGGCGAAAACCTACGACGGCGGTGGCGAGTTTTATACGCTCGAACTCGATTACCCGCGCATCGCGAAGATCCTGCGTGAGGCGAACTACACCGGCTACGTCGCGCTGGAGATGGAAGGCAAAGAAGCGCCGGAGAGCGCCGTGCCGAAAGCGATCGCGATGCTGCGAAAGGCCTTCGCTTAGGGCATTCGTTATTTTCCCGCGCGGGCGAGCGATTCGGCGTGGCGATACTGCTCGCGGAACGTGTCGGAGAGTTCTCTCGCGAGCTGGACTTCCTTGATCTTGATCGGGCCGAACGCTTCCCGAATTCGGCCGCTGGCGGCGGCGTAATCCACGACGCGCAAGTCGGAAAATACGGCGGTCGCTTCGGGCGGAAACCCCGCATCGATCAGGGCATGCCAGGCGGCCGTCAGCTCATCGTGCGTGTCGATGCACATCACCCGGAAGATGAACGCGATCGGGCGGAAAAGCGGGGCGGTCCACGCCTCGCGGTAGGTGAAGCCTTTCGCCAGCTCATAGGGCGCGACTTCGGGATCGGCCCGGAGCGGCTTGAACTCCTCGGCGTAGAGTTCGGGCAGGACGGGCATCCGCCGCAGCGTATACCGCTCAGGTCCACCGGGGGTGCCCGCTCTCCAGTTCCAGAGCTTCTGCGCCTGAGGCGACATCACATAAGCGAGGAACTCTTTGGCGAGCGCGGGATCAGGTGCCCCGCGGAAAACGCCAATCGGATCAACGCCGATGCTCGTGCCGCCGGCGGCGTTCACGTAACCGACATAGGAACTCCCATCCGCGCGCCGCACCGCCTCGCTTTGGAACCGCCCGTAAAAGTCGATCGTCATGCCGGCGGCGCAATCTCCGGTGGCGACATCGAGCGAGATTTTCGTCGAGACGTCGGTGAAGTAGCGCGCGTTCGCGCCAATGCGTTGGAGGAGGCGCATCGCGCGCGTCCAGCCCGCCGCGAGAGCGGCTTTTTCCTCCGCGGACTGCGTGCGGCGCTCATCGGCTTCGAGCCCGATCTGCTCCTGGATGAGCATCTCGAAGGACTTGTTGACGGAACTGCTCTGGCTTGGATTCGCGAGGGCAATGGATCGCGCGTAAGCCGGATCCCCGAGATCCGCCCATCGTGAGGGCGGACGGGCGATGCGCAGGCGCTGCAAGGCGTCGGCATTGTAAACAATCCCGAACGCGGAGACGACGCTGCCGATCCAGCGACCATCCTTGTCCCAAAAAGGCTCACCGCTGAGCGTCTGCGGGATGGCACCCTCCGGGCCGAACAGCTCCGGGTGCTCGCGCACGAAGCCGGCGTCCACCAGATAGCCGGCATTCGCGGCTTGTTGGAAATCGAACGCGCCACCGCCGAAGAAAACGTCGATCCTGCAACCGGCGTCGCTCACGAGAAAGGCGCGGCGCGCCTGCTCTTCGAGGGTGTCATCCGCCGGGGTGGGGTCGAGCTTGAGTTTCGGATTTGCGAACGCGCGCTCGACCGCGCCGCTCCACGGGCGCCGGAGCGTGCGCGTCCAAACGTTCTCGAAAGAGGCAACGTATTCTCCCGCGATGTAACGCCCGATTTCGCTCGTCCCGCCAGGCGTGCGATAGTCCACGCGCACGCGTTCGCCCGTCTTCGCCTCACACCACTTCGTGAAGCCCCGGGCGAACTCATAACGGATCGCTTCATTATGGGGCGTGATCACCACCAGCGTCCGCGC
>Ga0136611_10000989_pt1 | contig 19391 bp, 19 predicted proteins | sample AntDrymUQ2232306_2_FD_106645 | JGI IMG/M metagenome (GOLD analysis project Ga0136611, IMG submission 106645) | Polar desert sand microbial communities from Dry Valleys, Antarctica - metaG UQ223 (23.06) | ecosystem: Environmental > Terrestrial > Soil > Desert | place: Antarctica: Dry Valley...
CGACAGTACGCCATTGAGGTTGCTCGCGTAACGGCTGGTCAACTGTGTTTCCATGATCTTGCCCCGTCAGTCATCACTGGGCATGGTATTACTTGTTTGGTTCCGGCTCGTCCGGCTTAGGTGATCAAGGAGTGATGTCATGACGCTGCAGGGACCCGACCGCGAAGCCGTTCCCGAGCAAGCCAACCGGCTCGGCATCGACGGCATTGAATTCATCGAATATGCCACCAGCCGGCCGCAGGCGCTCGGCCAGGTGCTTGAAGCGATGGGCTTTCGGCCGGTGGCGCGGCACCGTTCACGCGAAATTGTTTTGTACCGTCAGGGCGCCATGAACCTGGTCGTCAATGCCCATCCCGACGACGCCCGCGTCAGCGCCACGGTCGACGGCCAGCCGGTGATTTCCGGGGTCGCGTTCCGGGTGCAGGATGCGCTCAAGGCGCATACCCGCTGCATGGCGCTGGGCGCGTGGGACGTTCCCAGCCACGCCAAAGCCATGGAGCTGCACATCCCGGCGATTCGCGGCCCGGGCGGCAGCCGCTTTTACTTTGTCGATCGCTGGAAGGAGTTTTCGATCTACGACATTGACTTCGTCACCATTCCCACGGTCGATCCGGCACCGCCGGCGCTGGCGGGCATGCGCTATTTCGGCGTTGTTCAGTACATCGGCGCCGATCGCAGCGCCGACTGGATCGCCTACTTCGAGCGCATGTTCGACTTCGGCCTGATTCCGGGCGACAAGCGCTTCGGCATTCTGCCCAAGGGCACGCTGATGCACAGCCCGTGCAACAGCTTCCTGTGGCAATTGATCGAGCCCGACCCGCTGATGGACGACGGCGAAACGCTCGAATGCCTGCAGCGGCTGGGGCTGGGCGTTCCCGATGTCAACGCGGCCGTCGGCGAGCTCAAGTCGCGCGGCGTCGAATTCGTCGAGTCGGCCCGGCTGCATCCGGAAGACCGGGGCGCGCTGACACGCACCGTGCTCGGCGCGGTGTCGTTCGAGCTGGTCCATCAAGTCGAGTGAAGGAACATCAGCCATGCTCGACGGATTCGGAATGGACACCATTACCCTGGCCGGCCCGCTGGAGGCCAAGCTGGCCGCCATGGCTGACGCAGGTTTCAGGCAGGTCATGCTGAGCGCGCGCGACATCGTCGGCAATCCCGGCGGCATCTCTGCCGCGGTCGCGGCGGTGCAAGACAGCGGCTTGCGGCCCACCGGTTTTCAGGTGCTGCGCGACTTCGAAGGACTGTCGGGCCATTTGCACGACTACAAGGTCGATATCGCCCGCTCGATGCTCGAGATGTGCGCGGCGCTCGCCTCGAAGGTGCTGCTGGCGTGTTCATCAACATCCCGGCATGCCAGCGACGACCTGGACGTGATCGCCGCCGACCTGCGCAAGCTGGCCATGATGGCGGTGCCGCTGGGCATCAAGGTCGCCTACGAGGGCCTGTCCTGGGGCCGTACCGTCAACGAGTTCACGACCTCATGGGACGTCGTCTGCCGCGCCGACTGCCCCAATCTTGGAATCGGGCTTGACTCGTTTCACATTTTTGCCGCCAAGACGCCGCTCGACAGCATCGAAGACCTGGACGCCGAACGAATCTTCCTGGTCCAGCTGTCGGACTTCATGTGGCATGACACGCCCAGCTTTGAAGAACGCATGGCCACGGCGCGAACCTTCCGGGTGTTTCCCGGCGAAGGCGTTCACAGCGAGCAGCTCGCAGACATGGTGCTCAGGCTGCACAAGATCGGCTACCGGGGCGACTACAGCTACGAGGTGTTCAACGACGACTACCAGCAGCTGCCGATGAGCGTGGTCGCCGAGCGGGCCCGGCGCAGCACGCTGTGGCTGAGCGAAGACGTGCTGCACCGTTCGCCGCCCCTGCCGGCGTGGGTCGCGCAGCACTGACACGGCCCCCGCCGTAAACTGGCGCCCCTTCCACACAATCCCATCAGACCATGCAGACCAGAAAACTCGGCCCCTTCAACGTTTCGGCCATCAGCCTGGGCTGCATGAACCTGAGCCACGCTTACGGCGCGCCGGTTTTGGCAGAGCAGGGCGAGCGTGTGCTGCTGACAGCGCTCGACGCCGGCGTAACGATGTTCGACACCGCAACGCTCTACGGCTTCGGCGCCAACGAAACGCTGGTCGGCAACGTGCTGGCCAGACACCGCAGCCGCTTTACCCTGGCGAGCAAATGCGGCTTGTCCGGCGTCGATGTCGCGGGCGACGGCAAACTGGTCCGCGTCATCGACGGCCGGCCCGAGACGATTCGCGCCGCGTGCGAGGCATCGCTCAAGCGCCTGCAAACCGACCTGATCGACCTGTATTACCTGCACCGCTGGGACAAAAAAGTGCCGGTCGAAGACAGCGTCGGCGCGCTGGGCGAGTTGGTGCGCGCTGGCAAGGTTCGCGCCATCGGACTGAGCGAAGTGTCCGCCGCGACGTTGCGCAAGGCGCACGCCGTGCATCCCGTAACGGCCGTGCAGACCGAGTATTCGCTGTGGACGCGCAACCCGGAAATCGCCGTTCTCGACGCCTGCAGGGAACTTGGCATTGCGTTTGTTGCCTTCAGCCCGCTGGCACGGGGGTTTCTGGGTGCTGATCTGCAAGACGTAAGCACGCTGGACGCCAAGGACATCCGCCGCAGCATGCCGCGCTTTGCGCCCGACAACTACGCCGCCAACCTCAAGCTGCTGCCGGGCTACCTGCGTCTGGCCAATGAAGCCGGCTGCACACCGGCCCAATTGGCGCTGGCGTGGCTGCTGCACAAGGGCGAGCACATTATTCCGATTCCGGGAACGACGCGCGTGTCGCACTTGCTGGACGACCTGGGCGCCGTCAACGTAAAGCTCGGCAGTGATCTCGTCGCCCGCGTCGAAGCGCTGATCAATGACCGCGCCGTGGCCGGCAGCCGCTACAACGAGCAGGGCAATCTCGAGGTCGATACCGAAGCGTTTTAAGCCGGTTCGGCTTCGGCCGTTGCCTCGCTATAAAAATAATAGCTGCTTACGCACGTTGGTTGTGCGCGGCAGCACTATTTTGTTCATAAATTGCTTCGCCTTCATTGACGCGCGCAATTTCATGCTGCATGATGGCATGACCAATTTGCGGAGATGCACATGCTCAAGGAAGTCGGTGCCAGCGGCCAGATATCGCTGGGAAAAAAGTACGCGGGTCAGCTGTTCGACATGCAGGTGCTTGAAGACGGCAGGGTCCAGCTCATGCCCGTCAGGGTGGTTCCAGTCGCGCGGGAAGAACTTGCCGCCTATCCCACGGGTGACGGTTGGCTTACCCCCGAGCGCCTGGCGCGGCGCAAGGCCGCAGCCGCACGCACACCTGCGCAGATGGACGCCGCCCGCACCCAATGGGAGGAAGAAAACAAAGAGGCCATGGACGCGATGAACGAACGCGCGCAGAAAATCGGCTCAATGGGTCGGCGAATCCACGAATGGCGCAAGGAAAAAGCGGCCAGTGTGCCGGAGCCCGCGCAGCAATCTACCAGGGAATGGGCCGAGAGCCACGCCGCCGAGATTGATCAATACAACGACTGGGCCAGCCAGTATGAACCCTACTCGCAGCGTGTACGTCGCTGGCGCGAGCAGGGCGACACGAGCAAGCCGTAAGCCGTGGCTCGTTTTGACATCTACCCCAACCCCATCACGACGGATCGCAACGACTTTCCATTCGTGCTTGAAATCCAGAGCGACCTGCTTTACCGATTTGTAGAGCGGGTTTGCGTGCCGCTGGTGCGTGCCGGGGTCATTCCCGGACTGACTGATCGCTTTAATCCACCGATTGAGGTTGCTGGCGAGTTGCTTCGCCTGCACCCGCTGGGCATAAGCGTGTTCTACGCCAGCGAATTGCGCTCCAGCGTGGCATCGGCTCGTGATTGGACTCTTGAAATTGAAACCGCGCTGGACATGCTGCTTCGTGGCTATTAAAACGGCTACTGACCGCCCCCAAACACCCCATGACCCCCCAAGACTTCATCCAGAAATGGGGCCCGGGCGGCCCCGCGTTCGGCCTCAACGAAGAGCAGGGCGCGCAAAGCCATTTTCTCGATTTGTGCGAGCTGCTCGGCGTTCCCAAGCCCGGCAGCGAAGCGGGCTACCGGTTCGAGGAAAAAAGCAGCCTCATCGGCGGGCGTACCGGTTATGCCGACGTGTTCCGCAGCGGCGTGTTCGCCTGGGAAAACAAGGCGCCCGGCAAAAGTCTGGACACCGCGCTCAAACAGCTCCTGAGCTACAGCCTGGCGCTGAGCAACCCGCCGATCCTGGTGGTGTGCGACCGCCTGACGATCCGCATCCACACCCAGTTCACCGGCCACCCGACCGAAACCCACAGCGTGCAGCTGGCCGAACTGGACCAGCCCGCCAAGCTGGTGCTGCTGCGCCGCATCTGGCTGGAGCCGGAAAGCTTTCGGCCGAAGAAAACCAGCCGCGACATCACCGAGGCGGCGGCGCGCAGCTTTGCCACGCTGGCCGAAGGCTTGCGCAAGCGCGGCCCGGCCAAAGACAGCGACCCGCAGGGCTGGCAAAGCCACGCCGACGAAGTCGCCCACTTCCTCACGCAATGCCTGTTCTGCTTTTTCGCCGAAGACGTCGGCCTGCTGCCCGGCCGCATGTTCGAAGGACTGGTGAACAACCGCAAGCTTACCAGCGACAAACTGACCGTCGGGCTGCGCAACCTGTTCACCGTGATGCGCGACGGCGGGCTGTACGGCAACGACGACATTCCATGGTTCAACGGCGGCCTGTTCAAGAAAATCAGCGTGCCGGCGCTGTCGGTGATGGAGATGACCGAGCTGCGCAACGCCGCCGGGCTGAACTGGAGCGCCATCGACGTGTCGATCTTCGGCACGCTGTTCGAGCGCGGGCTGGACCCCAACAAGCGCAGCCAGCTCGGCGCGCACTACACCGACCCGGCGACCATCATGCGCATCGTCAAGCCGGTGCTGAAACGTCCGTTGCTACAGATTTGGGAGCAGCTTGTGCCCGTGCTGCAAGCGCTGCTGGCCAAAAGCACCAGGAAAGGCGACAAGAATTACAAAGCCGCGCAGGCCAGGTTCATCGAATGGCTCGACCGGCTTAAAAACTATCGCGTGCTCGACCCCGCCTGCGGCAGCGGCAATTTTCTGTTCCTGGGCCTGAAAACCCTGAAAGACATCGAGCACCAAAGCCACCTCGAAGCCGTCGCGCTGGGCCTGGAGCGCGAGGCCGACCTGGTGACCGGCCCGCACAACATGCTCGGCATCGAGCTCAACGAATACGCCGCCGAACTGGCGCGGGTGACGGTCTGGATCGGCGAGCTGCAATGGCGGCTGCTGCACGGCTACGAATTCAAGACCAACCCGGTGCTGGAGCCGCTCGACCATATCGAATGCCGCGACGCGCTGCTGGCTTTTCTCCCTAAACTCCCTCTCCCCCCGGGAGAGGGCAGGGGTGAGGGCTCCCCGATTCCGATGGAGGCAAGCTGGCCCCAAGCCAGTGTGGTGATCGGGAATCCGCCGTTTTTGGGCGGCAGCAAGAAGCGTCGTGAACTGGGTGACGAATATTTTGAAGTTTTGGCGAAGGTGTTTAAGGGCCGGGTGCCGGCTGGCGCCGATCTGGTCTGCTACTGGTTTGACAAGGCGCGAATGCAGATGACCATTGCCGGCCTTGAAGCGGCAGGCTTTGTCGCCACGCAAGCAATTCGGTCAGGAAGTAATCGACAGGTTCTGGATGCCATCGTCAATGAATTGCAAATTTTTGATGCCTGGGCTGACGAGCAATGGGTCAATGACGGCGCTGCCGTGCGAGTTTCCCTGGTATGTTTTGGCTTGAGCGAAAACGGCGGCGTGTTGAATGGCAAGCAGGTGAAGCGAATTTCAGCTGACTTGAGTGGCGACGGGGGCTGTGTTGACCTGACAACTGCCCAGCTCTTGCCGCAAAACGCTGGCGTTAGTTTTGAAGGAACCAAAAAGTACGGCGACTTCGATATCTCGGGGGAATCGGCGCGTTCTTGGTTGCGTCAACCCAATCCGCATGGGAAACCAAACTCCAATGTGGTCAAACCTTGGCGTAATGGGCAAGATCTGTCGCAAAGGCATTCCGACACATGGATCGTCGATTTTGGCTCCGAGTTAAGTGAAGCCGAAGCAGCTTTGTTTGAAGCGCCGTTTGCACACCTTTTCCGTCTTGTAAAACCAGACCGTTTTAAAGCAAAATTGCCTAACAACTGGTGGTTACATGAACGTCCTCGTGCTGCCATGCGCGTTGCCTTGATTTCACTTTCGCGCTACATAGCTACGGTTCGTGTCGCTAAACACCGCTTTTTTGTCTTCCTTGACGCTACCGTGTTGCCGGACACCCGGCTCAACGTGATAGCCCGCGCCGACGAGACCAGTTTCGGCCTGCTGAGTTCACGCATTCACGAAGTCTGGTCGCTGGCGCAGGCGTCGGTGCATGGCGACGGAAGTGAAGGTGGGCGCCCCACTTACAACACCAAATCTTGTTTGGAAACCTTCCCCTTCCCCGATTGCCTCACCCCCGCCGACACCGCGCACCAGCGCACCGAAGCGGTGGAGGGCGGGGCGCTGGTTCCAGCCGGACTTTGTGCATCAAATACGAGTTTCACGCAAGCGGGACGTGCGCAACCAGCTATTGAAAGCATAGCAATCCGCGAACACGCCACCCGCATCGCCATCGCCGCCAAGCGCCTGAACGACCTGCGCGAAAGCTGGCTCAATCCGCCAGAATGGACGCAGCGCGTTTCTGAAGTCATTCCGCTGGGAATGCAATCAAGCCCGTATCCCGACCGCATCGTGCCGAAAAACGGCCACGAAAAAGACCTTGCCGAGCGCACGCTGACCAAGCTCTACAACCAGCGCCCGGCCTGGCTCGACGCAGCCCACCAGGCGCTCGACGCCGCAGTGGCCGCAGCCTACGGCTGGACCGACTACAGCGCCGACATGCCCGACGAAGAAATCCTCAAGCGGCTGCTGGCTTTGAATCTTGAGCGTTCGGCTTTGGGAAAAAGCTGAGTTTTCCATTACTGTCGGCGGCCTTTTTTTCGTTGAATGGGCTGTAGGTGACTCTTGGATACTGGGCGCGGGCCTGCCGAATTGGCCAAGGAATTCAATGCCACCTCACCCGCATCCTGAACTGGGTGCTCAAGTCCGGGGCATCGTCAATGCGCCGGGTCAGCCATGTCGGCCTGACTCACACCGACGGGCCTCCACCATTCCCGGGGCTGTTCAGGAAAGCCTTTTTGCAATCCGCGACAAAGAGCTCTCCGCCCCCGATCTGTTCGCCGCCGGTTACGAAATCACTGAGCCTGTCCCGCTGGGACCATCAGCTTTATGCCGCGAACTTTTAAGCAATCGGCACATCGTTCTGAAGAATGGCGTTAATCTTTCGAGCCGCCTTCTGTAGCAGGGGAATCAGGTTTTTTTCAACCTCTTTCGGCCCGTGTCGACCAAATCCCAGGCTTAAATTGAGCGCGGCAATCACCTTGCCGTCACGATCGACCAGTGGCATGGCAAGACCCGCGATACGGTCATCCACTTCCCCCTCGATGTAGCAGTACCCCGATTGGCGAATCTCCACAATACGGGACTTGAGTTCGCGCTTGTCCATCACGGTGCGATTCGTGAACTTTGTCAGCTTGATAACCCGTAGCCGCGCATCAAGTGCAGGATCGGGCAGCGCCGACATCAGCACGCGCCCCATTGAATTGAGGTGCGCCGGAAGCCGGCTACCGACGTTCAGATCAATCCGGATCAACCGGCGCACCTCTTCGCGGGCAACATAAACGACATCAGTGCCGTCCAGCACGCCTATAGAAGCCGTTTCCTTTGTGACCCGGACAAGATCTTCCAGTATGGGCCGGGCAATCGCCCTGAACCCCAGCGAGGCGAGATAGGAATACCCGAGCGCCAATACACGCGGTGTCAGGCCGTAAGCGCGCCCTTCCAGACGTACATAGCCCATATCCTCGAGTGTCGCAAGAATGCGCAGCGCTGACGCCCGGGTAATACCGAGCTCGTCAGCCACCTCAATCATCGCAAACCGGCTTTCCTTTCCCTGCCCGAAGAGCTCCAGCACGCGCAAACCGCGTTCCAACGACTCCAAACGCTCCGTGCGGGGCTTTTCTTCGGCTGTGGACTGCTTTTTGCTTGACATCATTTGTGCAAATGCATAGATTACGAACAAATGTTCGCAAATTATTTTTTTGAAGTTTAGTTCCTTATCGGAATTTTTCAAATGACTTGAGCTATTCCGATCCCGCAACATCTTTAGAGTCCACATTGCTCAGGAGAAAAACATGCAAGCGTCCATGCTTGAAGAGCTGATTACCGTACCCAACCCGTACCCGGTGGTGTCTGATGTCCAGTACCCCGAAGTCTGGCGCTTGTGCGAGCAAGCCCGCAAACTCGCCTGGGATCCGGTCACTGACATTGACTACAGCGACCTGGAGCGCGCCGACCTGCCACCCGAAGTGCGCGCCGCCGGTGCGGAGTGGTGGAGCTTGCGCGCCTGGATGGAGCATGGCGCAACGCCTTATGGTGCGGAACGCTTGCGTGAGGCGATTTTTGGCCACGAGCCGTTTGAAATCAAGCAGCACATCACCAACTTTATCGCTGAAGAGTTTCGGCATCACGAGGTAAGTTTTCGCATTGCCAACGCCCTGGGCGGCTATCAGCCGATGCCCAAGGCGGACTACTTTCAGCAAGTCATTCCACGCTTTCACGACGAGCGCGATGAAAAGCAAATGAGCTTTTTTGCCGGCTTATCGGTCAACACGCTGTTTGAGCAACTGTCGGGCGAACTGCTGCAGGCGCGCTACGAAAATGCCCGCTTCAAATCCATCAAGGATGCCTGCACGCTGGTGCTGCGCGATGAAGCGCGCCACATACAGTTTGGCCGCGTCATCATGCGCCGTTTTTTTGAAGATTTGAGCAGGGAGGAAAAGCAAATCATTGGCGCGAAATTTGCAAAGAAACTTCGTGGCAGCCTTTTGAACGGTGTTTATGCGGTGGTCAATTTGCCGCCCAGAGAGCGTGAGCTTTCAGGTCGCAATCGGGCCTTGGCTGCTGAGTATGGCCTTGGAGCGACGCACCCCGATACAGAGATCGACATCATTCGCGGCGGGGTTGAAAAAATTCGCCAAGATGTTGCGCCTTACGGCGTAGAGATTCCGGCGATCCCTGAAATAGACAACGTTGCCTCGGTTTTGACTCACTAAGTACTTCAGTCTTTTTGCTGTTTTACGGCTGGTTTTTTACAACTCAACAACCGGAGATTCTCATGGGTATCCACACTAATTTCTCCCGCAATTACGCTTATGTATTAGTGGCGGCACTTGCTGCGCCAGCAGCGGCGCTGGCGCAAACGGAGATCACGCTACCGGTGCTGGTCCCCGTGACGGGATTTTTATCGCTCGAGGGCACCAGTCAGCGCAACGGAGCGTTGCTGGCGATCAAAAACGCCCCTCCCGGCATCAAGATCAATTCCAGCGTAACGGACACAGGCGCATCACCCGAGGGTGCCACCACCGCGCTGGAGCGTGCACTGTCGCGCGGTAAACCCGTTGCCATTGCGGCATCGATGCTGGGCACCCAAATGCTCGCCATGATGCCCATTGCGCTGGAAAATAAAATCCCGCTGACCACCGTGTCCGGCACTGCCGACATCACGGAAAAGCAAAACCCCTATGTATTTCGTTTCTTCCCCGGTGACGCGGTAGCCAAAGCGGCGCATGTGCGATATGTGACGGAAGAGCTCAAGAAAAAACGCGTCGCGCTGGTTTACCAAACCACTGCGTATGGCCAAGGTGGCCGGGCTCAGATCATCGAGCAATTGAAAAAACTTGGGCTCACACCCGTGATGGAAGAAGCGCTGGATGTGTCGGTCAAAGACATGTCGGCAGTGATTGGCAAAGTGCAGGCTTCCAACCCTGACGTGGTGATGATCCATTTGCATGGCGGCCCGTCGGCATTGTTTCTCAAGCAGGCGGCGGCGGCAAAACTTAACCTGCCCGTGGTCGCCGGTTCTGGCATGAGCCAGCCTTCAACCGCAGCACTGCTCGAGCCTGCCGAACTCAAAGGGGTGTGCGCTGAAACCAACGCCGCACCTCTGGCAGGCGGCTCCGCTGATATGTCGAATTTTTTAGCGCAGTACCGAGCTGAATTCAAAACCGAGCCCGATGGTTTCGCGGTTGGGCAGTACGACGCAACTTCGATGGTTATCAATGCGGCGTTGAACGGTGCTAAAACGCCCGAAGACATGCGTAAAGCGCTGGCTACCACGAGCTACAAGGGCCTGGCCATGACTTATAAGGCCGATGCCAAAGGCAACATGGCGAACTCTGCGGTCATCATTTGCTATGACGACAAAAGCCGCACGCCAAAAATCGCAAAACGGTATGACTGATTGCCTAATTACACCATCGCAGCACTGACTACACGCGCGCCCTGAATGCTGCTCCAAATCAGCCTTAACGCCCTGGCGTTAGGTGCCGCTTATGGCCTGCTTGCGCTGGGGTTCGTGATGATCCTCAACGCCACCAGCGCCGTGAATTTTGCGCACGGTGACATGGTGATGGTGGGAGCCTACCTGGCCATTGCGCTGCACGGTGTTTTTAATATTCCGGGCGCACTGCTTCTGCCGCTGGTCATGGCGCTCATGGCATTGCTGGGCTTTGTATTTTCTTGGTTTGCGTACTTCCCGCTTAAAGACCGGCCGCCCGTGTCGGTGTTTATTTCAACCATCGCCATCGGTATCGTTTTTCAAAATTCCATTAACGCGGTGCAAGGTGCCGAGCCGCGCAAAGGACCCGCGCTGCTGGGCGAGGGGCAACTGGCACTGGGCAGCTTGACCATCAGCGAACAATCGCTGTCCATCATTGGCGTCGCGCTGTTGCTGATAGTCGCCCAGTACTACCTGCTTAACCGCACCGGTATCGGCAGAAAGTTGCGTGCCACCGCGCAAGACAGACCCATGGCCGAGGCACTGGGCATTCGTGTCAACCGCATGATCGCACTTACCTTTGCGATTGGCTCAGCGCTTGCGGGTGCTGCGGGATTGATGCTTTCCAACACCTTTTTTACATCGCCAACCGACGGCTCCAACTACATTCTCAAAGCGTATATCGCCGTCACGATTGGTGGCTGGGGCAGCTTGCCCGGCGCGCTGTGCGGCGCGCTCATCATTGCGCTATTTGAGGTGGTTTACCCGTCGCTGCCGGTGTTGATTCCCGCGCTAAAAGAAATCGCGCCACTGCTGTTCACGCAAACCACGTCAACCATCGTTTTGTACATAGGCCTGCTCTGCATTATGTTTTTCAGGCCGCAAGGTTTGTTCGGTGAAAAGGTGCAAAAGCGCGTATGAGCGGAATTGCACAAACGATCAATTGGAGCAAAACCGGCATACGGCCACTGCTCATCTTGTGCGTGTTACTGCTGGCGATATGGCCGTTCACCATGACCTCGGCCTACCAGATACGTATTTTCACCATCGTCGGTATATACGCGCTGCTGTCGCTGGGTTATCAATTTATTTTTGGCCACGTGGGCGCACTGGCGCTGACGCAGGGCACGTTTTTTGGAGTCGGTGCCTACGTTACCGGCATTTTGTCAACCCGCTATGGCTGGGGTGGTGAATACACCTTGATGTTGTCGGTATTGATTCCAATTGCTCTGGCGGCCATGATTGCTGCGCCTGTACTCCGCCTTGACTCGCATTACTTTGCATTGGCCACCCTGGGCATTGGCCAGGTACTGCTGTTGATTGCGGTGGCGTGGCAAGAAGTCACGGGCGGCTCGAACGGCTTGTCGGGCATACCCGCCTTGAAGTTTCTAGGCATGGAAGCATCCAAGGGCTACGGCATCATGGCGGTGGTGTGGGGCTTTGTAGTCGCTGGCGCGTTTTTGTCCTGGCGTATCACGCGCGGGTTGTATGGCGCGGCGCTCACCATCTCACGCGAAAACCCCATTGCCGCATTGGCCATAGGTATTGACACCGCAGCCCTGCGCTACGCCATGTTTTTGTTATCAGCCCTATTTGCCGGCGTAGCAGGGGCGCTGTATGCGCACACGATCAAGGTCGTATCGGTGGAGGCGCTGGAGTTTCCGATCATGGTGGCGTGCCTGACGATCACTGTGGTGGGTGGGCGTACACACATCGCGGGTGCCATCCTGGGGGCAATTCTCATCATCAACCTCCCCGAATGGTTTAGGGCCATGGAGAAATACTATTTGATTGCCTACGGTGTCGCGCTACTGGTGATGATTGTGGTAGCGCCGCTGGGGCTGATTGGACTTCTGGAACAGTTACGCGTCAAGCTGTGGCCTGAACAACCCAAACAGTTACCCGCTGCCTCCGCACCCGTGCCTGCGCCACACGCCGAGATCATGACGGGTACCCACGGTACACCGCTGCTTGAAGTTAAAGATATTCACAAACGCTTTGGCGGCGTGCGGGCATTGAACGGCGTAAGTTTCAGCATTGCGCAAGGTGAAATTTTTGGCTTGATCGGACCAAATGGCTCCGGTAAAACCACCATGCTCAATATCATCACGGGCATTTACCGCGCTGAAGCAGGTAGCGTATTTTTGCTGGGCGACAACATCAGCAAAAAACCCAGCTTTCAAATCGCCCGCAGCGGGGTCGCGCGAACATTCCAAAACATCAATCTGGTCGATGACATGACCGTTCTCGACAACGTCGCGGTTGCGCGTTACGGCTTCGAGGATGCAGGCTTGGTGCAGGCCGCGAGTGCAGGCTGGCACGACCCGGCATGGCAGCGGGCTAGAGCTAACGCCATGTTTATTTTGCAGGCGCTGGGCGTTGACCTGGTTGCAAACCAGATGGCTGGTGGTCTGCCTTACGGCTCAAAGCGAAAGGTCGAAATAGCCCGTGCGCTGGCACTCGAACCCAGGCTGCTGCTACTTGACGAGCCCGCAGCCGGGCTGAACGAAGGCGAACAACATGACTTGGCCGATCGCCTGCGCACCTTTGCAAAAAACGGGTTGTCGATTTTAGTAATTGAACACAACATGCCGTTTTTGATGCCGCTGGCACAGCGCATGGCTTGCCTTGATCATGGAGAGCTGATTGCCGAGGGTACGCCGCTAGAAATCAGAAACAACCCGCTGGTGATTGCGGCCTACCTTGGTGCACCTGAAGAGTCGACGGTATGAGCGCACCGCTGCTTGAAGTATGCGACGTGGTGGCTCGCTATGGGCAAATTGAAGCGCTGCGCGGAGTGAGCTTGACAGTAGGCGTGGCCGAGGCCGTGGCACTGATAGGTGCCAACGGTGCGGGCAAGTCCACGCTGATGAAGTGCATCATGGGCATGTTGCCCTGCGCGTCGGGCAGGGTGACTTTTGATGGCAGGCCCTTGTCTGGCAGGCCGGTGTCCAATCGGGCTGCGATAGGTATTGGTTATTCACCCGAGGGGCGACGAATTTTTCCAGGGCTGACCACACACGAAAATCTTCTGGTGGCCAGCAATGACCGCGACCGAGGCAAGGCGAGGGCAGAGGAGGTGTATGCCATTTTCCCGGCGCTGCGTGAAAAGATTCAGGCGATGGGCTGGTCACTGTCTGGGGGGCAGCAGCAAATGTTGTCTGTGGGGCGCGCACTCATGCTGCGCCCCCGCCTGCTGCTGCTGGATGAACCGTCACTGGGACTGTCCCCCTTGTTGATGACGGAGGTTTTGAACCGCATTGCCGACATCACGGCGACCGGCACAGCGGTGCTGATTGCCGAACAAAACGTACACAAGGCACTTTCGGTGACGAACCGGGCTTACGTCATCAAGCTGGGGCGAATGCTTCAGTCCAGCCCGTCACGCGAGCTGCTGGCATCGGGTGATTTGACAAGCGCATTTTTGGGCGCATGAGTTTTTAGTTTTTTGATTTATGGGATTGAGCTATGACAACCACTTACACCCCTTCAGACTACGCAGCACTGCTCGCTGATATTCCGTCGTCCAGCATCTACATAAGTGGCAAATTTGAGACTGCATCAGATCGCATCGCGGTCTTCGGTAAAGCCGACGGTGCGCTTATCCTGGAGTGCGGTTCTGCAACTCCCACGCATGTTGAACAAGCCGTGCAAGCTGCAAAGCATGCGATGCCCGCATGGGCTGGCAAGGCACCGGCTGAACGCGCGAAAATTTTAATGACGATGGCCGCTAGCCTGGAAACACGCTTTAAGGAATTTGTAGCGCTGGAGTCGCACCACGGCGGTAAAACCATTGCAGATGCCGAACTCGACATTCGCTCGGGTGTGGCAACACTGCGTTGGTTTGCGGGCTGCGCCGAGCGACTCGATGGCCGCGTGGTAGCCAGTGGCACAACCGTACACCGTTATGTAAGGCGCGAACCCATCGGCGTGTGCAGCCTGATACTGCCGTGGAATTTTCCGCTGCTGCTGATGCTGTGGAAGCTGGCACCAGCCCTGGCTGCGGGTAACACGGTGGTGGTGAAACCCGCGAGTGAAACGCCACTCAGCACCTTGGCATTTGCATCGCTTGCGGTCAGTAGCGGTCTTCCCGCCGGGGTCTTCAATGTGGTGCCTGGCCCGGGCCGCACGATTGGCATGGCGCTGGCTACACATCCGGACGTGGCCAAGGTGTCGTTTACCGGCTCTACCGAAGTCGGCGTTCAGGTGGCTACGGCAGCCGCCGCATCGGTCAAGCGCGTGACACTGGAGCTGGGCGGCAAGTCGCCCGCCGTGATTTGCGACGACGCCGATATTGACAAGGCCGCCATCGGCACCGCCGCAGGCGCCTTTGGCCACGCCGGGCAAAAGTGCGCAGCACGCACCCGTTGCATCGTGATGGAATCGGTTGCAGACGAGCTGGTGCAAAAAATAGTGGCGCGTGCCAAGCTGTTAAAAGTCGGCAATCCGATGGACCCGAGCGTCACTTTGGGCCCGGTCATCAACCGCGCCGCACAACAAAACATTTTGAGCTACTGCGAATCAGGCGTGGCGCAAGGCGCGAAGCTGCTGGTCGGCGGGCGAGCACCCGACGGAATAGATGGCCCGTTTGTAGAGGCTACCGTTTTTGACCATGCCAGCAACACCATGAAGATTGCGCGTGAAGAAATCTTTGGCCCGGTGCTCACGGTGATTCGCGTCAAAACGCTGGACGAAGCCATCGCTGTTGCCAACGCCTCCGACTACGGACTCGCAGCAACCGTATGGACAAAATCGTTGGCGAGAGCCCATCAGCTGGCTGCAAAAATCGAATCAGGCACGGTGTCCGTCAACACGCCTGCGGTGATTGGTATTGAAACGCCGTTCGGCGGCTACAAGCAAAGCGGCTATGGGCGCGAGCTGGGTATTGAAGGGCTCGATGCCTACCTGCAGCACAAGAGCGTCATCATGGACATTTCATAAAACGCTTCATCAATCAGCAACGTCATGACAACCAATCCCACTCCATTTACCTTCGTTCACTCCAACCGACGCATCGTCTGTAGCGTGAACGCGCTTGACACCCTCACCGCGCTGGCCAAAGAATTCAAGGCAACTCGGTGCGTCGTAGTGATGGACGGCTACTTTCAAGGTGGCGATGTGGCCAGCCGGGAATCCGCATTGCTGCGCGAAGCAACTGGGTTTGAGCCAGCCCTTCACTTTGTGCCCGGCCATGAACCAGACACCGCCAGCATCGAAGCCTGCGCCAGCGGCATGACTGCCGCCAACCCTGATTTTGTGGTCGTCGTTGGCGGCGGCTCCGCCATGGACACCGCCAAGGTTGCGCGACTGCTGTTGGCTAATCCCGGCACGGCCGAATCGGTATCTGGCTTTGGCAAGTCATTTCTTGAGCACAACAGTATTATGGTGGCCGTGCCGACCACGGCGGGCACAGGCAGCGAAGTGTCTGAGTCAGCGGTTGCGGGCAAAACCGGGTCTGAGATCAAACTGATTTTTCGCTCGCAAGCCATGACACCGCACATTGCGCTGCTCGATGCCAGCTTGTCAACATCAGCCCCCACACAAGTGACCGCATCGTCTGGCTACGACGCGGTAACACACGCCGTAGAAGCGTATGTGTCAAAGGCCGCATCGGTGATGAGCGACCCGTTTGCAGAATCGGCCATGCGCTTGCTGGGCCAGTGGTTGCCAGTGGCCTACTCAGACCCTGGCAACCTGACGGCGCGTACCTGGTGTTTGGTGGCGTCGTGCCAAGCCGCTATCGCGTTTAACAGCGCCAACTTGGGGCTAGCCCACGCGGTCGCTGCGCCCTTAGGTGCCCTGCACCATGTTCCACACGGCCTGGCCAACGCATTGGCTTTGCCCGTTGTAACGGCTTACAACGAGGCCGCTATGGGTAGCAAAGCAGCGCTTGTCGCGCAATGCTTCGGTGGCAAATCCGCCGCTGAAGGGCTGGCCAAATTGCGCCACGCCATCGGCCTTGACATCAGCCTGGACAAGTTCGTACCGACCGCTGACGACCGCGAGAAAGTGGCCCAGGCAGCCATGCGCAGCGGGCAAGTCAAAATGAATCCACGCTTGGCAAGCATCGAAGATATGCGCGTCTTAATAGAGGCCATGCGCACGCCAACCGGCAACGCCGCACCGCTGCTTAATGTCTAAACATCGCACCAACATCACATCAATAACACCATGAGCGCTCAGAAAATCAACCCGTCCACCACAGCCCCACCCTCAGGCAGTTACAGCCACGGTGTGGTGGCGCCAGGCACGGGCCAGTGGCTTTATGTTGCTGGCCAAATTGGCTTGCTGCCAGATGGCACTTTGGCTGAAGGCTTTGCCCCGCAAGCCAAAGCCGCGTGGCAAAACCTGATGCAAGTGCTGAACGCCGCAGGCATGGACGCGAGCCATTTGGTCAAGGTCACCTCTTATCTGGTCGATGCGGAACACCTGAATGAACTTAACGCCGTACGTTCGGAATTTATAGGCAGTGAGCGCCCCGCATCAACTCTGGTGGTAGTGCTAGCGCTGGCAAAACCAGAATGGTTGTTTGAGGTGGAAGCCGTCGCTTGGCGCGCCTGATCTTGCGCCAAGCTACCCCGTGCCAACCCGCGCTAACGGTATTGACAAGCTACTAAGTGACATAGGTCCGAAGTGGCACACAGATATTCGCCACTACAGCGAGATCATCAAAGAGGCGTACGCGCCTCTGATTGCAGCGTCACCCAAGCAAGACATCACCGTCACGCGCGATATCGCTTATGGGCGGCATGTCCGGCAAGTGCTGGATGTATTTTCAAAAAACGGAGATCACTTTAAAGCCAAGCCGGTCATTATTTTTGTACACGGCGGCGCGTTTGTGCGTGGCGACAAGTGCTTGCCCAATGGCATGTACGACAACGTGCTGTACTGGTTTGCAAGGCAAGGGTTCGTCGGTATTAACCTCGAATACCGCTCGGCGCCGGAGGCGGCTTTTCCGGGTGCGGTCGATGACCTTGCAAGGGGTATCGAATGGGTCGTGAAACACATTTCAGCCCACAGTGGTGACCCCACGCGAATTGCGCTGGTGGGGCATTCAGCAGGCGGCACGCACGTCGCGAGCTATGTGTTTGACCCACTGCTTGGTCACCTCGATAAACACGCTAAAGCAGCGGTGCTGATGTGCGCCAGGTTGCGCGCAGACCAGTCGCCAGAAAACCCGAACGCACCCGGCGTGAAAGCCTATTTTGGTGACGACATAGCCACCTATGAAACCAGAGCCCCTATGGCCTATGCCGCGTGCAGCGCCATGCCGGTCTTCATCATCAACGCCGAGTTTGAAAACCCCCTGCTTGACGTGTACGGCCTCGAGTTCGCCCACAGACTTGCAGAGGCGCGGCGACGCTCACCGCGCTACCTGTCAGCCCGCGAACACAACCACATGTCGATTTTGGCGCACTTCAATACCGATGAAGAAACGGTCGGCTTCGAAATTGTGGATTTTTTGATCTCTGCCTTGGTCTGATCTTGCCCCGAAAAATGTATTCCATAGCTGATGGAGAAAACCCGGGATTGGAGTGCGGGAAATGAGCAAGACATAACACCGGGGCAAGCCCTTGGCAAGTACACGCTGGAATTCAAGCTGGAGGCTGTGCGGCTGGCATCAAGTGGCATGACATCTAGGCTGTAACGGTTGCGCTCGGCGCGGAGTTTATTCCATTTCCATTTCTATTTCCAGTTCATTAATGTAATAATATCCCTCCATTAACCTTGATGGAGAAAGCCATGTCGCGTCCTGCCAGTGGAGACAAAGAAGTGTTGCTGAGTGCCCGCCAGGCCATCGCTTGCGCCCAAACGGTGGAGCAGCTGCGCCAGGCGCAGGCAGTTGTGTTGCCGCTGGACTACGGCCTGAGCCTGGCGGACACGGCGCAAGTCATCGGCGTGTCGCCAGGGTGGGCCTGTCAGTTGCGCCGGCGTTTCATGCACGGACGGCTGGCAGGCGCCCCGGACGCCCCCACTGCAGGCGGTCGCAAACGCCAGAACATGAGCCTGCAGCAAGAGCGGGAGTTTCTGGCCCCCTTTTTGATGCAAGCCGCCGCGGGTGGCGTGCTCGTGGTGGGTCAGATCAAAGCGGCGCTGGACGAACGCTTGGGGCGCGAGGTCGCATTGGCATCGGCCTACAACCTGCTGCACCGCCACGACTGGTAGACAAGCTTGCGCCTGACAAGCGCCATCCACAAAGTGACCCACTGGCTCAAGGGGAGTGGAAAAAAAACTCCCCGAAACGCTCGCCACCATCGGCAAAGACTGGGCACAAGGCCAAGCCATCAAGTTGATGTTCCAGGACGAGGCGCGCTTCTGAAACGCATCTCGGACGTGCGTCGGTGCTGGGATCCCAAGCCGCTGCGCCCCATTTGCCAGGCCATGCTCACACACGAATACACCTACGCCTACGGCGCGGTGGATGTGTGTACCGGAGAATTGGGCAGTTTGATCCTGCCGCACGTCAACACCGAGTGTATGCAACTGTTTCTCAATGAAGTCTCGGCACGCCACCCCGATTGAAGCGCATCGTCATGGTGATTGACGGCGCGGGCTGGCATCGCAGTGACGCGCTGAAGGCGCCGGCCAACATCTATTTGCTGAAACTGCCCGCCTATGCGCCCGAACTCAATCCGATTGAGCATGTCTGGGATGAGCTGCGCGAGAAGTTCTTTCACAACCGGGTCTTCAAGAGCCTCGACGCCTTGGAGGACCACTTGGCCATGGCATTGAAAACGCTGGAAGACAACCCGAACACGGTGGGCTCCACCGTGTCGTGGTCGTGGCTCATGGGTGCACTTTTAAATTCATCTATGAATTCAGTAGTGTCCGGTTAATTCAGGGGTGACCAGCCGCAAATCCCATATTGATGCGGGTTTGCGGCGATTTTGATGTGTCCACGATTTGAATTCACGAAAAAAAAGATAGTCCAAAAAAGTAG
>Ga0136611_10000990_pt1 | contig 19369 bp, 14 predicted proteins | sample AntDrymUQ2232306_2_FD_106645 | JGI IMG/M metagenome (GOLD analysis project Ga0136611, IMG submission 106645) | Polar desert sand microbial communities from Dry Valleys, Antarctica - metaG UQ223 (23.06) | ecosystem: Environmental > Terrestrial > Soil > Desert | place: Antarctica: Dry Valley...
GATCTCCAATGGATTCTGCACCCCGGTGGCTCGCGAGAGTTGGGCAACGCGGTCGTGATCGGCCTTCGCACAGAGCTGCGCTTCTGAGCAAGGCCTTCCGGGCGGCAGGCTGCGCGATCGTGGCGTTTCCTACTCGCGCGCCGCTGCGCCGCTCTGCAGCAGCCGCTCGACGTATTTCGCGAGAAGATCGAATTCGAGGTTTACCCGAAGCCCGGCGCGGCTCGTGGCGAGGTTCGTTACGGCACGCGTATGGGGGATGATCCAGACGCTGAAACTTGCCGTGCTAACGTCGGCGACCGTGAGGCTGATGCCATCGATCGCGATCGACCCCTTCACCACAAGATAACGCGCGAACTCCGCAGGCAGCGCGACCTCCAGACGGAAGTCCGCGCCAACTTGCTCGAACGCCACGACTTCGCTCGCGCAGTCGATGTGGCCTTGGACGAAATGCCCGCCAAGCCGTGCCGTTGCCGCCAGCGCGCGTTCGAGATTCACCGCGCCGCCCACGCCGACGTCCCCGAGACTTGTCCGCGCGAGCGTCTCACCGAGAAGATCGAAGCCGAGCGTCTCGGACGTCTGCTCCGCCACCGTGAGGCAACAGCCATTGACGGCGATGCTCTCGCCGAGCCGCGCCGCCGCGGCGATGGCCTCGGCGCGGATCACCAGCCGCGCGCCGCCTGGAGAGAGGTCGAGCGACACGACTTCGCCCGTGCATTCGACAAGGCCGGTGAACATCAGCGGGATGCTGAGGGACGCTCAGTGCAACGGCGAAATGTAAATGCGCATGAGATTCACGCGCCCTCCGGGGAAATACCACCGCTTCTCGAGCGAGAAGCTCCGCTCAGCGGCGAGGTAATCGAGCCGCGCGGGTTCCGCGGGATAATTCGGATCGTAAACCAGAAAACGGATATTGCCGTTCGCGCGCCGCTCCGCTGCGTAAACGACCACGCAATGGTTCATCTTCGGAAATCGCGCGAGATACACCGCGCGTGGTTTTCCCGCACTCATGGACTCCGCCAGCCAGCGCGCTGCCCCCGCTTGCCCCCGACGCGGGTGGCCCATCGCCATGCGGTAATTCCCGACGCGCAGATACGTCGGCAGCCATGCACCGAGATGCTGCTGCAAGAGCGGCGCGTGCGCTTCGGAAAAACTGCGCAAATCGCGAAATCCCGGCACCACCAGGCGCTCGCGCGGTCCGCGGCTCCAGACCGGAATGCGTGAGATCTTCCGGATCAAGCGCGCATATTCAGCGGGCGAAACCCGCGGCCGCTCCGGTGCGAAGCGCGCAAACTGGCGAAACTGCAAAACCGCGCGCGCCATCACAAAGCACCGGTGCGCATACTTCGCCGGCTCCGCACGCCGCCCGATGTGGAGCGTGCCCTCCGGATCGATTTCGTAGTTCCACGCGGTCTCGTTCGCGAACGCGAACGTATCGTGCTGCACATCGAAGGGCGCGCCCGCCTCGGCAGCTCGCGCAAACAGGAGGGCAGCCGCTGCCGCGACGGTAGCGAGGCGCTTCTTTCGGCGGAGCTTCGCAGGTGGCGGCGCTTTCTCGCAGCGCATCGGTCGACTCATCCGGGGAGCGTAAGCGAAGCCTTCGCCAGAAAAAGCGGCGAGTGAGGGAATGTAGCTGCTGCTGGCCGATCCACGCCGTTCCTTACGCGAAACCGACATTCCTCTTGTCGTCGCCGCCGTTCTCCGCATAGTGGCGCGCAGTTCGGGGTGTAGCTTAGCTTGGTAGAGCGCCTGGTTTGGGACCAGGAGGTCGCAGGTTCAAATCCTGTCGCCCCGACCAACTTCTCTCGCAGAAGGCCCAGTGGGGTGCCATTCAGGTGACGGCGCCCTTCAGGTCGCTGATACCAGTTCATCATGACCAGCGGAAGAAGATGCAATCGCCGCGTCGGGACGTTGAAGCGGCGGCTTCCCGCGGCAGCGGGTGCCACGCACGATGTGGCAATGAAGGCGCGATATTCCATCGGTGCGAGCGGCACGAGCGCACGATGAAACAGCTCGCCCGTCTGACCCCGCTGCTCGCCTTCCTGGCCGCCGTGGCAATCACCACCGTGGCGGTCCGCTGGCGCGCCGTCCGCCAGCCGTGGCAGCCGCTGAAGGGTGGCGGCGAAGTGCGCTTGTTCGCCGTGCTCCATGGCAACGAGCCCCTGGACGATTGGTTCAACGTGAGCTGGCGCGACCGCCTCCGAGAGGCGTGGGCCGAGCGGTCGCTTGGTCCGCTCACGAGCGAAGAGGACGACGACACCAGGCCGACCGATGGCACGCCCGCGATTGCCCTCGGTCTGGAAGCGCGCAATCTGCCGAACTCGGGCATCCAGTTAGACCGAAGCGAGATGGTCTTGCCGGATGGGCAGGTTTTTCGCATCAGGGCCAGCGCGAGTGCCCTTCACGGCAAGGGAGCGGACGCGCGGTGGCACTACATTATTGAATTCCCGCTCATCCCCGCGCGCGCCAGGACGCTGCGATGGAACGTTGTAATCAATGGCGCGATGCACCGGTTCGATGCACCGAATACTGCATTTCGGACGGATCTGCCGGTGTGGAAAGCGGAACCGCTGCCGCAAACGCGCCACCATGAAGATGTTGCGCTCACCTTGAAAGCGATGCCGATCGAGCCGAGCTCGCGCAAAGAGGCTCCGACGGACTGGGTAGCAAAGCCGATGTGGAAGATCACACGCGGCGGCCAGTCCGCTGACGAGCTGTATAGGATCATCGGCAGCTTCGAGGATTCTGCGGGCAATATCACGAACGAGATCGGTCTCTTCTCCGAGCCCGTTTGGAAAGTGCGGGCGACGGTCAGCCGGTTGGAACAATTTCCCTTCTCCGAGGACGAAGTGTGCTGGGCGGGCACGATTGATCCCGCCGCCCCCACAGCGCGTTCCTCGCAAGGGTATGCGCTCGCTGTCAGGAGCGAGAAAGGTGCGGCTCGTCGGCTGAAGCTTGTCGGCGTGTTCGGTCCGGGAAAATACGAGATCAAGGATGCCGCCGTCATTTCGACAGCCGAGGTGAGCGGGAAAGCGGATCGCGCCGGTGAATGGGATCCAACGCGCAAGGTCCACACCGTCCGCCTCGACCGGCCCGCTTTGATCATTATCGAAGACTACGAAGACGAGACCGACGAGATGTTTGATGTGCTGGTTTTCAGAGACGTGGACGGTTCGTTTAACCCACCGGACGTGCGATGGAGAGGCTCCCTCACCATTTACGAGCTGCCCTCGAAACCTCTCCGGGTCGGCCTCGCTCGAAGTGCGCCGTTCACGCTCGAATTCCTTATTACGGCACCGGAGCGGCTGGCCTTGAAGCAAGACACCGCACACCGCTGAGTTCCACCCGCGACACCGCTGAATTGCTGAAGCTTCTCAAGTCTCTCCGCCAAGCTTCGTGAGGCTCTGAAAAAGCCAGCCACAAAGGGAGTAGCTGCGCTCTCCTCCATCGAAGCGGTGCTGGCGCGGGAAGCCGCGGCTTTCCATCCCGCCCAAATTGCCAATCCTGCCATCGTCGCCAACGCGTCTGCAGAAAGAGTCGATGGGATCGTTTTACATCCGCGACTTTCCTCATCCGCAATCTACGGCACAGTGACGCCCGCCGATGTTTCCCGCGCTCGCCTTTCGCATCCTCCGCACGACTGATCCGCGGCTGCTCGGGAAGTTCATGTGGAACTTCGGGGTGAAGGGGCTGCTCTCGATCGAGAAGTTCAAGCGGCGGATTAAACGCGGCGAATACTTCCCGCCGTTCCTTTACCTCTCCATCCTGAACTCCTGCAACCTGCGCTGCCAGGGCTGCTGGGTCGATGTGGAAGCGGAGCGCGTGGAGATCGATCTCGAGACGCTGAACCGCACGATCAATGACGCGAAGGCGCACGGGAACGCGTTCTTCGGCATCCTCGGCGGCGAGCCGTTCATGCATCCCGAGTTGCTCGACCTGCTCGCGGCGCACCCCGACGCGTATTTCCAGGTCTTCACGAATGGGCAATTCATCACCGACAAAGTGGCGAAGAAGCTGCGGCAGATCGGGAACGCCACGCCGCTCATTTCGATCGAAGGCCGCGAGATCGTGAGCGACGAGCGCCGCGGGAAGAAGGAGGTCTTCGCCCGCACTTTGCGAGGCCTGGATGCGTGCCTGCGGGAGAAAATCCTTACCGGGGTCGCAACCAGTGTTTGCCAGACGAACATTGACGATCTCTGCACGGAGACGTGGCTCCGCGAGCTGATCACGCGCGGCGTGCACTACTGCTGGTTTCATACGTATCGGCCAGTGGGTCCGAAGATGAACCCGCAGCTCGCGCTCACACCCGAGCAACTGGTGCGCGTCAGGCGGTTCGTGGTCGAGATGCGCGCAAAGGTGCCGATCGCCATCATTGACGCCTACTACGACGGGGAAGGCAAAGCGCTCTGCCCGATGAGCACCGGCATTTCGCATCACGTGAGTCCGCGCGGCGACATCGAGCCGTGCCCGATCATCCAGTTTGCGACGGAGAATATTCGCGACGAGCGAGGCGTCTTCGCGACGATGCGCGACAGCACCTTTCTGAAGGATTTTCGGGAGCTGAGCGCGCAGCACACGCGCGGTTGTGTCGTCCTTGAGCGGCCCGATCTCGTGAAGGAGCTCGTGGTCAAACACGGCGCGCGCGACACGACCTTGCGCGGCACCGCGATGGCGGAGCTCGACGCGATGACGCCGCGCTTTTCGCAATGGCTGCCGGGTCAGGAAATCCCCGAGCAGCACTGGATGTATCGCTGGGCGAAGAAGGGCTGGTTCAACGACTTCGGGGCCTACGCCCACACCCAGCAGGACGCTGCCGCGAAAGCCCGCACCCTCGCCCAGAACCTTCCGCGGCGAGAGCCTGCGAACGTCTGATTTCTGCGCGCGAAGTGATCGGGAGCCGAGCACCGGTCCGATCACCACGACCGTCAGACGCGCCTGCGAGGGCGTTCATCCCTCCCGGAGTGCCGCCAGAAACGTCTCGCCGAAATCGCGCAACTTCTTCTCTCCAACCCCGGGGAGCTTGCGGAACTCGGCGAGTGTTTGCGGGCGTGTCGCCGCCATCTGCACCAGCGTGGCATCGGAAAAAATAATGTAAGCGGGCACATTCCGCTCGTCGGCAAGAGTCCGCCGCAGATCACGCAGCCTGGTGAAAAGATCACCGTCTTCCGAAGTCGTCACACTCTCTCGGAGCTCGCTTCGTCTCGGTCCGTCCCGACCACGAGAACGTGGAGCTCGTCCGGCTTTCGCGATCGCCACCGGCGCCTGGGTGAGCTCGATCGCGCGCCGCGACCTCAAGGCTTCCCGCCCGGCTTCGGTGAGGTCAACCGTGGCGAACTTCTCACTGCTTTGCGCAAGGAGGCCGAGGCGGATCAACTCCCGGCCGATCGCCGCCCACTCCGCCCGCGAATGCTCCGCGCCGATCCCGAAAGTGCTGAGCTGCTCGTGCTGCCAGCGTTGCGTCTTCTCGCTGCCCAGCCCGAGGAGCACGTCGATATGATGATTCAACCCGAACGTCGCTTCACCGCTGCGTGAGGCCTGTCGCGCGCGCACCACCGTCGAGAGGAGTTTCTGGGCAGCCACCGTGCCGTCCCATGTCTCTCGCGGCGTCAGGCAATTGTCGCACGCGCCGCAGTTCGGCTCAGGAAACGTCTCGCCGAAATACGCGAGGAGCGCCGCCCGCCGGCAGCCGGGGTGCTCCGCATACTGGACCATCTGCTGAAGCTGCTCGCGGGCGACGCGCCGTTCCTCGGCATCGTTCATCTCATCGATGAAGCGCCCATATTTCACGACATCGCCTGGCGTGAAGAGCAGCAGGCATTCACTCGGCAAGCCGTCGCGGCCGGCGCGCCCGGTCTCCTGATAATACCCTTCGACGTTCTTCGGCAGATCGTAGTGCACGACGAAGCGCACGTTCGGTTTATTGATCCCCATGCCGAACGCAATGGTCGCGCAAATCACGCGCACATCGTCCCGCAGAAACTGCTCCTGATGGGTGCTTCGTTCAGTATCAACCAGTCCCGCGTGGTAGGGCCGGGCAGCGATTCCTTCGGTGCGCAGCCGCTCCGCGAGCGCGTCGCAGCTCTTGCGGCTCTGGCAGTAGACGATCCCGCTCGAGGGTGCGTGTTCGCGAAGCAACGCGCGGACTTGCTCGTAGGCGCTCTGTTTCGGGCGCACCCGATAAAGGAGGTTCGGCCGGTTGAAGCTCGCGACGTAGTGAGTCGGATTTCGCAGCCGCAGCAGGCGGATGATGTCTTCCCGGACGCGCCCGGTCGCCGTCGCGGTCAGCGCCATTAACGGGACCTCAGGAAGGTGATCCCGCAAGCCCGCGAGCTGTCGGTAGTCGGGGCGGAAATCGTGCCCCCATTCGCTGATGCAGTGCGCTTCATCAATCGCGACAAGCTGGACGGGCCACGACTTCAGCCGCTCGAGGAAACTCGGGAGCATCAACCGTTCGGGTGCCACGTAAAGGAGGCGGAATTCCCCGTTGTAGAGCCCGCGCAGTCGAGCTCGCGATTCGGTTTCACCCAACGTGGAGTTGAGAAACGTCGCCGGGATCCCGCTCGCGGTGAGCCCATCGACCTGATCCTTCATCAGCGCGATGAGCGGTGAGATCACGACCGTGAGCCCGTCGCGGAGCAAGGCCGGCAATTGGAAACAAAGCGACTTCCCACCGCCGGTCGGCAGCAGGGCGAAAACATCCCGGCCCGCCAACGCATCGCGAATGATCTCCTCTTGGAGCGGCCGGAACGAATCGTAGCCAAAGACCGTCTTGAGAGTCGGGAGAAGTTCCATCCCGGACGGTTACGCTGCGCGCCGCGGAGCTGCCACGAGCACCGACTGCATCCCCGCGGCGGTCGCTGCCGCTATCCCGGTCGCGGTATCCTCGAAAACAAGGCACAGCTCCGGTGCGATACCCAGCCGTCGCGCGGCTTCAAGAAACGGATCAGGTGCCGGCTTACCGCGTTCATAGTCCTCCGCCGTGACGACCGCCGCGAAAAGATCCAGGATCCCCAGCGCTCGCAAGGTATTCGTCACGATCCGGCGATGACCGCCTGAGGCGACCGCCATCGGCTTTTGCCCATGCAGCCTGCGCGCAATCGCCACCACCGGCTCGATGGCGGCAATCTCCGGGCTTAGCTCGAGGAAAACTGCTTCCTTGTGCGCAACCGTTTCGTCGACCTGCAGCGTCAGCCCGTGCCGCTCATTGAGCAGCTCCACGATGTGCCGCGTCGGAACGCCGCCCAGCTCATAGAACATCGCTTCGGGGAACTTCGCCGCATGTTGCCCGAGAGCGGCCTGCCACGCCTTGTAGTGCGTTGGCATGGTGTCCGCCAAGGTCCCATCGCAGTCGAAAATGTAGGCTGCGAAATCGCCCGGCGGCAGCTTCAAGGATAGGGCGTCGCCTGGCTGATCTGTCACGACTCCCACCGTGCTGCGGCGGTCGCGAATTTCCAAGCTTTCGCTCCTGGTTGCGGCGCGACGGGGTCGGAAAAAGAGGTTGCCCGGTGCCGCGGCATGCGTCATATGACCCCGCCTCTTTCCGCACGTCAGATCCAGCGTAGCTCAGTGGTAGAGCGATCGGCTGTTAACCGATTGGTCGTAGGTTCGAGTCCTACCGCTGGAGCCAGTGCGTCCGACGCTGAAAACTCGGGAACCAAGGTAAGCAGAGGGTTCCCGGCTCATTTCGACCCTCGCGGATACTTCCCGGAACGGACCAAAATAGCCTGCCCTCCTAGTTCCACCTCTGCGGTGGACAAGACTCCGGCTTTACGACAGAAAGCTCTGGTGAGTTCTCTGCGCGAAGTGGCGACGCCGGGAGGGCGGGGCTGATCGATCAAAAGCATGAACACGGCGCGTTTTTCAAAAGTCGTCGAGCGGAGCGGGAAACCGGTGTCCTACACGCTCTGGACCGACCCAAAGAACGACGCGGAGTTCCAGCGCGCGCTCAAGGCCCAACGGGTAATGACCGTTCATCAGGAAACCGTTGGCTCGAGGACCGACTACGGCACCGTGGGTTTCTTCGGCGACAAACGCGCGAGCCTGCTCATCTTCCCAAAGTCGCTGGCGCCCTTCGTGGGCAAGCGGGTGGTCGGGATAAAGTATGACCTGCTCGAACCGCCGCAGCCTGCAACTTCGGGGAAAGCCTCGTCAGCCGCCGAAAAGCCGAAAGTTCTGCAGCGTGCAACGCACGGGAAGCCAAGCGAACTGAAAGAGGCGAAAGTGAAGCCCGCTGAGAAGCGACTGGAGACCAACGTGATTCCATTCGCCGAAGAGGAAAAAAGCGAACCAGCCACATCAGAGCAGGTGCGGAGCAAATCACGTCCACTCAATCTGCAGCGGGAAGTCCAGAAGGTGACGAAAGCTCTCAAAGCAGGAAGAGTCGTGGCTGCTTACGAGATGCTCGAACAGATCGAAGCGACTCTCGCCAGGGATGCCTGACGCCTTTGCACATCATGTTGCGGATAAAATTTCAGGTCATCTGTCGTGTAGTTGGGCTCGTGCTTGCCGTCTGCTGCGAGCCGACCAGAGCTGAACATAAGGCAGAGAGAATACTGTTTGTCGGGAACAGCATCACGTTACACGGACCATCCGCCGATATTGGCTGGAGTGGAAATTGGGGCATGGCGGCAACTTCTGCGCACAAGGATTACGTTCATCTACTCGTTGAGGCGATAGCGAAGACTCAAGCGGTGAGGCCCGAGTTCCTGGCGGTGAATCTCGCCGCTTTCGAGCGCGGGTATGAAGGCTTCGGGCTTGAGACTGCGCTGCAGAAGGAAGCAGCGTTCAATGCGGACACCGTTGTCGTGGCGCTCGGGGAAAACGCGCCAGCTCTCGCCGGTGATGACGCTAAGGCGAAGTTCAAAGATGCGATGGTGCGACTTCTCACCTTCTTGAAGCGGGACGATAACACCCGGATTTATGTTCGGAGCTGCTTCTGGCCAGACCCAGCTAAAGACGCGGCGTTGAAGCAAGCATGTGAGAAGGTGCGTGGAACGTTCATCGACATCAGCGGGCTGGCCAAGGATGAGAAGAATTTCGCTCGCTCAGAGCGAGTCATCGCACACAGCGGGGTTGCCGGCCATCCTGGGGATCGGGGGATGAGTGCGATTGCGGACGCGATTCTGAAAGCGATGAAGAAGTAAGCGGCCGCGACTGCACCTCCCCACGGCCTACACGTCACTCTACCGATGAACATCCGTGCGGCGTGTGAGCCTGGTCAACGCAGTCGGCTGCTCTATGCCGCGTTGGGAGCACTAGTTGTCGGCCTCGGGTTGCTCTGGAGATCACGTCTCCTTCCGCTCTCTGCTTTCAGCACGAAATATGGCGGCGATGCGCTCTGGGCGCTGCTGGTTTTCCTCGGGCTTGGATTCCTTCTTCGACGTGCCTCAACCTTGCGGATCGCGCTCGGCTCCCTGGGCTTCGCGTCGCTCGTGGAGTTTTCGCAGCTCTACCATGCACCTTGGATCGACGTCATTCGCTCCACCCAAATCGGCCGCTTGATCTTTGGATCTACGTTTAATTGGCCGGACCTCCCCGCGTATGCGTTCGGGATTGCACTCGGTGCACTCGCAGAATGCCTCTGCGCGAACGCAACGGGACGATCCTCGGGTGCGCCGGGCATGTAGCGCTACGTAGGCTTAACTGCCGCCCCTGAACTCCGAGCAACGTGCTACCCCCGCCGACGGTGCCTACATGAATCCTTGAAGCACGGAATAGGCGCTCGCGTTCAGCCGGCTGCGGAACACTGCGGGCGTCAGAAATTGGCTGTCGGCATCATTCCCGTTCGTGTTGTTCCAAGGATTGAGGATGTGGATCTGGCGAAGCCGTGCGTCCACTCCAGTGATCACGACGATGTGGGCTCCAGGTTTTGCAAAAGCGCACCAAAGCGGGCCATAACCCTTGAGCATCAGCGCGAGAGCTTGGAAATCCTCGGAGATGGAAAACGCGTATTCGCCTCTCCATCCTACCAAACCGAGCGCGGCACGTGTCTTCGGGAAGTCTTCCTGGGGCAGGCCATTTTTATAATAGTCGGAGTAGTCGAGCCCTGCCTTCTCAATTCCTTGCCGAATCGCGTTCAGGGGCCGCGCTTTCCAGCTGTGGATGATGGCATAACCTGCCCACCAACAAGACGCTGGAGAGGCCTGACCGTAGCCGCTGCCGTCGATGTTCCAGTCGAAAGTATCATCAGCCATGGTCAGGTTGGTTGCGGTTTTCGCTGAGGCACGAGCGGTCAAGCGTCTGCTCAACAAGGTGCTTCTAACGCTATGGCGCGTTGGAGGTCCATCCTGAATTCGGCGGGAATCTGTTCGCTCCACGCGTTCGAAAGCCTGCTTGCGTTTGTTGGGGTCTTCGGCTCGTCTGGGCATTGCCACGACAACGCGGTTTAGGCGCGAGGCGATCCGAAAAAAAGACGACTACATGAAAACGAAAAGAGTTCCCCAGTTCCGCGTTGTTTGCGCCGCCATTGCGACGCTGCTCTCGATTCCGCGCTTCGTCGATGCAGCGGACATTCCGGTGACAAGCGGCAGTTTCGAAAGTCCGGATCCGACGGCGCAGTCGGGAGACTGGGCCAACCTCGACCTTGCGTGGGAGAACGGACCCGCCACCGGGCTGGAATACGAGCAGAACAAAGGGGACAACATCACCGCAGACACTGGGTCCTGGTCGGCCTATCTCACGTCCGGACCGTTCTCGCAGAATCTGAACGCCACGGTAGCGGCAGGCGACACGCTTTCCGTGTCCTTTAGCGGGGGCAAAGCCAGTAATCCGCACGGCAGCAGTGGGGGCGGGACCTTTACCGTCACGTTTGATGTAGGCGGCACGGACTACACCAGCACGTTCGACACGACGACCAACGTGAATACATGGGAAACGTTTTCGCTGCAGAAGACGATCACGAATTCCGGTAACCTGTCGCTCGAATTTGTATCTCTGACCGGAAACCCCTGGATCGACACCGTAGGAAACGTGTCGCAAGTGCCGGAGCCCGGATCGGTCTTCCTGCTTGGGCTCAGCGGGCTGAGCCTGCTGGCTCGGCGGCAGCGCTAAGCGTCCGACGCGCACAATGGGCGCGTTTGCATAGAACGGAGGGGCTCCTTCTGAGACGAGTCGCGGTTACAGATACCGCATCGCTGGGACTCGTGAGCAGTGTGGCTCCTTCGCCTCATTTTGCCGGCGGAAGGCACGTCCACATTGCGTTTCCGACCGGATAAACGAGATGAGGGTGCTTGTATTCCCGCCCGGATGAAAATTTTTCTTCACGTAATCCTCGCGCTCCTCACGCCGGTTTGCGTTCGCAGCGTGCCGATCATCAACGAGGTGATGGCGGAGAATGAAAGCGGGATCACTGATGAGGATGGTGCGCATTCCGACTGGATCGAGATCCATAACCCTGCCGCGACGCCGGCGGAGCTCGCGAACTGGTGCCTGACCGATGACGCCACGAATCTCGCAAAATGGCGGCTCCCCGCGGTCACGCTGCCGGCGGGGGGCTTCGTGGTCGTCTTTGCTTCCGGAAAGAACCGCGCAACTGCAGGGCAGACGCTGCACACCAACTTTTCTCTGGAGAAAAATGGGGAGTTCCTCGCCCTGGTGCAGCCTGATGGACAAACGATCGCCTCGCAGCTCGCGCCTGCGTATCCAAGCCAGCGCGAGAATATTTCGTATGGCCGTGCGCAGGACGCGCAGGTCGCAAACCTGATCGGATCGGTTGTTCCGTCGTATCTGGTGCCCACGAACGCGGCGCAACTTGCGCCGGATTGGAACCACGCAACCATGGCAGACTCGGCTGGCTGGCAGACTGGCACCGGCACCGGAGCGACCGGTTACGACACGGCGGTCGCGCAGCCGGGAGCAGACCTGAACCTCGCGCCGTCCGGCACCGCAACTCAATCAAGCACGAATGGCAGCTTCGCCGCGAGCCTCGCGATCAATAACAACCTCACCGACTTCACCCACACTGTCGGGTCAGAAGCAACGGCCGTATGGACGTTGAACCTCGGGGCACGGAAGCTGATCAGCAAGATTGAGCTACGCAATCGCGCCGACTGTTGTGGCGCGCGATTGAGGGACATCACCGTGCGCGTGAAGGACAGCGACAACACCACGGTGGTTTATACCTCAGCGCTGCTGAATCCGGAGAACACCGGGTATGCCTACCCAAATGGCCCGGCGGCACTGACTTTGGACTTTGGCGCATTGGTCGGCGGCCAAATCGTCGGCCAGTATGTGGAAGTGTCCCGCACCCGCGACGCGGATCTTTCCGGTTCACAAGGACAGGGCAACGGTGACGAGGCCGGCGTGCTCTCGATGAGCGAAGTCATCGTGACGGGGCAGAACTTCGCGAGTTACGCGCCCTTCATCACGACGGACGTGAAGAACGCGATGTTGAACGTCAATTCGTCCGCGTTCGTCCGCTGGCCGTTTACCGTGGCCGACCCGGCAGCCCTCCGGACGCTACGGCTCCGTATCCGACACGACGACGGCTTTATCGCCTATCTAAACGGTGTCGAAATCGCGCGGCGCAATGCGCCGGCGAACACCTCGTGGAACTCAGCCGCGCCCGTCGAGCGCGATGATGCGCTTGGGGTGGTCTTTGAGACGATCGACGCAGGTGCGTTTCAATCTGCCCTCGTGCCAGGGGCCAATGTGCTTGCAGTTCACGCGATGACATCTGCGCCCGGCGACCCGGACTTCCTGCTTCAGCCACAGCTTGAAGCGGACACGGTTACGGAGAACAACTTCTACAGCTACCTCCGCGACGCTACCCCGGGCGCGCTGAACGACAGCACGTGGTTTGTGGATTTCGTCGCGGACACCAACTTCTCGGTGAAGCGCGGCTTCTTCACCGCTCCCTTTGAGGTAGCGATCACTACTCCGACAGCAGGCGCGGAGATCTTCTACTCGACGAATGGCGCGGAACCCGAGCCTGGAAATGGGACGCTTTACACCGGACCGATTACGATTGCGCAAAGCACCGTCCTGCGGGCGCGGGCCTTCAAGGCGGACTGGGAGCCAACGAACGTCGATACAAATACGTATCTGTTCCTCTCCGATGTGCTCGGACAGAACGCCAATGGTCAGCCGCCGCCCGGCTGGCCTGCCGGGCCTATTACTAACGCTTCGGGCGAGCAGCAACAGTTGAACTACGGCATGGATTCCCAGGTTCGCACGCTCTACGGCGACGCTGCGCTCATCGCCGCACTGCAACAGGTGCCGACGCTCTCGATCGTCACTGAGTTGCCGAATCTTTTCGACCCACTGACGGGGATCTATGCCAATGCCAAAGGTCACGGCGAAGAATGGGAACGCCCCGCCTCAATGGAGTGGTTGGAGGCCGGCGCAGCACCAGGCGAACAAGGTAGGTTTCAGCTGAACTTCGGTTTACGGATTCGTGGTGGTTACAGCCGAAATCCTCAATTCATTAAGCATAGCTTCCGCGCTTACTTCCGGGGGAGTTACGGCGCGGGTAAGTTGGAGTTTCCGATCTTCGGGACGCGAGGCGCGAGTGAGTTCGATGTCATCGATCTCGCCTCGAGTCAGAACTATTCATGGGCGAATGGCTCAGGGGATTATGAAACGATGGTTCGTGATCCCTTCGCGCGTGAGACTCTCGTTGCGACCGGATCACCCGGTTCACGTCATCGCTACTTTCACCTCTATCTGAATGGAACCTACTGGGGAGTTTATAACTTCGATGAGCGGCCGAGTGCTGGCACCGGCGTGGCCTACTTTGGAGGAAGTAAGGACGACTACGACGTCGTCAAGACGGGGAATCATAACCAGGGCTTTGCCACAGAAGCGACTGATGGCTATTTCGATACGATGCCCGGTCCAAACGGCACCACGGTCCTCGCGCCATGGCGCGATCTCTGGAACAAAGCGCGCACGTTTGCCACCAATCCGGGACTGACCGCAGCCGGGAACCCGGACAACGCCGCCTACTATCAGATGCTCGGCCGGAATGCGGACGGAACCCGCAATCCAGCGCTGCCGGTGCTCGTCGATGTGGATAGTCTTATCGACTACATGCTGGTGATTTTCTACACGGGCGACGGCGATGCGCCGCTCTCGAGTTTCCTCGGGAATGATCGCGCGAATAATTGGTTCGCATTCCGCAATCGCAACAATCCCAACATGGGATTCGTGTTCTACAATCATGACGCGGAGCACACGCTGGGAGCGCTAAACTCACAGGAGAATCGCACCGGTCCGTTCAACGGCAGTAATCAGAACAACTTCGCTTACTCCAATCCCCAGTGGCTCTTTCAAGATCTCGCGTTCAGTCCGGAATTCCGTCTCCGCGTGGCGGACCGTGCACAACGGCACTTCTACAACAATGGAGCGATGACCGCACCAGTCGCGCAGGCTCGCCTCGATGCGATCGCCGCAGAGATCAGCCTCGCGGTCAAAGCGCACTCGCAACGCTGGGGCGATACGACCAAAAGCCCCGCATATAATGCGACTGACTGGCAGAACGCAGTGGCGTTCGCACGCAACTGGCTGACGAACCGCACGTCGACAGTCGTGCAACAACTCAAGGACTATCGGTTAACGACAAGCTATGCGGTTGGGAGCGCCCCTCTGTTTCCGACCACGGTCGCGCCGAGCTTCAACCAACAAGGCGGGAGTGTCGCGCCAGGCTTCCAAGTGACGCTGACGGCACCGGCCGGACAGATTTACTATACGCTCAACGGGAGCGACCCTCGGACCGGCGTTGCTTATGCCGGTCCCATTTCGTTGGATACGCCGGGTTATGTGACGGTGAGCGCGCGGGCGCTTTCCGGGGACGTCTGGAGCGCACTCGCAACCGCTGTTTTCGTCGTCGGGATAACGCCGGCCTCAACCACAAATATTGCGGTCACCGAGATTCATTATCAGCCTGCGCCGGGTGGCAGCGAGTTCATCGAGTTGATGAACATCGGAACGGGACACGCAGATCTCTCCGGGGCGCGCTTCACTCGGGGCATCGAGTATACCTTTCCTGACGGCACGGTGCTCGCACCCGGTGCGAGAATGCTCCTCATCGAAGGAACTTATGGCGGCTCCCTGAGCGACGGGGGAGAACAGCTGACGTTGATCAGCAAGGCGGGCAGCACGATCCGCGACTTCACTTTCGACGACTCGCCACCGTGGCCGACTGCGCCCGACGGGGGCGGTCCGAGTCTGGTGCTGATTGCCCCGGAAACGAACCCCGACCATAACGCGTCGGCAAATTGGCGGGCGAGCACCGCGGCTGGCGGCAATCCCAGCACGGCTGATAGCGTTCCTTTCTCCGGTAACCCGCTGGCTAATCTCGATGGCGATGGCTGGAGTGCATTCGCCGAGCATGCTTTTGGGCTTAGTGACGCTGCGGCGAATGGGGATCCTGTGGGAGTCAGCGTCGTCGCTGATCATCTCGAAATAGCCTTCCCGCGCGGTGCAGCGGCGGACGATGTGCGCTATACGGTCGAATCCTCGACTGACCTTCTCACGTGGGAGAGCGGTCCCGCGGTTGTCGAGCCTCTGGCGCATGGGCCACCGGTCGCCCGGTGGCGCGCCGTTCAACCGCGTAGCGCGCATCCGAAGCAGTTCCTCCGCGTTCGAATCGAACCGCGCGTGAACTGACCGCCCCACAGGCGGGAGCACTGCGGGCTTTCCGAATCGAAAGTTCCGCAGAAACTCCGGCGGATGTCGCCTTCCACAACGCTACCGACACGTCGCCTTGGCCGCACCGAGCTGGAGCTCCCGATCCTCAGCTTTGGCGCGTCTTCGCTCGGCCAGGAGTTTCGCCGCGTGCGACTGGACGAAGCACTGGAGAGTGTGCGCGTCGCTCTCGAATGCGGGCTGAGCTTCATCGATACCGCCCCATTTTACGGACGGGGCATGAGCGAGGTGCTGCTCGGCATCGCTCTCCGCGATGTGCCGCGGGACAGTTACACGCTGTGCACAAAGCTCGGGCGCTACGACCTGCAGCACTTCGATTTCACCGCGAAGCGCGTGGCCGAAAGCATCGACATTTCCCTGCATCGGCTCGGCACGGATCACCTCGACATCGTCCTTTGCCACGACGTCGAGTTCGTCCCGCTCCACCAGATCGTCGAGGAAACCATTCCGGCGCTCAAAAAGGCGCAGGCTGCCGGCAAGTTGCGCTATCTCGGCTTCTCGGGCTACCCGATGAAAATCTTCCGCACGATCTGCGATCAGACCGGCGTCGATTGCGCCCTCAGCTACAACCAATACACGCTCCAAAACACCCGCTTTGCTGACGAGATGGTGCCGTATCTCGCGAGCAAAGGCGTCGGCGCGATCAACGCCGGTCCGTTCAGCGCACGCCTGCTCACGAACGCGCCGCTGCCCGCGTGGCTGAAGGAACCCGATGAAGTGAAAGTGGCGGCGCGACGCGCAGCGGCGCTTTGCGCTTCACGCGGCGTGGACATCGCCAAGCTCGCGCTGCAATTCAGCCTCGCGAATGAAGCGATCTCCACGACCGTCGCAGGCAGCGCGAACCCTGCGAATATCCGCAATTGGGCGAAGTGGGCGGCGGAACCGCTCGACCATGAATTGCTGGCTGAAGTGCAAGCGATCTTTGCGCCCGTGAAAAACCTCGGGCATCAGGAAGGCTTGCCCGAGAACAACTAAGCGTCCGCTTATTTCTTCGGCAGGCCCGGCGGGCGATCGGAGAGCTTTCCGACCGGAGCAGCAGCAGCCGTCGCTCTCGCTTCCGGGCGCGTGGCACCCACAATCTCGATATGCCCGGTGGCATCGCGTCTCAGGATCGGCTTCGCTTTCGGGGCGATGTAGTTGAAGCGCCCGTGCATTTCGCCGTTCACCCCGACTTGCGAGAGAAGGTAAGCCTTTGGCCCGAGCAGATGCATCACGTGCAGGGTGTTGGTGGTGTCGAGCTGCACCTGGGGCGTAGTGTTATCGATGGTGTGTCCGAGCCGGTAGCAGCAGAGGACGCTGCCCGTCTCCGGGTTGTCGATGCGACAATAGAGATACACGTGCTGCGCGCCCTGAAGCGTGAGCAACTGCATACGATGGGTCGAACCGGCGTTCGGCATCGTCTCCGGGACGCCGACATTTTGCTGCCAGATCACCCGTCCTTCGCTCACCTCGATGTTCGCTGGTGCGGAAGAAAAATACTTACCCAGCTCTTTTGAGAAGATCGTCGCCCGGATCTTGTAGGGTCCGTATTCGTTCAGCGGATACAGCTCATTGAGATTCACCTGCCGCTTGAGCGTTTCGCCGATCTTGATCTCCAGCGGTTCGAGGCTGTAGTCGGGGTTTCTCGGCGAGATGAGGTTCTCCGCGCCGCCCTGTGAAATCTGGAAACTGAACCACGGCGCCTCCGCGTCCTTGAGCAGCAGATTGCGGCCCGATAAGTTCGTCATCTTCACCGTCGCGACAATAGGCTCGTGGCGGATGTAGAAGCGCCACTCACGCCGCATTTCGAGCTGAACGCTGATCTGGGCATGCCCCGGGACGAGCGCCAGCACCAGGAACACCGCTGACAGGACGAGGCGAAGCTTCATTTTGCGGGCGGATTGCGGCGGATGGTGCGAAAGCCGATCCACTCCTCCGGAGTGCTCGCGTCGTGAACCGTGATGGCCTGGTCGAGCGCGACCTCCATCGAGCGGAAGCTGCCACCCTTGATCACGGGAGACGTCTTATCCTCCGTCCACGATGCCGTCCATTCCGAGACATTGCCCGCCATTCCGACCACCCCGAAGGCACTTTTGTCGCCGCTGATTGCATCCACCGGGTTCCAGAAATTGTAGCCATCGATTTTCCCCTTTTCCCCCGGCTTACCTCGCACGTGGTCCACGCCCGAGTTGACCTTTTTCTCATTCATCTCGGGGCCCCACGGGTAAAGCTGCGGCTTTCCTCCGGTCGCTGCGACTTCCCATTCCTCCGCCGTGGGCAGCTCCCGCTGGCGCCACTTCGCATACGCATACGCATCCCACCAGCGGACCATCATCACCGGGGAATTCAGATCGATCGGGATGCTTGCCACGGGCTTTCCGGCTTTGGCGCGTGCGTAATAGATACTCCAGTTCTCCGGCACATGCGTGTGTTGCCGCTTCATCAGGGGATGGCGGAAATCCTGGTCCGCAGTGGGATTCTTCTCGAGATACTCGAGGAAGCGTCCGTAGTCGGCGAAAGTGACCTCGTAAGTGTCAATTGAGAACGGTTCCGCAATGGTCACGGCCTTGCCATTCGCGAGGGTGTAAGTGCCTGCGGGAATCAGCACCTCGGATTGGATCTTGCGCTCGTTCGTGAAGACGAACATCCGGAGCACCAGGTAAATCGCGACGGCAAACAGGCTCACAAAGCTGACCGCATTGAGGATCAGCGATCGTTTCTGCTGCTTCCGCGCGAGCGCCACCGCTTGCTCCGTCGCCCGGTCCGCTGCACCGATCGCCGCTGCCGCATTCGGCACCACCTTCGGCTCGAGCGCCTTCAACCCTGCGAGGAGCATCGCCCACGTTTTCAAGCCGCTCGTTGGCGCTTGCACCATTCGCCCGAGCAGCGCGCGGATTCCGATGCCAAGCTGCTGCGCCGACGGCAGCACGCTCAGCGCGATCCGGCCGAGCGCCTGGATCTCCTCCTCAACACTCATGGGCTGCTCGCTGATCTGGACCGCGAGGTTCGCGAGACGCGGCTGCCCGTCGCGGCTGAGATAAATGTCTGCCGCCTCCAGCGGTCCGTGAGGAATGTTGTTCGCGCGCAGGTATGCCAGGCCGTCCGCCACGACCCGCAAGATTTTCAGACCTGCCTGCTCTGGGATTTTGGCGCCGCTCGCCTGCACCTCGGCGAGGTTCTGTCCGTCCACGTATTCGCGCGCGTAGAAGACGTGTCCGGCCGCTTCCCCTGCTTCGTAAACGGAAAGGATCGACGGATGTTGCACGGCTGCTTTCGCCCGGGCATCGGCAGCGAAGCGGCGACGCGTCGCGTCATCGTGCTGGCGCGCAGCATCAAGGATTTTCAAGACCACGCGCCGATTGATCGAGACCTGCACCGCAGCATACGAGGAGCCGTTCTGTCCTTCGCCCAGGTAGCTCTCGACGTGGTAAGTCCCGAGCAGTTGGCCGACGAGTGCCGCTCTGGACGAAGGCGCTTCCTCCGCGGCAGGCGGGAGCTGCGCGGGGGATTCCGTGGTGCCGTCGCCGCTCGGCTGAAAGTCGGCGGAACTCTCGGGAGAGGCTGGCACGGCTTCAGGGAAATCCGCGACCGGGGGCGGAGTTTCCGTCTCAGCGGGTGGCGGTGGCGCGACCGGGGGAGGCGCGGGAACTGCGTGAGGCTGCGCGACCATCACTCGCGGTTGAGCCGCGGTCGCCGTTGGTTGGGCTGGCGTTGCACGCGGCTGCACACTGGCGCGCGGCTGCCCGAC
>Ga0136611_10000991_pt1 | contig 19346 bp, 12 predicted proteins | sample AntDrymUQ2232306_2_FD_106645 | JGI IMG/M metagenome (GOLD analysis project Ga0136611, IMG submission 106645) | Polar desert sand microbial communities from Dry Valleys, Antarctica - metaG UQ223 (23.06) | ecosystem: Environmental > Terrestrial > Soil > Desert | place: Antarctica: Dry Valley...
CCGTCCGCACCGGCGCCCCTGCGGGCACGCACGCGGCGAGCGCCAACGCAGACAGCATCACTCCCGAGATCAGCCGAGGCCACCACCAACGCGTGTCTGCCCGATACATGCGAGTCATCCCCCGACGATTTGCCTCTGCGACAAAACCATGCGACACATGATCCACCACGACGCAACTATAGGCACAGCCGTCGGTTCTGTCGAGACGGCTGCGTGGCTCTGCTGCCGAGATATTCGGCGAAGCGGTGTGGCAGCACTCTCGGATGCGGCGGCAGTCATTGACCTTCCCAGGAGCCGTGTGGCATAGTTCGGCGCTCGGGCGGCGATAGTCCGTGGCGAGGTTGCGAGCGGCCGGCGACGACGGCGTAGGGGTCCGGCCGGGACACCCTTCCGGGAGGCGGGAGCGTGGGCGAGGTGCTGGCGTGAGCGTCGTGACGGGTGCGGATTCGCCGAGCGCGCCAGCCTCGGACGTGCCCGCCTCGGACGTGCCGCGCTGGGCCTACGTCGTCGGCGTGCTGCTGGCGCTGGCCTTCATCGAGCTCAGCGCGCAGGCGTACTTCGGGCGCTCGACCGTCGATCGCGTCGCCGCCCTCGTGCCGCGCAAGGAGATGCTCGCAGCCGCGCCGCCGCCGGTCTACCACGTCGCGCGCGAGAATCAGGCCCGCGTCGGCCGCCTCGTGATCGACGCCGACGGCCGCGACCGCGCGCTCGTGGTCGGCGACCTCGTGCTCGTCGGCGAGCTGGGTCGGTTGGTGCGCGTCGAGCGCGACGGCCGCCCGACCACGCTCGACGCGGCGGACGGCACGACGGTCGAGGTGGCGAACCTCGGGCCGTGGGACGCGCGCGAGCGGCACGTCGGCGGCCTCGCGGCGACGGCCGCGGGCGGACGCTGGACGGTGAGCGCCCCGGCCTGGACCCTCGCCGGCCACGACCTGCGTCTGCCCGGCCCGGTCGCGTCCGCGCTGCCGGAGGGCTTCTGGCGCAGCCCGTCCGAAGGCCCCTACGAGGTCACGCGGCTCGAAGACGCCGACGGCCCCTACTACCGCTTCGACATCGTCCGCTCGATGCCGTTCCTGGTCCTGTCGAGCCGCGACCCGCTCGCCGACGTGGACGAGGTGCCGATCACCGTCCGCGCGCTCGCCCGCGCCCGCTCCGGCGCGCTGATGACCCTGACCATCTTCGACGTGGTCGATGAGACCGGTCGCACTGAGACGAGCATGGACAAGCGGCAGGGCTCCGAAAGCTGGGAGGAGCTGCGCGTCTCGACCCGCGCCCGCTACCCGTCACAGGGCGACAACTTCTCGTTCGGCGTCTTCGACGCCCAGCCGCGCGACTGGTTCGAGGTGCGCGGCCTCGATCTGGTCGTCGGCCTGCTGCCCTAAACCAGAGCCACGATGGGATCTACATGGCCGTAAGCGGGGCGCATGCGAGTTTCACCGTGGCACCGGTGTAGGCCGGCCGCGCCATCCGCATGCGACGCCTCCCCGTGCGTATCCCGCGAGCGGTCGCGATCCTGGCGCTGCCGCTGCTCGTCTACCTGATTCCGCTCGCCCAGGGGTTCGCCTGGAGCGCGCTCGGGGCCGGGTTCAACGTCCTCGACCCGCCGGAGGGGTACGCGGGGCGGCTGCCCGAGCTGCGCATCACCGCCGAGGCGTGGGGCGCGAGCGTCGTGATCGTGCCGCTGCACGCCAAGATCCGCGACTACGTCCTCGCCGGCGACCTCCCCCTCTGGAACCCGTACCAGGGGCTCGGCCAGCCGTTCGCCGCCCAGGGCGAGGGCAGCCCGTACTTCCCGGCGGCCGTGCTGCGCTCGCTCCTGCCGTACTCCTGGGCGAACTACGTCACGGTGGGCATGTTCTTCGCGTCGTCGCTGGCCCTGTTCGGCTTCGTGCGCGGGCTCGGCGCGTCGCGGGCGGCGGCCTGCTTCGGCGGCGTCGCGTGGCCGCTGTCCGGCGCGCTCAGCCTGCACCTGGCGCGGCCGAACATCGCCGACCAGCTCTGCATGATCCCGGTCCTGTTCTGGGCCACCGAGCGGGCGGTCCGCGCGCCGTCGCTCGCGCGCTGGGCCGCGCTCGCGCTGGTGGCCGGCCTGCACGCCGTTGCGGGCTTCATCCAGATCGCGATGATCGCCGCGCTTGCGGCGCTGCTCTTCGCCCTCGTCTACGCGCGGGCGCTGCGCCCGGCCGGGCGGGCCTGGCTCTCGACGGGCGCCATCGCCGCCGGCGTGTTCGTCGTCGGCAACGCGCTGGCGGCGTTCACGCTGCTGCCGATGCTCGAGTCGATGCGCGTCAGCTTCAACAAGAATCACCCGCTGCTCGCCTTCCTGCCGATGCCCGACGCCAACCTGCTCGCTTTCTTCGCGCCGTACGTCTTCGGCTACCCGTTCCACACGACCTGGGTGCCCGGCGAGTTCCCGTGGGTGGTGAGCTGGGACAACCTGTACGGATTCTCGGGCCTCACGCTGGCCCTCGCGCCGCTGGCCGTGCTGCCGTCGCTGCGAAACCGGCCGCGCGTCGAGCGCTGGGCGCTCCTGTTCTTCGTCGGCGCGGCCGTGCTCCTGCTGCTGCGGTACCTGTCGGTGGCGCCGGTCGCCATGGTGAACCTCCTGCCGATCCTCGACCGCCAGTCCCCGAAGCACTCAACCGGCCTGGCCGTCTTCTGCCTGGTGGTCGCCGCGAGCCTCGCCATCGACATGCTCGGGCAGGCCGACCGCCGGCGTGGCCGGCTCGCGATCGGACTGTTCCTGGGCTACCTCGCGTCGCTCCTACTCACGATCGTCGGGCGCCAGGGCGGCTTCGCGGCGATCGACCCGGTCGACGTGGCCGTGCGCTCGACGGCGGCGTCGCTGGTGGTGGCGCTGGCGGCGGCCCTCATGGTGGATCGGGCGCTCATCGGGCAGCCGCGGCGGGCGAATGAGTGGACGAATGGCCCACTCTCCGGACGGGCGCCCGGTGCAGCGAGCGAGCGGCCCAACGGATGGGCCGCCGGACACGTTGATGGGCCGACCCGCGCGGCGCTGCTGCTCGGCGGGGCTGCCGTCGCGGAGCTGGCGCTGTACGTGCCGCTCGGCAACGCCGCGCCGTGGTTCCTCGGGGCGCGGCTGGCGCTCGGCGGGCTCGTGCTGGCGGCGGCGCTGCTCGCGAGTGCGGGCCGCGTGCGGCCGGCCGTGGCGCCGGTGCTGCTGACACTGGTCGGGCATGCGGCGCTGGTCGGGCTGCCATCCGTGGGGCTCCCGAGCCGGTTCGAGGCCGACGCGCCGCCGGCTTTCATGCGCTGGCTGGCAGAGCACGCCGGGCCGGACGACCGCTCGTTCGGGATCATGCCGGACGCCTCGGCGACGGCCCGCTTGCACGACATCTCGGCGGTCGGCCCGCTCGCGCCGCCCGACTTCTTCCGCTTCGTCACCCTGATCTCCGACGAGCGCACGGCCCGCGAGTACGAGCAGACGACCCACTTCATGCTGGCCGGACCGTGGCAGTTCGACCTGGCGCAGTACCGGCGGATGCAGCTGATCTTCGATTGGGCGGGCGTGCGACATCTGGTCTTGAACAAGCAGGCGTTCGCTTCGAATGATGGCGCCGGGGCCGCCGGCACGGGCGGGAGTGGCGCAGCGGCAGGCACGGGCGAGCGCACCGACCATGCTGCCATCCTCGCCGACGCCGCCTCGTTCCGCCTGGCATACGAGGACGACCGCGTTCGGATCGTCGAGTCGCTGCACGCCGCCCCGCGCGCCGAGTTCTGGACGCGCGCGATCGTGGTCCCCGACCAGGTGACGGCCATCGCCGAGCTCCGCGCCGCCCCGGAGCAGATCCGGGGCGTCCCGCGCGTCGAGGCCGGGCCGGGCCTCCCGGCGCGGCTCGACGCGCTGACGGAGGGGCCGGCGGCCGGGCCGGTGCCGGTCACCATCGCCGGTGCGCGGCCGAATACGGTGGAGCTGAGCGTGGAGGCGCCGGCGGCCGGGCTGCTCGTCCTCAAGGACGCCACCTACCCCGGCTGGAGCGCGACCATCGACGGGCGCGCGGCCGAGATCCTGCGCGTCAACGGCTTCGCGCGGGGCGTGTACGTGCCGGAGGCCGGCCGCCACGACGTGCGCTTCGAGTACCGGCCGGCCTCGTTCGTGGCCGGCACCTGGCTGACGCTCGCGGTGGCCGCGTTCCTCGTGCTGGGCACGGCTTGGGGGGCGCTGTCGGCGGCGCGGCGACGCAGGGGCGACGTGCCGGCTCGGAGCGACCGCGGGCTCCTCCAGCCGCCCGTCGCGGCAGTTCGGGACGCGGCGCGTTGAGAGCCGGGGGCGTGGCGAACCTCGGAGGGGTACTCTCCTCCGGCGCGTGGCTCGTGCTGCCGCTGGCCTTCTACCTCGTGCCGCTGCTCGCGGGCTACGGCTGGACGATGTTCGGCCCCGGCACGCCGCGCATGCCCTACGACGCCGGGCCGACCCGCCTGCCGGACGCCCAGATCACCGTCGAGGGCTTCGGCACCAGCGTCGTCGTCGTCCCGCTGCTGGCCCGCATGCGGCGCTACCTGCTCGCCGGCGAGCCGCCCCTTTGGAACCCGTACCAGGGCCTCGGGCAGCCGTTCGCCGCCCAGGGCGACGGCAGCCCCTACTTCCCGCTGGCGATGGTGCGCGCGCTGCTGCCGTACGACGACGGGGCGTACGTGACCGTGCTGTCGTTCTTCCTCGGAGGGCTGTTCACCGTCCTGCTCCTGCGCGAGCTCGGCCTCTCGCCGGCGGCGGCGCTGGCCGGCGGCGCGATGTTCGAGATCTCCGGGGCGCTGAGCCTGCACGTAGCCCGGTTCAACATCGCGGACCAGACGTGCATGGCGCCGGTGCTGCTCTGGGCGACCGCCCGCGCCGCGCGGCGGCGGGACGCGGCGGCGCTCGCCGTGCTCGCCCTCGTGGCCGGCCTGCACGCGGTCGCCGGCTTCATCCAGACCGCGATGATCGTCGGTCTGGTGGCCCTGCTGTTCGGCGTCGCCCTCGTCTGGGCCGAGCAGCCCGCGTGGCGGGCGCGCCTGCGCGGCGCGCTCGGCCTCGGCGTCGCCACGGGCGTTGGGAACGGGCTGGCCGCGTTCCACCTGCTGCCGCTCGTGGACATGATCCAGCGGTCGTTCAACGTGCGCGGGGGGGCGCAGGGCTTCTTGCAAGTGCCGCAAACGAACGGCCTCGCGTTCTTCTTCCCCAACGTGTTCGGCCCGTACTTTGGAAGCTGGCTCTACGGCGACCTGCCGACGGTGGACTGGAACAACCTGTACGGGTTCGCAGGCACCGGCCCGCTCCTCCTGACGCTCATCGGCGTGTGCCTGGTGGGGCGGGCGGGTACACGCCACCGGTTCGCGTTCTGCTTCTTCGCGGGCGCCGGCACGCTCCTGCTGCTGCGCTACCTCGTGTTCCCGCCCGTAGCCGGCCTGAACCTGCTCCCGATCCTCGGGCACCAGACGCCCAAGCACGCCAACGGACTGATGGCCCTCTGCTTCGTGGTGGCCGCCGCCGCCGCGCTCGACATGCTCCGGCTCGCGCCGGCGAGGCGGCTCCGCCCCTGGATCGCCCTCCTGCTGCTCGGCGTGGTGTCGTTCGTCGTGACCGTCGTCTGGCAGCACGGCGGCACGCCGGACGTGAGCCCGGTCCGCGCGCGGGTGTACCTCGGCTACACCGCCACCCTGGTCGTCGGCCTGCTCGTTGCATGCTGGGGGGCGCGGCGCTGGCCGGGGCTCCACGCGCCGGACGCCGCCCGGCTCGTCGGCTGCGTCGTCGTCGGCGAGCTGGCCTCGTACGTGCCGCTCGGCACCGATGAGCGGGATGTGGTGTTCGCCCGCGCGCTGCTGTTCGCGGGGATCGTCGCGGGGGCGCTGCTGCTCGCGTTGGGTCGCTGCCGCGTCGGCGCACCCGGCGCGGGCCACCCGAGGCTGGGCCACGCTGGCACGGGAGCGCTTGGTCCGGGTGACCCGGGGACGAGCCGTCTGGAGGCGGGCCACGCGAGGACTGGCTACCCGTGGGCGCGCCACCTGGGGCTGGGCCTGTTCGGGCTGGTCGCGGTCGGCTACGCTGCCGTCGTCGTCCTGCCGGCGGACGGCCTCCCGACCCGCGTCGATGCGCTCGCCCCGCCGCGCTTCCTGCGCTGGCTCGCCGACGAGGCCGGCGCCGAGTACCGCACCCTCGGCATCGCGCCGGACTTCTCGTCGGTGGGCGGGGTCCAGGATCTCGGCGTCGTCGGGCCGTTCTCGCCGCGCTCGTTCGCCAATTTCGTGCAGGCGGTCTCGCCGGAGCTGCTCTGGCGAAACTTCCAGCGGATCGGGACGTTCTGGGTGACGATCGGCTTCCCGGTGCGGGAGTACTACGACCTCGGTGCGTACATGCGGGCGAAGCCGGTGTTCGACTGGCTCGGCGTGCGCTACGTCGTGCTGGACCGCGAGTTCTTCCGCGCGGACCGGCGCCTGGACCACCTGCCGCTCGTGTCGGGCGCGGCCGGGCTGCGCGTGGCGTACGAAGACGCGCACGTCACGGTCGTCGAGTCGCCGAGCGCGGCCCCGAAAGCCGAATACTGGACCGGCGTGCGCACGTTGCCGGACGCCGCCCAGATCGTGCGGGCGCTCGGCGACGACCCCGCCCTCGCGCTGGGGCCGCCGCTGCTGGTCCAGTCGCCGGCCCTCGAACGGCTCGGCCTCGCGGTGGTCGAGCGGGACGCAACCGACGACGTGATTCGTAGCGTCGGGCCATTGCCGGCGACCGTCGATCTGTACGGGCCGAATCGGGTGCTGCTGACGGTCGATGCGCCCGGCCCCGGCCTGCTCGTCCTGAAGGACGCGGTCGCGCCGGGCTGGCGGGCCTGGGTCGATGGAACCGAGCGCGACATCGTCGAGGTCCACGCGATGGTGCGCGGCGTGCCGGTCCTCTCGGCCGGCCGGCACTCGGTCGAGCTGGCGTACCGGCCGGGGGCGCTGCTGCTCGGGCTGGCGATCTCCGGCGCGTGCTCGTTGGTGGTCGTCGCGCTCGTGGCCCGCGCCGCGCTGGGGCATCGACGCCTCTCGACAGCGGGGCGGTGGCGTATCGTAGCATCAGCACGTGTCGACGCGTTGGCACGGACCTGGCCGGGGGTGGCGCGGATTCGCATGGGGATGGCGCGAGCTCGCATGGGACGGGGTCGCATGGGAAGGCTGGCATGACGTCGCGGTGGCCGCTCTGGTTGGCCCTCCCGTTCGTCCTCTACCTCGTGCCGCTGCTGGGCGGGTACGCCTGGAGCTCGATCTCGCCGATGACGCCGAACGTCACGGCGTTCGACGGCTACGGCGGCCGGACGCCGGAGCTGCCGATCACGGTCGAGACGTACGGCACCGGCGTCGTGGCCGTCCCGTTCCAGTCGCGGCTGCGGCAGTACTTCCGCGCCACCGAGCTGCCGCTCTGGAACCCGTACCAAGGGCTGGGGCAGCCGTTCGCCGCCCAGGGCGAGGGCAGCCCCTACTTCCCGCTGGCGATCGTGCGCTCGCTCCTGCCCTACCGCTTCGCGAACGTGGTGACCGTCTTCGGCTTCTACGTCTCGGCCGTGTTCATGTTCCTGTTCCTGCGCGGGCTCGGCTGCTCGTCCGGCGCTGCGCTGCTCGGCGGCGCCGGCTGGTCGGTGTCGGGCGCGCTCACGCTGCACATCGCGCGGCCGAACATCGCCGATCAGGTGGCGATGATCCCGCCGCTCTTCTGGGCGGCGGCGTGGGCGGTGCGCTCGGGGCGCGTCGTCGCGCTGGCCGCGCTGGCCGTGGCTGCCGGTCTGCACGCACTCGCCGGCTTCGTGCAGATCGCGGCCAACGCCCTCGTGCTGCTCGGGCCGTTCATCGGCGTCTACGCCTGGGTGCGCGCCGGTCCCGGCGCCGAGTGGCGCGGCTGGCTCCGGCGGGTCGGGCCGGTCATGGTCGCGCTGCTGCTCGGGAACGCGCTGGCGGCGTTCTACCTGCTGCCGCTGCTCGAAGCGATGCGCGTGACCGCCAACAAGAACTCCGAGCTGCTCGGGCTGCTCCCGATGCCCTGGCAGAACGTGCTGGCGTTCTTCATGCCGCTGATCTTCGGGCAGTTCTTCCAGAGCTGGGCGCCCGGCCGCTACCCGGACGTGGTCGATTGGAACAACCTGTACGCGCACGGGAGCATCGGGCTGCTGCTGCTGGTGGTGCTCGGGGCGGTCCACGCGGCGCGCGCCGACCGGCAGCAGCGGCTCCTCTACCTGTTCTTCGCCGGGGCGCTGGTCTTCTTCCTGCTCCGCTACATCTCGTTCCCGCCGCTCGGCGCCTTCAACCTCCTCCCGTTGCTGAGCCGGCAGTCGCCGAAGCACGCGACCGGCGTGGCCGTCTTCTGCCTGATCGTCGCGGCGGCGTTCGCGGTCGAGTGGCTGCGCGCCCGTCCCCAACCCCGCGAGCGCTGGCTGCTCCTCGCGCTGCTGCTCGCCCTGCTGTCGTCGCTGGGAACCCACGTCGGCCAGCGCGGCGGCTTCGAGGCGATCGACGGCTGGGATGCCATCATGTCGGTCGGCGTGACGCTGCTGACCGGCGCCGCGCTGGTGGGCGTCATCCGCCTGGCCCGCGCCAGGCGCGAGGCGAGCCTCTCGCTCGTGCTGGCGGCGGTCGTCGTCGCGGAGCTGTCCCTGTACCTGCCGCTCGGCAATGGCCAATGGTCCTTCCTCGCCCTGCGCCTCGTGCTGGCGACGCTCGTGATCGCGGCGGGCCTGCTGCTCGCGTGGCGCTGGCAGGCCGCCGCCGCGCTCGGCGTCGCGTCGATCGGGCTGTACGCCTGGCTGATCGTCGCGCCGCGCGCCGGGCTGCCCGAGCGGTTCGACGTGGACGCCCCGCCGGCGTACCTCGCGTGGCTGCGCGTCGCGGCCGGCCGCGAGTACCGCTCGTTCGGGACGCAGCCGGACTTCTCGACGCTCGGCGGCGTGCAGGATATCGGGGTGGTCGGCCCGCTGGCGACGGCCGAGTACGCCTACTTCATCGATCTCGTCAGCACGCCGGCCGTCGCGCGCCACTACCGCAGCTCGAGCACGTTCTCGGTCGGAATGGGGGATGCCGGCACCGCCTACGATCTGGCCGCCTACCCGCGCGCCCGCCCGATCTTCGACTGGCTCGGGCTGCGCTACATCGTCCTCGACCGCTCAATCTTCAACCAGATCGGGCGCCCGGACCACCGCGTGCTCTACGACCCCGCGCTCGGCCTCGGGGTCGCCTACGAAGACACGCGCGTCGTCGTCCTGGAATCGACGTCCGCGCAGCCGCGCGCGATCTTCGCGCCGGGCGTCGAGGTGATCGGCAGCCAGGAGGAGGCGCTGCGGCAGCTCTCGGACGAGCCGGAGCGCGTGTTCGGCGCCCCGATGATCGAGCTCGGCGCCGAGCCGGACGTCGTGCCGGCCGGCCCGGGCGAGCAGCAGGCGGTCCCCATCGACGTCTACCGGGCCAACTCGCTCTCGACGACGTTCGAGGCGCCCTCGGCCGGGATCTTCGTGGTCAAGGACAGCTACTTCCCCGGCTGGCAGGCGACGCTCAACGGCCGTCCGGCCGAGGTCGTCCGCGTCAACGGGCTGGTGCGCGGGGTGATGATCCCGGCGGCCGGCCGCCACGACGTGGTGATGCAGTATCGGCCGCGCCCGTTCGTGTACGGGGTGTGGCTCGCGGGCGGGGTCGCCGCGTTCATCGCGCTGGCGGTTGCCTACTCGCTGGCGCGGTCGGACTACTGGGGGCAGGCGCGCAGGCGGTACGCGCGGCCGGGCTCCAGCGAGACGGCGAGGCCGTCCGCGAGCGCGGCGCCGGACGCCTCCCTGTCCGGTACGAGATCCCCTTCGAGCACGTAGCCCGCGCCCGGCTCGGCCGTCCAGCGTTCGGGCCACTGGTTCAGGCGCGGGTAGTCGGCAGGGAGGCCGAGGAACGTCCGGTGGCGCGAGATGTCGAAGGTGAGGCGACCCCGCCACGGCGCCTCGGCGTGTACGCTCACTTCGAGGCAGTCGCCGTCGCGGGCCGCGCCGAGCGCGATGCCGTCCGTCCACGGATCGAGCCGCGCGCCGGCCGTCTGCGCCAGCCCGTACAGCATCGTCGTGCGCACGAAGTTGCCGTCGATGTTCTCGTCGGTGACCGAGCCGTCGGCGGCCTGGAAGCCGTACAGCACGCCGATCTGCTCATCGATCCAGGCGCCTGACTCGGGCAGATCCAGGTACCGCTGCAGATAGAGCGCACTCTCCAGCGTGTCGGCGTAGCCGTCCATCTGGCCGTCGTCCCAGGCGTAGAACCGGACGGCGGCGGCGGCGCGGAGCATCCGGCGGGCGGCCGCCACGTAGCGATCGGCGGCGTCCGGGTCGCCGTCGGGGCTGGTGCGTTCGAGCTCTGACTGGTGGAAGTACGCCTGCCCGAGGTAGCCCCAGTTGTCGGTCAGATCCTTGTCGCGCACGCGCCCGCTCGGGACGTCGATCAGCTCGTACCAGAGGCCGTCCGGCGTGCGGCCCTTGGCGAGCAGGCGGTCGAGCATCTTGCGGATCGCGACGCTATGCTCGGCGGCCTCCGGCAGGCTTGCGCGCACCTCGATGCGGTGCCATTCGACCAGCCCGGCCACGACCTCGTTGCCGTGGTCGCCGAGGAAGAAGCGGCGCGGGCCAATCGACTCGTTCTCGACGAAGTCCCAGCGGTGGGGCGGCAGGTACTCGGTCGTCTGGAGCGTCTTGCCGAGGTAGGCGGCGGCGATGCGCCGGCCCATCGCCATGTAACGCGGGTCGCCGGTCGCCCAGTGGAGCCGGGCGAGCGCCTGGAGCGCGCTGCCGTTGACCTCGGCGGCCGGCGACGGGATCGGCCCGAGGGGCGTCGGGGTCGCGGCGTCGGCGATCACGACGTCCATCACCTCGCGCAGCCGCTCGAGCCACGGGTCCGGGCCGAGCGCCTCGACGAGCGGGAGGAGGCCGTCCTTTGCGTACTCGACGGCGTTGAGCATCCGTTTCTCCGGTTCCTGCTCGACGGGCGCGCGCGTGTCGAGCGAGACGTCGGCGGGCAGGCCGGCGCCGAGGCCACGCTCGGCCGCCAGCGTCGCCAGGATCTCCCCGTAGCGGTCGGGCAGCAGGTGGCGGGTGGCGATCCCGAGGAACGGGAACAGGTCCGCGCCGGCGTCGCCGTAACTCCAGTAGCGACCCTCCGGGCGCAGCGTGTGCGGGAACAGGCCGGTGCCCGCGTCGCGGCGGTCCAGCCAGCGCGCGGTGAGGCGCGCGGCCCGCGCGAACGCCTCCGAGGACAGCACCGAGTTGGCCCGCGCGACCCCGGCCATGTCGCCGGAATCGCGGCGGCGGGCGCGCTCGGCGAGCAGCGCGGGCCGCCGATGGAGCGCGGCCGGGATGACCAAGGCGGCGCGCGTGTCGTTGGCATGCTCGGAGAGGTCGGACGCGCGCGCGGCCTGCGCGCGGAGGGTCGCGTCGCAGGGCCACTCCGAATCGCCGGCGACGCAGCCGCCGTCGAGCGCGTCGGCCATCCAGGCGCGATACGAGCGCGCGATGCCGTCGCCGGCCAACACCAGCGCCAAGCCACCGAGCGCAAGGACCAGCACCAGGGCGGCGAGACGACGCGCCGGGCCGCTCACGTCGGGACGCTCACGCGCGAGGTCGCAGGGCATTCATGACTTCGGTCATGCTACCCGACGCCTTTCCAAGGCCGCCCGCGTTTCGCCGCCCTCTAGACAAGGAGAGAGCGGCTGAAGCTGGAGCAGCGTGCCCATGCCGAATTGTGTGCCCGGGCGAGCGACGCGATGGATTGCTCGGCACGCCCTCGGAATAGTACTCGACGCTTGCTACTCGTCCTCGGTCGCCAGGAGCGTCATGTGGGGCCGCCGCCGCCCGCCGCGCCTGGCTTCCAGGTCAGCGCGGATTCGCTCGGGCGTGCGGATCGGGAAGACGTAGACGGGCAGCCGCTCGTCGATTTGCAGCTCCAGCAGCCGATCCGCGACCACGTCGAAGACGACGTCCGTGTCCTCGATGGCCACTATTGGCAGGAGGTACACGCCCTCCGGATCGTCGCCCGTGCGCACCTCGAACGTCGCCGTCGGGAACGCCCGCGCGACCGCCGCGCGTAGCTCCGCGATCGCTGCCTCGATGTGCTCGTTGCTGCGCATGACCGACGCTTTCACTTGGGTACTGCGACTGTCGATGCAAGCAAGATGCCAGATTCGAACTCCGATGTGTTGCTCTAGAGCGAGTAGATGCGGCGGGCGTTCTCTGAGGCGATGAGGCGGGCGATGCGCTCGGCTTCATAGAGGGTGCAAGCGTCATCGTCGATCCAGGCGCCGAGCGCGCGGGCGAGGCCCCGGCGGAACTGGACCGCCCCGAGGTGGTGCAGCTCGGCCGCGCCCATGCCGTCCGAGCTGTACAGCAGCTTGGTGAACGGCGCGACCTCCAGCGCCTCGGCCATCATCCGCCCGGCCGACGCGCCGGCGAACGTCGTCGCCAGGCCGAGGTCCAGGTAGACGCGCGGGAACATGTCCGCGAGGTACGCCGCCTCGCGGTGGTACGGGTAGCAGTGGAGCAGCGCGACCGTCACGCCGAGGTCGTCGAAGCGCCGGAGCAGGTCGGTCAGCAGCGTCGGGTCGGTCCGGTGGAGGGTCAGGTCCGGGTCGCCGTAGCCGACGTGGAACTGGAGCGGCAGATCGCGCTCGCGGGCCAGCTCGGCGCCGGCCCAGAGCACGTGGCGGAGGACGGTCGGGTCGGTCAGGCGCGGCAGGCTGGCATGCGTTCCGGTGACTGGCGCGCCGGTACGTGCATCGGCCGGTGGCCCGTCGGCGCCCGTGTCGGCGCCGCGTAGCCACCGGCCGATGCTTTCGACCACTTCCTCGCGGGCGGGTGGCGCCGGATCGAAGGCGAATCCCAGGCGATACGCCACGATGGTCTTGAGCCCGACCGCGTCGATGGCACGGGCGCGCAGGGCGACCGCCAACGCCTCGAGGTAGTCCGATGCGCCCACTCCCGCGCGCGCCACGTCCTCCGCGACGGTTTCCAGGCGCACGATCTCGCGGCTGTCCGTCCCGCCGAGCCGGTCCATCTCGTCCATCGCGGCGATCTCGTCGGTCCGGAAGCCCGTGTCGAGCAGCAGCGTCGTCGCCCCGGTCGCGCGGAGCAGCCGGCGGTTCACCTCCTCCGCGCCGAGCGCGAGCCGGCGCGCAAGATACTCGTCGGGCGTCGGGAACGGCGGTAGCCAGAGCACCGGGGCGCACCAGCGGCGGACGGCCAGCCCGACCGGCGTGTCCCAGCGCGTGGTGCCCGGTGCGGCCAGGTACGTCGACTCGGAGATCCACGCCTCGAAGTCGGCCGCCGAGGCCGGATCGACGGTCCGCACGCCGTGGCAGTGGTGATCGACCAGGGGCAGGCGGTCGATGGTCGCGGCGAGGTCGGCGGTTGCTGCGGGCATCGGGGGCCTCCGGCGCGGTGGCTAGGGCGAGCGCTGCCGTCGACTATGGCCGAGCGCGCGGTCGGCGTCCACCGGCCCCGTCATCCTCGACCGTGTACGACTCGGTTGCCCGGCGGCTGGACGGTCGCCGGAACATCCGCCCGCTATACTCGCCCGCGAGCACTGAGGCGGCATGACGGAGGGGCGCGTGGGACGGCTGGACGACAAGACAGTGATCGTCACGGGCGCCGGGCACGGCATCGGCCGCGCCTACGCCGTGCGCATCGCCCGCGAGGGCGCCACCGTCGTGGTCGCCGACCTGGATGGCGCCGCCGCCGCCGACGTGGCCGCGCTCATTACGTCGAATGGCGGGCGGGCCATCGCGCGTCGGACCGACGTGGCCGACTGGTCGAGCGTCGAGGCGCTGGTGGCCGACGCGACCGCCGAGTTCGGCGGCATCGACGGCCTGGTCAACAACGCCGCCGTCTTCTCGACCATCCCGATCTCGCGCGTCTGCTTCGAGCGGATCGACGAGGCCGAGTGGGACCGCGTCATGGACGTGAACGTCAAGGGCGTCTGGTACATGTGCAAGGCGGTCGCCCCTGCCATGCGCAAGCGCGGCGGCGGGAGCATCGTCAACATCTCGTCCGCGAGCTTCTTCCACGGCGGCGGCGGTCGGCTGCACTACCTGGCGTCGAAGGCGGCGGTGCTCGGCATGTCGCGCGGCCTCGCCCGCGAGCTCGGCGACGACAACATCCGCGTCAACACGATCGCCCCCGGCAACACCCTGAGCGAAGCCGACCCGACGCCCGAGATCCGCGGCATCCGCGAGGCCGCCGTCGCCCAACGGGCGCTCAAGCGCATCCAGACCCCGGACGACCTCGTCGGCGCGGTCGTCTTCTTCCTCTCCGACGACGCCGCGTTCGTCACCGGCCAGGCGCTGCTGGTGGACGGCGGCACGTCGCTACACTAAGCCGCGATTGACGGCTCGTCGCCGCCCATGTCCTGGCACGTCGAACTGTGCGTGAGGAGCTGTCCCGGATGCTGGCGCTCGTCTGCTACATCGCCACCATTATTCTCGCCAACTGGGCCATCCAGGCGTTCGGGTCGGTACCGGTCGGCCTCGGGCTCTCGGCCCCCGCCGGCGTCTACTTCGCGGGCCTGGCGTTCACGTTCCGCGACCTGGTCCAGGAGGGGCTCGGCCGCACCTGGACCGTCCTGGCGATCGTCATCGGCGCCGCGCTCTCGGCCCTCATCTCGCCCCAGTTTGCCATCGCCAGCGGGTTCGCCTTCCTCGTCAGCGAGTTGGCCGACCTGGCCGTGTACACGCCCCTGCGTCGGCGCGACTGGCTCGTCGCCGTCTTGGCCTCGAACGTCGTCGGCCTGATCGCGGACAGCGCACTATTCCTGTGGCTGGCCTTCGGGAGCCTGGACTTCCTCCCCGGACAGATCGTCGGAAAGGCGTGGATGACGGTCCTGGCGCTGGCGGTACTTTGGATCACCAGAAGGGTGCGATCGGCGCGATACGCATAGCCGATGCAGTCGAGGCGTGCAGTCGTGGCCATTGCTGCTGCCGCGACGTTCGATAGTCTCTCCATACAGTCCCCGAACGGCGCTGAAGTCTCATCGCGGCAGATCAGCACGTCCGCCTTGCCGCATCGAGTCCTGCCGCGTGCTGATTGCTTCCGCGTGCGCTCCGTCGCTCCCTTGAGGCCTCGGCGTCGCGGATCAGGCGCCAGAGCTGCTCGTCCGTCAGCGGCATGTCCACGTGCGCCACGCCGAGCGGCGCGAGTGCGTCGAGCACCGCGGCGATCAAGGCCGGCGGCGCCCCGATCGTGCCCGCCTCGCCGGCCCCCTTCTGGCCGAGCGGCGTCAGCGGGCTCGGCGTCGCCCGGCTGCCGGTGACCCACGTCGGGAGGCCCGTCGCGGCCGGCAGGGCGTAGTCCATCAAGGAGCCGGTGATCACCTGGCCGTCCGCGTCGTAGACCATTCGCTCCCGAAGTGCCTCACCGAACCCCTGCGCCAGCGCGCCATGCACCTGGCCCTCCACGAGCATCGGATTTATGACCGTGCCGCAGTCGTCCACCGCCACGAACCGCTCGACCACCAGGCGGCCGGTCTCGCGGGGGACGCTCACGAGCGCGACGTACGCACCGGCCGAGACGACCTCCGGCCCCTCCACCTGGAACGTGGTCGCCACCGACAGCCCCTCGGGCGTCGCCCAGTCCTCGCCGGCCGCCGCGCCCGACTCATCCACGACGGAGGCAGCCGCGCCCGTGCCGGCGGCATCCGCATCCGCTGTCACCTCGCCGCCGCCTCGCCGGGTCGCCCGCGCGACCGCCAGCCGGGCGATCTGCTCCAGCGACAGCGTCCGCTCGGCCGCACCCCGCACCCGCGCCGCGCCATCGACCCACTCCATGTCGGACGGCGACGCCTCCAGCGCCTCGGCCGCAAGCCCGATGGCGCGCTCGATCAGCCCGCGCGACGCCTTCACGATCGCCCCGCCCCCGGCCACGGCGCTGCGACTCCCGAACGTGCCGACACCCTTCTCCACGAAGTGCGTGTCGGCCTGGACCACCCGCACCCGCTCGAACGGCACCCCCAGCTCCGACGCCACCATCTGCGCGAACAGCGTGCGGTGCCCCTGCCCCTGGCTCGACGACCCCGTGAACGCCGTCACCGTCCCGTCCGACGCTGCCCGCACCCGCCCGAACTCCCAGCCGGCCCCGGTCTGCTCGACGAACGTCGCCAGCCCGATCCCTACCAACTCGCCGCGCGCCCGCCGCGCGTCGCGCTCCCGCACGAGCCGCCCGTGATCGGCCAGCTCCAGCGCCCGGTCCAGCAAGGCTGCGTAGTCGCCGCTGTCGTAGGTCGAGCCGCCGGGGTTGGCGTACGGGAAGTCGCTCGGGCGGATGAAGTTGCGGCGGCGGATCTCGACCGGGTCGATCCCGAGCTCGCGAGCCGCGAGGTCCATGATCCGCTCGGCCAACGTCGCGGCCTCCGGGCGGCCTGCCCCCCGATACGCGCCGGTCGGGTTGGCGTGGGTGAAGACGGCCCGAATCTCGGAGCGCAGCGCCTGCACGCGGTACGCGCCGGTCGGGTAGGAGATCATCCGCGAGAGCAGCGTGGCGTTGCCGCCGTGCAGGTACGCTCCGATGGCGCCCGTCGAGACCAGCCGCAGCGCCAGCCAGCACCCGTCGGCGTCGAACGCGGCCTCGGCCTCGTCGAGTTGGTCGCGCGCGTGCTGGGTCGTCTGGAGATCCTCCATCCGCGTCGCGTGCCACTTCACCGGCCGGCCAAGCCGCCGGGCCGCCGCCGCGACCACCACCTCCTCGCGGTAGGTGGTCGTCTTGGCCCCGAAGCCGCCGCCGACGTCCGGCGCAATCGCCCGCACCAGATCCTCGGAAATCCCGAGCGCCTGGGCGATCCCGGCCCGCGTGCGGTGGACCGACTGCGTCGAGTTCCAGGCGGTGTAGCGGCCGTCCGGCTCCGGGCGCACCAGGATGCCGCGCGGCTCCAGCGGGACCGGCGCGACCCGGTGACGGCGCGTCCGCACCCGCACCACGCGGGCGGCCCGCGCGAACAGGCCGTCCACGTCGCCGTGCAGGTGGACCCGCCGGTGGGCCACATTGCCGGGCGCGTCGGCATGGACGAGCGGCGCGTCCGGCCCGATGGCGTCCTCGATGCGGCCGACCGCCGGCAGCGGGTCGTACTCGACGTCCACCAGGCGGGCCGCGTCCTCGGCGAGGTAGCGGGTCTCGGCCACGACCGCCACGACCGGCTCCGCCACGTAGCGCACGACGTCACTCGCGAGCGGGGGCGCCGACGCCCCGCGTGTGCCGGGCGGCAGGCCGGCCGGCGGCGGCAGCGTCGCCCCGTCGAGGTCGTCCGCCGTCAGCACGGCTACAACGCCGCGCAGCCCGCGCGCCGCGTCCACGTCGATGCTCCGGACGCGCGCGTGGCCGTAGGGGCTCCGCACGAACGCGAGGTGCAGCAGGCTCGGCTCGCGGAGGTCATCGACGTACGCGCCCGCGCCGCGCAGCAGCGCCTCATCCTCGACGCGCTTGACGGCCACGCCGACGTACAACCGCCCCGCGCGCCCGGATCCGCCCGGCTCACTCGCCATCTCGGCTCCTCCTCCGTACGGTGCCGCCCCCGCGCGGTGGTTCTTCTGTCGGCATCCCGTCGCTCGCCCGCGTCATCGCCAACCCCGCCGTCCGGCGCCGAGTATACCCGGCCCGAACGGAGCCCCACCGGGCAACCGCACGGGCACCCGCATGGCACAATCTGGATCGGATGGTGAGGCGACGCGCGGCGCGCCCGCCGCCAACCCGATGCTCCGGAGTAGTCGATGAGCACGCCGCTGCTAACGGCCATGTTCGCCCTGATGATCGCGATCGCCTGGCTCGCGGGCCTCGAGCCGTGGATGATCGGGATTGGCGCCGTGCTCGCCCTCGTCGGCTACGTGCTGGAGCGGCGCCGCGACGACTGACGCGTGGCCGCGGACGCAGCTGCATGCCGCTGCCGGCAGGCTGGTATCCTGAACCGCGCGGGCGGCTGGCAGGGCGCCCGCGCCGGGAGGGTCTGATGAAGGCGGCCGTGTTCCAGGGCGTCGGCGAGGCAATGCGCGTCGAGGATCTGCCGCGCCCGGAGCCGCGCGCCGGCGAGGTGCTCGTGCACGTGCGGGCGTGCGGGGTCTGCCACACCGACTTGCATGTCATCAAGGGTGAGGTGAACTTCCCTACGCCGTGCGTGCTCGGCCACGAGATATCCGGCACGATCGAAGCGCTCGGGCCGGGCGTCGCGGGTTTCGCCGTCGGGCAGCGCGTCGTCGGCGGCTTCATCATGCCCTGCGGCTCCTGCTGGTACTGCGCGCGCGGCCAGGACGGCCTCTGCGAGACGTTCTTCGCCCTCAACCGCCTGCGCGGCACCCTCTTCGACGGCGACACCCGCCTCCGGCGCGACGGCGGCGAGCCCGTCTGGATGTACTCGATGGGCGGGCTCGCCGAGTACGCGGTCGTGCCCGTGACCGGCGTGTCGCCGCTGCCGGACGGCGTGCCGTTCGAGGAGGCCGCCATCCTCGGCTGCGCCATCTTCACCGCCTACGGCGCCATCCGCAACGGCGCCGACCTGCGGGCCGGCGAGTCGGTCGCGGTGGTGGCCACCGGCGGCGTCGGCTCGAACCTGATCCAGCTCGCGCGGGCGTTCGGCGCCGACCCGATCGTGGCGATCGACGTCCGCGACGACAAGCTCCAGGCGGCGCGCGAGCTGGGCGCGACCCACACCGTCAATTCGGCGACCGAGGACGCGGCCGAGCGGGTCCGCGCGATCACCGGCGGGCGCGGCGTCGACGTCGCGTTCGAGGCGCTCGGCCGCCCGGAGACGTTCACCCTGGCCGCGAGCATCGTGCGGGCCGGCGGGCGGGCGGTGATGGTCGGGATTGCGCCGGCCGGTACCACGGCGCCGGTCGAGATCACGCCGCTCGTGCGACGCGGCGTGAGCATCATCGGCTCGTACGGCGCGCGCACCCGCGCCGACTTGCCGGCGGTGATCGAGCTGGCGCGTCGCGGCGCTGTGGACGTGACGCGCGCGGTCACCCGCCGCTACACGCTGGACAGGGCCGCCGAGGCATACGACGCGCTCAATCGCGGCGAGATCGTCGGCCGCGCCATCGTCACCATGGATGGTTGATTACGATGGGCTGCGGATGATCCGCAGGGTCAACACAACTCTGCTGCTATCGGAGCCGCCTCACTGGAAGAGTCTCGCTCACACCTTCGACTTGCATGATCCAACCGCTACTGACGGCGACGATCGTCACTTGAGGTCGATAGGCATATTGGTAGTGATAGGAATACGATGCCTGCTGCCAAACCTGGCCATTATCGAGCACGAACGCCGTGTCACCTGACCACCCTTCAAACTCACCGCTGATCGTGCTCCGCACTACACTGGCGGATGACGTGATC
>Ga0136611_10000992_pt1 | contig 19336 bp, 22 predicted proteins | sample AntDrymUQ2232306_2_FD_106645 | JGI IMG/M metagenome (GOLD analysis project Ga0136611, IMG submission 106645) | Polar desert sand microbial communities from Dry Valleys, Antarctica - metaG UQ223 (23.06) | ecosystem: Environmental > Terrestrial > Soil > Desert | place: Antarctica: Dry Valley...
ACCACGGCCTTGGCGGTGTCGGCGCTGCCCTTGTCGCCGATCGTCAGGCGGTCGATCTTGGTTCCGTCGAGCCCGACCAGCCGCGCGGTGAACGGAGTTCCGTCGCTTTCGAAGATCGCCGAAACCGACCAATATTCCTGCGCCTTGAACAGCTCGATCTCGCGCTCGCGATCGACGATCAGGCGCAGCGCGACTGACTGGACCCGGCCCGCCGATTTGGCGCCGGGAAGCTTGCGCCACAGGATCGGCGAGAGCGTGAAGCCGACCAGATAATCGAGCGCGCGGCGAGCGCGATAGGCATCGATCAGATCCTCGTCGAGGCTGCGCGGATGCTTCATCGCCTCGATCACGGTCGCCTTGGTGATCGCGTTGAAGGTCACCCGCTCGACCTTGGCGGGGAGTAATTTCTTCTTCCGCAGCACTTCCTGGACGTGCCAGCTGATCGCCTCGCCCTCGCGATCGGGATCGGTCGCGAGGATCAAAGTGTCGGCATTGCGTGCCTCGTCGGCGATCGCTTTGAGCTGGCGCGCCTTGTCGGGATAATTCTCCCACTGCATCGCGAAGCCGTCGTCGGGATCGACCGAGCCGTCCTTGGGCGGCAAGTCGCGGACGTGGCCGTAACTCGCGAGCACGCGATGCCCCGGGCCGAGATAGGCTTCGATGGTCTTGGCCTTGGCAGGCGATTCGACGACAACAAGTTTCAAGCGATGCTCCTCACACGTACGCGTAGGGTGGCGTGGTCGAATCCACCCCGTCAAGCGGCGGCGAATGTCAGTCGTAGTTGCAGGCGTAAGCATCAAACAGGATGGCCCTGCAGGCGCGAATACGCTCGCCGGTGAGGCGGAGCTGAACTTTCACTTCCAATGATCGCGGCGGAACGGGCGACCAGATTATCGCAACGCCGCCGTCGAAGACGCCTTCGATGTAAGGCAAGGCGGCGGACTGTCCTGAACCGGCCTTGGCCTGCGCGAGACCCATTTCGCTGCGATGGGTGGCAAGGAATGCCGATGCTCCGACAACGCGGCCTACACCAGTGAACCACAGAAGGGGTATGCTTAGTAGTGCAAGCGGAACTGCGACCGCTCCGCGTACCTTGCGTGACCAATCCTCGCCGTCGCGCAGGGAAAATCCGATGTGGAAGATCGCCAGTACCACCGCCGTTCCCCACAACAGCGAGAGCGGGATAAGCCAGAATACCCAGATCGACCTAATCATCCAGTCGTTGATCAGGATCGATGCCACGAGCCACGCAGACAATCTCAACGCGACTCGCTCGCCCAGCTCCAGCACGCCCCATGTTTTCGTCATATCAGGCTGACCTTGCCCCCCGCGTGGCGATCGAGCCGGCCGGCGAGGTCGAGTTCGAGCAGGACCAGCTGGACCGCGCCCGCCGATGCGCCCGACTGACGGACGATTTCATCGACTGCGACCGGCGACGGCCCGAGCAAATCCTCGATCGCGGCGCGCAGGTCGGGCTCGGCCTCGACCGGCGTTGGCGCAGCTTCATAATCGAACGGTGCATGACGGCTCGCGACGCGTCCGGCGATTGGGGTCAGCACCTCGATTACGTCGACGGCATTCTGAATCAGCGTTGCGCCATCGCGGATCAGCCCGTTGCAGCCCTGCGCGCGCGGATCGAGCGGCGAGCCGGGCACCGCCATCACTTCGCGCCCGGCCTCGCCCGCGAGCCGCGCGGTGATCAGCGAACCCGAGCGCGGCGCCGCCTCGACCACCACCGTCCCCGCGGCGAGCCCGGCGATGATCCGGTTGCGATACGGAAAGTGGCGCGCGCGCGGCTCGGTCCCAGGGGGCATTTCGGCGATCAGCAGCCCGCTTGTCGATATCTCTTCCTGGCGCGCCTGATTTTCGGGCGGATAGACGATGTCGATCCCGCCCGCGATGACCGCGATCGTTCCGCTTGCCAGCGAGCCGTCATGCGCCGCGCTGTCGATCCCGCGCGCCAGTCCCGACACCACGGTCACGCCTTCCTGCCCGAGATCGTGCGCCAGCCCGCGCGCAAAACGGCACGCCGCCGCCGACGCGTTGCGCGCACCGACGATCGCGACCATCTGCCGCTCGAGCAGTTCGACCCGCCCCTTGACCATCACCAACGGGGGCGCGTTTTCAAGCTCGGCAAGCGCGCGCGGATACAGTCCCTGCCCGATCGAGAGATAGCGAGCGCCGAGCGCTTCGACTGACGCCAGCTCACGTTCGGCGGCGGCGCGCGCGAAAAGCGTGGGCGCTCCCCCCCCCGCCGCGTCGCGCCAGGTCGGGGATCGCGGCGAGCGCGTCGGCCGCGCTGCCGAAGCGGAGCAGCAATTGGCGAAACGCGATCGGTCCAATCCCGGAAGTGCGGATCAGCCGCAGCCGATCGAGCAAATCGGCGCTCACGTCCCTCGTCGACCGACGCGCGGCTCGGTTCCGTCCTTGAGCCGCTGAACGTTTTCGCGGTGCTTCCACAGGATCAGCAGCGCAAAGCCGAGCAGCACCGGGAACACGCGGTCTTCGCCGCCGACCGCCGCCGAAACCGGCGCGCTCGCGGCCGCCGCCATCCCCGCGACCGATGAAATCCGCACCGCGATCATCACCGCGACCCACACCGCGGCATAGACGGGCGCCGCGAGCGGAAGCAAAGGCACGAGAATTCCGAGCAGGGTCGCCACGCCCTTGCCCCCGCGAAACTTGAGCCACAGCGGGTAAAGATGCCCGACGAGTGCACCCGCCGCGGCGAAATTTACCGCTTCGGGCCAAAAGCTCTGCGCGAGCACCACCGCGAGCGCGCCCTTGGCGGCGTCGAGCAGCAGCGTCAGCGCCGCGAGCCCCTTCGATCCGGTGCGCAGCACGTTGGTCGCGCCGATATTGCCCGACCCGATCGAACGCAGGTCGCCCTTGCCGAAAACCTTGGTCAGCAACAGCCCGAACGGGATCGACCCGAGCAGATAGCCGACGAGTAGCGCGATGTAAGGGCCGTCCATCCGCGGTGGGGTAGCAGAACCGATTGGCGCCGCAACGCCTTCATCCTCCGACGATTGCACTTCGGCGTCTGTCGGGCCAGACGCTGACACGTGGACCCCGCCGCGCCTTTGCTGTTCTTTGATTCGGGAATCGGAGGCCTGTCGGTGCTTGGGCCAACGCGCGCGCTACTTCCCCAGGCGCCGATCGTCTATGCCGCCGACAGCGCCGCCTTCCCCTATGGAACGCGCAGCGAGGCCGAGATTGCGGCGCGAGTCCCGGCATTGCTCGGGCGACTGGTCGAGCGGTTTCGCCCGCGGCTCGCGGTGATCGCGTGCAACACCGCGTCGACGATCGCGCTCGATCACGTCCGCGCCGCGCTCGACATTCCGGTGGTCGGGACCGTCCCCGCGATCAGACCCGCCGCCGAACTGTCCACCAGCCGCGTGATCGGCGTGCTCGGCACCGAGGCGACCGTCCGCCAGCCCTATGTCGAAGATCTCGCGCGGCGGTTCGCACCCGATTGCACGATCATCCGCCACGGTGCGTCGGGGCTGGTCGAACTGGCCGAGGCCAAGCTTCGCGGCAAGCCGGTTCGCATCGCGGCGGTGCGCGCCGCGCTCGCCCCGATGATCGAGGCGCCGCGCGGTGACGAGATCGACGTGGTCGTGCTTGCCTGCACCCATTTCCCATTGCTCGCCGACGAGATCGGGGAAGCCTGGCCGGGCGTGGCGCTGGTCGATGGCGGCCCCGGCATCGCGCGGCGCATCGCGTTCCTTACCGCGGGGCAGCGCTGGCCATCGGGCGAGCCGACCGGGATCGCCTTGTTCACCGGGCCGGGATATGCTCCGCTCGCTCGCGCGCTGGCGCGCTTCGGGCTTCGCGAGACGCGCGCGCTTTAGAGTGGAAATTGTCGTCGGGCGGCGGTAAGGCGCCGCGAGGCAGAGGGACGCGGGTGGACTACGACAGCATCTTCAAGGCGGCGATCGAGCGGCTCCACGACGAGGGCCGCTATCGCGTGTTCATCGACATCTTGCGCACCAAGGGCAGCTATCCCAATGCGCAATGCTTCCACGGCCACAACGGCCCCAAACCGATCACGGTGTGGTGCTCGAACGATTATCTCGCAATGGGTCAGCATCCGACAGTCATCGCCGCGATGGAGCAAGCGCTCCACGACGTCGGCGCGGGTTCGGGCGGAACGCGCAACATCGGCGGTAACACGCATTACCATGTCGATCTCGAGGCCGAGCTTGCCGACCTTCACGGCAAGCAGGGCGCGCTGTTGTTCACGTCTGGCTACGTCTCCAACGAAGCCGCGCTGTCGACGCTCGGCAAATTGCTCCCCGGCTGCGTGATCTTTTCCGATGAACTCAACCACGCCTCGATGATTGCGGGGATCCGCTCGTCGGGGTGCGAGAAGCGCGTGTTCCGCCACAACGACCTCGATCATCTTGAACAATTGCTGATCGAGGAAGACCCAGAGACCCCCAAGCTGATCGCGTTCGAAAGCGTCTATTCGATGGACGGCGACGTCGCCCCGATCGCGGCGATGTGCGACCTCGCCGACCGCCATGGCGCGCTGACCTACCTCGACGAGGTTCACGCCGTCGGCATGTACGGGCCGCGCGGTGGCGGGATTTCGGAGCGCGACGGGATCGCCGACCGGGTGACGATCATCGAGGGCACGCTCGGCAAGGCCTATGGCGTGATGGGGGGATACATCGCCGCCGAACAGACGATCATCGACTGCATCCGCAGCTATGCGCCGGGGTTCATCTTCACCACCTCCTTGTCGCCAGTGCTGGTCGCGGGGGCCTTGGCGAGCGTTCGCCATCTCAAGGCCAGCAGCGACGAACGCACCGCGCAGCAGGCCGGCGCAGCGATGCTCAAAGCCCGTTTCCGCGATGCTGGCCTGCCGGTGATGCACACGGTCACCCATATCGTTCCCGTGCTCGTCGGCTGCCCGGTCAAGGCCAAGCATATCAGCGACATTTTGCTCGCCGAATACGGGCTCTACGTTCAGCCGATCAACTTCCCCACGGTCCCGCGCGGCACCGAACGGCTGCGCTTCACGCCGGGGCCGAACCACAGTGCGGCGATGATGGAAGAACTGGTTGGCGCGCTGGTCGAAATCTGGGACCGTTTGGAGTTGCGCGCGGCCGCCTGAGGCTGGCGAACTTCCCGCTGATCGCCTAAGGTAAGCGCATGCGCATCGCCCTTTCCGCCGATCATGCCGGCTTTGAATTGAAGGATTCGCTGGCCGCGTGGCTGCGCGCGGGCGGGCATGAGGTAACCGATCTCGGCACCAATGGCCCCGAGAGCGTCGATTATCCCGATTTCGGTGCCCGCCTCGCCCGCGCCATCGCCTCGGGCGAGGCCGAACGCGGGATCGCGGTGTGCGGATCGGGCATCGGCATTGCGATCGCGGTCAATCGCAATCCCAAGTGCCGCTGCGCGCGGGTCGACGACCCCTTGTCCGCCCGCCTGGCGCGCGAACATAATGACGCCAATGTGCTCGCCTTCGGGGCGAGGCTGATCGGCCCCGACATGGCCAAGGCGTGCGTCCTCGCCTTTCTCGACACCGATTTTTCCGGCGGGCGCCATCAGCGGCGGGTCGACCAGCTCTCGCATATTCTGGAGGATTCCGACTGATGGCGACCCTTGCCCATGCCCCGCTTAGCGACGTCCAGCCCGATGGCTTCTTCACCCGCAGCCTGGCCGCTGCCGATCCCGCGGTCGCGGCTGCGATTACGAGCGAACTCACCCGCGAACAGACTCAGATCGAGCTCATCGCCAGCGAGAACATCGTCTCGCGCGCAGTGCTCGAAGCGCAGGGATCGGTGCTCACCAACAAATATGCCGAGGGCTATCCGGGGCGGCGTTATTATCAGGGGTGCGGGCCATCGGACGCGGTCGAGACGCTCGCGATCGATCGAGCAAAGCAATTGTTCGGCTGCGGCTTCGCCAACGTCCAGCCGCATTCGGGCGCGCAGTCCAACGGCGCGGTGATGCTTGCGCTGACGCGGCCCGGCGACACCATCCTGGGGATGAGCCTCGACGCGGGCGGACATCTCACCCACGGCGCCAAGCCCGCGATGTCGGGCAAGTGGTTCAACGCGGTGCAATATGGCGTTCGCCGCGACGACGATCTGATCGATTTCGACGAGGTCGAAGCGCTTGCGAAAGAGCATCGGCCGACGCTGATCATCGCCGGTGGATCGGCCTATCCGCGCCATATCGACTTCGCCAAATTCCGCGCCATCGCCGATGAGGTCGGTGCGATCTTCATGGTCGACATGGCGCATTTCGCGGGTCTGGTCGCGGCGGGCGAGCATCCCTCGCCGTTCGGCCACGCCCACGTCGTCACCACCACCACCCACAAGACGCTGCGCGGGCCGCGCGGGGGGATGGTGCTGACCGATGACGAGGCAATCGCCAAGAAGATCAATTCGGCGGTGTTTCCGGGACTTCAGGGCGGACCCCTGATGCACGTCATCGCCGCCAAGGCGGTGGCGTTCGGCGAGGCGCTCGAGCCGGGGTTCAAGAGCTACGCCAAGGCGGTGATCAAGAATGCGCAGACGCTCGCCGGCCGATTGAAGGAGCGCGGCGCCGATCTCGTCGCGGGGGGCACCGACACGCACCTCGCACTGGTGGACCTGCGTCCGCTCAAGATCACCGGCAAGGACGCCGACGAGGCACTCGAGCGCGCCGGGATTACCTGCAACAAGAATGCCATTCCGTTCGACCCGCTACCCCCGGTGCAGACCAGCGGCATCCGGATCGGCTCCCCCGCGGGGACCACGCGCGGTTTCGGCGAGGCGGAGTTCGCCGAGATTGGCGACATGGTCGCGGATGTGCTTGCCGGCGTTGCCAAGAGCGGCGACAGCGCGATCGAGGCCGACGTCAATCAGCGGGTGCGTGCCTTGTGCGCGCGTTTCCCGATTTATCAGGACTGAAAATCTTATGACCGATCCCAACGATCCGAACGATCCCAAGCCTAACTATCTTGGCCGCGCGACCGACGAAGTGAAGGCGATGGGCTCGCAGGGCTTTTCCCATCCATCGACCAAGACCGTCGCCGCCGGAGCAGCGATTGGTGCGGTCGCGGGACTGTTGTTGCCGGTCCTGTCGATCCCGGTCGGGATCATCGCTGGTGCCGGAATTGCGCTGTGGCAGCGCATCAAGCGCTGATGCTTTCTGGAGCCAAAGTCAGCCCCAGGGCTTCGGACAAAAGCTGATGCGCTGCCCGTTCTGCGCTCATGAAGACAGCCAGGTAAAAGATTCGCGTCCGTCGGAAGATGGCGCGGCAATCCGCCGCCGGCGCCAGTGCGAAGGGTGCGGCGCGCGCTTCACCACCTTCGAGCGGGTCCAGTTGCGCGATCTCACCGTGCTCAAGAAGGATGGCAAGCGCGAGCCGTTCGACCGCTCCAAACTGGAGCGCTCGGTCGCCCACGCGTGCCGCAAGCGCGATATCGACGCCGCCCGGATCGACCGGCTGGTAAGCGGGATCCAGCGGCAATTGGAGACCCGCGGCGACGAGGTCACCGCCGACGCGATCGGCGAGGCGGTGATGCACGGGCTCAAGGCGCTCGACCACGTCGCCTACATCCGCTTCGCCTCGGTCTACAAGGATTTCACCGAAGCCGGCGACTTCGCCGAGATCGCGGTGAGCGTCAAAGAGGACAAGCCCGAACCGAAACAGCCCCCGCGCGACACGTTGCTGTGACCTTCTGGGCGTATGTGCTGCGATGCGACAACAATGCTTATTATGCCGGGCACACGGACAATCTCGAGGCGCGGATGGCGGCCCACGATACAGGCGCGCACGGCGGCTACACGAGCAAGCACCTGCCGGTCGCCCTGGTCTGGTCGCAGGAATTTGCCGATCGCGAAGGGGCGTTCGCCGCCGAGCGCCAGATCAAAGGATGGACGCGGGCGAAAAAGGAGGCGCTCATTCGCGGGGATTGGGAGGGCGTTCAGCTGCTTTCGCGCAAGCTCTTCCTTCGATACGCCGGTTCGACAAGCTCACCGGCTACTCAGGATGAGCGGTTGGAGGTGCCCCCTGACCCGCTCATCCTGAGTAGCGGACTGGGCGAAGGCGAAGGCCGCGTATCGAAGGAAAGCCGCGCATCGCATAACCCCATCATCGTCCTCGTCCGTCCGCAGCTCGGCCAGAATATCGGCAAGGCCGCGCGGGCGATGCTCAATTTCGGGCTGACCGAGTTGCGGCTGGTCAGTCCGCGCGATGGCTGGCCCAACCCCGACGCCGGACCCGCGGCGAGTGGCGCTGAGGTCGTGCTCGAACAGGCGCAGCTGTTCGACAGCGTCGCCGCGGCGATCGCCGATTGCCCGAACGTGTTCGCCTCGACCGTGCGCCGCCGCGAGCTGGTCATGCCGGTCATCGGCCCCGAGGAGATGGCGGCGGCGATCCATGGCTCGACCGGGCGATCGGCGATCGTGTTCGGGCCCGAGCGGTCGGGGCTGGCGAGCGACGATGTCGCGCTTGCCGGTCACATCGTCACCGTCCCGATCAATCCTCAATTCGGCAGCCTCAACCTCGCCCAGGCGGTGATCCTGCTCGCTTATGAGTGGTCGCGCGGGGTCGCGCTCGCTCAGCCGCCCGCCAAGGATGCCGAGCCCCCCGCGCCGATGGGCGAACTCGATGGCATGATCGGTCAGCTTGACGCGGCGCTCGACCATGCGGGGTATTTCCATCCGCCCGACAAGGCACCATCGACCCGCAACACGATCCGCACGGTGATGACGAAGCCCGGCTGGTCGAGCCGCGAACTCAAGATGGTACGCGGAATGCTGCGCGCGCTGGTCAACCCACGTCCGCGAAACTAAGAAATTCCTACTCCGCCGCCGGGTGAAGTGCGTCCCAGCGCTTCATTTCATGCGCGATCGAGCATTCGATCAAATCCTCGTAGAGCCGTGCGATCAAGCCGCGATCGACCCCCGCCCCGTCGCCGACGGCAGCGACCTTCGCCAGCACATCGGCCTTGCGCCATTCGTCGCGCACCGTCTCGCGGGTCGGTTTGATCCGCGCAGCGGCGTCCATATACGCGAACCGGCGGGCGAGCAGCTCCACCAGCCGCCGGTCGATCTCATCGACCCCGGCGCGGACCTCGCTCATGGTGGTGCAGCGTTCGGGGGTGCGGGCTTCGGTCATCCCGGCCCCATGCCAGCAAGCTCCGGCGGTTGCAAAGCTTGACCTTGCACGCCCTCTCCTCTAGGCGCGCGGCTTCGCAATCGACCTCACACCCCGGTGAAGTGATGGTCCTGCCGATCGATCTGGATCGGTGGCGCGGTCCGGGAATTGTTGAACAAGCAGATTGGATTTCAAGTGAGCAAGCGTTCAAGCGCCAAGTATAAACTCGATCGCCGGATGGGCGAAAACGTCTTCGGACGCCCCAAGAGCCCGGTCAATCGCCGCGAATATGGCCCCGGCCAGCACGGCCAGCGGCGCAAGTCGAAGGTGTCGGATTTCGGCATCCAGCTGCGCGCCAAGCAGAAGCTCAAGGGCTATTACGGCGACGTCACTGAAAAGCAGTTCAAGCAGACCTTCCAGCATGCCGAGCGGATGAAGGGCGACGCCAGCCAGAATTTGATCGGGCTGCTCGAGCGCCGGCTCGACATGATCGTCTATCGCGCCAAGTTTGCACCGACGATCTGGGCCGCGCGCCAATTGGTTAGCCACGGACACATTCGCGTCAATGGCATCAAGTGCAACATCGCCTCGCGCCGCTGCGACGTCGGCAGCGAGATTACGCTTGGGCCGAAAGCGCAGGAAATGGCGCTGGTGATGGAAGCGCAGAGCCTCGCCGAGCGCGACGTCCCCGAATATGTCGCGATCGACGGCACCGCCAAGGCGACGTTCACGCGCGTTCCGACGCTCGACGAAGTGCCCTATCCGGTGAAGATGGAACCCAATCTGGTGGTTGAATTCTATTCGCGCTGATCCGCTGGACCGGGCGATACCAAGCGGGCGGCCCTTCGGGGTCGCCCTTTTTCATATTGGACGCTAGAGCGCGCCGATGATCAGCATCCCCCCTCCCGAATGGGCGCCGCACGAAGCGGTGTGGATCGGTTTTCCCTCGCATCGCGAACTGTGGGAGGATGACCTTGCCCCCGCGCAGGCCGAAGTCGCCGCGTTCGCCCGGGCGATCCATGCCGACGGCGCGGGCGAACAGGTGTGGCTGGTGGCGGCCGATGCCTCCGCCGCTGCCACAGCGCGCGAGCTGGCACCCTTCGCGACCGTGATTGTCGAGCGCTTCGGCGACATCTGGCTGCGCGATACCGGCGCAATCATTTGCGGAACGGGCGCGGATCGCCGCGCGCAGGGCTTTGGCTTCAATGGCTGGGGTGGCAAATATGAACTGCCGGGCGACGACGGCATCGGCGAGCGACTCAGCCGCGCCGCCGCATTGCCGTACGCCAAGGCCGACTGGGTGCTTGAGGGCGGCGCGGTCGAGGGCGACGGCACGGGGCTGTTCGTGACGACCGAGCAATGCTTGCTCAACCCAAATCGCAATCCTGGGTTTGACCGGGAACAGGTCGAGCAGCGTCTCGCGCGCGATCTCGGCGCGACCCGGATCGTGTGGCTCGGCAACGGGCTCGCCAACGACCATACCGACGGCCACATCGACAATCTCGCGAGGTTCGTCGCGCCGGGCCGGGTCGCGATCCCCGAAGCGGTTGAGGACGACCCCAACGCCTCGGTCTATGCCGACGCCGCCGAAGCGCTGCTCGACGCCGAGCTGGAAGTGGTCGCAATCCCCTCCCCCGGCGCAATATTGCGCGACGGCGAGTTGATCCCGGCAAGCTACATGAATTTCTACATCGGCAACGCGGTGGTCGTCGTTCCCCAATATGGCGCCCCCAACGACGCCGCCGCGGTCGAGGCATTGCAGGACATTTTCCCCGGCCGCCGGATCGTCGGGCTGCGCGCCGACCACGTGCTGACCGGCGGCGGAAGCTTTCACTGTCTCAGCCAGCAGGTTCCCCTCTAGTTCGTCATTGCGAGCGAAGCACGGCAATCCACGCACCACAAAGTCGACTGGATTGCTTCGCTTCGCTCGCAATGACGGGTAATGGGCCGCAATGACAAAGATTAAAGTCGCCGCGCTCCAGCTCGCTTTGGGGGAGGACACCGCCGCCAACATCGCCAGCGTTTCGAACCTCGTCCGCGAAGCGAATGCCAAGGGTGCCCAGGTCGTGCTTCCGCCCGAATTGTTCGAAGGCCCCTATTTCTGCCGCACCGAGGACGAAACCGCGTTCGCGACCGCTTTGCCGACCGCCGAACACCCTTCGGTACGCGCGATGCAAAAGCTCGCCGCGGAACTTGAAATCTGGATTCCGACGAGCTTTTTCGAGCTCGACGGCCAGCACCATTACAATTCGCTCGCGATGGTCAATCCCGACGGCAAGGTCGCGGGGGTCTATCGCAAGAGCCATATTCCCGACGGTCCGGGGTATCAGGAGAAATTCTATTTCCGCCCGGGCAATACCGGCTTCAAGGTGTGGCCCGGCGCGAGCACGACCATCGGCGTCGGTATCTGCTGGGACCAATGGTATCCCGAGGTTGCGCGCGCGATGATGCTGATGGGGGCGCAAATCCTGTTCTACCCGACCGCGATCGGGACCGAGCCGCACGACCCCGAACTCGATACGTCGCGGCTGTGGCGCCGCGCGATGATCGGTCATGCGGTGTCCAACGTCGTCCCGGTCGTCGCCGCCAACCGCATCGGCACTGAAGGCGGCCAGCGTTTTTACGGCCACAGCTTCGTCTGCGACGAGCGCGGCGACATCCTCGCAGAATTCGGCGCCAACGAAACCGGGGTGCTGGTCGCTGAGGTCGACCTCACCGCAGCGAGGAAGCACCGCGCCGCATTCGGCTTCTTCCGCGACCGGCGGCCCGACCTTTACGCGCGGCTCACCCAGGACGTCTGAGCTCGAGAGCCCGCTCGAACACTGCCTCGAACATCGCCGAGTCGAGCCGGCGCGTGTTCTGGTTGTAGCGGCTGCAATGGTAGCTCGAAAGCAGGGTCACCTCGCCAGCCCGATGCTCGGCGGCGTGGCCGAATTTGGTCGCGGCGGGCTTGAGGCCGAGCGCGCGGGCGGCCGCAACATGCGCGATCTGGCCGAGCGCGACGATCACGCGCACGGCGGGCAGCGCGGCAAGCGAGGTTTCGAGGAATGCGCGGCAATTCGCAATTTCGCTCGGCTCAGGCTTGTTGGCCGGCGGAAGGCATTTGACCGCGTTGAGAATGATCGCACCCGTAAGCCTCAACCCGTCCCCCCGCTCGGCGGCGTACGTCCCCTCGCTCAGCCCAAATTTGGCGAGCGTCGCGTACAGCAAATCCCCCGCGAAATCGCCGGTGAACGGGCGACCGGTCCGGCTCGCGCCTTGCTTGCCCGGTGCGAGGCCGACGATCGCAAGCCACGCCTTTGGGTCGCCGAATGCCGGCACCGGCGCGTTCCACCAGTCGGGATGCTCGGCGCGGCAATTTTCGCGGAACACGACCAGCCGCGGGCACAAGGGACAATCGCGTCGGGCCTCGGCCTGAGGGATCGGGGACAGATCGGCGGGAGTGAGCATATTCATCCCATACCGTTCGTCCTGAGCTTGTCGAAGCCTGTCTCGAGCAAGCCAAGGGGACTGTCTTTCTTCCGGTCGGCGCTTAAGGGCAGTCCTTCGACCGGCTCAGGACGAACGGATTGCGTTGGAAAATACTCATCTCTACGCAGTCGCGCTCGGCTCCAATCGGCGCCACGTCCGCCATGGCCTTCCGCCGGGCGTGGTCGCAGCGGCGATCGCGCAGCTCGATTCCGAGTTTGCGCTGTTCGACGCCTCCCCGATCATCCTCAATCCCGCCGTGGGCGGTGCCGGACGCGAATTCGCCAATGCGGTCGCGCTGATCGAGAGCCCGCTTGGCCCACTCGCGATGCTCGCGGCGGTCAAGGCGATCGAACGCGACTTCGGCCGCCGTCGCGGTCGCCGCTGGGGAAGCCGGGTGATCGACCTCGATCTCATCGCATGGAGCGGCGGCCGCTTCGCCTCGCGCCGCCTGATCATTCCCCATCCGCGCCTCGCCAGCCGCGGCTTCGTGCTCGGCCCGCTGGCCGCGATCGCGCCGCGCTGGCCGATGATCGGATCGCTAACCCCGCGTCACCTTGCCGCGCGCCTTGGCAAGCCGCGAACCGCAAGCTAACGGAGCGGCCTGGTCGGGCCGTTAGCTCAGTTGGTAGAGCAACTGACTTTTAATCAGTAGGTCGCTGGTTCGAATCCAGCACGGCTCACCAGTCGAACGCCGAGCACGGGCGAACCAGCTGTCATCCGTGGGTGGATCGGCAGGCCGATCCGTGGCGGTTCGAATCGAGCACGGCTCACCAGTCTGCCCACCAGCGACCGCGCGGACGCTGGCGGAAAGGCTTCACTCCGGCTGCGTTCTCAACCATCTGGTAATAAGCGCATTCTAATCTTTCTCGGAAGGGCGGTGCGGTCGAGCGCTTGACCTCGGACATTGAGCTCGGACGGGAGTGTGCATGGCTTTTCAACAGGTGGAGACGACGCTCTACTCGCTCTCCGAAATCTCGCCCGAACCCGAGGATCGCCGCGACAGCAGCCGCCACATGACGCTGTACGGGGTCGGTACGCTGCTGATCAATGAGCGGCGTGAGCTTTGCCTGATCAAGAATATTAACGCGGGGGGAATGATGGTGCGCGCGTATTGCGCGATCCCGCAAGGCACTCGTGTCAACGTTGAAATCAAGTGCGGACAGCCGATCGCCGGCACCGTTACCTGGTTTCGCGAACCCAATGCCGGGATTAGCTTTAACCGGCCGATCGACGTGATCGACTTATTGTCCGCCTCGCTCACGGGGCCCCGTCCGCGGATGCCGCGGATCGCGGTCGACAGCATCGTCACCGTTCGCGATGGCGCATCGATTCACCGCCTGCGGGCCTGCGACATCAGCCAGGGCGGGATCAAGGTGCACAGCGAAACTGCGATCGATCCGGGGAGCGAGGTGGTCGTCACCCTCGCCGGGATCGAGCCACAGCCAGCGGTCGTGCGCTGGAGCGAGGGTGGGCAGCTCGGGCTGACCTTCAACCGTAGCTTGCCGCTGCCTGTGCTGGTCGAATGGCTGCACGATCAGCGCAGCCGGGGGTCCGACCCGCGTTGACGCGCTGACGATCGAACTGCTCGACCGAGCGTCTGGCCGCAATCAGTCTTCGACGATCGGGATGGGCGCGACCGCAATCCAATGCTTGCCGAGCGTCCGCTCGGTCGGCGTCAGTTCGCGCGCGCCAAGCCCCGGCCGACGGAAATCACATTGCGTGCGGGCCCTCGGCGCCGCGACGTGGTTGAGCACCACGCCGGGGTCGAGCTTGCGATCGAATTTAATTCCAGCCTGACGCCCGCGTTGCCAAATGATCCGCCCGGGAACCGCCAACTCGCCCTTCCTGAACAGCAAATCGGCACCCTCGATGGGAAGCTCATCGCCATGCACCCGCGCTCCCTCGGACGACAGATTGCGCAAGGTGACGCACAGCGCGCGCCCGGCGGTCTCGATCGTCGCCTGCATTAGCAAATTCGATCGTCGTGAGCGCCGGTTCTGGGTGGTGCCGCTTTCGTCCATGTATTCGTACTAGCGCAAATGGGTAAAACTTCGTTTAACATTGCGATGCATAAATCACGTCCATTCTGGTTGACCCTCACCGCGCTCCTCTTGCTCCTGATTGTCGTCGTCACCGGCTTCCTCGGCGGGGCAAGCTTCGCATATGACGCGGGTGCGATTCGCGAGCTGCAGGAGTGGCGTATTCACTCGCCGCGGCTGACCATGGCGATGATTGGAATCACGTACCTCGGCGGCGTTCAAGTGACGATCGGGCTCGGGCTGCTGGTCGCGCTATGGCTCGTCATGACCGGCGAGCCGCGGCGCGGCGCGATCCTCGCGGGCGTAACGATCGGCGAGCGCCTCGTGCTCGATGGGCTTAAGCTGATGCTCGACCGCGCGCGCCCGGCTTTCGACGCGCATCCGGTGATGACCCACAGTTCGAGCTTTCCGAGCGGTCATGCCGCCAACACGATGGCGGTGTTCCTTGCGATTGCGCTGATCGCGGTGCCCCAACGATGGCGCCGCGAGGCGGTCGTGCTCGCGGTCGCGCTGAGCGTGACGATCGGACTGACGCGGCCGTATCTGGGGGTGCATTGGCCAAGCGACGTGCTCGGTGGCTGGGCGCTCGGGGCGACGATCGCGGTGCTGGGCGGGCATTGGGCCAATCGCGCGACGGCGTCAGCCGCGGCCGAGCCGCAGCATTAGATTATTGGCGGGCATCGCGCGACGCTCGCATAAGCCCAGTCCGCGCGCTGCCGCTGCGCTCGCTAGCTCCTCGACATCGCGCAAGCCCCATGCCGGATCGGTCGCGCGCAGGCTCTCATCGAACGCCAAGTTCGATTCCGCGGTCTCGATCCCCGCCTCGAAATAGGGGCCGTATACTATCAGCGGTGCTTCAGGTGCGAGCAGCCGCGCCGCGCCGTCGAGCAAGCCGAGCGTTGCCGCCCACGCGCTGATATGGACCAGGTTGATCGCCACCACCGCGTCGGCGCGATCGATCGGCCAGTCGCGGCTAGCGGCATCGAGGCGGAGCGGCGCGCGCAGATTGGCGAGGCCCGCGTCGGTGCGCCACGCCGCGATCGATGCCAGCGCAGCGGGATCGGGGTCGCTTGGCTGCCACTCGAGCGCGGCAAAGCTTGCCGCGAAATGAACCGCATGTTCGCCGCTTCCGCTCGCAATCTCGAGCACCAGCCCACGCGGCGGCAACCAGTCGGCGAGCACCGCTGCGATCGGCTCGCGGTTGCGCTGCGTGGCGGGAGCGAACCGGCGAGCGTCGTTCACGCCTCACGTGCGGCGCGGCGGGCGCGCCGTTCACGCACGATCAGCCACAGCAGCAAGCCGATCGGCCCCGCCATCAGCGTCGCGAACAGGAACGGCAGTTGCACCAGCCGCGAGAAGCCCTTGTGGTCGGCGTCCTTGGCGATCCACAGCCCGACGAACAGATCGAACGCGAGATAATGGGTCCAGCCGATGACGACCCCCGCGTCGCTCATGAACAGCGCGCGAATCCCCGCAATGCTGGTGAAACCGCCTCCACTGCTCTCCCCCGCGACCAGCGCCGGGTCGATCACCTTGGCGATCACCAACCCGAACAGCAGCGCATAGATCAGGCATAGCAGCGCGACCCCGACGTAGAGCACCAGCGCCATGATCTTCGGCCCGCGCGGAAGCACCGCGAGCGCCAGCCAGCCGGCCAGCGCGATGATATTGGTCAGCCCGAAGATCGCATCCCAGATCATCAGCTTCCGCCGATCCTGGCGCCACCGCCCGACTCGGCGCCGTCGGGAGCCGCCTGCTTGTAGGCGAGGATTGGCTTGCGTGCCGCGAGCGTCTCGTCGAGGCGGCGGCGCGGCGCGTGGATCGGCGCCGCCTTGAGCGTTTCGTCCCCCGCCCGCGCGCGCTCGGCGATCGAGCGCAGCGCCGTGATGAACTGATCGAGGCTCGCCTTGGACTCGGTCTCGGTCGGCTCAACCAGCATTGCGCCGTGGACGACCAGCGGGAAGTACATCGTCATCGGGTGAAAACCCTCGTCAATCAGGCCCTTGGCGATGTCGATCGTCGAGAATCCCTCCGCCAGGCCTTTGTCGGAGAAGATCGCCTCGTGCATGCACGGTCCCGACCGCGCGAACGGTGCGTCGAGCACGTCCTCGAGGCTGCGCAATACGTAATTGGCGTTAAGCACGCTGTCCTCGGCGACCTGGGCAAGCCCGTCGGCGCCATGGCTCAAGATGTACGCGAGCGCGCGCGTGAACATTCCCATCTGGCCGTGAAACGCGACCATCCGTCCGAAGCTGTGCAGCCGACCGTCAAAGTGTGTGCGCGAGAATTCGTCCGCGTCCTCCTCTTCGATGAGATGAACGACGCCGTCCTTGGTGCGCGCGGTGTAGGGCAGCGGAGCGTAAGGACTGAGTGCTTCCGACAGCACCACCGGCCCCGACCCGGGCCCGCCCCCACCGTGCGGGGTCGAAAAGGTCTTGTGGAGATTGATGTGCATCGCGTCGATGCCGAGATCGCCCGGGCGAACCTTGCCGACGATCGCGTTGAAATTGGCGCCGTCGCAATAGACGAACCCGCCGACGGCGTGGACCGCGTCCGAGATTGCCTTCATCTCGGGCTCGAACAGCCCGCAGGTATTGGGGTTGGTGATCATCACCGCCGCGACGTCCGGACCCAGCCGCGCCGTGAGCGCCGCGAGATCGACCCGGCCGGCGGCGGTCGCGGGAATGTCCTCGACCTTGTACCCGGCGAAAGCGGCGGTGGCGGGGTTGGTACCGTGCGCGCTTTCGGGCACGAGCACGACTGAGCGGGCATCGCCGCGCGCTTCCAGCGCCGCGCGAATGCACAATATGCCGCACAATTCGCCATGCGCGCCGGCCTTGGGACTCATCGCAACCCCGTGCATCCCGGTCAGGTCGATCAGCCAGAAGGCGAGGCGGTTGATCACCTCAAGCGCACCCTGAACCGTCTCCTTCGGCTGGAGCGGGTGGATGTCGGCGAATCCCGGCAGCCGCGCCATTTTCTCATTGAGCCGCGGATTATGCTTCATCGTGCAACTGCCGAGCGGGAACAGCCCGAGGTCAATCGCATAATTCTGCCGCGACAGCCGCGTGTAGTGACGCACGGTTTCGGGTTCGCTGAGGCCAGGAAGGTTGATCGGGGCGGTGCGCGCGAGGCCGCTCAGCCGGTTCCCCGCCGCAGGCGAGGAACGGTCCGCCTCGAAATCCACCCCCGTGCTGTCGTTATCGCCAATCTCGAAAATCAGCGCTTCCTCGAGCATCAGCGCGCGATGGCCGGTGACGGTCGTCCCCGCCTGCGCTTCGTCATTGGCTGCCGCGACCGGCGAAGAGGGTTTCCACCCGCTCGGATTAACGCTCATCGCACGATCTCCCTGAGCGCGGCTTCGAACGCATCGACATCCGCATCGCTGACGGTTTCGGTCACCGCGACCACCAGCCCGTTCGCAAGTCCCGCCTCGCCCGGATAGAGCCGCCCGAGCGACACCCCGCCGAGCACGCGCTGCTCGACCATCGCATGCACCGCGGGGCGCGCCTCGACCGGGAGCCGCAAGGTGAATTCGTTGAAGAAGCTGTCGTTGACCAGCTCGACGCCGGGAATCGCCGCGAGCCGCTCGGCGACTTCGACCGCGCGCTGGTGATTGATCGCGGCCAATTGCCGCAACCCTTTTTCGCCGAGCAGCGTCATGTGAATGCTGAACGCCAACGCGCACAGCCCCGAATTGGTGCAGATGTTCGAAGTCGCCTTCTCGCGGCGGATATGCTGCTCGCGGGTCGACAGCGTCAGCACGAACCCGCGCTTGCCCTCCGCATCGACGGTCTCCCCGGCGAGGCGCCCCGGCATCTGGCGGACATGCTTTTCGCGACACGCAAACAGCCCGACATAAGGCCCGCCGAATTGCAGCCCGACCCCGATCGACTGGCCTTCGCCGACGACGATGTCGGCGCCCTTCTCGCCGGGCGACTTGATCAACCCCAGCGCCACGGGCTCGGTCACCACCGCGACGAGCAGCGCGCCCTGCGCGTGCGCCGCTTCGGCGATCGGAGCGAGGTCGGCGATCCGCCCGAGGATGTCGGGATATTGGACGACCACGCAGCTCGTCTCGCCGTCGATGCTCGCGATCAGCCGCTCGGCATCGGTTGCGGCGGACAATTCGGGCGCGGCAAGATCGAGCGTATCGCCGGTGAATTTGGCCATCGTCGCGCACACCGCGACATAATGCGGGTGGAGCCCCGACGAGACGATCGCGCGTTTCCGCCGCGTGATCCGCCGCGCCATTCCGATCGCTTCCCAACAGGCGGTCGAGCCATCGTACATCGACGCGTTGGCGACCTCGCATCCGAGCAATCGCGCGACCTGGGTCTGGAATTCGAACAGGACCTGGAGCGTGCCCTGGGCGATTTCGGGCTGGTACGGCGTGTAGGCGGTAAGGAACTCGCCGCGCTGGATTAGGTGATCGACCGACGCCGGGACGTGATGCTTGTACGCGCCGCAGCCGAGAAAGAACGGCACCTCGCCCGCGACCATGTTCCGCTTCGCCATCGCGGTGAGCTCGCGCTCGACCGCCATTTCGCTGGCGTGCATCGGCAAGCCGTGGATCGGCCCCGACAACCGCGCTTCGGCGGGCACGTCGCGGAACAGCTCGTCGATCGAGCTGACCCCGACCTTGGCGAGCATAAAGGAGCGATCCTCGTCGCTCAGCGGCAGATAACGCATCAGGCAGGCTTTCTCATGATGAAGCGGA
>Ga0136611_10000993_pt1 | contig 19335 bp, 18 predicted proteins | sample AntDrymUQ2232306_2_FD_106645 | JGI IMG/M metagenome (GOLD analysis project Ga0136611, IMG submission 106645) | Polar desert sand microbial communities from Dry Valleys, Antarctica - metaG UQ223 (23.06) | ecosystem: Environmental > Terrestrial > Soil > Desert | place: Antarctica: Dry Valley...
GTGTACGCGCACTACTCGATCTTCGTCGCGGAGGTCGCCTCGAACTTCAACCAGGCGCTGGTCCGCGCGCACCTGCTGGAAACAAACACCGATCCCGACTTCCAGCTCGCGATCATCGACGAGGCGATGTCTAACTTCCATCGCTACTTTTTTTTGATGCCGACGCTCGCCCGCTTCGAGCTGGAGCTACACGAGCGCGTGGAGCGCGGCGAAGCTCTCACCGCCGAATCCATGATGGCGCTGATGACGGACCTGTTCCGCGAAGCGTATGGCCCGGCGGTGGAGATCGACGTGGACCGAGTCGGCATCACGTGGGCTCAGTTCCCGACGCACCTGTACGCAAACTTCTACGTCTACCAGTACGCAACCGGCCTCTCGGGCGCACACGCGCTCGCCCACAACATCCTGGATGGCCAGCCAAACGCCGTCGATAAGTACCTCACGTTTCTGAGCGCGGGCAGCTCGGGATACCCCCTGGACGTTCTGAAGCAGGCGGGAGTGGATCTCACGTCCCCCGAGCCGGTGCAGCAAACGTTCGACGTGCTCACCGGCATGGTCGACCGCCTCGAATCCCTGACCCAACCGTAGGGGCAGGCCTCCGGACCATCGAGTGATGAGCAATGAGCGGGGCACGCGCACAGCCAATAGAGCATCAAGAATCCGGCGGGATCGCCGACGTGGAGGGCGCCGTACCTGCCCTCGAATCTCCATACTCGCCGCAACGAGACAGGGCGGACGCGACAGAACACGGCGTCAACCGCGTCAAAGCGGAGGGTTAACGCGAGAGGATGCTCTCCAGGGTGCGATAGTTGATGCCCATCCGGTCGTGCTCGAACACCACCACACCCCAGTGGTTGAGGCCGTCGAGGCTCGCGTGCCGCCCAGCCTCCGTGGTGGGAATCTCCACCTGGCCGTCACGGGGATCCCACGCATCTTCCTGAACCCGCAACGCTATCGCAGGCTGCACGCGGCCCTGGTCAACATGCTCGATGGAATACTTCATCGCTCTGCTCCCATGGACTTCAACACAGTGCCTTTCGAGCGGCGTTACATGAAGTTTACCGACTTGGTCCGGCGACCGCAATAGGCACTCGGACCAAATGTGCCGCCCAGATATGTGCATGCCGCACGGGCGAACAATGGTCTCATACGCAATGCGCTTGAACCCTGAAGCATGTCATCCCGAACTCCGTGAGGGATTTGTAAACCCGACCACGGATTACCCGCTGGCCCGGAATGACAGAAGCACTACCATTCAGCCACAGTTGGCATCATACGAAGGCAGGGTACGCGCCCACCCTGCATGGCGCGTACAGCGGTGGGTGCCACCCTTGAGCAAGGGCAGGTCTCCGTGCCTGCCCCCTGCCATTCCGGAGGTTCAAATCTTCTTCCTCACCGCTGTAGGAGCATGGCATGCCGGGTCATTGTCGCAGAGGTAATACCAACTCCAGTCAAATGGACGCCTATCGTAGTGGCGTTCGATTGAACGCCAGCACAAACCCACCGCCACGCCCCCGCCGTGAGGATCATCGCTGACGACCGCAACTGTAGCGCTCTCGCCGCTCGCGAAGGGACTCGCTAGTTCAGGAAGTCCTTCAGGCTTTTCACCTGATGGTCTTCGCGGAGCCGCCCAAGCGCCTCGTGTTCGATCTGGCGTACTCGCTCCCGAGTGACGCCGATCTCACGACCGACCTCTTCCAGCGTTCGAGGCTGATCATCATCAAGGCCGTATCGCAGGCGGAGCACCCGCTGCTCCCGCTCCGTGAGCTCGCTGAGCACGTCGCGCATATGGGTGCGCAGCCCCTGCCGAAGGGCATACTCCACGGGCTGCGGCGCTGTGGCGTCTTCGACCAGCTCGCCGACCGTCCCCTCGCCATCCCGCCCATACGGCTGATCGAGCGAGACCGGGTGCTGCGAGGCGCGCACGACATCGATTAGGTGCTGCTTGCTCATGCTCGTCTCCCGCGCGAGCTCCTCGCTCGTGGGCTGACGGCCCAGCTCCTGGGAGAGCAGGTGCGTCCACTTCGCGATCGAGGCGACCTGCTCGGACACATGGATTGGCAAGCGGACCACGCGCGACTGGTTCGCCGCGCCCCGTGCAACGGCCTGGCGGATCCACCACGTGGCGTACGTGCTGAAGCGGTACCCCTTATGATAGTCGAACTTCTCCGCAGCGCGCATCAGTCCGAAGTTCCCCTCCGCGATCAGGTCGCCCAGCGGCAGCCCGCGATCGCCATATCGTCGGGCGATGGACACCACAAGGCGCAGGTTGCTCTCAATGAGCTTGCGCCGTGCCCGCTCGCCCTCCTCCACCGCCGCGATGGCGAGCTTGCGCTGCCGCCCACCAGGTCCCTGCGCAAGTCGGTCCGCAGCTTCCCGGCCACGCTCGATGCTTTTCGCCAGCTCTACCTCTTCCACGGCGGTGAGGAGCGGGATAAGGCCGATGTCCCGCAGGTAGAACGCGACTGCGTCTTCCCCACTTTCCCTGGATTCCTCATACTGGTTCTTCAGTTGCACTGCCATCGGGTCACTCCATAACACTTCTACTCTGTTAACGAGCCGGACTGGTCAATGGTTCCTTTTTCCCCGGAAAGAGTCCCGCACGGCTGCATTCCGCGCGGGGCTCTGCACCTACGGTCTCCCCCACCCGCTCACAGATCAGGGCTGCGGCTGCGGGACCATCTGCTGCTGATCGGGCCACGCGGCCAGTTTCACGGTGATCTGCCGCGTCTGGCCATCGCGGAGCACAGTCAAACGCACTTCCTGGCCGGGCCGCTTCGCCGCAACGGCGTCGCCGAGGCCGCTCATGTCGGTGATCTTCGTGCCTTCCACGGCGGTAATCACGTCGCCGCCCTCTGGGAGCATCTGGCCGTTGCCGCTCTGGCCGCCGCGCACGCCGGCGTCGGCAGCTGGTCCACCCGCAACCACTTCCAGAACGAGCACACCCTCGGTCACCCGCAGATCCTGCTCGTGCGCGGTGGTGGTGTCCAGGTCGTAGCCGGCGATGCCCATCCACGCGCGCCGAACCGTCTCACCGGCCTCCAGCCTGGGCATCAACGTCTTCGCGGAAGCGATGGGCACCGCGAACCCCACCCCAACCGAGCCGCGTACCGGGCTCTCGTTCAGCGTGTTCACGCCGATGACCTCCCCGCGGGAGTTCAGCAGCGGACCGCCGGAGTTGCCGGGGTTGATCGGGGCGTCGGTCTGTATCAGGTCGCGCTGCGGGCCATAGTTACGCTCTATCGCGCTTACGATACCCTGCGTCACCGTCTGCTCCAACCCGAATGGACTACCAATTGCAACCGCGGTTTCGCCGACCTGCACGGACTCGGAGTTGCCCAGCGCGGCAACGGGCACGTTCGCGGGCAAGTTCTGTACGCGTAACAGGGCGAGGTCACTCGCGGGGCTCGTGCCGAGCACTTCCGCATCCCGCGTCTCACCATTCGCAAATCGGACCCGCACGTCACCCGCACCGCTCACCACGTGCCGGTTTGTGAGGATCAGCCCCTTTGCATCAACGACAAACCCGGAACCACCCCCTTGCGGCGTGAGGCCCCGCCCAGACTCGCCGGCCGTCTGCACCTCAACAACAGCGCCGCCCGCCCGCTTGTATACCTGACTCGCGATCGACGCCGACTGCCCGGCGCCTGCCTGAAGTGGCTGGGTTGTGAGCGATGCGCCCTGTGCCGCGCCGCCCGTACCCCCCTGATCGTTCACCAGCCAGCGGTCTGCAGCAACCGTGCCGATTGCCCCGCTACCAGCGGCCGTGCCCACCAGCGCGAGCGCGAGGAACGCCGTTGCGCCCCGCCGCCTTCCACGGCCAGCCTGTTTGCGCGACGCCTGCGGCTCGGTTGGGTGTGCTTGCGGCTCGTGTGGTTCGGGCGATGGGTACTGGTACATTGGGTTCCTCCGTGCTCAGCGAGAATTGACTCTGGTACCAGAATAGAACCAGAACCTGAGAGGACACTGAGGCGACCCTGAGAAAAGGGTAAGAGTATGAGGGCCGTCCATCACACCAGCACGACGAGCTCAAGGGCAGTGCGCACAAGGGTTGAGCAAGCCAGGGGCGGATCTCCGTGGCCGCCTGCGGGCCGCAGACCGCCCATGGCCACCGCGGAGGGTCAATACTTTTACCCACCGCAGAAGGACACCGCTCAGGCAACAGATCCCTCAATTACTGTCGCTGGCGCAGACTACCCCTGGGGCGTGACCGTCCCGGCCATGTGTGGGTGTGCAGGCTCCGCCACAGAAGGGTGCGATGCACGGGGCAGGGTAACCGTAAAAACGGTTCCGTGGCCCACGTGGCTGACAACCTCGAGCGAACCACCCTGTGCGTTGACCAACTGCCGGGCGATGGCGAGGCCCAGGCCCGTGCCCGTGCCACTCCGCGCCGCATCGCCCCGGTAGAAGCGTTCAAAGATATGCGGCAGTGCTGCCGGGTCGATACCCGGTCCTGTGTCGCTCACGGCGATTGCCACCGTGTCACTAGTGTCCACTGCGCCTACCCGGATGCTGGCTGATCGCGGCGTGAACTTTAGCGCGTTATCAAGCAAGATGAGCAATACCTGCTTGAGCGCGTCGCGGTCGCCGAGTACCGAGAGACTTCCGGCGTCGTCGCACTCGATGTTCCGGTCCGGCGCGATGCCGCGCGCCTGGCGGCAGACCTCGTCGATGAGTGTCCCCAGGCCCAGAGTCACCCGTGCGAGTGGGCGACCAGCGTCCACGCGTGCAAGCTGCAACAGGTCGTGTACAAGGCGCGACATGCGCTCGCTCTCCTCCTCCGTGTCCGCAAGCACCGCCGCGCGGTCTGCCTCGCTAATCGGTGGGTCGCGCCGCAGCAGAGCGAGATTGCCGCGGATGCTCGTCAATGGGGTGCGCAACTCATGCGAGGCGTCGGCCACAAAGCGCCGCTGCGCGCGCAAGGCGTCTTCCACCTGCGAGTACGCGCCGCCGAGCTGCGCGAGCATCGCGTTGAACGTCGTCGCGAGGCGACCCACCTCGTCGTGAGGCCCACCGTGCGCCACCCGCCGCTCGAAGTCCCGGTCCGCGCCGATAGCCCGCGCTGTCTGCGTGATGCGGTTGATCGGCCGCAGCGCCGCGCCCGCGAGCAGCCAGCCGATCCCGAACGCGACGAGGGTTGCGATCACGGTGCCCAGCGTCAGCAGGCGCCGTAGCGTCGCGAGGGCCTGATCCTGATCCTGCAGCGAACGTGCCGTTTGGAGGACGCCGATCGTCTCTCCGTTCGGACGGAACGGGACGCTGTACACGAGCAGGCGTTCCTGGGAGTCGGGCAGGGACACCACCTCGAACGCCGGCTTGCCGCTCTCCAACGTCGCCATGCCGGCGTTCCCCATCGGCGCGTGCTGGCCGTACGCGTCTTTAGAGGCGCCGCTGATCTGGCCCTCGCGGTCGCGGAGCTGAAAGTACGTGGTCTTCGCAGTGAACTTGTCCGTCCGCACGACGAATCCGTTGGCGACCACTTCCAGGGTGTTGGCCTGAACTCTGGCGGAATCCGCCTTGAGCGTGTCCTTCACCGTGGACATCGTGACCTGGCGTACGGTGACGTACAGCAGCGCGGCGAACACGATAAGTGTCAGGGCGACGATCGCGCTATAGAGCAATGTCAGTCGTAGCCGGATGGACATTCGTCTTGCATACCTTCGCCGGGACAGTGGCCCGTGTTTCTCCACCTACAGCGGTGGGCGCCACCCTTGAGCCGGGTAGGGGCAGGTCTCCGTGCCTGCCCGCGGGCCGGAACCCGCCCCCTGCCATTCCGGAGGTTCAATCTTCTTGCTCACCGCTGTATCAAGAAGCATATGGTCAGTCGCGAGTTTATCCAAAGGCGTGACACCCCCTTGGCTGGGATTGAGCGTCACCCCTCGCGGAGCACGTATCCCACGCCGCGTACCGTCTGTATCAGGCGGGGCTCTTCCCCAGCCTCCATCTTATGGCGCAGATACCCGATGTACACGTCAAGTACGGAGTCGTCGCCGCCGAAATCATAGCCCCACACATCCTCCAGGATCTGGGCCCGCCGCAGGACCTGGCGCGGATGGCGCAGCAGGTAGCACAGCAGATCGAACTCCTTGGGGCTGAGCGAGAAGCCGCGCTCTCCCCGCCGCGTCTCGCGCGTCGTGGGGTCGAGCACCAGATCCGCGTAGCCCAGCGGGCGCTCGCCGTCGAGATCCGTGGGCCGGGGACGCCGCAGCAGCGCGCGCACCCGCGCCAGTAACTCCGCGGGCGCGAATGGCTTCACCAGGTAGTCGTCCGCGCCACTATCGAGCCCCTCCACGCGATCCTCGACGGCATCCCGTGCGGTGAGCATCAACACGGGAACAGGATCCGCCTCGCGCAGCCGCCGGGCGACCTCCAGGCCATCGAGGCCGGGCATCATCCAGTCGAGCACCACGACGTCGGGGCGGCTCTGCAGCGCTTTGCGCAGGGCTTCCTCACCCGTGGCCGCCGTGACGACCTGATAGCCCTCGTACGCCAGCGTCCGCCGCAGCATATCCGTGATCTTGCGATCGTCGTCCGCTATCAGCACCGTCGGCACGCTCACCCCCTACTTACCGCGTCATCTGAGCAAAGTGTAGCATCCCGCCACTAGGCGCGCCTGATAGCGACGCCAATGCCACGCGCCGTGTGAACCACCTCTTATCTTCATCCCGGCAAAACAACAACCGAATGACGGGGTGTCATGAGGATCCCCTCCCACGATACGGCACACGAGCAGGCGCGATGGTCGTGTGCAGCACGAGCCCGACAGCGTTTCCCTTGCGTATAAACAATCTGCAACACCTCCATTGTGACCCGTACCGCCAGGTGCGAGTATGGCGACGCGCCGGAAAAAGAGTGACCGGCGTGAAGATGACGGTAGTCAAACAGGAGGTACATGCACATGAAACAATCCTTTAGGTTCCTGGTGGTGATGCTGCTCGCCCTCGGCATCACCATGGGGGCCGCCCGGGGCGCATCCGCCCAGGGTAACAGCTGGCAAGGCAAGAAGATGCCGGGCGGGCTCACGACCCAGGGCACGGGCGGTGGCGGCGCGGGTGGTGAGCAGGTCACCAAGACCTTCGAGCTCACCATCCTCGGCACTCCGTCCGATGGCGAGTCGCACGCCGTGCTGTTCGTCACGGATGACCCGAACGACACGTCGGAAGGACTCATCATCTTCTGCGGCGACGTGGAGCCCGACTGCGAGGGGGAGGGTACGGTGTACTCCGGCAGCGTCACTGTCGCGGCCGGGACGGAGATCGCCTTCCGGTTCGGCCGTCTCAATGAGAACGAACCTGATCCGCCGACCTTCTACGAGGAAGGCACCGAGGTGCTTTTGGAGGATGTCACGAATGCCGTGACCTTCGACTACGGCACCGACGGCAAGACCGACGATGGCGACGACAAGCAGGACGGCGGCGCCACCGGAACCGGCGATGATCAGGACGATCAGATCGGAGGCGTGCCCACAACGGGTGGCGCGATGGGCGGGGCATCCCTCCCATTGGGCAGCGCTGCTGCTGCGTGCTCCTTGCTCGTAGCGGCTGGACACCTCGTCCGGCGCCGCCGCTAACTCGGCGTCAACAGGCGGCAGATACAAGGGGTTTGGCATCCGAGCCACGCCCCTTCTGCACGTCTTGCGGCGCTGACCCGAAAATTGATCCAATTGCGCTGGCGATGGCGCGGCACCTCGCGGTAGGGGCGTTCAACTGAACGCCCGTGTATCTCCACCGAAAAGCCCCTTCTGCACGTCCTGTCGCGACGCTTCTTGTGCGCGCGCTTGCTTCTCAAGGTACCGGAGGATACCGTCCGCAAGCGCGCGAGCGATAACGTCGGGCCGGTCTGAGAGCATCGCGCGATCCCGCGCATTCGTCACAAACCCCATCTCCACGATCACCGCCGAGGTGTGCCCATCAATCGCGTGTTCCAAGCCACCACTATTGAACGCGTAGTAGTCGCGCATCGCGTTTGTAATCGCGTTGTTGCGCGGCAACTGGGTTTGTCGCCCGTACTCCGTGCCGATCACGGTCAACAGCCGGGTCGACTCCGACGACGCATGCCGCGGGGCCGCGAGCTTGTAGCCACGGGCGTTCTGGTTCTGCGCGCCGTCGGCGTGAAGCGCGATGAATGCGTCCGCAGCATAGCCCGGCGGCACGGTCGCGGGCAAGACATCCACGACGATCCCCCGATCTCGGAGCCGCGCGGCAGTTCGCCGGGCCACATCAACGTTCACGTCCACTTCGTCAAGCCCTCCCCCCGATGCGCCCGTCGACGTCCGCAGCGCGGCCAGCTCCGCGGGCAGATCCGAGGAGCGCCAGTGTCCGGCCTGGAGCCCGACGCGTGGCGGCCCATCGTCTTCCCTCGACAGCGCCCATAATCCGAGGGCGGAGGCCAGCCCCACCACGATGAGCACGCCGACAACGACCCGCCCCATGTTCCGCCCACCTGTCGCCACGTTCACTCCCACCTCCAACCTCGTATGCCGCTATGCACCCTGCAATGGTAGCGGGTCCGCGCCTGCCCGACGACGGTCCCAAAGGCTATAATAGCGACCGCAGTTGAGCTGCGGGCGAGGTGAAGCAGGTGAACGAGGATACGGCGGGCTTGGCTGGGAGCAACACGAGGGGTTGCGTACGTATCAGCACGCTGGCTACGGCGCTGGAAACGATTTGCCCACAGGAGGCAGTTAATCTCACGGTTGAAGGGAGCCGTAGCTTCGTCGAGGCGCTCATCGACTCACCGGAGCCGAACGAGCGCCTGCGCGCCCTGCACGGGAGTTCGGTACCGTCACCGAGTGTTCAGCACGTGCCTAGAAGTCGTGATCATCAGTCTCGACTCAGTTCGCTGGTAGGAGGGATAGAATGGGCGGGAGTATCTACCTGGTCCAGAGCGACAGCAAACTGGTCACGATGAACGAGCAGGAATACGAGTCGGAGAGCCTTTTACAGGAGCTGCTCGCGAAGCATCCGGAGTTGCTGGCAGGGGAACAGATGAACGCCGGCGAACCCCGGCGCTGGCTGCTCGTAGGTCAGGAGATGTCTCTGGCGACCGAGGTGGGCGGTCCGGGTCGCTGGTCGGTGGACCACTTGTTTCTGGACTAGGACGGGGTGCCCACGATCGTGGAGGTCAAGCGCAGCACCGACACACGGATCCGTCGGGAGGTCGTGGGGCAGATGCTCGACTACGCCGCCAACGCGGTCATGTACTGGCCCGTCGAGTCGCTTCGAGGCCAATGTCCCCGTTCAGGAGTCGTCGGCGGTCCCGGAAGTCTGGACCGACCCGGATGTCTACTGGGAGCGGGTGAAGACCAATCTTCGCGCGGGCAAGATACGCATGGTGTTCGTGGCTGACCACATCCCACGCGAGTTCCAGAGCATTGTGGAGTTCCTCAATGGCCAGCTCAGGACCGCTGAGGTACTAGCCATCGAGGTGAAGCAGTACCTGGGGCAGGGGGTGCGGAGCATGGTTCCCAGGGTGATTGGACAGACGACGGAGGCGGTGCAGGCAAAGCGTACCGACACAGGCAGAAGCAGGAAAGCGGACGAAGAATCATTCTTCCTTGAGCTTGCGGCGCAGAAAGGTCCCGACGCGGCGGCCAACCTGGAGGCCATCACCGCTTATCTATGAGTGGTGCAAAAATAACATGCCCGTGTCCCGTTGGGGCTGGCACAATCCTACCGCCCAGTTCAATGCTTATGCCGGTGTGGAGCACCAAGGCAACGTGCATTACGTCTTCAGCATGTGGAGCGGGGGCGGTGCCAACCTTGAGATGGGATATCTCAAAAAGTATCTTCCTTTCCGCGCCGAGCACAAGCGCGCTGAGTTCGTGCGCCGCCTGAACCAGATCCCGGGATTCGCACTCCAGGACAGGGCCATAAATCGCTACGACCATCTGCCGATGGCCGCGTTGCGTGACGAGGCTGGCCGGGGGCAGTTCCTTCACTCACTGGCATGGGTAGCAGAGGGGATTCGAACCGAGACAGGTACTTAGCCATCGTTATCATTCCTATCCCGGCAGGTGGAGCGTCAACGTACGGCGAGTGGCCTGTGTAGTACGAAGCGAGTGCTTGCGACTGGACGTTAGCCTAATCGACAAATCAACCCGACGAAGCCAGGATAACCGGAGTCACGTCACCGTGCGCTTAGTGATTGACGCTCGCCGTCTCAAGTGCCCGACGCAGGTGTTCGAGGGACGCGTTCCCGCCGGAGCAGACGATGCCGATCTTCTTACCGCGCAGTTCATCGCGCATCCGGTACGCCGCCGCGAGTCCCGCAGATCCCGCCGGCTCGGCGAGGGTGTGCGCCCGCTCGATCATCCACACCATCGCTCGCATGATCTCGTCTTCCGACACAAGGACAAACTCCCGCATCATCACCCGCAGGATGCTCTGCGGCAGCGCGAAGGAACCACCCGTCGCCAGCCCCTCCGCAAAGGTGCGGTTCGGCGCGGTCGTCATCTCCCCCCGCCGCCATGACTCGTACGCCGCAGGCGATGCCGCCGCCTGTGCACCGATCACCCGGATCGCTGGGTTCACGGCGTTCGCCACGATGCAGGCGCCAGCCGCACCACTCCCGCCGCCGATGGGCACGAAGATCGCGTCCAGGCCCGGCTCGTCCTCAAGCATCTCCAGCGTCGCCGTCGCGACGCCCGCGATCAAGAGCGGCTCGTCCCCGGAGTGGACGTAGCGGGAGCAGTGCCGGTGCGCCAGCTCTTCGCAGTACCGCCGCGCCTCGTCAAACGTTGGTCCGTGGAAGATCACCTCAGCGCCCATTCCCTGCATCGCGGCTACCTTGCCAGGGTTCGCGCCCTCCGGCACAACGATCCGCGCCGCTACGCCAAACAGCCGCGCGGCGTACGCGACCGACTGCCCGTGATTGCCGGTCGACGCGGCGATCAGCCCCGCCGCCCGCTCGTCGGCGCCGAGCTGCGAGACGAGGTTCACGCCGCCGCGCACCTTGAACGCGCCGATGGGCTGGTGGTTCTCGTGCTTGACGTACACGCGCGTCCCGATCAACTCGTCAAGCGCGGGGTACGCGTACATCGGGGTGCTCGCCAGGTAGGGCCGGATCTGCCGCTGCGCGAGCAGGACATCCTGAAAGCTGGGTGGCATCATCAAGTGGTCCTCCTGGGCAGTGGCAACGCTGCGTATTACGGGCATGGGACCCACCAAACGAGGAGTCGGGCCAGCACGGCGTCGCATCTGCAACGTTGTTGCGCCAGCTACCTCACGCGCCCAGTGCAAAAGGCGCGAGGAACGCTAGCATCCCCGACGACGGTTATTCGAATCGCATAATATCCTGCTCAGTCTCGTATAGAGCACGCAAGGGATTCTTTTCAGGCATCGAGAATGACTCAATACGTCGAGAGGGGCCGGTGCCTCGCAAGTAGCTGACAACTTGGTTATGCGGACACCACGATTCGGTCATGCCATTCTCACTCTTGTTTTCGCTAACTGAGGGGGGTGTGCCGGGCGGGGTGCCTCTGATAGAGTGCGGTTGCTCGATCCCTTGCTCGATGGAAGTCCCGTCTGATGCCCCACGCAGTCTATCGCATGTTGACCATTCTATGCGCTCTCGTAGCTGCCTTCTCCGTCGGGACGAACCTGAGGACTAGTTGGTACGCCTGATCCCACCGGCCCTGCGCGTCGCTCGCTGCCTCCGTCGGGCGGCTCACTCTCGACTTATGCTTCACAGCTACCTCCTCAATGTACACTCGTGGTACATTCTGGCGGTCGCCGCCCCCTCAGTGGGAGAGTTGCTGCACGCACGAAGCAGTACTTGTCATCTGTGATCAGCCAATCTACGACCACCGCTGAACTATTGAACCGCGACACGCACCCAGAAGCTTTCTCCCCAAGTGAATAAACTACCGTTACAGCAGTGAGCATCAAGGATGGGCCCCGTAGGGGTGGTTCTCTGTGCCATCTGGTCCAACTAAAAGGCGATTGCACAGGGGTTGAGCGGCTTTACGACAACGGTGGGCTGCGTGATCTGCCGAACAGGTAACCACTCCGACGCTGCGACGCAGAGGGGCAGCCAAAGCAGTCGCTGTCACGCCACCAAATCTGACAGATACTGGGGCATTGTGAAACTACGGGTGTATTAGTTGGACCTGATGTTCTCTGTGCCTGCCCGCGGGCCGCAGCCCGTCCTCTGGCCGACGTGGAGGCTCAATCCTCTTGCTCATCGCCGTAAATGGCCCCGCAGAGCGCACCCGTGTCTTTATAAGTAGCTGTTATTGTTCGGATAAGCATATTAGTGATTGTATGCTACGGGGCATAGACTTGGCGCCGCGATTGTTACTACAATTATCACTGACTGAAATCAAGAGGAGCGTGTCATTTGGCTGTACAGGAACTGCAAAAGCCCACCGGCGAGGAACTCTACGTTCTCAACGCGCAACTCGCGTCAAGCACCCCGCAGGTGATCATCCAGTGGGCAGCGGACCAGTATGGCGATGACCTGACCCTCGCGTGCTCCTTTGGTGGCATCTCCGGTATGGCACTCCTCGATATGAGCGTGAAGATCAAGCCCAGCATCGAAATCTTCTACATTGATACGCACTTCCTCTTCCCGGAAACCCTCAAGACCCGCGACATCGCGATGGCGAGATACCATATCCGCCCCGTCGAGTATCAGCCGGGGATCACGCCGCAGCAGCAGGCCGAGCAATTCGGGGACGAGCTGTGGAAGCGCAACCCCGACCTCTGTTGCGCGATGCGCAAGGTCGAAACAAACAAGCAGGCACTCGCCGGCAAGGCGGCCTGGATCACCGGCCTGCGCCGCGATCAGGCAAGCACCCGGCGCAACGTTCAGCCCGTTGGCTGGGACGAGAAGTTTGGGCTGTACAAGATTAGTCCGCTCGCGCACTGGGACGAGAAGCAGGTGTGGCAATACATCTTTGAGCACGAAGTACCATACAACCCGCTGCACGATCAGGGCTACCCGAGCATCGGCTGCACCAACTGCACCCGCAAGGTCGGCGAAGACGAGGAGGGCCGGGCAGGCCGCTGGGGCGACAGCAAGAAGGTCGAGTGCGGCTTGCACCGGTAAGCCACGACGCCGCGAGTTCCGTCACCAACGCTGATCATCGATTATCAAACAGCAAGGGAGATACGATCATTTTGGAACAGCAGGGATTTACGATCTGGTTCACGGGGCTCTCCGGCGCGGGCAAGACCACGCTCGCGGATGCGCTAGAGCCGATCCTGCGCGATCGCGCACTCAAGGTCGAGAAGCTCGATGGCGACATCATCCGCACGAACCTCAGCAAAGGGCTCGGCTTCTCCAAGGAAGACCGCGATACGAATATCCGCCGTATCGCGTTCGTGTGCGACCTGCTCACGCGCAACGGCGTCGCGGTTATCACCAGTGCAATCTCGCCATACCGCGAGGTGCGTGACGAAGCGCGGCAAACAATCGGCAACTTCGTCGAGGTGTACGTGCGCTGCTCCATACCCGAGCTTACCCGGCGCGACGTGAAGGGGCTGTACGCCAAGGCGCTTGCCGGCGATCTGCCGAACTTCACCGGGGTTTCCGACCCATACGAGGAGCCACTAAACCCGGAAGTGACCGTCGATTCGGAGACCGAGTCGGTCGAGGAGAGCCTGGAAAAGGTGGTACGCCGCCTCGAAGAACTCGGTTACCTACCGACCTCGGTATCTGCAGGCAGGTAACCGTCGACTTCCCCTCTGCCCGGCGAGATGCGCTCGCCACTCACGCCCGAAGTACAGGAGATAGCAAGCAGTGATGCAACAACCGATACCCGCGCACGGCGGTGCACTGATTAACCGAATGGCCCCTGCGGACGATGTCGCCACACTGACCCAGGAGGTGGGCGGACTACCCCAGATCGAGATCACTAGCCGCGTGCATTCCGACCTCGACCTGCTCGGCGTGGGCGCGTTCAGCCCGCTCACCGGCTTCATGAACCAGGCGGACTACACCACGGTGGTCGAGGATATGCACCTCGCGAACGGCATCGCCTGGAGCCTGCCAATCACGCTCTCAACCAGACGCGAGCAGGCGGCGCAACTCAAAGCAGGTGCGCGCGTCGCGCTGGTGCGCAAGGGAGAACCGGTCGCGGTCCTGGAGGTCGAGGAAACGTTCCCCTACGACAAGCAGCGCGAAGCGCAACTCGTGTACGGCACCTCGGAGGAGGCCCACCCCGGCGTTGCCGCACTGTACGCGCAGGAGGAAATCCTGGTCGCGGGTCAGGTTACGGTGCTGCTCCGCAAGCCCTCCGAGTTCGACGAGTTCAATCTCGCGCCGGCCCAGACCCGCGCCGTCATCGCCGAGAAAGGCTGGCGCACCGTCGTCGGCTTCCAGACTCGGAACCCCGTGCACCGCGCGCACGAGTACATCCAGAAGTGTGCGCTGGAACTGGTGGACGGTCTGCTCCTGCACCCGCTCGTCGGCGATACCAAGAGCGACGACATCCCGGCGGACGTGCGGATGCGCTGCTACCAGGTGCTGCTGGAGAATTACTATCCGCTGGATCGCACCGTGCTCGGCGTGCTGCCGGCCGCGATGCGCTACGCGGGTCCCCGCGAGGCGATCTTCCACTCGCTGGTGCGCAAGAACTACGGCTGCACCCACTTCATCGTGGGGCGCGACCACGCGGGCGTCGGCAACTACTACGGCACGTACGACGCGCAGAAGATCTTCGAGCGCTTCGCGCCGGGCGAGCTGGGAGTCACACCGATGATGTTCGAGCACACGTTCTGGTGCAACACATGCGAGGGCATGGCATCCACAAAGACCTGCCCGCACCCGGCGGACCAGCGCATCGCGCTGAGCGGCACGAAGGTGCGCCAGATGCTCACGGAGGGCGAGATGCCGCCGATCGAGTTCAGCCGGCCTGAGGTGGCACGGGTACTCATCGACGCTTACCGCTCCGAGGAGAGCGCCGCGACACCGCCACGGTAGCGTGAGTAACATCGCCCGCCGCTCCGAGGAGTGGCATCTCAACCGAGACGGGATGGTCGTCGTCGTGGCTCTGGTGCTGCTGGCCGCAGTGAAGCTCGGTCCTGCTATCCCATGGGAAGGGGCGCTGCCGGAGGGGGTGGGCACTGGCGCGCGCTTCGCCCCGAACATCGCGCTCGCCGGCCTGCTGGTTGGCTTCATGGTCGGCCTCACCGGGATGGGAAGCGGCGCGTTGATGGCGCCGGTGCTCATCTTCGTCCTGCACGTCAAGCCCTCACTCGCGGTGGGGTCGGACCTGGTATACGCCGCCATCACAAAGATGTTCGGCGCTTTCCAGCACTACAAGCACGGCACGGTGGACCTCGGCCTCACCCGCTGGCTAGCGACCGGCAGCGTTCCTGGCGCGCTGCTGGGGGCACAGTCGATCGGGTGGCTGCGCGCTGCGTACGGCGAGGCAGTCGAGATGTATATCCTCAAGAGTTTGGGCTTGGCATTCCTGCTCGTGAGCGCGTCGATCCTGCTCAAGACCTTCTTGCCGGGCCGCAAACACACCGGCACGGCGCCAATCCAGATGTCCGCGCGGCGCAAGAGCGCGACGGTCCTGCTCGGGCTGCTCGTCGGGCTGCTCGTTGGCGTCACAAGCGTCGGCTCCGGCAGCCTGCTAATGACCGTACTGATCCTGTTCTACCCACTAGCGACGACCCGGCTCGTCGGCACGGACATCTTCCACGCCGTGCTCCTCACCGGAGCCGCCGGCGCCACGCACTTTCTCGCTGGCAACGTCGATCTGGTGCTGGTGAGCAACCTGCTGCTCGGCTCCGTGCCCGGCATCGTCGTCGGAAGCCGGCTCGTTTCTCTGGCACCGGAGCGCCTGTTACGCGCGGTGCTTGCGGTCGTGCTTTTTCTGACGGGGCTCAAGATGTGGGCAGGCTAACCGACGCCACGCCGGCCGAGACCGCGCAGCCGGGTCAGTCCTCGGCAGACCCGCACACGCGTATCCCGCTCCACTTCTGGGTGTGGCGGCGGCTCGTCCGATACGTGCCCGGCCTGCTCGCGCTCGCCGCCGTCGGCTACGCCGCACTGCTCAGTTCTTCGTACCTGACCGGCCTTGAGTACGTCCCGGTCGCGATCCTGTTCGGCGCATTCGTGAGCAACACCTTCGGTGTCCATTCGGCCCTGGAGAAGGGCATCAGCACGTATGAGCTTTGGCTGAAGGCGGGCATCGTGCTCCTCGGCAGCCAGGTAGCCTTCGGCTCGCTCGGCCTCTTCTGGCTGAAGGCGCTGCCCCTCGCGGCCCTCACCGTCATGTTCGGCGTGCTCGTCGTGCTTGGCCTCGGGCGCCTCCTGCGCCTGCCCGGACATCTCTCCGCGCTGCTCGCGGCGGGCACGGGCATCTGCGGCGTCTCCGCCGTCCTGCACACCGGCGACGTGCTCGGTGCAGATGATGAGGAGATCGAGTACGCGGTCGGGGCGGTGCTCGTGATCGGCGCAGCGGCGGTTGTGATCTATCCGCTCGTGGGCGCCCTGCTCGGCCTGCCGGAAAACGTGTACGGCCTCTGGACGGGCCTCTCCGTGAACAACACCGCGGAGGCGGTCGCCACCGGCTACACCTACGGCACGGGCACCGTTGCTGGCAGCATCGCAATCGCCGCGAAGCTGTGCCGGGTCGTGATGCTCGGGGGCGTGGTGGCGCTCTTCGCGACACAGGCACGCGGGGGTGGAGCAGCACCATCGGAGGTCCGGCGCGGACACCTGTGGCGCAGGCTGCCGAAGTTCGTGTTCCTGTTCTTCGGGTTCTCGCTGCTCGCCGGCACGGGCGTGCTCTCGATTGAGGAGCGGGAGTCCCTGCGCAACGTCTCGTACTGGCTCTTCCTGCTCGCGTTCGCGGGCATCGGCTTCAAGCTCCGCTGGCAGGATATCCGCGGCGTGGGCCTCCGCCCGCTGCTCGCCATCGGCATCGGCAGCGTCATCCTTGCCGCCGCGACGCTCGCCGCCTCCACCGCGCTTTCGGCGATCATGTTCTGATTCCGAAGGGGTAAGAGGGCACTCGGCGCCCCCTTACCCTTTGATCCAGCGCGTACGAATTCAGCGACGCCGGAGCGCCGCGTAGCAGCCCGCGAGCACGATCGCGAGAGGCGCAGCCAAACCGCCGACGGATAATCCTGGACCTGACAGCCCGCCCGCGCCCGTGTCGGGTAATTGGTCCGGCATATCCTTGTCATTACCCGCGGTGGCCGGGAAGGTGTAGGCAGCGCTGTATGTCTGGTCGGAGTCGAGCGTTTCGGTGTACTCCAGGAACGTCTCCGCCGTCTCGGTCTCCGTCATGACCCGCACGAATTCGATGTCGATGCTCTTGCCCGCCCCCACCTCCGCGACGACGGTGTAGACAGTCCCACCGCCCTCGCACTGTATATCCGACCCACGACCGCAGAACGGCAGAAACGCGGCACCGTCCGCCCCCGTCAGGTTGTAGCTAACATTGAACGCTTGCCCCTCGGGGACCTCCCCGTTGAGCGTGAGCTCGAACGTCTTGGTAACGGTGTCACCCGCCTGTGCGGACGCCGATACCATCGGCGGGAGCAATAGGCCCATGACGAGCAGGGCCAACTTCACAATCTTCATGCTTCCTCCAAGTATTAGCGCTGTTTCCCGGCGCCACTGTAAGGCGCCCTGCATCGACGGTACTGCCCCCCGTTCGGCTTGGGGTAATTGGCCCGCGCGGCTGAGCCCTCCGAGTAGCGGAGTGATGATTGGCGACTGGTGCGGAGTGTCAGGTGAAGCCACAGGCGGTGCATTCGACCGCTCGAAAGCACCCAGTCCTTCTTCAAAGTAGCCCACCTCATCGGTCACATTCCATGCGGCGTGACTGTCTCGCGGTCTCTAGCAGCTAATAACAGATGTGTCAAGCCAACCTCGTGCCGAGACGCATGCAGCCCTGACTAGGAATGTCTCTTCCGCTTTGCCGAGGCGAAACGGTCCGAGGCACGCGTCGGCCCGACGCCCATCGGGCGTATCGAGATCACCATCGGCCATCCTGGGCCTGCACACCCGCTTTGTCGTCCTCCCCCGCGCGTCCCGCCAGGAACAGGTACGAGAACAGCGCGACTCCCGTAAGCACGCCGAACGCGAACTTCGCGCCGGGTGGCAGCGCCGATGGAGAGATGAAGCCCTCAATCGTGCCCGCGACTACGAGCAGCGCCGCGCCACCCATCAGGAGCCGGACCGCGTCCTGCGCGGCAGCAACAAGCGCGTCGCGACGACTGAGCAGGCCAGGCAACAAGACGGCCTTGCCAAGCCCCAGCCCCGCCCCACCCGCGATGAAGATCACCGTGAGCTCGATCCAGCCGTGCGGACTCACGAAGCTCCACAGCTCCAGACCCGCCCCGCCCCGCTGCGCCGCAGCCGCCACCCCGCCGAGCGTCAAACCGTTGAGCGCCAACACCAGCAAACTGGGTATCCCGAGAAATATCCCACCCGTGAACGCAAGTATCGCCACACGGATGTTGTTCGTCATGATCGTCGACGCGGCGACCGAGCTCTCCGACGCGGAGATATCCGCCCACTTGCCGCTCCGCCGAACCTCTTCGATTCGGGTTGCCATACCCTCTGGGACCAGCACTCCCGAGGCGCGCGGCGAGGTGTAGATCAGGGCATACGCCAAAATAGCCGGGATAAAGAACGAGAGAAAGCCGAGCAGCACGAGGTTGCCGTTGCGGCGGAAGGTCTCCGGAAACTCCTCCATGAAGAAGCGCAGCAGGGAGCGCTGGTTGCCACCACGGCGCGCGTACACGTATGGATGCGCCTGGCTGAGAAGCCCGTTTAGATACCGCGCAACTGGCGCGCTTGGGTACTCCCTGCGGGCAAGCGCGAGATCCGAAGCCGTCTCGCGATACAGCGCGCCAAACTCCTCAATCTCCGCCGCCGTAAGCCGCGAGAGCCGCCCACGCCGCACCCGCGACAGAAGCGCGGTGAGACGGTCCCATCGTGGTTTGCGCGTGACGATGAATCGGTCTATCATACGCTCAACACCTTCCAAACAACGTACCATCCTGGGGCCGGTTCGTCCAAGACTCGTTTCCCAGCCGGCATAGTCCTGGTTCACGCCCAACCAGAGACGACAAGGAGCAATCGTGGACGATCCCTATCTCGTCAGCACGCCGGAAAACGTGGAGCTGCGCTACACCATAGCCGGACTTGCGACGCGGTTCTTTGCGGCACTTATTGATAGCATTATACTCGCTTTCCTCGGCTTCTTCATCCTGATCGTCGGCCTCATCTTCGTGGCGGCGTGGTCCGAGTTCGGCAGTACGGCGTCGCTGGCGATCCTCGCGGTCACGCTACTTTTGCTGTTCGCTCTCCTGTTCGGCTACTACATCTTCTTCGAGACCGTGTGGCGCGGGCAAACGCCGGGAA
>Ga0136611_10000994_pt1 | contig 19330 bp, 17 predicted proteins | sample AntDrymUQ2232306_2_FD_106645 | JGI IMG/M metagenome (GOLD analysis project Ga0136611, IMG submission 106645) | Polar desert sand microbial communities from Dry Valleys, Antarctica - metaG UQ223 (23.06) | ecosystem: Environmental > Terrestrial > Soil > Desert | place: Antarctica: Dry Valley...
GAGAAGCGGTCTGCCCATTTTCGCAACCTGTTCGAGAATCGGCAGAAGGTCGCGCATATTTGAAACTTTCTTCTCATTTATGAGAATCAGCGGTTCGTCTAAAACGACTTCCATACGGTCGGCGTCGGTGACGAAATAAGGCGAAAGATAACCACGGTCGAACTGCATTCCGTCAACGACTTCCAGAGTTGTGTCCATCGTGCGCGATTCTTCAACTGTGATAACGCCGTCTTTACCGACTTTATCCATTGCTTCGGCGATGATTTCACCGATTTTCGTGTCGCCGTTTGCCGAAACCGTTCCGACTTGAGCGATCACATCGCCTGAAATCGGTTTTGACAGGCGTTGTATTTCCTGGACGACTAGCACTACTGCTTTTTCAATTCCGCGTTTGAGAGCCATCGGGTTTGCACCTGCCGCCACCGTGCGAACGCCTTCTTTGAAGATTGCCTGCGCCAAAACGGTCGCAGTCGTTGTTCCGTCACCGGCAACATCGCTGGTTTTTGAGGCGACTTCGCGCACCATTTGCGCGCCCATATTTTCAAGGCTGTCTTTTAATTCAATTTCTTTTGCAACCGTAACGCCGTCTTTGGTAATCGTCGGCGAGCCGAATTTCTTATCAATAACGACATTTCGACCTTTCGGACCTAAAGTAACTTTTACCGCGTCGGCGAGTTGATTAACTCCCCGAAGTATCGCGGCGCGTGATTCTTCACCATGTACAACTTGTTTAGCCATAATATTTTTTGAAACTCCTTCTGATATTTTCGATTTTAGATTTGCAATTTGCGATTCGGGAATACGAATTTAAATTAATATGTTTTCCAATCGCAAATCGGCAGTCGTAAATTAGCTTGCGGTTGCTCCGGCGCGTTCGATAATTCCCAGAATTTCGTCTTCGCGCATAATCAACAGTTCTTCACCGTCAATTTTAATTTCCGAACCGCTATATTTGCCGAACAGAATGCGGTCGCCTTCTTTGACATCCAAAGTTTGACGCGAACCGTCTTCTTTATACTTTCCTTCACCGGCAGCGATAACTTCGCCTTCCTGCGGTTTTTCCTTTGCCGAGTCGGGGATAAATAATCCACCGGCAGTTTGATTTGTGTCGTCTTCAATTCGACGAATAATTACACGGTCGTGTAACGGTTTGATTTTTGTAGCCATTGCTTTTTCACTCCTTTTGAAAATTTAATAAAAAGTTTAGGATAACGACTCGAACTTTCTATGCGAAAATTAAACTTTTGGCAGTCTTTGTCCGAGAGTGCTAGTATAGAAAACATAGTTTAAACTGTCAAGTGTGAATATTAAAGTTTAGAAAATCTGACAGTCCTACTATCAACTTTATATGTATTTGTCAGAAATAAATATTTATCCGGTGAAATCTCTAAGCGGAATTTCCTTAAAATCTTCGGTTGTCCAAGAGCGCGGCTTGCAGTTTGATCGGCGTTGGTTGCTGGTTGATGAAAAAAATCATTTTTTGACGCAGCGTGAATTTCCGCAGATGGCAAGGTTTCACATTGATTTGGAAAATAAAGGCTTAAATATTTCCTTTAACCGAAATAGTTTGGCGATTCAGTTTCAAACAAATTTGGAAAAAACTACAAATGTTAAGATTTTTAGCAGTCGTGTTAAGGCAAAATATTATGAGGATAAAGTAAACGACTGGTTTTCGGAAAACTTGCAGACAAAATGTCGCTTGGTTTTAATGACCGAGGAATCAAAAAGACTGGTCAACCCGATTTATGCGATTAGAAAATTTAAGGATACAGTTAGTTTTGCCGACGGTTATCCGTTTCTATTAATCGGCGAAAATTCATTGGCGGATTTGAACGGTAAACTTGGAAAACCTTTGCCGATGAATCGTTTTCGACCGAATTTTGTTGTTTCCGGCTCGGAAGCGTTTGCCGAGGATTTCTGGAAAAAAATTAAAATCGGTGAAACTATTTTTCACGTCGTCAAACCTTGCGCCCGCTGCGTGATAACGACGATTAATCAGGAAGCGGGTGAGAAAGACGGCAAAGAACCGCTTAAAACCCTGGCAAATTACCGGACTAAAAACGGAAAAGTTTTGTTCGGTCGCTATTTGATTGCGGAAAAAGAAGGGAAAATTATAAAAGTCGGCGATAGAGTAGAAATATTGGAAACCGCAAATTCAGCGCGAACGTCTTGAAATAAGTCTTTTTGACGTTTTTGAAACGGTTTGATAATTCGATACTCGTTTGGAGAGCGTATTGCGGTGAATGCCGAGGGCGTCGGCGGTTTTTGAAAGATGCTCGCCGTGGCGTTCCAAAGCCTTTTGAATATATAATTTTTCAAACTCGGTCATCGCTTCATTAAGCATAATCTGCCCGTTGAGCATTTCCTCAATTAAAATTTCCATTCGATTCCGTATTTGCATATTTGTTAAAAGTTTGCAGTAGTTGCGGATAGTTTTCAGAGTTGCAGGTAGTTTTAGAAAGAAATTAACACTGCAACTCTGAAAACTATCCGCAACTTTCCGCAACTAATTTTTCACCCGTCAGTAATTCGTAAGCCTGTAAATATCTCTGCGTTGTCGCTGCGGCAATGTCAGTTGGTAATTCGGGAGCGGGCGGCTGTTTGTTCCAATCCAAAGTTTCCAAATATTCCCGAACAAATTGTTTGTCAAAAGAGGGCTGGGATTTTCCGGGAGAATATGTTTCCGCCGCCCAAAAACGGGAAGAATCGGGCGTTAAAACTTCATCAATCAACAGAATATCGCCCTTTTCGTCCAAACCGAATTCAAACTTCGTATCGGCAATAATAATCCCGCGTGTCAGAGCATATTGATATGCTTCGTTGTAAATTTTTAGGGCGAGCATGCGAAGTTTCGCAGCCGTATTCTCGCCGACAATTTTAATAAATTCAATTTCGGTAATATTCTCGTCGTGTCCAGCGGCAGCTTTCGTCGAAGGCGTAAAAATCGGCATTGGCAGCTTGCTGCATTGGTCCAAACCTTTAGGCAATTCGTGTCCGCAAATCTTACCGTTTGTTTGATAATCTTTCCAACCCGAACCTTCGAGATAACCGCGCACGACACATTCGACGGGAAAAACTGTCGTCCTACAAACGAGCATCGAACGACCGCGCAGATTTTCATTGCGGCGGACGGCTTCGGGCATTTTCTCGAAGTCGGCAGTTAGTAAATGATGTTCGGTCAGATGTTCTAAACGGTTAAACCAAAAATCGGACAATGAAGTTAAGACCGCGCCTTTATATTGAATCGGTGTCGGCAAAATACAATCAAAAGCAGAAAGTCGATCCGTCGCCACCAACAATAAGTGTTGCTCTCCAACCCGGTAAACATCGCGCACTTTGCCCCGATGTAGAAGTGGCAAACCTTCGACAAACGTTTCCGAAACCGTTAAAACTTTCTGCATACTTTTGGAATTAAAAACTATTTTGATTGCTAACTTTAGTATGAAACCTAAATTTGGTAAAGGTCAGAAAATGATAATTTTCTCTCGTGAAATGTCAAAACATTAAACTACGTTAAAAAAAACTTGTCAACATTAAAAATATAGATGACATTTTAATAAAAATGTGCATAATAAACATTAGTTCTGCGGCTTCAGAAGTTGTGTGAAAAACCTCTGCTCAGAAACAACATTGCCATCTCCGCAAATTCCTTATATTAGCTTAAAAAATAAAAATATGGACAAGATCTTATATTTACGCAACAAGTTTGTGGGTTTCGGTTTACTTACTTTTTTCTTTGCTGTTGAAACGTGGGCGCAGATGCCGTCCGTTCACGTGCCGCAGCCGGATGACGAATCTACAGTGCCGGTTGAAGATAATACCTGGTGGTATATCACGCTTTTTGTTCTGTTTCTTGGTTTAGCGGGAGCCGTTTATTGGTGGCATACTACCAAAAAGGCGAACGGCAATGCAATTAAAAGCACCCCCGGAAATCAATCGAAGCAAGCGAAAAGCGGCAGAAATTTTGATTCATTGGACGCTGATAATTCATTTGATGCTGATAAAGAACTTGAATGGTTGAGAAAGAATCGAACGGTAACGGGCAAGCAGAACGGAAATAAAAATCGGGAAACCGCGGTAAAAAATAAACGGTTAAACGGCAATTCCGGCGCGAATCGAGGTGCGGAAGCGAGTGGCTTGGTCGGAGAAAATTCAGCCGGAAAAACGAAGGAAACAAAATTTGAAGAATTGCCGATTTATTCCTTTAATGAAATCAAAACTGTGGCGGAACACAGCTTACTGCCAATTTCCAATGATTCGGCTTTAATGAACGCGATTGAAATTTCGCAGGACGAATCTGAGGATGACGAAATGGTGCGCGAAATCGCGTTAAGAGTATTAGATTCTTTTAAGACGCGCAATTCCGCCGAATGCCTCGGACAGATGGCGCTTTATGACCTTTCATCGGGTTTACGCTCGAAAGCGGTTGCTGCTCTGGCTGATTTTGATCACGAATCGGTTTTTGAAGATATTCTGCTCGCTTGCGCCGACCCGACGCGGGAAGTCCGGGCTTCGGCGGCGCGCGGTTTATTTCGTTTGAGTTTTGACCGGGCTGATGCGTGGACGCGAATAATCGAGTCAAAAGATGAATTTCGGTTGCGGCAAGCGGCGAAGGCGGCATTAGAAGCCGATTTAGTTGAAAGATCGTTTGACCGGCTGATTCATAGCGACAAAAAAACAGCTTATGAAGCATTCACCTTTACAGCCTTATTAGTAAAAGCGGGAGAAACCGAAGAGATATTCCGTGCGATTGAGAATCATCGGGATAAAAAAGTAAAACTCGCGCTTCTGCACGTTATAAAAGTGGTTAAAGATGAAGCAACGCTTCCGAATCTTTATACATTGCTTGAACAAAATTCAATTCCATCGGAAATTAAAGAAAAAGCCGACGATATAATTCAAAGTTTCGGGATGGTTGCGGCTTGAATACAGAAATTTACAGATTTTCTTGAAAGAAACTGCCGATTAAGTTCTTTTTTGTGACATTTAATCGCCTATTTGTGCCGCATTCGAGGTAAAATTTACAAATGCTGATTAAATCCCGTTTCTGAAAATCTTCCGAAAGGCGACCGATTGCTTACAAATCGTTAATTTTTTTTCTGGCATCCATAAGTTCGGGAATGTCCGCGTCGGCATCTTTCCATATTTGAAGAAAGTTCTGATAAGATTCGCGGGCTTCGTCGGGCAAGCCTTTTTGTTCGAAGGCTTGGGCGAGATGAGAACGGGCGAGCGGATAATTGGGATTTAAATTCAGAATGCGCTTGTATTCGGCGATGGCTTCGTCAAATTGCCCCGTTTCCAGATAAGCATTTGCCAAACAATCTTCAAAAGCGTCAATCTCATAGGTCGTCCGGGCGTGGCTCCGTGAAAGAGAAAATTATCCGAACTCAAATTCAAATTACCTTTTCCTGAGCGAACGCGGACCGCTAATCAGACAGGCGGTTAATTATCTGGTCGAACAAATCGGCAAACGCGCCAAATTAGGCTTCAAAGTCAATCCGCATATGCTGCGGCATTCGACCGGCTACTATCTGGCAAACAAAGGCTGCGACACCAAACTCATTCAGACTATCTCGGACATCGAAATATCACACATACGGTTCGCTACACGCGAACATCAGTCCATAGATTTGAAGGGCTATGGAGATAAAACTCTGTGGGACTTTCCCCCCGATTGTGGAAACTTACCCTAAAAAGTGAAAAGTCAATTTTACCTACAACACGCCGCCGAACAAGTCAATGGATGTGAGTGCGCGGACAGCGACTTTATTATCAAAATTGTCCTTTAAATCTTAACTTGCGTGTAGTTGGTTTCGCCTGTGCTAATACTAATCGTTAGGTCGCCGAGTTTCGCTACTATAATGGAAAGAATGGCAATAATATATTTTTCTTGTATCTTCATGGTCAAGAAAAATTTTACCCGACCAAATTCATCTTCCGCAAAATTTCCTGAAAGCGCGGCTCGTCGCGCAAGTTGTCGAATCGGTGATTGACACCCGCAAAAATGAGCCACCAGGAACGCTCGGCGGCGGCTTTTTCGAGTTGGGTCAAGGCTTGCTCTTTTTCTTTCAGACCGGCGTAGATTTCCGCCATTCCGTAAGGCGAGACATATCTTTTGTTCGACTCGCGGTTTAAATGCTCGATTGTTTCCCTGGCTTTTTCTTCGTCGCCGGAGACGGCGTAAATGTATCCGAGAGACGCGAGCGCGAAGGTGTTGTCGGGCGTGTATGACAATGCCTTTTGAGCCTCCGAAACGGCATCTTCGTATTGCCCGTTCTGCTCGTAAGCCATACCTAAATAGACGTGTGCGGGGAAAAACGAAGCATTCGTTTCGAGAGCTTCCCGGTAGATTTTGATTGCCCGTTCGGTGCGCCGCATAAAGTAAAACGGCAACCCGCAAGCCACGTTAATAATCGGCGACAGCGGATCGAGCTTTTGCGCCTGTTTCATCAGTTCGATTGAATCGGTAAATTGCCCACGCGCTATCGAACAGAAACCGTGCCAATGATAGGCGATTGAATAATTCGGATTCGTTTCCGCCGCCAGTTTGAAATGTTTTTCCGCCGCGCTCCAATCCCAATCGTAATTGCTTTTGATAAATCCCAGCGCGGCGTGGGCTTCCGCCAATCGGTCGTTAATTTCCAACGCCTTGTTTGCTGCCGCTTTCGCCTTTGGAATGGCGGCAGAAGGCGACAAAGCTCCGATTGTCGCAAAGGAAATATAAGAATCCGCCAGACCGGAATATGCAAGAGCGTAATTCGGGTCGCAATCAAGTGCCTGCTCGAAACATTCGATTCCTTTTTTCATCCATTCCGCCGTGCGCTTGTTCCAAAAATAACGACCTTTGAGATAGAAATGATACGCCTCGACGTTCGCGGTATCCGGGCGCGGAAAATGTTTTGTCTCGCGCCCGGTTAAATTAAGCCGCAGCTTGCCGGAAATTTCACGCGCGATTTCGGTTTGAATTTCTAAAATGTCATCAAGCTCACGACTGTATTGGTCGCCCCATAATTGCGCTGCGTCGGCGGTGCTGACCAGCTCGATTTTTATCGTCAAACTGTTATTGAAGGAACGGATTCTGCCCGTGACGATGGCTTCCACGTCGAGTTCCGCGCCGATTTGCTGCGGGCTGACACTGTCGTTGCCGCTCGTTTTGTATCGAAAAGCGGTCGTCCGCGCCATCACGCGAAGGCGCGGCAAGAGCGATAAATTATCAATCAAACTCTCGGCGATTCCTTCGGAAAGATAATTTAAAGCGGTGTCGCCGCTGTCATTAACGAGCGGCAAAACGGCGATTGAATTAATTGATTCGCGCGAATTTCCGCCGGATTCTTTTTCTACAATTTTTAGATTTCCGTTTGCCGAAACGGTTTTCGGTATGCGGGATTCCAGTTCGCCGAGAATTTCTTCAATCATTGTCTGCCGAAAAACGTGCCGCTCGACCACAATTTCCGATTCATCGCCCGGCTCGCCCGAATTCTCGGTAAAGCGATAGCCCCGGCGCGGCACGGTCTGAATCAAATCTTTTCCCGCTCCCAGTTCCGACAAAGTTTTTCGCAGGATATAGACGTTGTTTGAGAGAACACTTTCTTCGACAAAAGTTTCTTCCCAAACCGCTTCGAGCAGTTCGTTTTTCGAGACGACTTCGCCGCGATTTTTGAGCAGGACAATCAGCAGTTCGACGGCTTTGAGCGGCAGCGGCACAATTTCGCCGCCGCGCCGCAAAACTTTGCGTTCAGCATCCAAATCAAAACCCGCAAAACTATTTTCCTTGCCGCCGTTCATTTACATCGGTTCCGTCCGCGCGAATTTTTAATCAAATTAACAACACCGCCTGCTGCAAATCGAAAAGAGAAATCGAAAAGAGAAATAAAAGAGAAAAACCAGAGGACTTGCCGCCCGGTTCGAGTTTATAAATAAACACGATTCCAAAAATACAGTTTGCACCGGAACGTAAGCAGTTTAACTCAAATGTCAAAAACCGCCAAGAAAATTACAGCCATCACGCGCCGTCACGAATATTTCGTTTTGCGCCGCCGCCTTCGCTTTCAGCTTTTTTGCGAGCGGTGCGGCGGCGACGAAGAATTCGTTTCGCTCGATGATGCCGTGTTGTTTTCCGGTTTAGGAACGCGCGAGGTGGTGCGGCTGACAGAAGAGGGCGGACTGCATTTTTTGGAAACGAGCGGCGGACATCTTTTTGTTTGCCGAACGTCTTTGAACGAAAAAATAGGCGGCTAACTTTGCCGAAATCTAACAATTTGAAAAACACAATTCACTAGTAAGGAGAAAAAAATGAAAAAATTATTGACATACACCATTTCGCTCGCTCTCTGCGGGCTTCTGTTACTGACCACCACCGCGCAAGCCGGTTCCGGCTGCCGCGAGGTGCGCGGCACCGTTGCCGCGTATCTCGTCGCGCCCGCCGTGACCTGTCCGACGGGAACTATCTCCGGCGTGGCGGGCGATGTCTTCGATGCGTCGGCTAACTTGATCGGCACGACCGCCGCCTGCCTGACCAGTTTAGAGCAGCAGGGAAATAACGGCGCGTTCCACGCCACGCTGATGCACACCTTCATTTTCACCGCCGGAGAACTCCAGGGAGCGACCATCGGCACGCAGGACCAAGCTGTTTTATCGCCCGTCGATCCTCCCGTGCTGTTCCGCGTCAAAAACAGTCTGGACATAACGACGGGCGGCAGCGGATTCCTTCGCACTCACGGGACGGTGAATTTCGGTAACGGCGAAGTGACGCTCAGGTATAACGGGCGGATTTGCGTCGGCTCGTAAAGACAAACTGCGGAATCCGAAGCGGTCAAACGCGGGCGTTTTGAAATTTAGAACGCTCGCCAATCACAAAGTTTTTAGAGCGCGTCTGAAAAATCATTGCCGTTCGCCGCCCTGTAAATAGTCCGTAAATTAAGTTTTACCGGTTTTTATCGCGTGACGATGCGCTCGAACTTCATCGTGTCTTTTAAGGCACGGAAGACAAAAAAACAAAAGGAGAATAATCAAAATGAACCGAATCAACCATTTTAACCAAACGATAAAAGGAGATAGAACCTTGAACAATATGTTTGAGCAGATTAGCAACGCTCTTTCGCTCAAGCGCGTCTGCGCTCTGCTGTTCACGCTCGTTATAAGCGGCAGCGTAATGGTGTTGCCGGCGGCGGCGCGCGAGATTGTGCGGCTGACGAACGAAGGCGAATTGCATTTTTTGGAAAGCGTCGGCGGACATCTGGTCGTTTGCGAAAAATCTTTGCCGTAAGAGCGGCTTAATCGTTTCAAGAATTTTGTGCAGTTTGCGAGGCACAATCTAAATCGAGCAAAACGCGCAGGACGGCTGCTCGCATGTCAACCGAGCGGCAACGTAAATTTACAATGACTTAATTCCGAAAGCAATTCTTTCGCTTTTAGATTCAACAAACAAAAACAGGAGATTTCAATATGAGACACATTTCTTTTTTAACTTTATTTCTAGTTTTACTAAATTTTTCTATTCCGACATTGGCGCAAAATCCGAATGAGCCGGTTATCAGAATCGTAGAAATTACAAATTACGACGCTAATAATAAACCGACGAGTTTGAACATCTACGGGTCAAACTTCGGAGCTTCGGTCTCGGCAGTATCGGTAACATTAGCCGGCACGCCTTTGACTGGCATTATCTTGAATGCGGCACAGAACACGGAAATAATCAGCGCTTCAATTCCTTCGGGCAACTGGTTAGCCGGAACTTATTTGCTAACCGTCACAAACGGCAATAAAAGCCGTTCAACCGATGTAACAATCGGCGCGCAGGGAGCTAAGGGAGATACAGGCGCGACCGGACCAAAAGGCGATATCGGATTGACCGGCGCAACAGGTCCGCAAGGCTTGAAAGGCGATATTGGTCAAACCGGATTAACCGGTCAGCAGGGTTTGCCGGGAACGACTGGAATAAGCGAAGTTTACCACGCTAAAGGAAACCGTGTTTTCGTTAACTCTAGTATAAACTCTTTTTTAGATGGGACAGGAATCCCGATAAAAATCCTGTCAAAGTCTGTTCCTGCGGGTAGCTACATAATCAACACCAGATTCTTGGCATTCATCAGTACTGGTGTGAACCGGGCAATTTGTCGTCTGAATACCGTCATTGATAGTTTTAACGGCTCACTAGATGAATCGCATCACGATGTACCGTTTAAACCTGAGAATGTGTTTATGCAAGCTGTAGCGACGTTTCCCACAGAGACGACAATTTATATTCATTGCTTTAGTAATGGCGCATCAATAGAAAATCCTGTTATTACGGCAATTAAGGTTGATGCAATACGCTAATTTTCCAAGTCGAGATGGAAAGCAAACAAATAGCGGTAATAACATTTCTGCTTCAATCAAGTAGCGCGAGAATCGTTATCGGCGGCAACATCAATTGTCTTTGGCGATGAAATTTGGAAAATTTGGCTCTGCGTTCTAGACACAGATAACGTTTTATGTTGACAACAACTTATCTGTAACCGGCTGTAATGAACCAACTAAATTTACAAAAATTCGTTTAGTCGCCACGATTAACGAATAAGTCCAGCGTGTTGTTGCCGGTTCGCAAAAGAGTAAAAGGAACGACCAATTTTCTAAATCTGTTCAATTAAATCTGTAAAAAGGAGAATTTTTATGTATCGAAATCTAATTTTGTTTTCAATTATGTTTTTATGTTTGCCAGTAACAATGCTGCCTCAGAGTCAGGAGAACAACTCCGGTCAAAAACTTTCAGAAGTTGCCCACGACGCCACTCTTACAGGTAAAGGCACGAACGCTTCTCCGCTGAGCATTGCTAACGGCGCTGTTACTTCTACAAAACTTGATACGGTAAATGCGCCGCAGACAGGACAAGTGCTTTCATTTAACGGCTCGGCTCTAAGCTGGCAAACACCAACCGCGCCTTCCGGGGGCAGCACGTTTCGTGTTGTTGACAAATTTGGCAGTGAGGTTGGTCTGATCGTTTCAACTAGTGGGAATTCGTCTAGTGGGAATTTGTCTAATGTGAATTCGTCTACTGCCGCAAGATATATCAGTTCATCAGACACCTGGATTCAATTCACTGTCTTTAAATCGGGCATTGGATCTCCTCTATCTAACAAATTCGACATTTTCTATGAAGAAACCAATTGCCAAGGTCAATCGTTTATGACTGTTGGTGATTCATTGTTTGTTATTGCACGTATCGTTGGAACCGACGCGTATTTTCCGTCCGGACCGGGAGAAACTAGGGGCGTAAAATCAGTTGGAGTGTTCAATAATGGCTTTTCTTGCGTTGTTCCTGGTAACGGTGGTGTAGGGCAGTTCGTAGATCTTGCTCCTACAGAAATCCTTCCGTTTGTCAGTTTTGGAACTCCGCCATTCAAGGTAGTGCGATGAATATTTGAAACAATCTTTTGCTGCAAAGACTGTTTCAAACAACATACCAAATCACCCTCATAGGTTTGAGTTAGACAGAAACGCGCCAAATATCAATTGGCGCGTTTCTGTCTAACTCAACTTCGAAATGCTTAAAAGCTGTCAGATGAATAGAAAAGACAGAGTTAATTGGCTCTGCTTCTTTCTATAACTTCAAATCCTTTCCCGCTCCCAACTCCGATAAAGTTTTTCGCAAAATATAGACGTTGTTCGAGAGAACGCTTTCCTCGACAAAAGTTTCTTCCCAAACCGCTTCGAGCAATTCGTTTTTCGTACGCCGGTGAAGCCGCAACGCATTTGTTGACGAAGTGAGCCGGACTCAATTCCGGCTCACTTCATTTCAGAAATCGGTTTGCCCGATCTGATGAACATCTTTAACGGCAGCATCACAACGGGCAAAGACAGCACAGCGATCATCACGCTGCCCGTCTACTTTCAAACCCGGAACCGGGATTTCCGTTATCAATTGACGGTCATCTAAAACGAATAATTTTTTGAGCATGGAATTTTTGTTTGTTCCTTAGAGTCTGTTTAAATTTCTGAAAAAGTCGCTGAAAGCGACATATTCAATAGCGTTGGGTGAAACCCAACGTAACAGATTTTCAAGTTTCGCGTCCCTGAAAGGGACGAACATTGCGGTTTTTATTCGACACTTTCAGCGTCGGAACGGTTTTCTTGCGAGTCGTCGGGTTTCACCCGACGCTACTAAATTGGTCGCTTTCAGCGACAAAACAGCCGAATGTTCAAAATTTAAACAGACTCTAATTGTTTTGACAGGTCAAACATCTATGCTAAATGACATTTATTGGTTTATCTTGAAGTTTTTGTTAGATCCAAGCGAAGCGTAACAATCTGCCTAAAATGCCGCTTTTTCGAGCGGCGTTTTTGATTTTTGCAAGTTGTATTATTTAGCGTAAAATCAAAGTATGCAATTTCGTCTCGTTTCTGAAAACACGCCGAAAGGCGACCAGCCGCAAGCCATCGAACAAGTCGTCAATGAACTAAACAACAGCACGAAAGACCAGGTTCTTTTGGGCATAACGGGAAGCGGGAAAACATTTTCGATCGCTCATGTGATTGAACGAGTTCAGCGTCCGGCTTTGGTTTTGGCGCACAACAAAACTTTGGCGGCGCAGCTTTATCAAGAATTCAAAACTTTTTTCCCCGAAAACGCCGTCGAGTATTTTGTTTCCTATTACGATTATTATCAGCCCGAAGCCTACGTTCCCGCGTCCGACCTTTACATCGAAAAAGAAGCGACGATAAACGAAGAAATTGACCGTTTGCGGCAAGCGGCGACGCGCTCGCTTTTTGAACGGCGCGACGTGATTGTCGTCGCGTCGGTTTCGTGTATTTACGGTCTCGGCGACCCGGACGCTTATTACGGGATGATGGAGTTTGTCGAGCCGGGACAAAAAATCAAGCGTGAAGAACTTCTCAAACGCTTTGTCGAATTGCAGTATGAACGCTCGAACATCGAATTCGAGCGCGGCAAATTTCGGGTGCGCGGCGATGTCGTCGAACTTTTCCCGTCGTATCAGGAAAACGCTTACCGGTTTGAATTTTGGGGCGACGAAATTGACGCGGTTTATACGATTGACCCGCTGCTCGGCGAAGTTCTCCATAAACACGAATCGCGGTTGCCGATTTATCCGAAAACGCATTACATAATGTCGAAGCAGACGGTCAAACGCGCCATCAAAACTATCAAAGAAGAACTCGTCTGGTGGGAAGAAGAACTTATCAAACAAGGCAAAATCGTCGAATCGCAGAGGCTTCATCAACGGACAATGTATGACCTCGAAATGATAAAGGAGATGGGATTTTGTCGCGGCATCGAAAATTATTCGCGCCATTTGACCGGCAAACCGGCGGGCGCGCCGCCGCCGACTCTGCTCGATTATCTGCACAAAGATACGCTGATGATAATTGACGAATCGCATCAAACCGTGCCGCAACTCGGCGCGATGTATAAAGGCGACCGTTCGCGCAAAGCCAACTTGGTCGAATACGGTTTTCGTCTGCCGTCGGCGATGGACAATCGCCCGCTTAGTTTTGAAGAGTTTGAAACGCGGCGCGGACAGACGATTTATGTTTCCGCCACGCCCGGAAACTTTGAATTGGAAAAGACGGGCGGAGAAGTCGTCGAGCAGGTAATTCGTCCGACCGGACTGCTCGACCCGATTGTCGAAGTGCGCCCGGTCAAAGGGCAAATTGACGACCTTTTGGAAGAATGCCGCACCCGCGCCGAACGCAACGAAAGAGTTTTAGTGACGACGCTGACCAAAAAAATGTCGGAAAGTCTGACCGAATACTTTGCGGAAATCGGTATCAAAGTAAATTATCTACATTCGGACATTCTGACGCTGGAAAGAATCAAAATTTTGCGCGATTTGCGGCGCGGCGTGTTTGATGTTTTGGTCGGCATCAACCTTTTGCGTGAAGGTTTGGATTTACCCGAAGTTTCACTCGTGGCATTTCTCGATGCCGACAAAGAAGGCTTTTTGCGCTCGGAAAGAAGTTTGATTCAGACCATCGGACGCGCCGCCAGAAACTCGGACGGCAAAGCGATTCTTTACGCCGATAAAATCACCAAATCAATGAAATACGCGATTGACGAAACGGCGCGGCGGCGGGCAATCCAGGAAACATACAATCAGGAAAACGGAATAACGCCGACGACCATCGTTAAATCGATTGACGCAACTTTGGTGACGGCTTACGAAGCGGATTATTTCAAAATCCCACTCGATTTTGACGCTTTTGAAGAGTATTCACCGAAGCAAATCAAAGAAACAATCGCCCAACTCGAAGCCGATATGCGTTTTGCCGCCAGAGAAATGAAATTTGAACGCGCCGCCGAACTGCGCGATAGATTAAAATATCTGAGAGATAGAGAGATACAGATGGGATGATTTTTTTTGAACGCGGATTGGGCGGATTGGGCGGATAAAAACGGATAAATCCAAAATGTTTAAATCAAATTTATAAAAACCTGAATAAAATTAAAAATACAAATCCTGAAAATCCGCCAAATCTGCCAAATCCGCGTTCAAAAAAGCAAAAATATGATTGAAGAAGAATTGACGGGAAAAGTTATCGAGCTATTCTACAAAGTCTATAACATTTTAGGCTACGGTTTTCTTGAAAAAATCTATCACAATGCGATGATTATTGAATTGCAAATGGCGGGACTAAAGGTTGAAACAAAAAAGCAAATAAAGGTTTATTATAATGGACAAGTTGTTGGCGAGTTTGAAGCGGATTTAATTGTTGAAGAAAAAGTCATAATAGAACTTAAAGCAAAGGAAACTTTGAACCAAGCACACGAAGCACAACTTATCAACTATCTTCGGGCAACTGAAATTGAAATCGGCTTGTTACTAAATTTTGGAAAAGAACCGCAATTTAAGAGAAAATTCTTTTCAAACGAGAAAAAAAATCTTAACGCGAAAATGACCAAAGTTGATTTATTAAAAAATTTGTTTGAATAAATCCTGAAAATCCGCCTAATCCGCCCAATCCGCGTTCAAGAATATGATTACAAAAACAAAACAAGACGAACTCGAAAATTATCTGATTGACGCGAGCAATCTCAACGGCGGATTTTCCGAGAAACTTTTCATCCCGGTATCGCGGGAAGAAATCGCGGAAATCTTAAAAGAAGCTAACGCGCAAGAAATTTCCGTAACCGTTTCGGGCGCGAGAACGGGAACGGTCGGCGGCGCGATTCCGTTTGGCGGTTTTGTTGTTTCTCTCGAAAAATTCAACCATATAAAAGAAATCAACGAAGATTTTGCCGTAGTGCAAAGCGGCGTGATATTAAATGATTTGCAAAAAGCGGTTGACGCGAAAAATCTGTTTTATCCGCCCGACCCGACGGAATGGAGTTGTCAAATCGGCGGCACGGTGGCGACCAACGCTTCGGGCGCGCGAAGTTTTAAATACGGCGCGACCAGAAAATATGTCAGACGGCTCGAAATTGTTATGCCGGAAGGCGAAATTCTTAACCTCAGACGCGGCGAAGTTTTCTCACAAAACGGTTTTCTCGAAATTGAAACGGCGGGCGGCAAATTAATAAAAATCAAACTTCCGACTTATAAACAGCCGAACGTGCGGAAAAATACGAGCGGTTATTTTTCGGGCGAAAATACGGACGCGATTGATTTGTTTATCGGCAGTGAAGGAACGCTCGGAATAATAACGGAAGTCGAACTCGGTCTACTGCCGAAACCCGAAGGCTTTTTGAGCGGAATCGTATTTTTCAAAGACGAAAAAGATTTGCTGAATTTCGTTAATGAAGCAAGGAGAAACTCATTTGACTCAAGAAACAACAAAATCCAAAATCCAAAATCTAAAATCCAAAATCAAATTGATGCCGCTTTAATCGAATACTTTGACGAAAATTCCCTGAAATTCATCGCCGAAAAATTCCCGCAAGTTCCGACGGACGCAAAAGGCGCGATTTTCTTTGAGCAGGAAACCGACGCGGAAACCGAAGACGCTTTGTTTGAGCAATGGAACGAACTGCTGGAAAATCATAATGCCGATACGGAATCGTCGTGGTTTACGACCGTCGAGCAGGATTTGATAAAAATGCGCGAATTTCGCCACGCTTTGCCCGTCGCGGTGAACGAGCGAATCGTCCGTTATCGGCAGCGCAAAGTCGGAACCGATATGGCTGTGCCGGACGAATGTTTCGCTTCTTTTTTAAAGTTTTACAAACAAAAACTCGATGAAAGCGAACTCGATTACGTCATTTTCGGACACATCGGCGACAATCATTTGCACGCCAATATTCTGCCGAAAAACGAACGGGAAGCAAACAGGGCGAAACATCTTTACGGGCGATTTATCGCGCAGGCGATAATGCTCGGCGGCACGATTTCGGCGGAACACGGCATCGGAAAACTGAAAAGTAAATATCTCTACGTGATGTATGGCGAAAGATTTTTGAGTGAAATGGCGGAACTGAAAAAAGCCCTCGACCCGAACGGCATTCTCGGTCGCGGAAATATGTTCGACGCTAAGTTTCTTTAATACAAGAATTTTTTAACGCAAAGACGCAGAGGCGCAAAGTTTTGGAAGGTAATTTGTGTGAACTGCAAATCACCTTTGAATCTAACAATCTTATAAATATTTTTTGCGTCTTCGCGCCTTTGCGTCTTTGCGTTAAAAATCTTTACAATTTGCGGCAATCACTTTTCAAAGCTAAAATACAAATCAAATTAACCAAAAAAGGAAACATCCGAACCAATGATTAAAGCGATATTGATGGATTTCAACGGCGTGATTATCAACGACGAGCCGCTGCAAATGAAGGCGTATCAGGAAATACTAAAAAACGAAGGCATCGAATTGACCGAAGAAGATTATTACCAATCGCTCGGAATGGACGACGCGACTTTTGTCGAAAACGCTTACCGGCGCGCCGAAAAAAAGCCGGAAACGAATAAAGTTTTAGAGATTACGCAGGCTAAAACCAACCGCTGGCGCGAAATGATAGCCGACGAATTGCCGCTATTTGCCGGAGTCGAAAACTTTATCAGAAAAATGGAGAAAGATTTTGCGCTCGGCGTGGTTTCGATGGCGCGGCGGGAGGAAATCGAGCTTGTTTTGGAGAAGGCAAATTTAGCCGCTTGTTTTTCGATCATCGTTTCGGCTGAAGACGTAACCGCCTGCAAACCCGACCCGCAATGCTACACGATGGGATTTAATCTGATTGATGCGGTGCGAATGCGGCGCGGCAGCAACCCGATGGTTCACGGCGATTGTCTGGTCATCGAAGATTCGCCGCCGGGAATTACAGCGGGGAAACGCGCGGGTTTGAAAACTCTCGGCGTAACCAATACGGTTGACGCGAAACAACTGCGCGAAGCGGGCGCGGATTCGGTCACGAAAAATATTGACGACTGGATGCCCGATTCGGTGCGCGAAGTTTTTGTTTAGAAGTCAGAGGTCAGAAGTCAGAAGTCAGAAGTCAGAAATCAGAAGACGGAACTGAAAGTAGAGTATCAGTTTTTAGATGATGGAAATTATCATCCATAATTTTTCAATATCAATTTCCACTTCCTGATTCTGATTTCTGATTTCTGATTTCTGACTTCTGATTACAAAATATGAGCGAACATTTAATCACCATCGAAGAAGCGCGCGAAAATCTTCTCGCCTGCGCCGCTTTTCTCGCGGAAAGAATCAAAAGCGCGGACGGACACGCTGAAGCGATGAAGCAAATCGTGCCTTTTTATCTTGCCGCGAACAACGTCGATCTTGCCGCCGAATTTGCCAACACGGTTGACGACCCGTTTACGCGCGATAGACTTTTAACCGTTGTCGCCGAAAAATGCGCCGCGCTCGACGACGACGAATATGCTTTGCAGCTTGCCGAAGCCATCGAAGATTCCGGTATGCAGGCGCAGGCGCGCGAGAAAATCGCATTCCAGAAATCTCTCAAAGGCGATTACGAAAAAGCGGCGGCGATTGCCGAAGGTTTAGAGCATCCCGAATACGCTTTCGCCGATATTGCCATTCATCAAGCCGCCGCCGGTGAAGATGAAAATGCCCGTCAAACGCTCGCCCGCATCGAATTTGAAAACGCTAAAGTAGCGGCTTTGCGGGCGATTGCCATCACAAAACTGAACAGCGGCGAAAACGAAAAAGCCGTCAGTCTGCTTGACGAAGCCGCAGCGACGGCAACCGAAATCGAACACGCCGAAGAAAAAATCCGGGCGTTCATCGAAATCGGAAATCTTTTTATCGAAGCGAAACGCAGCGACCGCGCAATCGAAACTTTTGATAAAGCCAAATCTAACGCTGAAAAACTCGACAACGTGCATCGTGATAATCTTCTGGCAAACGTCGCGCAGGGATTTTTGCGGGCGGGAAGCCTCGATTTAGCCGACCGAACGCTTGATTTAGTCGCCGATAAAACGCAGATTTCGCTGTGTCTTGCCGGATTTGCGCGTCGTTTTTGGGAAAAAGATGAAAAATCAGACGCGCTCGAAACTCTGGAAGAATCGTATGCCGTTCTAAAATCGCAGCGCGAATCGGAAACACGCGACAGCCGCGCTAAATTTTCGCTCTTTACGGCGATTGCCGTCGAATTCGCCCGCTTTTCAAAGCCCGAACGCGCCGTCGAAATTGCGCAGGAAAACCAGGACGAAAACGAACGAATGTCGGGTCTGTCGCAAATCGCGCAGGTTTTGGCAGTGCAGGGAAATGATGAACTGTCGCGGCAGACAATCGGCGCAATCAAGGAGGATTCGGCGCGAATGTTCGCTCTCGTCGGGATTGCTGAGGAGAAAAATCGCTCCGGCGAAAAGGAAAAAGCGATTGAGTTTTTAACCGAAGCGGCGCATCTCGCCGAAACAATCCCGCAGCTTTCCGTGCGTTCGACCGCTTTAAACGAACTCGCCAAACATTTTCTTAACTACGGTGAAACCGTCAAAGCAAGAGAAGTTTCACACGAAAATCTCGAAGTTATTTCTCAAATCCGCGACGAAAGCCTCAAATCAACCGCTCTGGCAAGTCTCGCCGAAATTTACGAACAGGGAAATTACGATTTAACAGACGCGGAAAAGGAGATACTTTATACAATGATTCGCCGCGCCGAATGGTAAAGATTCCAATTCGCGGTAATTTATTACGCGGAATTGTGTTTTGACGGGTAAATTGAAGCAAAAATCCAAAGAAGTCAAATTTTTATTGACTTTGGCAATTGGATTGAAGTATAAAAACTTCCGTATAAGAAGAATTTGATTCGGTAGAATACAAAGTTAGACGCTTTCTTTGAACTAACACAGGTGAATTTTGATGAGATTATTATTTTCCATAATTCTTGGCTTGTTACTTCTGGCAAATGTATTTGTTATCCGCGCTCAAGAAACATCTGGACAGC
>Ga0136611_10000995_pt1 | contig 19326 bp, 20 predicted proteins | sample AntDrymUQ2232306_2_FD_106645 | JGI IMG/M metagenome (GOLD analysis project Ga0136611, IMG submission 106645) | Polar desert sand microbial communities from Dry Valleys, Antarctica - metaG UQ223 (23.06) | ecosystem: Environmental > Terrestrial > Soil > Desert | place: Antarctica: Dry Valley...
CACCCTGGCGGCCCGGTACGAGGACCCGGTCAGCGTCTTCGTCGGCGCGCTGGGCGCGCTGCTGGCGGTCAGCGGGCCGCGGTGCTGATCGGCCGGGCACTGCTCCGGGTGGTCCCGCTGCACACACTTCACTACGTCGGGGCGGCGGTCTGCCTGGTGTTGGCCGGGTTCACGGCCTACGAGCGGGTGTCGTGATGGACACGATCGCTGGACAGCGATCGTCATGGTTCGGGAGGATCGCTCGCGGGAGAACTGGACGACGAGAGGCACCAGCCACCATGGCGATCTTCGATGGATTCGACGACCGAGAGGTCGATCGGATCAAGAACAGCGGCACGCACGTGACCATCCCGGCGGACTGGTCGCCGATCTGGGAGAAGACCGCGGCCGACAAGGCCTACATCCTCTTGGCCGGCGAGGCGTCCGTACGCCGCGGCGGCGAGGAGATCGCGCGGCTCGGGCCCGGCGACATCTTCGGCGAGGGTGCGATCGTCAACCACAAGCTTCGCAACGCCTCGATCGTCACCCTGACCAAGGTCGAGCTGATCCACTTCACGCGCGAGCAGGTCACCGAGCTGTGCGAGCAGATCCCGGCCTTCGCCGAGGCCCTGGACCGGACGGCCAAGGAACGCCTGGGCCAGTGAGGGGCCAGTGACCGCCCCGCTCGAAGACGTCGAGAAGTATCTCCTCGGCGCCCACCGGTCACTGACCCGGAAGCAGGTCGCCGAGGCCTCCGGCGTACCGCTGGACGTCGCCGAGGAGTTATGGGGCCAGCTCGGGTTTCCCCACACCGCGGACGACGACATCGCGTTCACCGAGCGCGACGTCGAGGCGTTGCGCACCACCTCGCAGCTGGTGGCGCTCGGCATTCTCGAGCCCGGCTCGCAGGCGGCGCTGGTCCGCACCTGGGGTCGCAGCTTCGCCCGGCTCGCCGAGTGGCAGGTCGGCCTGTTGGCCGGGATCGCCCTCGCGGACGACGACCCGCAGGCGCGGCTCGACCAGCTGGTCACCGAGGTCCTGCCACGGGTGGGTGACCTCCAGGACTACATCTGGCGCCGGCACCTCGAGAACGCCGCGCAGCGGTTGCTGCCCACGGTCGACTCGGCCTCGGAGCAGACGCTCATGGCCGTCGTGTTCGCCGACATCGTCGGCTACACCAGCCAGAGCAAGAACCTCGAGGAGACCGAGCTGGTCGACCTGATCGAGGTGTTCGAGAACGAGACGACCCGGGCGGTGGTGGCCGCCGGGGGCCGGGTCATCAAGACGATCGGCGACGAGGTGCTCTTCGTCGTCGACGACGCGTGGGCGGCCACCGAGGTGGCGCTGCTCCTCACCGGACGCGGCGAGGACGACGAGGACGAGTTCCCCCGGGTCCGTGCCGGCATCGCCTACGGGCCGGTCACGCGGCGGCTCGGTGACGTCTTCGGCCCGACCGTCAACATCGCCTCCCGGCTCACCTCGGTCGCGCGTCCCGGCACGGTGCTGGTCGACCGCGGCGCGTTCGACGTCCTCACCGGCCAGGACCTGCCCCCCAGCACGGCCCCCGACGGCACGCCGCTAGCCAAGCTGATCGACCGGGCCGCCGACGAGCTGGCCGATCTCTCGCCATTCGCCGAGCACGGCGACCTCAAGTTCCGCCGGCTACGGCGGGTGTCGGTGAAGGGCTACCGGCACCTCGAGCCGTGGCTCGTACGGCACCGGACGCCACGCGGCCAGGCGGAGGAGTGAACCGCGACCGACTGGTCGAGCAGGCCGAGACCGCCTTGGCCAGACTGGCAGAGGACCGTCGCGACCAGGTGGCTCGCGGCTCGCTCCACGAGGCGCTCGCCGACCTCGAGCGTCTGTTGGACGGCGAGCCGGAACTGAAGCGTCGGCTGGTCGACGATGCTCGTCGTGAGCACCTGTCGACCGCCGAGCCGCCGTTGGTGCCTATCCGCACCGAGCGGTTGCTGCTGCGCCGCCGTGAGCCGGGTGACACCGCCGATCTGCACGCCATCTACAGCCGGGACGACGTGGCGACGTACCTCCTCCACGAGGCGCTGACGCTCGCCGAACTCGAAGAGCGATGGGCCCGCCAGGCGTCCTCCGGCGACGAGGACGCGATCGGCTTCGTCGTCGAGCTCGACGGACGGGTCGTGGGCCAGGTGGCCCTGATCTTCCACGGACCGTTGCAGGGCGAGCTGGCGTGGACCATCCATCCCGACGTCGGTGGTCGCGGGATCGCCACCGAGGCGGCCCGGGCGTTGCTGAAGGTCGGCTTCGGCCACTACGGCCTCCACCGCGTCAAGGCCGAGCTCGACCCGCGCAACACTGCCTCGATGCGGCTGTGCGAGCGACTGGGGATGCGGCGCGAGTCGCACCGGTTGTCGGACTTCTGGTCGAAGGGCGAGTGGACCGACACCTACGAGTACGCCGTCCTCGCCTCGGAGTGGGCGGCGCGGGAACACTAGAGTTCGCTACATGACCCACCCCACCCACGGCGCCGCCAGCGAGGTCGGCCGGCTGCAGACCGTGATGCTCCACCGCCCCGGCGACGAGCTGAAGCGCCTCACCCCGCGCAACAACGACCGACTGCTCTTCGACGGTATCCCGTGGGTGGCGCGCGCGCAGGAGGAGCACGACGCGTTCGCCGAGGCGCTGCGCGCCCGCGACGTCGAGGTTCTCTACCTGACCGAGCTGCTGACCGAGACCCTGGAGAAGGCGGACGCGCGCAACCACGCGATCACCACCGCGCTCTCCGGGCTCCACCTCGGTGACACCATGCGCGCCTACCTCGCGGGCGCGCTGCGCGACGCGTCACCGGCCGAGCTCACGGCGTACCTCACCGCGGGCATCCGCAACGACGAGGTGCGCGGCGGGCACGGCGTGGTCACCTCGCTGCTCGACCCGCACGACTTCCTTATCGACCCGCTCCCCAACCTGCTGTTCACGCGCGACTCCAGCGTGTGGGTGCAGGACCGGGTGGCGGTCACGTCGCTGGCGATGCCGGCCCGGCGCCGTGAGACCCAGCTGACCGAGCTCATCTACACCGAGCACCCGCGATTCGTTGGCACCCGCAAGATCCACGGCTGGCACCACGAGCACATCGAGGGGGGCGACGTGCTGCTGCTCGCGTCCGGTGTGATCGCGGTCGGCGTCGGCGAACGTACGACGCCCGCCGGCGTCGAACGGTTCGCGCGACAGGTCTTCCACGCCCGGCTCGCCCACACCGTGCTCGCCGTACCGATCGCCCAGGAGCGAGCGACGATGCACCTCGACACCGTCGCCACGATGGTCGACGTCGACAAGATCGTGATGTACCCCAACATGGCCGACTCGCTGCGGGCGTTCTCCGTCACCGCTCCTGACCCCGACGAAGCCGAGGACACGCTGACGCTCCGCGTCTCCGACGCCGAGCCGTTCTTGGTGGCGGCGGCGAAGGCCATGCAGATCGACACGCTGCATCAGATCGACACCGGCCTCGACCCGGTCACCGCCGAGCGCGAGCAGTGGGACGACGGCAACAACACGCTGGCCCTCGCCCCGCGGGTGGCGGTGGCCTACGAGCGCAACGACGGCACCAACGACCGGCTCGAGGACGCCGGGATCGAGGTCGTCCGGATCGCTGGCTCCGAGCTCGGCTCCGGCCGGGGCGGGCCGCGCTGCATGAGCTGCCCGATCGCGCGGGAGCCGCTGCCGGTGGAGTGACCGGCCGGGTTGGTTCCCCGCTCAGGCGGGGAAATGGCGGGTTCGTGCCCGAAGCAACACTCACGAACCGCACAACTCGCGCACGAAGTTCGATTCCCGCGCGGCGTTCGGGCGCAAAAAGGCCCGGCCGTTGCCGACGGGGGAGACAACAACGACCGGGCACAGAAAACTTACCCGCCGACCACCCCGCGCACAACAGGCGGGGGTGTGTCGTGGTCAACGAATGGTGACCTGCCGGGTGGCGAGCCCGTTGCGGGCCGACCGCTGCTCGGTCGTGAGGTCGGAATCGTCGACCAGCGCGGCGGCGAGGTCGGCGGCGAACCGCTCGGCCGGCTCCTCCAGCGCCGCAGGCCCGGTGCCGAGCGGGAGGTCCCACACCGGCGTCAGCAGGCCGTGCGCGCGGAACATCCCGACGAAGCGCGAGTCGGGCACCAGCACGTCCTGACCGGCGGCGTGCAGCCGGGCGAGCGCGTCGAGCAGCGGGCCCTCCGGCTCGGGCATGACCCAGCGCAAGTGCTCCTTCGTGCCGACGTCGGTCCAGTAAGCCGCGGTCGCCGAGGTGAGGCGGACAGTGGGGTTGACCGCGGCATTGGCATCCTCGAGCGCGCCCATCAGGTCGGGGGCGTCCGGGACATCGGCCACCCAGAAGTCGAAGCCGTCGTGGACGGTGATGTCGAGCGGGTCGTCGGCGACCAGGTCCTGCAGCCTCGGCCCCTCGCCGGGGGCGTCGGTGAGACCGACGATGCCGGCCTCCTCCTGCGCCAGGGCGGCGAGCAGCACGGCGCCGAGGTCGCGGGCCGGGTCACCGAAGTGGTGCACCACCTGCAGCCCGAGCCAGATGTCGCCGCTCTCGCGCACCATCGCCGGGGCCGCCGTCGGCAGCAACGTGCAGAGCTGGACGGTGCGGTCGGCGTACTCCGCCGTCCGAGGGCCCGCCAGCGGCAGTGGCGCGGTCGCCGACGGCACGAGCTCGCGCAGCGCGATCAGGTCGCACTCCGACGGCAACCCAGCGAACGGACGGGCCACGAACACCGCCGCTGCTCCGCCCGGCGCGCCGTGGCACGCCTTGTAGCGGCGGCCCGACCCGCACGGGCACGGCTGCCGGGGACCGACCTCACCGGTCGGGGCCTGGTCGCGAGTGTTGGTGCGTGAGCTCTTTCCCATACCGGGGAGGGTAGGCCGTCGGCGGAGGCCGTCCGCCGTCGGCCGTGCCGCCCCTCGAGGCCCCGCTGACCCGGTCCGAGCCCGTCGTACCCGACATCCTGGTCGTCGGAAGGGCTCTGGGCAGCAGAAATGTCGGGTGCGACGGCCCACCGGGTCGCGGCCCCAGCCGGACGCCGGCCTGCTGCACTCCTGTCGTACGGCGCTAGCGACCGAGCCGTTCCAGGAGGTACGCCGGGCGGTCGGTGATGACCGCCTTCACGCTCAGGTCGCGGCACAGCGCCAGCTGCTCGTCGGTGTTGACGGTCCAGACGTGGATGTCGCGGCCGGTGCGCACGAGCTTGGGCCCGAACGACGGGTGCTGGGTGAGCTGCTGGATGCCGGGACCGAGGATCCAGCCGGGTGCGAGCACGGGCTTGATGACCGGCCAGTGCCGCGCCTTCTCGATCAGCATGACCAGCTTCAGGTCTGGCGCCAGCCGTTCGACGCGCTGCAACGCGGCGGAGGAGAAGCTCATGACCCGCACCGGGCTGTCCCCGCGGTGCCAGCCGAAGTGGCGCAGCTCCTCGACGAGCCGGCGCTCGACCAGGCCGGCGAACCGGGTGGGGTGCTTGGTCTCGATCGCGAGCTCGACGCGCCGACCGCAGTCGGCCACGGTCTCCAACAGCCGGCGCAGCGTCAGCACGTTGCCCAGCTGCTCGTCCGGGTCGGGCGCCTCGTCGTCGAGGTCGGCCCAGGGATTCTTCCATGTGGCGAACTCGAGCTGGTCGAGCTCGGCCAGCTCCATCACCGACACCAACCCCTGGTGGTGGCCGGTGCGGCGCAGGTCGCGGTCGTGGAAGCAGACGAGGTGGCCGTCGGCGGTGAGCCGGACGTCGCACTCGAGGCCGTCGGCACCGGCTTCGAGCGCCTCGAGATAGGCGCCGAGGGTGTGCTCAGCCCGCTCGTGGCTCGCTCCCCGATGGGCGACGACCCGCGGACCCGTGTCAGCGCCCATGTCGACAGTGTGTCGGACCCGGCGCCCGGAATCATCCCTCGACGTGTCGCTCGACCGTGTCGTGGCCGGCCAGCCGTTCACGCAGGTCCGGCCCACCGGCGTACGGCCCGAGTCGGACACCGTGGCGACCGCGACCGCTCCTGGATACGACTGGTCGAGACCACCTGGGGCACCGCGCGCCCGACGCGCTCGCCTCGGGGTGCCCCTGAGACCCGGATCAGGGTGCTATCCGATTGCGGCTCCACCACCCAGCGGCAAGGCTTGCGCCATGCCCACCACCTCCGGGGAGACCCGCACCGTCGCCGCGAGCGCCCACGACCTCGTCAAGGTCTACGGCAAGGACGAGACCGAGGTCCGCGCGCTCGATGGCGTGACGGTCGACCTCTACGCCGGCGAGTTCACTGCCGTGATGGGGCCCTCGGGCTCCGGCAAGTCGACGCTGATGCACTGCCTGGCCGCGCTGGACACCCCGTCGGGCGGCGAGGCCGTGGTCGGCGGTACGCCGCTGGGCCGGCTCAAGGACAAGGACCTCACCCAGCTGCGGCGCGAGCAGATCGGCTTCGTGTTCCAGGCGTACAACCTGGTGCCGACGCTGACCGCGCAGGAGAACATCACGCTGCCGCTCGACCTGGCAGGTCGCAAGGCCGACCCGGAGTGGTTCGACCGGGTCATCGACGCGGTCGGCCTGCGCGATCGGCTCAGCCACAAGCCGAGCGAGCTCTCCGGCGGCCAGCAGCAGCGGGCCGCGTGCGCCCGCGCGCTGGTCAGCAAGCCCGCGATCGTCTTCGCCGACGAGCCGACCGGCAACCTCGACAGCACCTCCAGCGCCGAGGTTCTCGGCTTCCTGCGCCGCAGCGTCAACGACTTCGGCCAGACCATCGTGATGGTCACCCACGACCCGGTCGCCGCGTCGTACACCGACCGGGTCGTCTTCCTCGCCGACGGCCGGATCGTCGACGAGCTGCACCGCCCCGACCGCGACTCGATCCTCGAGGCGATGGCGCGACTCACGCCGAAGGCGGGCTGAGTCGTGCTCCGGTTGACGCTGCGTAACCTGCTGGCCCGCAAGGTCCGGCTGGCGATGAGCGCCCTCGCGATCGTGCTCGGGATCGGGTTCCTGGCCGGGGTACTCACCTTCAGCAACGGCCTCGGGTCGACCTTCGACGGGATCATCAAGGGATCGACCCCCGACGCCGTCGTACGCCCCTCGGGCACGGAGTCCTTCGAGCAGTTCGGCATCGGCAACTCGACCACCCTCACCCCGGAGGTCGTCGAGGAGCTCGCCGCGCTGCCCGAGGTCGCCCGGGCCGACGGCACCGTCGACGGTCTCGGCATGCACCTGCTCGACCAGGACGGCAAGCTGATCGGTGGCCACGGCGCCCCGACCATCGCCTTCAACTACGCAGGCACCCCCAACCTGCTCGACGAGCCGTCGCTGAAGCTGGTCTCCGGCGACTGGCCCGACGGCCCCACCGACGTCGTCCTCGACACCGGCGCGGCGGAGAAGGCGGGGTACGCCGTGGGCGACGAGGTCGCCGTCATCGCGCCATCGGGCGACTCGATCGACAACGTGCGCAAGACACTGACGCTGACCGGCACGGCTGAGTTCAACGGCGGCGGCACGGCAGGCGCCACGCTGTTGATCTTCTCCACGCAGGGCGCCCAGCAGCTGTTCCTCGACGGCCGCGACGCGTTCACCAGCGCCGGGCTCACCGCCGCACCCGGGGTCACCCAGGCCCAGTTGGTCGAGGCCGCGGAGACGGTGCTTCCGAAGACCTACGAGGCGATCGAGGGCGACACCGTCGCGAAGGAGTCGCAGGCTGCGGTCGGGGAGTTCCTCGACGTGATCTCGACGTTCCTCATCGCCTTCGCGGTGATCGCGATCCTGGTCGGCGGCTTCATCATCGCCAACACCTTCAACATCCTGGTGGCGCAACGGGTGCGCGAGCTGGCGCTGCTGCGGGCGATCGGCGCCAGCGCCGCGCAGGTACGCCGAAGCGTGCTCGTCGAGGCCACCGCCATGGCCCTCCTCGGCTCCTCGATCGGGATCGTGGTGGGGCTCGGGCTGGCCCGTGCGCTGGCCGGCCTCTTCCGCTCGGTCGGCCTCGACATCAACTCCAGCGCGCTCGAGCTCACGCCGGGCACGTTGGTGCTGGCCTACCTGGTCGGCCTCGGGGTGACCCTGGTCTCGGCGTACCTCCCCGCCCGGAGGGCGTCACGCATCGCCCCGGTCGCGGCGATGCGCGAGGAGGCCGCCACCCCGGGCGAGGGATCGCTGCGCCGCCGCGGCCTGATCGGCGGGGCGGTCGCGCTGCTCGGCGCGATGCTGGCCGCGCTCGGCCTGCTCGACGCTCCCGGACCCGCGGCGGCGTGGATCGGGGCGGCCTCCGTGCTGTGGATCCTGACCGCCGCCGCACTGAGCGCCGTGCTCGGACATCCGGTGCTGGTCGCCTGCCGCGCGGTCTTCGGCCGGCTCTTCGGCACCACCGGCCGGCTCGCCGCCGAGAACACGCTGCGCAATCCGCGGCGTACCGGCGCCACGGCCTCGGCGCTGATGATCGGACTGGCGCTGGTCTCCGCCGTCGGCACCCTCGCCGCGTCCATGAGCGCGACCACCGACGCAATCGTGGAGGGCCAGTTCGAGGCTGACTTCTTGGTGCAGGGGGCCAACTTCCAGAGCTTCCCGACCGGCATCGGCGACGACATGGAGCTGGTCGACGGCGTGGGCTCCCTGAGCCGCGACCAGTACACGCCCGCGCTCGTCGAGAAGCAACCGACGGCGCTGATGGGCGTGACGCCGACGTTCACCGAGATCTACGACCTCGATCTGATTGCCGGCAGCGAGCAGCTCGCCGGACGCCAGGCACTCATCAGCCGCGACGCGGCGAGCGAGTACGGCGTGTGGGTGGGCGACAGCCTCGACCTCGCCTTCCCCGGTGAGCAGAAGGCTGAGGTCGAGGTGGTCGGCGTCTTCGAGTCGACCGTGGTGGTCGGCGAGGTCACCGTGCCGCTCGACGTCCTGAGCGAGGTCGGGGTGAAGCGGACCGACAGCTCACTCAGCATCAACCTCGCTGACGGCGCCGACCCCGCGCAGGTCCAGGCCGAACTCGAGCAGGTGCTCGACGGCGTGCCGATCGTGACCGTGCAGGACAAGCAGGAATTCGCCGACAGCCTCAAGGGGCAGATCAACCAGCTGCTCTACATGATCTACGGGCTGCTCGCGCTGGCGATCGTGATCGCGGTCATCGGCATCGTCAACACCCTCAGCCTCAGCGTCATCGAGCGGACCCGCGAGATCGGCCTGCTGCGCGCCGTCGGGCTGTCGCGGTCCCGGCTGCGGCGGATGGTGACGCTGGAGTCGGTGACGATCTCGGTGATGGGCGCCGTGCTCGGCATGGCGGTCGGGCTGCTGATCGGCGTACTCCTGCGGCAGTCGCTGGCCGACGACCTCACCGAGCTGTCGATCCCGCTCTCGAACCTCTTCATCTTCCTGGGGATCTCCGTGCTGTTCGGCGTCGTCGCCGCGATCATCCCGGCCGTCCGGGCCGCGCGGATGAAGGTGCTCGAGGCGATCGCCACCGAGTGAGCCGGTTCGATACTTCGCCGCCCAGATCATCATGCAGTGGCCGCACGTGATGATTTCGGCGGCGAAGTATCAAGCAGCGCGAGTGGCACAGCGGACGCCGAACGTCCGCAATGGCGGCTAGCGTCAACGCCATGGCCGAGATCCTGCTCTTCCACCACATCTTAGGACTGACGTCCGGAGTCCACGCGTTCGCCGACCGGCTGCGTGCCGCCGGGCACACTGTCCACACCCCCGACTCCTTCGAGGGCCGCACCTTCGCCTCCATCGAGGACGGCGCCGCCTACTGCGGCGAAGTCGGTTTCGAGGCGATCCGCGACCGCGGCGTCGCCGCGGCCGAAGGACTGCCGTCCGAGCTGGTGTACGCCGGCTTCTCGCTCGGTGCGATGCCGGCACAGCAGCTGTTGCAGAACCGACCGGGCGGCCGCGCCGGGCTGTTCTTCCACGGCTTCGCCGACCCGGCGTACTTCGGCGAGTGGCCGGGGCTCCCGGTGCAGGTGCACGCGATGGCCGACGACGAGTTCTGGCTGGAGGACAAAGACGCCGCCGAGGCGGCCGCGTCCTCCCACGACAGCATCGAGATCTTCACCTACCCCGGCAACGGTCACCTCTTCACCGACGACAGCGTCGCCGACCACGACGCCGCCGCCACCGATCTCGTGCTCGGGCGGTCGCTCGCGCTGCTCGAGCGGCTGTGAGATCCACGGCAGACTGACCGGATGCCCATCGTCCTGCACCACATCGTCATCGACTCCTACGACCTGCCCGCGCAGGCGCGGTTCTGGTCCGAGGCACTGGGCTGGCGGATCCTGTCGGTCCGCGAGCGCGAGATCGTGGTCGGGCCGGACGAGGCGGCACCGGTCGGGATCTGCCTGATGCCCTCCCCCGACCCCAAGACCGTGAAGAACCGGGTCCACCTCGACCTCACCACCGGCGCCGACGACCGCGAGGCCGAGATCGACCGGCTGCTCGGGCTCGGCGCGACCCGGGTCGACGTCGGTCAGACCGGCGAGGAGTCGTGGGTCGTGCTCGCCGACCCGGAGGGCAACGAGTTCTGTGTGGTACGACCGAAGCAGTCGCTGGTCGGATGAGCGCCACGATCCGGGTCGTCCTGGTCAACGAGGCGACTCAGGTCCGCTCGCGGAGGTAGCGGCCGAAGTGGGGCACGGTGAACGCGATCCGGCCGCGCTCACTGGCGTAGATCAGACCCTTCTTGAGCAGCGCGTCGCGAGCTGGCGAGAGGGACTGCGGCTTCTTGCCGAGCACCGCGGCCACGTCGGAGGTGGGGACGCTCTCGATCTCGTCGAGCTCCTCCTCGCCGGCCTCGGCCAGTCGTTGACGGAGCCGGACCGCGGCGTCGGCCATCGCCCGCAGGTAGTCCCGCTCCCCCGGAGTCGCCCGCTCGAAGCGGGAGCCGAAGAAGCCGACCGCCAGCTCCGACTCGGCCTCGGGTGCGGCCACCGAGACGTCGGCGGCGGTGATCGGCGTGCGGGGCGCGCGGTCCCAGACCGCCTTGCCGTAGGCCTGGATGAAGTAGGGGTAGCCGCCGGTCGCGGCGTACATCGCGTCGAGCGCGTCGGCGTCGTAGGCCGCGTCCTCTTCGGCCGCCGGCGCGGCCAGGGCCCGGTCGGCCGCCTCGCGGGGCAACCGGTCGATCCGCTGGTAGCGGAACAGCCGCTCGGAGTAGGACTTGCTCGCCGACAGCACCGCCGGCAGGTGCGGCAGGCCGGCGCCGACGACGATCATCGGCAGCCCGGACTGGCTGATCTCGTGACAGGCGGCACACAGCGCGGAGACGTCGTCGGGACCGAGGTCCTGCATCTCGTCGATGAACACCGCGATGCCCTTGCCCTCGTCGGCGGCGAGCCCGCCGAGGTCGGTGAACAGCTCGACCAGGTCGATCTCGATGTCGCCGGAGTCGGCGCGGCCCTTGACCGCCGGGGCGTCGATGCCGGGGTTCCACTGCTCGCGCAGCTTGGCGTTCGGACCGGCCTCGCGCTGCGCGAAGGACCGGACGACGCCGAGCACGTGGGAGACGGAGTCCTCGTCGCGGTGGCCGAGCTCGCGGACGGCCTGGTGCAGCGCCGACGAGAGCGGCCGTCGCAGCGACTGGTCGGGGCGCGCCTCCAGCTTGCCGGTCCCCCAGTGGCGGCGTACGGCGGCGGAGCGGAGCGCATTGAGCAGCACCGTCTTGCCGACACCGCGCAGCCCGGTCAGTACCAGCGAGCGCTCGGGCCGGCCGGCCGAGATCCGCTCGAGCACGACGTCGAAGGCCCCCAGCTGTTCGTCGCGGCCGGCCAGCTCGGGCGGGCGTTGGCCGGCGCCGGGCGCGTAGGGATTCCGGATCGGGTCCACGACGGAACCGTATCGGCGTCTCTATCGTGAGCAGTAGATTTCGGACACGGCTCGCCGGTCCGACGTGCTGGCCAGGCGCGTTCAGTCCAAGGTGTTCGACACGATCGGGACCACGGCAACAGCCACCGGCAGGGCGTTCGCATCGGCAAAGTCCTCGATGGCCGCCCGTTCGTCATCGGCGGGTGCGCCCTGGAGCTCGATGAAGATGCCGCCGTACTCTGGCGACGCGCCCCACGTGTGCACGCTCGAATCGAGGAACGGCGTCAGGGCCTTCAGGTCCCCGGCCAGGGCGTTCGCCTCGTCGAGGCTGACCGATGCCGTGACCACGCGCCACGAGTCAGGGTCCGCATCAATCGTGTCCGCAAGGGCCTGGCCCCGCTCGTCCGACGGGCGCAGCACGACTCGTCCCGCTTGATCAACATAGGAACCGAGGAACTGGGAGGGGTACTCCTCCACCAGCGCGGCTGCCTTTTGCGCGAGGTCAGGCGAGCGAGGCGAGCCCGTGCTCGGGGGCTGGTCGTCGACGTAGGTGACCAGCTCGGGGTCCTGCGACCGCTCGACCGCAAGGAAGGTGCCCAGCGCGGCAAGGGCAGCCACCGGGATCGCGGTCACCGCGCGCATCCCCCACTTCATGGGTTCACGTCAGCCGGCGACGTCGCGTCGCCGCTGCAGCGCGACGTCGTACGCCGCGTCGAGGCCGGCGCGCAGCGTGGCGATCATGTCGGGCACGTCATCGACGGCCATCCGGAACGAGCCGGAGCACACGTTCTCCCGCCACAGCGAGAGCACGACGATGCCGTTGTCGTGGTGCCAGGAGACCCGCAGCGCACGGTCTCCACCGCGGGCGTCGAGGAAGATCGACCCCGTCTCGGGCAGCGGGCGGGCCTTGGGCATGCCCCATTCTGCTCCCGAGCCGGGCAACTTGTCACTCCTTCGACCTAGGATGACGGCCGTGCCCGAGCTCCCCGAGGTGGAAGCGCTGGCCCTGGACCTGAGGGGCCGGCTCGCGGATCGCGCCATCGCGAAGATCCACATCGTCGCGTTCTCGGCGCTCAAGACGTTCGACCCGCCAGTCACCGCCCTGGAGGGCAGCTTCGTCGACGACGTGACCCGGCACGGCAAGTTCCTCGACATCTCCGCGGGTGGGCTGCACCTCGTGTTCCACCTGGCCCGGGCCGGCTGGATCCGCTGGCGCGACGAGCTGCCGCCGGTGCCACCCCGGCCGAGCAACAAGTCCCCGCTCGCGGTGCGGGTCATCCTCGACGACGCTGGCACCGGACGACAGGGTGGCATCGACGTGACCGAGGCCGGCACCAAGAAGAGCCTGGCGGCGTACGTCGTCCGGCAGCCCTCCGACGTTCCCGGCATCGCGTCGCTCGGGCCCGACCCGCTGGCCGACGAGTTCGGCGTCGACACGCTCGCCGGGATCCTGACCAAGGCCGGCCGCGCGCAGGTGAAGGGGGTGCTGCGCCACCAGGGCACCATCGCCGGCATCGGCAACGCCTACTCAGACGAAGTGCTGCACGCCGCGAAGATGTCGCCGTTCAAGCCGGCGTCGAGCCTGACCGACGACGACGTGCAGAAGCTGCACGACGCGATCCGCACCGTGATCGGCGAGGCGGTCGACCGCTCGCGCGGGCTGGCCGCAGCTGCGCTGAAGGGCGAGAAGAAGTCGAACCTGGCGGTGCACGGGAAGGCGGGTGAGGAGTGCCCGGTCTGCGGTGACACGGTGCGCGAGGTGAGCTTCGCCGACTCCAGCCTTCAGTACTGTCCCACCTGTCAGACGGGCGGCAAGCCCCTCGCCGACCGGCGGATGTCCCGACTCCTGAAGTGAGACCAGCCCATGCACCCGGAGATCCCCAGCACCACCGTCGACGCCCTGCCGGACCCACTGCCCGACGGGCTCGCGGTGCTCGACGTCCGTGAGCCGGAGGAGTGGAAGCACGGGCACATCGAGGGAGCCATCCACGTCCCGCTGATGCAGCTGCCCACCCGGCGCGACGAGGTCCCGGGCGGCCGAGTGCTGGTCGTGTGCAAGATCGGCGGCCGCTCCATGCAAGCCACGCACTACCTGCTCCAGCAGGGCTACGACGTGGTCAACCTCGACGGCGGGATGGTCGACTGGTCCGGCGCCGGCCGGCCGATGCTCAGTGAGAACGGTCGTCCGCCGCAGGTCGTGTGAACCGAACTGCTGAACCAACTCTGATCCGGGCGCTGCCGCCACGCTCAACTGGCCCGGACCATGCCTGGTTCGTTCAGCAGTTCGGCGGCTCCGGTGCCGACCGGCTCAGCGCCAGGGGGCCGGGAGCGGCAGCGTGAGCGCACGCTGGAGCCGAGCCAGATAGTCGCGACGCGGCAGCTCAGTGACGCCCAGGCCGGCGAGGTGGTCGGTCTGCCACTGGACGTCGACGAGCCGGGCGTCCGCATGCGCGTCGGAGAGCAGGTCGACCAGGCCGACGAGAGCCACCTTGGAGGCGTCACGCTCGCGGTGGAACATCGACTCCCCCGCGAACAGCCCGCCGATGGCGACGCCGTACAATCCCCCGGCCAGCTGCCCGTCCCGCCACGCCTCGACGGAGTGGACCCAGCCGAGGTCGTGGAGGCGGAGGTACGCCGCCCGGACGCCGTTGTCGATCCAGGCACCGGCCCGCCGCGGGTCGGCGCAGCCGTCGAGCACGTCGGGTAACGCGGTGTCGACGCGGATCTCGAACCGCTTCGTCGACGCACGCAGCGACCTGCTGACCCGTAGCTCGTCGAGCGGCAGCACCCCGCGCTCGGCCGGGCTCCACCAGCCCGGCACCTCCGCGCCCTCAAACGGCATCGGGAACAGCCCTGAGCGGTACGCCGCGAGCAACGTCCCCGGCGCGAGGTCGGCGCCGACCGCGACCAGGTCGTCCTCGTCTGGCCACCGCTCCGGCGGCGGGAACGCCCACGTCGTGCGTGGTGGCTCCACGGGCGGCATGGGCTCGACCGTACTTCGTGGGCCACCTACGTAGGATCGACACATGGGTGCGATGAGTTCGATATCGAAGCGACTGGCGCCGAGGGTGACCGAGCTGGCGCCGGGGCTGACCACGGCGTTCGTCCGGGAGGCGCTGCGCCGCGCCATCGAGGGCGTGGGGCCGCTGCCGCCGGCTGCGGTGGCTGCCGACAAGCAGCTCGCGGAGCAGAAGGGCAACGTCGAGCGGGCGGTCCACGAGATCATCGAGAACCACGTCCGCTTCGCCGGCGCGCAGGGCTTCGTCACCAACCTCGGCGGCCTGATCACCGCTGCGGTCACCATCCCCGCGAACATCAGCGGGCTGGCGCTGATCGAGTGCCGGATGATCGCCGGCATCGCCCACCTGCGCGGCTACGACCTGGCCGACCCGCGGGTGCGCAACGCGATCCTGGTCTGCCTGCTGGGCGAGGACACCGTGTCGAGCCTGGTGAAGAAGAAGCAGATCCCGGCGCCGCCGATGGCGCTGGCCACCGCGCCCGCCCACGACGCCGAGCTCGACAAGGTCGTCTCAGCGGTGGTCGCGAGCGACCTCATCACCAAGGTCGCCGGCAAGCGGCTGGCCACCACGGTCGGCCGCCGGATCCCCGTCGTCGGCGGCATCGTCGGCGCGAGTGCCGACGGCTACGCCACCTGGCGGATCGGGCGCTACGCCGACCGCGAGCTCCTGCCGCGCCCCGCGCGGTAGACCCGCAGCGCGAACCGACCGGCCCGGCTGTGCTGCAGCCGGCGCACGGTCTTCTCGCGCCAGCGGTACGTCGGTCGCAGGTAGGCGCGCTCGAGCTCGCGGTGGGCGCCGTCGAGCCGGCCACGGAGGTCGGCCTCGATGTGGAACAGCCGCGCGTTCTCCACCAGCAGTGCGGTGATCGCGTCGACGGCCGCGTCGGCCACCTGCGCCTCGTCGGGTGAGTCGGGGTCGGCGTACTGCTCGGGCGGCGGGGCGCCGACCAGGTCGTCGAGGTCGCCGATGACGTCATAGCCGCGCTCGCGGACCAGATCGGTCCACTTCTGCTGCAACGGCGCGACCCACGCATGGTCCGCGGCGGGCAGCGTCAGCCGCGGCGACTCGACCCGGCGCGACAGGGTCTGGTGGGCGATCAGCTCCCGCACCAGGGGTCGGTACGCCGACGGGGGCACGATCTTGTTGGCCTTGATGTTGATCCGGCGGACCATCGTGGTCTCGGGCACGCCCAGCGACGGGTTGGCGCGTTCCGCCTCGACGTCGAGCTCCAGGTCGTCGAGCCCGAAGGTCCGGCTGAACCGCTGCCACAGCACGTCGCGCGGCCCGCCGGGCCGCGGCACGGTCACGATGTGCACCCGATCGGGGGGCAGGTCGCCGGCCCAGCGGTCGAGGATGTCGGGGACCTCCTGCACGCCCCAGAACCACGAGCCGATAGCGCTGTCGCGCGCGGGGTCGCGGAGCTGGGCGAGGAAGCGCGCGTAGGGCAGCTCGCGGCGGTGCTTGACGTTCTCCTGCCACTCGGCCGGGATCTGCCGCACCAGGTCGCGGATCGAGAGGACGACATGGATCTCGGTGTTGGGATGGCCGAGCGACGCCAACGCCCGCTGCGCCTGGCCGCTTGAGGCGGTGGCGAGGATCTCGTGGCTGATGATCGCGGTGCCGTCGCTGTGCGCATCGAAGTGGGCCCTGACCTGCGAGGCCAGCGCCTCCCAGGCACCGACGGCTTCGTCCTCCAGCCCACCCCACGGCAGCTGCATCAGGTCGAGCGCGGCCAGGAAATGGGCGTCGAAGCGGTCAGCGGGGTAGAGCACGCCCTGCTCGCGCAGCCGCTCCCGGTTGCGGAACAGCACGTCCTGCAGGTGGCTGGTGCCCGTCTTTGGTGTGCCGACGTGGATCAGGACCCGGCGACTCACGGTCCCTCCTCACGGTCTTGGTGCTCGGTCTCGAGCAGCAGCCGGACCGCGAGGGCCAGCGTGACGGACACGTCGGGCGCCTCGACTCCGGCCCGGCCGACCGGCAGCACGAGTGCCGGATCGCCGTGCACAGGGTAGCGACCGCGCTCGAGCTGTCGGTGCAGCCGGTCGGCCTCGTCCTGCACCCAGTCTCGGTGCCTCGACGGGATCACCAGCGGCAGCCCGGGCTCGTCGGCCAGCCGCGGTCGCAGCAGGTCGGTGAGCAGCCGGGCCCGCCGCTCCGGTGGCGCGATCGGGCGCAGTGCGGCCCCGACCCGACGGGCCAGGTCGACCCCCGAGGCGGCCATCGGCTGCGGCAGTCCTGGCCCCCGCCGTACGCCGAGCAGACGCGGCGCGAGCGCGGGGTCGGTGACGACGTGGACCCGGTTCGACACCGGCCGGTCGATCTCGCGGCGGGCGACCAGGTGGAGGTCGAGCGGGGTCGGCAGCGTGCCGCGCCGCACGCACACCGTCAGCCAGTCACGCCACGGCTGCGCACCGTTGCGGAAGCTGTGGGCCGTCCAGAGGTCGACCAGCATCCGGCCGGTGTCGGTCCCGAGCACCAGTACCCGCCCGCCGTACCCGCCCGGCGGCCGGCCGCGGGCAGTGAGGTGTCGTCGCAGCGGAGCTGCGTGCTCCGGATCGCCGAGCAGGTGGTAGCGGATCCGCCACGGCCGCCGCCAGCCGGCCTGCAGCTCGGCGAGCGGACGGGTCGCGAGGTGCTGGGCAAGCAAGACCGCGGCGAGCCGGGTCAGGTCGTTGTCTCCGAGGTCGGTCGGGTCGACCGGGCGCGGGCCGTGGTCGGCGAAATCGACCCCACCCGCCAGCGGCAGGGCCGGCCGGCTCCGACGCGGCGGGTCGGAGGCGAGGACCGCCTCCACGAGGGCGGAGGTGGGACGCCCTACCAGGTTGACCCGGCGCAGCAGCTCCAGCTGCTGGGCCCCGGGAAGCGCGACGCCCCGGGGCTGGGCAGCGCCGGACCACTGGCCCCACGGCGTCGTACCGCCGTCGCGCAGGTGTGCCGTCCAGCCCCACGCAGCCGCCGGGTCGGTCATCGACCGGTCACCGCGAGCGCAACCGTCCGGCGTTCTTGCGCACCCGTGCGCCGAGCTGCTGCTCGGGGTCGGGACGCGACGCCGCCTCGGAGGTCATCGCGGCCAGCGCCCCCATGGCGACCGCGAGCCGCTTGCGCGGCTTCACGTGGTCCGGGTCGTGCCACGGCTCGTCGTCGGCGGGCCGGGTCGGGATCAGGTCGGCGACGTCGCCGACGACGTCGACCCGGGCCTGCTCGATCCACTCCAGCCACTGGTGGCTGAGCTCCTCGACCCAGTCGTAGGCGGTCGGCGGCAACGTGATCCGCGACGAGGTGCTGCGGACCAGCTCCTCCTCGGCGAGCATCTGCCGGATCAGGCCGTCGTACGCCGACTCACGGCGTGTCTTCCGGTCGAGCCGCTTGTTCAGCTGCCGCAGCACCGCGGTCTCGGCCGCGCCCAGCGACTCGTTGGCGCGGGTGCTCTCGGCCGGTGCCCAACCGGTTTCCATCCCGGTCGCCCTGCAGAACCGGTCCCACAGAGACTCAGGGCCGCCGCGGGTGGGGACAGTGATGAGGTGGATGTGCTCGGGCGGGACGTGGACCCCCCAGGTGCCGAGCACCGTAGGCAGGTCGAAGGCCCGCGAGAACCACGTCTTGCCGCGCATCGACTTGCGCAGGAACTGGCTGTAGCGCCACGTGCGACCTTGCTTGATGCTCTCCTGCCAGGCGGCGGGCAGCTGTCGGGCGAGGTCGCGCGCGGTGTACACGACGTGGACCTCGGCGCCGGCGAGGTCGTTCATCGCGCGGGCGACGTGGTGGGACCGCGCCGGCGCCAGGATCTCGTGGCTGATGAGGACGGTGCCGCTGCGCTTGTTGACCTTCCTGACCAGCGCGTCCCAACTACCGTCAGCGTGGCCGGGCTCGCCGCCCCAGTCCTGGCCGAGCAGGTCGAGTGCCGCGCGGAAGTGGAACAGGCCCGGGCTGATCAGGGGCGACTTCGTCGGGAAGTGGACGTCGTGGGCAGCCAGCGCCGCGGCGTTCCGGCTCAGCCGGTCCTGCAGGTAGGTCGTGCCGGTCTTGGGTGCCCCGATGTGGAGATAGACCGTCCGGCTCATGCGGGAGATTGTGCCCGATGCGTGAGGCGCCGCAGCACAGCGGTGAGTGATGGACCGTTTCCGCCTGGCCGAAGGGTCCCTGATCCACCGCTACCCCAGCGAGGAGCGGTCGGGCGGTGAGTGAGGGACGGACCCTCGGCCCCGAATGGTGCCTCAGGCACCGCCGCCCAGCGCGCGCACGACGGCCGACGGGCTGGGCCGTCCCAGGATGCCCGCCATCCAGAGACTGGTCGCCACCACGGCGTCGAGGTCGACGCCGTGCTCGATGCCGAGCCCGGTGAGCATCCAGACCAGGTCCTCGGTGGCGAGGTTGCCGGTGGCGCTCTTCGCGTACGGGCAGCCGCCGAGGCCACCGGCGCTGGCGTCGAAGGTGGTGATGCCGCACTCGAGCCCGGCGTAGGCGTTGGCGAGCGCCTGACCGTAGGTGTCGTGGAAGTGCATCGCGAGCCGGTCGACGCCGACGCCGGCCTCGCCGTACGCCGC
>Ga0136611_10000996_pt1 | contig 19317 bp, 15 predicted proteins | sample AntDrymUQ2232306_2_FD_106645 | JGI IMG/M metagenome (GOLD analysis project Ga0136611, IMG submission 106645) | Polar desert sand microbial communities from Dry Valleys, Antarctica - metaG UQ223 (23.06) | ecosystem: Environmental > Terrestrial > Soil > Desert | place: Antarctica: Dry Valley...
CTTTCCCTTCCCCTTCCATTTCCACCACTTCACCCGAAACGCCGCCGCCTGTCCTTCACCAGCGGGACGGCCGCGGCGTTCATACCCTGGTGCTGAATCGGCCGGCCGCCTTTAATTCGCTCAGCGACGAGGTCCTGGCCCGGCTGCAGGCGGCGATTGATGAAATCGCCGCCGACGAATCCGCTCGCGTGGTCGTGGTGGCGGCCCATGGCAAAGCGTTTTGTGCCGGCCACAATCTCAAAGAAATGCAGGCACGGCCTGAAATGGCTTATTACCAGGCGCTGTTCGCGAAGTGCAGCCGCGTGATGCTCGGCCTGCGCAGTCTGCCGGTGCCCGTGATCGCCAGAGTGCATGGCCTGGCGACGGCGGCGGGCTGCCAGCTGGTCGCGCAATGCGATCTGGCCGTGGCCGCCGACACGGCCCGCTTCGGCGTCAACGGCATCGACGTCGGCCTGTTTTGCGCGACGCCGAGCGTGCCGCTGTCGCGCAACATGCCGGTCAAGCAGGCGATGGAGATGCTGCTGACCGGCGAATTCATCACCGCCGACGAGGCGCGCGCGCGCGGGCTGGTGAACCGCGTCGTGCCGCTGGAAGCGCTCGACGCCGAGGTTGAAAAGCTCGTGGTTTCGCTGCTTTCCAAGCCGCGCGAAGCCGTTGCCATGGGCAAGGCGTTTTTCTATCGGCAGCTCGAATGCGGCATCGAGGCCGCTTACCAGCTCGCGGGCCAGGCCATGTCGTGCAACCTGATGCATCCGGTGGCGCAGGAAGGCGTGCAGGCCTTCATCGAGAAGCGGCCGCCGAGCTGGCGGCCAGCCGCTTCGTGAACCTGCCGGCCTTCGCATTTCGCGGCGACAGTTTCAGCAGTTGGCTTGCCGCCATGGCGCGGCCCGGCGCGCTGGTGGAAGTCGCGGCGCTGGCCGTCTGTGTGCTGCTGGCCTGGGGCGTGGTGCGCGGCCTCAGCCGACGTGAATTTCTGAGCGACGGATCGTCGATTCTTTTCGGCCGGCGGCTTGTCGATGGTGTGCTGTTTCCGATCCTGCTGCTGGCCTTCGCTTACCTGGCTCAGACGCTGCTGCCGAGGCTGGTTCCGTTGGCGCTGTTCAAGATCGTCATCCCGGTGCTGCTGGCCCTGGCGGCGATACGCCTGAGCGTCAAGGTGCTTCAGGTGACCTTCAAGGATGCGCCGCTGGTGCGGGCGCTCGAGCGCAGCTTTTCCTGGCTCGCCTGGGCGTTGCTGGTACTGTGGGTCGTCGGCCTGCTGCCGCTGGTTGTGGACGAACTGGACAACATCGAGTGGAAGTTCGGCGGCGCGCGGCTGTCGGTGCTTACGCTGCTGCAGGGCGCGCTGACCGCCGGCGTCGTGCTGCTGCTCACGCTCTGGATTTCGTCGGCCATCGAAGGCCGGCTGCTGCGCTCGGCCACCGGCAGCGAACTGTCGCTGCGCAAGGCGGTGAGCAACGCGACTCGGGCGGTGCTGATGTTCGTTGGCTTGCTGCTGGCGCTGTCGCTGGTGGGGATCGACCTGACGGCCTTGTCGGTGCTGGGCGGCGCCATCGGCGTCGGTGTCGGCCTGGGCCTGCAAAAGCTTGTTGCCAGTTATGTGAGCGGCTTTGTCATGCTGGCCGAACGCAGCGTTCTTATTGGCGACACCGTGCGGGTTGACGGCTTCGAAGGCCGCGTCACGCACATCAACGCCCGCTATACCTCGGTGCTGGCGTTGTCGGGGCGCGAAGCCATCATTCCGAATGAAATTTTCATCGGCAACCGCATCGAGAACCTGACGCTGAGCGCGTCCCAGGTGTTGCAGTCCACGGTCGTGCCGGTGGGTTACGACAGCGATGTCGACCTGGTGATGCGCCTGCTGACCGCCGCCGCGCTGGTGCAGCCGCAGGTGTTGCCCGAACCGACGCCTAGCGCGAACCTGACGAATTTTGGCGTTGACGGCCTGGAGTTCACGCTCAACTACTGGATCAGCGAGCCGGACAGCGCCGTGCAGAACCTGCGCTCGGAAATCAACCTGGCCATTCTGAAGTCGCTGCGCGAGCATCGCATCGACATTCCCTATCCGCAGCGGGTCGTCCACACCCGCACCAAGGCCGAAAGCGAAACCGGCGCGCCCTGAAGCAGACCCTGTTTCGACGTCGGCAGTCCTGGTCAGGCCACCGAATCGATTCACTATTTGACACAAGGGCGCTTGCCACTAAAATAGTACGATCGTTCTTTTTTGGCTGGCTATGGCGCTCGGGTGCTCGTCTTTCTAGAGCGGCACCGTCACCTTTGCGCCGATGCCGCGTCATAGAATGGTTTGTTGCGTCACCGTCGATTGAATTCATCAATATTGGAGCCCCGCCATGAAAATCCTCGTTCCCGTCAAGCGCGTTGTCGACTACAACGTCAAGGTCCGCGTCAAGTCCGACGGCACTGGCGTCGATATCGCCAATGTCAAGATGAGCATGAACCCCTTCGACGAGATCGCCATCGAGGAAGCGGTGCGGCTGAAGGAAAAAGGTGTTGCCACCGAAGTGATCGCCGTCAGCTGCGGCGCGCCACAATGTCAGGAAACGCTGCGCACCGCGATGGCCATCGGCGCCGACCGCGCGATTCTGGTCGAAACGACCGAAGAGCTGCAACCGTTGGCCGTCGCCAAGCTCCTGAAAGCGCTGGTTGAAAAAGAGCAGCCGCAACTCGTCATTCTGGGCAAGCAGGCGATCGACGACGACTGCAACCAGACCGGCCAGATGCTTGCCGCGCTGCTGGGCTGGCCGCAGGCGACGTTCGCCTCGAAGGTCGATGTCGAGGGGGGCATGGTCAAGGTCGCGCGCGAAGTCGATGGCGGCTCCGAAACACTTTCCTTGAGTTTGCCGGCCATCGTCACGACCGACCTGCGCCTCAATGAGCCGCGCTACGTCACGTTGCCCAACATCATGAAGGCCAAGAAAAAGCAGCTGGACAATTTCAAGCCCGAAGCGCTCGGCGTCGATGTCAAGCCGCACATCAAGACGCTCAAGGTCAGCGAGCCGCCCAAGCGCGGCGCCGGCGTCAAGGTCGCCGATGTCGCCGCGCTCGTCGACAAGCTCAAAAACGAAGCCAAAGTCATCTAAAAATTGCCCGCCTGTACGCAAGTTAACGAAAGCAAAACCATGACCTCCTTAGTAATCGCTGAACACGACAACGCCAGCATCCGGCCAGCCACGCTCAATACCGTTACCGCCGCCGCCCAGTGTGGCGGCGAAGTGCATCTGCTGGTGGCAGGCAAGGGCGCCGAAGCCGCTGCCCGGGCCGCCAGCCAGATTGCCGGCGTCACCAAAGTTATTCACATCGAGGGCGATCACTTCGCCCACGGCCTGGCTGAAAACATGGCCGCACAGGTGCTGGCCTTATGTGGAAATGGGGCCGGCAGCTATTCGCACATCCTGTTTCCGGCCACCGCCTCGGGCAAGAACATCGCACCCCGTGTGGCGGCCACGCTCGATGTCGGCCAGATATCGGACATCACCAAGGTCGATGCCGCTGACACCTTTGAACGGCCCATTTACGCCGGCAACGCGATTGCCATCGTGCAAAGCCTTGATGCTGTCAAAGTCATCACCGTACGCACCACAGGCTTTGACCCGGCAGCCAGCACTGGCGGCGCGGCCAGCATTGAAAAGCTCGACGGCGTGGCGGACAGCGGCAAGTCAAGTTTTGTCAGCTCCGAAATCGCCAAGAGCGACCGGCCTGAACTGACGGCGGCGAAAATCATTGTCTCCGGTGGCCGCGCACTCGGCTCGAGCGAGAAGTTCAACGAATTCCTCACGCCGCTGGCCGACAAGCTCGGCGCCGCGCTCGGCGCGTCCCGCGCCGCCGTCGATGCCGGCTTTGCGCCGAACGACTGGCAGGTGGGGCAGACCGGCAAAATCGTCGCGCCGCAGCTGTACATTGCCGTCGGAATCTCCGGCGCCATCCAGCACCTGGCGGGCATGAAGGACTCCAAGGTGATCGTCGCGATCAACAAGGACGCCGAGGCGCCGATTTTCTCGGTGGCCGACTATGGGCTGGAGAGCGACCTCTTTACCGCCGTGCCGGAGCTTGTTGCCGCGCTGTAGACACAAATTCACTCAACGCGGAGAAGAGGAGGAAAAACCGGAGGACGCGGAGAACGCAAAAATAATTTTGTGAATTACTCCGCGTCCTCCGCGTACTCCTCTTCTCCGCGTTGAAAACATGCACCCGCACGGAAACATAGACCAACATGACCTACAAAGCCCCCCTCAAAGACATGCTGTTCGACATCAGGCATCTGGCCAATATCGACCAGATCGCAAAAATCCCGGGTTTCGAAGACGCCGGTTTCGACACGGCCGAGGCGGTCCTTGAGGAATGCGCCAAATTCAACGAAGGCGTGCTGGCGCCGCTGAACTGGGAGGGCGACAAAAATCCTTCGAGCTGGAAAGACGGCGTGGTCACCACCACGCCCGGCTTCAAAGAGGCTTTTCGGCAGTATGTCGAAGGCGGCTGGCAAGGGCTGCAGCACCCGGCCGACTACGGCGGCCAGGGCCTGCCCAAGACCATTGGCGCGGCATGCGGCGAAATGCTCAATTCGGCCAATATGAGCTTCGCGCTGTGCCCGCTGCTCAGCGACGGCGCCATCGAAGCGCTGCTGACGGCCGGCTCCGACGCGCTGAAGGCGGTCTATCTGGAAAAGCTCGTCAGCGGCCAGTGGACCGGCACCATGAACCTGACCGAACCGCAGGCCGGGTCGGACCTGGCAATGGTGCGCAGCAGCGCCGAACCCCAGCCCGACGGAAACTACAAGGTTTTTGGCACCAAGATTTTCATCACTTATGGCGAACACGACATGGCCGAGAACATCGTCCACCTCGTGCTTGCCCGCGTCACCGGTGCGCCCGAGGGCGTCAAGGGCATCAGCCTCTTCGTTGTTCCCAAGTTTCTGGTCAATTCCGACGGTTTGCCGGGCGAACGCAACGACGTGCAGTGCGTGAGCATCGAGCACAAGCTGGGCATCAAGGCGTCGCCCACGGCGGTGCTGCAGTTCGGCGACCACGGCGGCGCGGCCGGCTACATCGTCGGCGAGGAAAACCGCGGGCTCGAATACATGTTCATCATGATGAACTCGGCGCGCTACGCCGTCGGCATGCAGGGAATCGCGATTGCCGAGCGCGCCTACCAAAAGGCCGTAACGTTTGCCAAAGACCGCGTCCAAAGCCGCCCGGTCGATGGCTCGATCAAGGCCAGCGCGCCCATCATTCACCACCCCGACGTCAAGCGCATGCTGATGACGATGCGCGCCTACATCGAAGGCTGCCGCGCCATGGCTTGCGTGGCCGCCGCCGCTTATGACGGGGCGCATCACCATCCCGACGCCGAGGCGCGCAAGCAGAACGAGGCTTTTTACGAATTCATGGTGCCGCTCGTCAAGGGCTACAGCACCGAGATGAGCCAGGAGGTCACCTCGCTCGGCGTGCAGGTGCATGGCGGCATGGGCTTCATTGAAGAAACCGGCGCGGCGCAGTATTACCGCGATGCGCGGATTTTGACGATCTACGAAGGAACAACCGCGATCCAGGCCAACGACCTGGTCGGGCGGAAAACGTCGCGCGACGGCGGCCAGACAGCCAAGGGCATCGCCGCGCAGATCGAGGCGACCGAGAACGACTTGCGCCGGCAGGGCGGAGCCGACGCCTTGGCCGTCGCCAAGCGGCTGAAGGCGGGCCGCCAGGCCTTTGTCGATGTGGTCGAGTTTGTCGCTGCGCATACCCGCTCCGACCCGAACGCCGTCTTCGCCGGCAGCGTGCCTTACCTGATGCTCGCGGGCAATGTTGTCGCGGGCTGGCAGCTGGCGCGCTCTCTGCTGGTGGCCGAGGAGCAACTGGCGCAGGGCATCGAGGCTGACTTCATGAAAGCCAAGATCACCACCGCGCGCTTTTATGCCGACCACTTGCTGACCAAGGCGCCCGGAATGCGCGACAGCATCGTCGAAGGCGCGGGCAGCGTGAATGCGCTGGCGCTGGAAGCGTTTTAGGCAGCGGCAAGCCTTACTACCGAACTGATAGCTGCTTGCGCGCGGCTGGCGTGCGCTGTGGGTGTTTTTTTATCAAGAATTTGCACGACAACGGAGCTTCCATGTCCAGACTTCCCGGCGCCCTGAACAATTTGCCGCTGCCCGTCATCGGCTCGCCGCTGTTCATCATCAGCAACCCGAAGTTGGTGATCGAGCAGTGCAAGGCCGGCGTTGTCGGCGCCATGCCGGCGCTCAATGCGCGTCCGGCCGCGCAGCTCGAAGATTGGCTGGCCGAGATCACCGAGACGCTGGCGGCCCACGACAAGGCCAATCCCGGCAATCCGGCGGCGCCTTTCGCGATCAACCAGATCGTCCACAAGTCGAACGACCGGCTCGAGCATGACCTGGAGGTGTGCGCCCGTTTCAAGGTGCCGATCATCATCACCTCGCTGGGCGCGCGCGAAGACCTGAACCACGCGGTGCATGGCTGGGGCGGCGTTGTGCTGCACGACATCATCAACAACAAGTTCGCCCACAAGGCGATCGAAAAGGGCGCCGACGGACTGGTCGCGGTGGCGGCCGGTGCGGGCGGCCATGCCGGCGTCAAGAGCCCGTTCGCGCTGGTCCAGGAAATCCGCCGGTGGTTCGACGGCCCGGTGGCGCTGTCCGGTTCGATCTCGACCGGCGGCGGCGTGCTGGCCGCGCAGGCCATGGGCGCCGACTTCGCCTACATCGGATCGGCCTTCATCGCCACCGACGAGGCGCGGGCCAGCGACGGCTACAAGCAGGCGATTGTCGCCTGCGATTCCGACGACATCGTCTACAGCAACCTGTTTACCGGCGTGCACGGCAACTACCTCGCGCCTTCGATCCGCGCCGCCGGAATGGACCCCGAGAACCTTCCTGAAAGCGACCCGAGCAAGATGAACTTCGGCGGCGACAAGTCCAAGGCCTGGAAAGACATCTGGGGCTGCGGCCAGGGGATCGGTGCGATCACCCGGGTCCAGAGCGCTGCCGGGTACATCGCCCAGCTCAGGCGCGAATATGAGGAAGCGCGGCAGCGGCTGTTGGGCTGAGCGCCTGGACGCGGGGCAGTTTTTACAAAAAATAGGTCTTTTACGCCCACCAGTAGTGCGCGAGCAGCTATGCAATTAATAGCATAGATCCGGCACGGGACGTGTCCGAACAGTGTCCGAAAAATCCTGAGATCGGATGCTATCGGCCGGAACCGCTTGGAACAAACGTTCTTCGTAAACCGTTGATTTACAGGGAATTTATGGCGTCCCAATAAACCCCAGGACGTACCGTAAGATACCGAAAAGCCCGACTGTTAATCCGTAGGTCCCTGGTTCGACCCCAGGTCGAGGACCCATGAAAAGACTGTCAGGCATCAAAAAGCGCGCTATCTAATTCATAGCTGGCTTTTTTCTTTGGCGGTGGTTTGTGTAATTTCTGTGTAATTGCGCCAGCCGAATTCAAACCGTCTTCCTCTTGTTGCGCTCTGATAGCTTGTCCATGGCACTCTGAATATGTGATCCGTTCTGGTGGCTGTAGCGCTCGGCCACATGCAGGATGCGTACCCGGTCTTCGCGGAAGGCCCCGGCCACGTGCGGCAGCACTTTGGTTTGCCGGTCGCGCCGGCGGTGAAAAGGATCGATCAAGTCGACTCCATTTCTAGGAGTCTGGGCGGCAGAAGCTTTGCCACCGGTGTGAAGACGAGATTGTGAGCGGCGAAGTCGCAGAACTTTTATTTTCTGCGCTTGCGGCGCCGGTGAGCTTGTATCCGCGCTTGAGGGCGGCTTTGGCGGCCCCATCAACGCAGGTTTTATCGCCTCTTGGGGTGCTCAGTGCGCGCTCATCGTCGCCATTCGCCGCAGGTTGAGCGCCATGCACACAAGTTTCCACTCCGCTTGCACCGGTGCAGTCCTCTTAGACTGAATTGGCGGAATCCCAACACGTTCTTGATCCAGCCGTTGGGCGGCTCGGCTATCCACTTGCGTTTTCGGTAGGCATTGCGTGCTTGCTCGGTCTGCATCTTGGCGGACATGGCCGTCGTGTAGGGCAGCGTCGCTGCATCGATGCGCACGTGCTGCTTGCCCTCGCGACCCAGCGCCACCACCAGGTCCATGTCTGTGTCGGCAAGCTGCTCGAACACCGCCTCGTTGCGGTAGCCGGCATCGGCCAGCACCTGCTTGGCTGGCTGGCCCAGATTGTTCTTGACTGCCTGCAGCATGCCAGGCAACTCATTGGCGTCCGAGGCTACGTTGGTCAACTCCGCAGCAACGATGATGTGCGCTGTTTCGTCAACGGCGGTCTGCGCGTTATAAGCCGGATCGAACCCGCCCCCGGCGCGCTTCATGATGCGGCTGTCGGGGTCGGTGAAGTTGTTTTGCGCCTTGTCCTCGGGCACGCAGAAGGGCCGCTTGTAGCGCCCGCCGCTGGGCTTGCCGTCCTTGCCCCGGGGCTTTTGGTCATCATCGTCGCTGCGTCCGCGCTCCAGATCGGCTTGACGCTGGCGCTGCTCCAGGGGCTCGCGCGCCGCCGTGATCGCGTCGAGCCGGTCTTGGCGCCGCGCAATCTCGGCCGGGATGTCCAGCTCGGGCTCGTCCTTCTCGGCTTCATCGGCGGCCCGCGCCTTGTTCAACAGGGCCTTAATCTGCACCTTCAATTCGGCCTCGGCCTTGAGCATGTGGCCGTAACTCATCGCCTTGTGACGGCTCGCGTTGCCCTCGACCTTCGTGCCGTCCACCGCAATGGTGCCCAGCTTCACCAAGTCCATCTCGCGAGCCAGGCGCACCACCTGAACAAACAGCTCACCGAGTTCCCTCAGATGCAAGGCGCGGAAGTCACGGATCGTGCGGTGCGCCGGATAGTTGCCCGCAGCCAGAATCCTGAAGGCCACATCCTCGTGCAACTTGCGCGCAATCTTGCGCGAGCTGAACACCCGCGTCGCGTAGCTGTAAATCAGCACCTTGACCATCATGGCCGGATCAAATGGTTGGTTGCGCGCCCCGCCGGTCGCATAACGCGCATGGAAGGCGCCCAGATCCAGGCTGTCTACCGTGTCACCGACGAAATAGGCCAGATGCCCTTCGGGCAGCCACTCCTTCAAGGACGGCGGCAGCAAAAAGTCTTGGTCCGGTAGATAGGGGAGGTAGCTGGTTGGCATCGATATGCAACGCCTATCACCCTCCTTGCGATGACCTCGTCCGCCGCCTTCTGCCGCCCAGACTCCTAGGTCGAATTGGGCCTGCAGCGCCCACCTGTTCAGTGAAAAGCGCTATCGAACTGATTGATAGTGACATCGCGCCGAGCCAGGTCTTCTTCGAGCGTGACCTCGGGCGCGGCATTGATGGTGAAGCCGCGGTAGCCCGACGCGCTCTTCCGCTCGATGTTTAGGAGGCCAGAACGAAGGGCACAGCGCTCAGCGTGTCGACGGTCCCGTCCGGAATGTGCATCAGCATCGGGCTGCCCAAACGCCTGCTGCGGACGCGGAGGCCGCTATGAATAAATAGCAAATCGGCGACTATCCCGGGTCACGCGCCAGCGTGAGTGCGCAAACACCTTCTTCGTCGAGCTGCGCGCCTTCGGCCATCAGCGCCACGATGGCCTGGGGCCCGAGCGCCGCTTCCACGGCCGCCACGCACTGCGCGCGGACGTAACGCGAGGCCGCGGCGCGCGCGCCGAGCAGCCGGTGCGCTTGGTCCGCGTAGCCGAGCAGGCGCGCCGCCGCGCGCGCCCGGCCTTCGCGCACCGCCAGCAAGGCACAACTGTCGGATTGCATGCTCAACAGATCCCAGTCGCGCGTGCGCGACAGCTCAAAAAATTCAGCTACCGCGGCGCGTGCCTCGCGCTCGCGGCTTTTGAGCAGCAGGCCCGCCGTGTAGACCGCCAGCGTGTGCAGCAGGTAGGTGTGGCGCGCGGCGCGAAGCACCGGCAGTACCTGACCCGATAAGCGCACGGCGTCGTCGGCGCGCCCCAGCGCCAGTGCGTTGGCACCGAGGAACACGGTGTCGATGCCGACCCATCCGTCCAGCCCGGCGCTCCTGGCCTCGGCCAGCGAGGCTTCGATCACCGCGCGCGCCGCCTCGGGCCGGCCTTCGAGTTCGAGCGTGGCGACCTGCGCCACCACGCGCACGTGGCGCAGCGCGAACGGCCAGTCGGCTCTTTCGATCTGCTTCATTTCCTCGACCATGCGGCGCGACGCATCGACGCTGGGGAAAGTGGTCGATGACGCGTAGCCGAGCGCCGCGTACAGGCTGACCGGGTCCGCCAGCCCGCGCAGCAGAACGATGGCCTTGAGTGCCATTTCGCGTGCCGAGTTTTCGGGGCTTCCCCACATGAAAAGCATGCTGCGCTGCAGCCAGTAGCGCGCCGCGGAAGCGGGCGAAACGCCATTTTCCGGCGCTGTGTCCGGCGCCGGTTTCAACGCCGGCTCCAGCGCGGCAAAGGCCCGCCGGGCCTCGTGGCGCAGGCCCAGCAGATGGAACAGTTCGCTGCCCGCGCCGATCAGCGCCACCGCCAGCACCGGCTCGTGCTGCGTGGCCCAGCCGAGCGCGACACGTAGGTTGTCGATCTCCTTGCCGTAACGCTGGCCCCAGCGCCGCAGCGCGCTGCGCCAGGGCGCGGCGGCGGGAAGCTCGATGAGCGCCAGCAGCGCGCGCGCGTGGCGCTGGCGCATGGCTTGGCGCTCGCCGGCCTGATCGAGCTGGAGTAGCGCGTAGTGGCGCGCGCTTTCCAGCAAGCGGTAGCGTGTCGGCTCGCCGTCATCCAGCGCCACCAGCGAGCGCTCGACCAGCACGCCAATTCGGTCGATCACGTCCCATGCGTCCTGCGCCGGCTCGTGCAGCATCGCAGTTGCAAGTTCCAGCGTAAAGCCGCCGACGAATACACCGAGCCGCCGAAACACCGTCTGCTCGGCCGGCGCCAGAAGGCCGTAGCTCCAGTCGAGCGCCGCCATCAGCGTCTGCTGGCGCGTGGGCAGGCCGCGGTCTTCGCTGCGCAGCAGCTGGAAGCGCTCCGCCAGCCCGGCCTGCAGCCCGTCCAGCCCCAGCAGCGGCAGGCGCGCCGCCGCCAGCTTGATCGCCAGCGCAATGCCGTCCAAATGCCGGCACAGCTCGACCACGGCGTCGCAGTTGTCGTCGCGCAGGGTGAAGCGGCGTGCTACCGCCTGCGCCTGGTCGACGAACAGCGCGACCGCGCCGTAGCCCAGCGCTTCGCGAGCGGGGGTGCCGGCCTCCGGCACCGCCAGCGGTTCGAGCCGGAACACGCGCTCGCCGTCGATGTGCAGCGGCGCCTGGCTGGTGACGAGCAGGCGCACGCCGGGCGCGCCGGCCAGCAGCGCGCGCGCCAGCGGCGCCACGCCGTCGACCACCCGGTCGGCGTTGTCGAGCACCAGCAGGGCGCGCGTCGACTGCAGTGCCTTGACCAGCGAAGGCAACGGATCGTCCTGGGCGCGCAGCGAGATCTGCAGCGCCTGCGCCGTGGCGCCCGCCACCTGGCGCGCGTCAGCCACCGGCGTCAGGTCAACCCACACCACGGCGAGCCCGCCGCCGGCGCGTACCGGTTCGGCCGCGGCGCGGGCCAGCGCGGTCTTGCCGATGCCGCCCGGCCCGAGCACGGTGATCAACCGATGCCGCGCCAGCGCGGCAGCCAATGCGGCTAGGTCGTCGTCGCGGCCGAACATCGGCGACTGCGGTGCGGCGGGCGCGTCTCGCGCGGCAACGGCCTGCGCGCCGGGCGTGTCCAGTGGCGCGGTGAAGCGGTAGCCGCGCCCGGGGATGGTGGCGACCGCGCCGGCACCGAGCGCCTTGCGCAGGGCCGACACCTGCACCTGCACGTTGGCCTCTTCCACCACCAGTCCGGGCCATACGGCGTCCAGCAGTTCGTCCTTGCTTAGCACGCGCTCGCGCTGGTCGATCAGCGCCAGCAGCACGTCAAAGGCGCGCGCGCCCAGCGGCACGGGCTGGCCGTCGCACAGCAGCTCGCGCTCGGTGCGGCGCAACTCGAAGTGGCCGAAGTGCAGCGGGGAACTCACGCGTCCCCCCACCAGGTGGAGCACGTTTTTGATCGTTTTTGAATGCTTAAGGACAAGCACGCGATGCGTGCGAGAGAGTTGAGGCTTCGATCGTTCAACCAGGAGCAACTCATGAGCGGGTTCCAATTTTTCGCGCGGTTTAATGGGCTTGCCGCCACTGCGCGCGTGCATCAATCTACCACCGCGCCTGTCGGCTCGGCGCAACGAATCCGCAGGGCGTTCGGTCGCCACTGCGCACGCTTCACTTTGCTGTGGGGCATTGTAGTTCTGTGCCTTGCCGGATGCCACGGCCCGGTGGGCTCGGTGCGAAACACCGCCGGCGAGCAACCGGCGCTGCGTCAGAACGTCGCGCCCCCGGGGTCTCCGATTGACCAGGGAGCCGTCGCCTTCAAAGTGTTCGCGATGAATGCCTTGCTCGTGCCCTTGCTCGAAGCGGATGTACCGGCTCGCTACGCCGACCCCGCGTGGTCATTGGACTGCGCCGACGCCAACGTGACGGTGGATGGTGCAAGGCTGGATATCGGCGCCCCGATACCGGACGCATTCACGGTGAAATGGCGAATGGACATGTGCTACCCGCTGGGCGCGCAGCTCGAGCTGTCGGGCGACGTCGAGTTGGTGGTGCAGCGCGAGGGCGACAGCTACTTGGCAATCGTGCGGCCCGAAGGCTTGCGGGTGCGTTCGAAGTTCGGCGTCGACGTGCTTACGGAACCGTTTGCGGCGCGCCTGACGGACGGCCCGCATTTGCCACGGTAGAGGCAAACCAACCATGCAACTCGATTTCGCGCAGAGCCAGATGCCCAGTTGGCACGTACTGATTGCCTGGGCCTACCTCTTGACCAACGCCGCCCGTGTGTTCACCTATGTGCCGCAGATCCTTACGGTCTGGCGCTGCGGCGACGGCGCGCGCTCGATCTCGTTACTGACCTGGTCCTCATGGTGCGTGTCGCACATGTCCGCGGTGCTATACGGCGCGCTGGTCTCGCAAGACCGCTTCCTGGTGCTGGTGTCCTTGATCAATCTGGCCGGCTGCGGGGCCGTGACCGCCATCACGCTGCGACGGCGCTCCAGCTTTGCCGCCCACCAGCGGGTCGGCGCCATGGCTGCATCCGGTACGGCTCCTCGCAGGGCAGAAAGTCCTTCTCCGCCAGCGCCTCATCGATCCAGGCCTTGACGCCCGGCAGCGCCTGCACACGCTCGATGTAGCCGCCGATGGCATCCGGCATCGGCAGGCCATTGCACTTGATGCGGGTACCGATTGCAGGCGATGCCGGCCTGCTTCATGAGCGCCCGGGCCGCATCGACCAGGACGAGTAGCTCCACTTGAGGGCCGTCGTCAGCCCCGCGCAGCTTGAGCGCCCTCAGCGGGTGTAGTGGCCTTGCAATCGTCTCGCCTCGGCCTCGGGTGCGCCGCTTCGCCTTTTCTCAGCCAGCCTTGCCTTTAGCGACATGTTCGGCATAGTGGCGCGCTCCCCAGCGAGCTTTACTGGCTGCGAGGTAAACATTCCAAGCTTGCTGCACGGTCACCGCCTCTATGTAGTCCTGCACGTTGCGGGCGTCCCTGTTAGTGTTCTGATGGCGCTCCAGCTCCCGCGGGTCAGGTCCGCTGACCACAAGCACGCGAATGCGAATGGCACCGATATTGGCATTTTTCTTACGGCGCATCTGCTACCTTCTCAGAATCGACCTTGGAAGGCGGATCGCCTACGAAGCATGCCGCGCACATAAGCTTGCTTCGACATCACTGCAGCTTGATGTTCTGCGTCTGGATGACCTGCTTCCACCGCTCGATGTCCTTCAGGTACATCTCAGTGAACCCGGCACGTGGCAGCGGCACGACCTGCGCGCCCGCGTTGGTGAGGTGTTCACGCATCGCGGGATCTTCCAGCAGCTTGCGCACACTGCTTCCGACCGCATCGGCAACGTCGGCAGGGGTTCCGGCGGGCAGGAACACACCTTGCCATAGCGTGTGCTCGAAGTTGGCCACGCCGGCCTCCTGCATCGTCGGCAATTCCGGCGCTCCCGGGTACCGTTCAGTCGAGGTCACCGCCAGGGCGCGCAAGCGGCCGCCCTTGTGCTGCGGCAAGCCGACCGGCATGCCGGCAAAGAAAAAGTCGAGTTGGCCACCGAGCAGATCGTTGGCGGCCAATAAGCCGCTCTTGTACGGTACGTGCGTTGCCTGGAATCCGCTCATGGCCTTGAACAATTCGCCCGCCATGTGGTCGGAATTGCCAATGCCGGAGGAGCCAAAGTTCAACTTGTTGGGCAGGCTCCTGGCCGCGGCAATCAGGTCCGCTACGTTTTTGTACGGTGAGTTCGGGTGGACCACCAAGATGTGCGGCGTGCTGGTGACACCCGCTAGCGGAATCAGATCTTTCTGACCGTTGAACGGCAACGCGGGGTTGGCTGCCACGCTGATGGCCAACCCGTTCTGGGCAAACAGCATCGTGTAGCCGTCCGGCCGGCTTTTGGCTACGGCGTCGGCCGCGATGTTGCCTGCCGCACCTGCCCGGTTGTCGACCACTACAGGCTGCTTCCACATGTCCGACAGGCCTTGCGCGACGATGCGCCCGATCAAGTCGGTGGAGCTTCCTGGCCCGTAGCCGATCACCATCCTGACCGGCTTGTCCGGGAAGCCGGCGGCGGCGCTGAGGCCAGCGAAGGACAGCGCGAATGCTGCGGCAACGATGATTGGGCGTATATGAAGTTTCATCTGGCTATCTCCTCAAAAATGGTGTTCGATGGAAAGTTGTCACTTACAGCTGCCAGCTGTAGAACAGTCGGCGCACCGCTCACGGCCTTCAGCCGTAGACGACCCCAGACGGACGTAGGGCTGCTCATCTTCACCGCTGAAGCGGCTTGCGGTCTGGCGTCGTTTACGGGCGCTGGCCCTGAGCAAACGCCCGGAGAAAATACCTATGCAACATGCGACTAGTTAGGCTCGTACACGATCCGCGCATCCTTGACAGCTTTGGCTATCCTCGCGAAGTCCGAGGCGATCGTGTCGGCAAACTGTTCCGGACTTGTGCCGTAGGTTTCAAAGCCGAATCCGCCCATGCGTTCCTGGACGTCCGGCGCGCGGAGCGCCTTCACCGTTTCCTGATTCAGTCGCACGAGGATGTCCTTCGGCGTACCGGCCGGAGCGAACAAGCCGCCCCACGCCACGAAACGAAACGGGATTCCTTGCTCCTTGAATGTCGGTGTGTCAGGAAGCAACGGAAGACGCTGGTCGCCAGCCACACCAAGGGCGCGAAGCTTTCCCTGCTTGATCAGCTGCGCAACGATGGGAACTCCCGCGAAGGTGACCGGTATCTGCCCCGAGACAACGTCCATCGCCGCTTGGGGCGCCCCCTTGTATGGGATATGAGTGAACGAAGTGTTGGTCTGCGCCATGAACAGCTCCATGGCCAAGTGCTGTGCGCTGCCGTTTCCGCCTGACGAGAAGTCCAGCTTTCTCGGCTGAGCATTCGCAAGCTGAATCAACTCCCGTACGGTCGCGGCGGGCACAGAGGGGTGTGCCACGAGCACGAACGGGATGCCCATCATCTGGCTGATCGGCACTAGGTCCCGTTGTGAGTCGTAGGGAAGGTTCTTCTGCAGATTGGGCAGCATCGTGATGATGCCATCGTTCGCGGCGAGCAGTGTGTAGCCGTCAGCGGGTGCCCCGGCCACGCGGGCCGTGCCGATCTGCCCCGCCGCGCCGGGTTGAGGCTCGACGATGAAGGGTTGCCCAAGGGCGATGGCGAGCTTCTCGGCGACCATCCGCATCGCGATCTCGACCGAGTTCCCCGGGCCCAGCGGTATCACAATCTTGACGGGTCGCGCCGGATAGGAGCTGCTGGCTACTGATGGCTGCGCAAGTGCCGGACTTGCGAATCCGGGTGTGAACAGCAATGTTGCTGCGAAACAAGCACCTTTGAAAAAGTTCCACATGTTCTGCTCCTAAACCCGGCCGGTTGCCAGATAGATTTCCTCGGGGAAAGTCACCCCATTGCCGTTCTCGTAGCTTTTCAGCTGGTCGGCGACTCGGCGACCGATCTGCCGTCGAAGTTCAGGGTCCATTTTTGCAAGCACGAAAGCTATGGGCGTCGACGCCAGGTGGCACAAGGCGAAGTCGTCCAATGGAGGAAGGTGCACTTCGCGCCGACGGGCGACGATCTCGATGTCTACGAATCCGGCCTCGCTCATCAGGAGGCGAATCTCGTCGCCACTCGGCACCTTCCGAGACGCACAAAAGCGCGCGGACGCCTCTTCGCCTGCGAGCTCGCGGAGCGCGTTGCCGACGGCGCTGTTGTAGATCCCGACGCTCTTCCAGACACTCAGTGCCAATCTGCCGCCTTTGCGCAGCACTCTGCGCATTTCCCGAAGCGCCAGTGCTTTGTCCGGGAAGAACTGCACTCCTTGCTGACAAAGCACGGCATCGAAGCTCGCGGAGGCCAGCCCGAGATCAAGTGCGCTTCGTTGCACCCATTCGATCAAATTACCTGGTGGGGTCGGCAAGGAACGAGCGACCCCGAGCATCCCGGGATTGAGATCAAGCCCGATGACCCTGCCCGAGGGACCGACGCGTTCGCGGGCAAGGCGCGTCACGACGCCTGTTCCGCAAGCGATGTCCAAGACTTGATCGCCGGTTGACACGCACGCTGCATCAACAACGGACTCGCTCCATGGTCCGAGAATGTAGCGAACCACATGCCGTTCATATAGCTCGGCTGCTTCTTCGCTCAGGTGCCACTGCTCGATCGCGTTCACGAGAGTCTCCCCCCCAGCTTTCTGGAAATGCCTTCTGCGGCCTGACGGACTGCGCTCACCTGATCCTGCGATGGACTAGCGAGCACGTGCTGGATGGAACCCGCGATTGCGACTGCGCCGGCATACCTCCCCAGGTGGTTGAAGACCGGCGCAGCCAAACCGTTAACCCCTTGGATCGCCTGGTTGGGAGCGGTGGCCCAACCCCGGGATTTCACCTGTACCACGGCGCGCTCCAGTGCCGATCGAGTGCAGATCGTCTGTGCCGTCCACTGCTTCAGCTTTCTTTGCAGGCAACGTTCGAGGGTTTCCTCCGGTCCGAACGCAAGTGCCACTTTGCCGTGCGCAGTGGCGTGCAGGTCCAGCACGGTACCAGGCTGCGTTCCGAAGTTGACGATGGCATTGCCCTGAAGAACCTCCAGCACCACGACCTGGTCTTCAACCAGCGTCGACAGCGTCACGGCTTGACCGCATCGGTCGCGGAGCTGCGTCATGTCCTCGCGCGCAAGCGCCAGGATGTCGAAGCGCTCCCGAATGCGCTCTCCCAGGATGAAAAGCTTGATGCCTACCTCGTAGCGCATCGTTACTGGCTCCTGACGCACGAAACCGTGACTAGCCAGGGCGCGTAGATGCCGATAGACGGTGGCCTTGGACGAGTCGAAGGCCCGAGCAAGATCCGAAACCCCGATCGGTTCGCGTGAAGCGGCGAGGTGATCGAGGATTCGCAGGGACAGGTCGACGGTCTCTGTGCCGGAGAACGATTTTTCTTCGCCAGTTAGCCCGACTTTCTGTCGAGAAATTGAGACGGTGGATACCGGCATTGTTTTATCTATTGAAACAGTAGTTCACTTAGTGTAGGCCTTCCAATGACCGTTGTCAACATTGCCATAACGTAATGAGCTTGAAGCCTTTTCAACCTTGCTTGCGGCCGCTCCTGATCTGTCAAAGGTTGGACTTACCCTGATTCCACGGACACGGCGGGACTACGTTTTCGGCACGACGGTTGAGGGGATTGGATCGTTGGCGTGCACAGGCGCAGGGTTATCCAAGGTGCGAAGCGCCCGTTGGGTAACCCATCGACAGGGCCGATGTCGGTGGATGGGCTCGGAGTCTTCAGCACTTGCTCGAAGTTCACTGGCGATTTTTGGCTCAGACCACAGTGCCAGCGGCGCGGCGCGAAAATCCTGTGGTGGCTGCGCGCGCAGACGGCTACAGCTTCGCAAGCAAGCAGCATGAGTGCCACGTCGCCTAGAGTGGCACGCAGACACGCGAGGGTTGCCTGGGCGTGCGACGCTTCCGCCATGCCTGCGTAAAGTGGCGCCTGCAAAATATCCCCGGAAAAGTTCAGCAGCAGCGGAAATATCGCGATGTTTGCTTCGGGGGTTTTGGTGAGTACAACAGTGCGAGTCTGGCCCTTTTTCCGGCAAAGCCGTTGATCAGGCTCAGCCTGCGTCTTCATGCCGGCCGGTATAACCACCCGTACATCAGTGATCGCACATTCAATGAACGCACACCACGCATCTCGACCGGCGGCGGCGTGCTGGCCGCGCAGGCCATGGGCGCCGACTTCGCCTATATCGGATCGGCCTTTATCGCCACCGACGACCCGAGCAAGATGAACTTCGGGGGCGACAAGTCCAAGGCCTGGAAAGACATCTGGGGCTGCGGCCAGGGGATCGGTGCGATCACCCGGGTGCAGAGCGCTGCCGGGTACATCGCCCAGCTCAGGCGCGAATATCAGGAAGCGCGGCAGCGGCTGCTGGGCTGAGCGCCTGGACGCGGGGCAGTTTTTACAAAACTAGGTCTTTTGCGCCCACCAGTAGTGCCCGAGCAGCTATGCAATTCATAGCATAGACCCGGGACGGGACGAAAGCGCCGGTCAGTTCGACGGCCAGGGCGATCACCTCACTCCGGCACCCTATGTGGAAAAGGCTTTTCGAAAATATCTGGAATGCGGCATCTTTGCCCACGGCTTTGCACGGGCATGGTGTGACGACTGTGCGCATGACTACCCGGTCGCCCTTCTCCTGCAAAGGGCGCGGTGTCTGCCCATCGCGCAACATCCGGCGCATGGCCGAGGCCGCGGCGCACCTGGCGGATCATGTGTTTCCACGCCTGGCGGTGGCCAGTGGGTGCTCTCCGTGCCCAAACGCCTGCGCTACTACCTGCAGCGTGACAAAGGCGCACTCAATGCGGCACTGCGCATTTTCTTGCGCATGGCGCAACAAAGTTTGCAAACGCACTGCCCCCGTGCAGCGCAGTGTGAAGCGGCCAGCCAGCACCTGAGTGCGGTCGCCTTCATTCAACGCTTGGTCGGTGTCAACTATCTTGACCGCTCGGCGACAACTATTATGGCCGGTGGAAGCGGGGAATGAAATGAATGGTTTATTGGGTTGAGCGAGCCTTTCGCACAGGCGGGGCATGCCCCGCCTGTGCGGCGCGACGGCGGTAGCCCTCCACGTTTATCTCCGGAGTGGTGGCGTGATGCACAAGAAGGTGCACGGCGGCCAGCGTCATGGCCGGTTCCACA